>Ga0326728_10000129_pt1 | contig 306008 bp, 246 predicted proteins | sample MB3enrmetagenome_FD_207602 | JGI IMG/M metagenome (GOLD analysis project Ga0326728, IMG submission 207602) | Lab enriched peat soil microbial communities from McLean, Ithaca, NY, United States - MB31MN | ecosystem: Environmental > Terrestrial > Soil > Wetlands > Peat | place: USA: New York...
TGGCGGGGACGACGGGGCTCGAACCCGCGACCTCCGACGTGACAGGAAGACGGTACTGGACGACTCACGTGTCCATCTTGATACGCATCAGCAACATACGGCGGGGGCGAGAGCGCCAATCCTGGGGTGCTACAGTACGTGCACAGTTGTGAGGCTAGCGATCAGCGGTGACGTTTCGCAACGGTCCGGATTGGTGCGTTACATGAAAGCTCCCGTTTGCGGAGGACTTGGTGACACGCCTCCTGACACACCGGAGCACTTTCGGACAGCCATCAAACACGCGGGTCGAGCAGTTATTTCCGTGGTACGGCCGAGATCTGCAAGACTTCTATTCGGCGGTTCGATTCCGCCCACCGCCTCCATTGACCACTCGTCCACTGATGACGCCTTCGTAGCGCAAGCCGCATGGGGGAGCCGGCGATGTGCGGATGTCCTTTGGGTCCCGGCAGGATGTGCGGAACCGGAGTCGCCTGAGCAACCTATTCCAGCTAAACTTATTCCTGCGCATGCCGCTTTCCGTCGGCGACAGAATCGGGCCGTGCGAGATCGTTGCACCCATCGGTGCCGGCGGCATGGGCGAGGTGTACCGTGCTCGCGACACAAAGCTTCATCGCGAGGTCGCGATCAAGGTTCTTCCCGACGCATTCGCGCGCGATCCGGGACGCATGGAGCGGTTCGCGCGGGAAGCCCGGGTACTCGCGTCGTTGAACCACCCGAACATTGCGCAGATCTACGGCCTCGAGGATCGTGCGCTGGTGATGGAATTCGTCGAAGGCGAATCGCCCAAGGGTCCCCTGCCGTTCGAGGATGCATGGAGCATCGCCATGCAGATCGCCGCCGGGCTCGAATATGCGCACGAAAAAGGCGTCATTCATCGCGATCTGAAGCCCGCGAATGTCAAGGTCACGCCGGATGGCGTGGTGAAGCTTCTCGATTTTGGACTAGCCAAAGCGTTCAGGGACACACCCGAGGCGCCGGCGAGCGATCCCGCGGATTCGCCCACGTTAACGGTCAACTCGACCGCCGTGGGAGTGATTCTCGGCACCGCAGCTTATATGGCGCCGGAGCAGGCCAGAGGCAAGCGCGTGGATAAGCGCGCGGACATCTGGTCGTGGGGCGTGGTCCTGTACGAGTTGCTGACAGGCGAACCGCTATTTGAAGGCGACGATGTTGCAGACACGCTCGCGCAGGTACTGACCAAACAACCGAACCTGGCGCGCGTCCCGCCGCAGGTGCGTAGTCTTCTTCAGAGCTGCTTCGAGAAAGACCCGAAGCAGCGGCTGCGGGATATAGGGGATGCCCGCCGGCTTCTTGTGGACGGGACTCCCCCATTAACCATTCCTCCGCGAGCCCCGAATGCGCCATGGCTTTGGTCCGTGGGGGTCGCGATGCTACTGGTGGCCTCCGCCTCGCTGGGTTGGATCGCGTGGCGCGCGACGAGGCCGGTCGAGCATACCCCGATTCGCCTGAACGTGGATCTCGGCCCCGACGCCGTGGCGGGCATGGAGTCCACCGTGAGCTTGTCTCCTGACGGCGGCCGCATTGTGTTTCCGATCCAGCGCAACGGAATCCGGCAACTCGCGACGCGGCTGCTCGACCAGGCTGACGCTACACCGATTCCCGGTAGTGAGGGCGGAACGAATCCGTTTTTCTCGCCCGATGGACAGTGGATCGCGTTCTTTAGCGGTCGCAGGCTGATGAAGGTCGCTGTGCAGGGGGGCGGTGCTGTGCCGCTCTGCTCAGCCCCCAATGCCCTGGGCGGGAGCTGGGGTGATAATGGCAACATCATCTCTGCCGGTCCTTCCGGGCTCTGGACCTGCTCCGCCGCGGGAGGCGCGGAACAGCAGGTCCTCAACGGCGGCAATCAGACCTTCCCCCAGGTGCTGCCAGGCAGTTCCGCGATCATTTACAGTGGATCAGGTCGTGGACTGAACACGGATGTCTATGTGGGCTTCCCGAACACTGGCCATGTCAAACTGCTGGTACCGGAGGCGTACGCCCCCCTCTACGTGCCAACGTCCGGGGCAAAGGGCCACTTGCTCTACCTGCGCCAGAACACGATGTTGGCCGTGCCATTCGATCCGGACAAGCTGGAGATTCGGGGCTCGCCGGCGTCCCTGGCCAACGACGTATCAGCCGCGAGGGCTAATGGCTACCCGGCCAATTCCAGACAGTACGACGTGTCTCGGAATGGAATCCTGGTTTATTTGGTCGCCAAAGCGGCGACCACGTCATATCCCATTTCGTTGCTCGACGGCTCCGGCAGAACAACCCAGTTGGTGGCACAGGGCGTCTACGATTCGCCTCGATTTTCGACGGACGGCAAGCACCTGGCCTGGATCGCGAGCGTCGGGGAAGGGTCCGATGTCTGGGTTTACGATGTGGAGCGGAAAACCCCGGCGCAACTGACGTTCAATGCTCCGGGAGATTACGAGCTGGCCTGGGCGCCTGATGGCAAGCACCTCGTTTTCAGCTCCGGATCCACGATGTGGTGGGTACGTGCCGATGGGTCGGCGCCACCGGTGAGTCTCTTGAATATCACCGGGGAGACTTTCCGTCCGCAGTCCTTTGCCCCCGATGGGCGACAACTGGCGTTCGTCCGGGGCACCCTGCCCCAGATCTGGACGCTTCCGCTTGACCTGAGCGATCCCGATCATCCCCGGCCAGGCAAGCCCGAGCCTTTCCTGAACGATCCCACGATCGTTGAAGTGGACGCCGCTTTTTCGCCTGATGGCCACTTCCTCGCCTACGATTCCGACGAATCGGGTGATGAAGACGTTTACGTAAGGTCTTTCCCGGGTCCTGGAGGCAGGTGGAAAGTCTCGACGGCCGGAGGTAAGTTTCCAGTGTGGTCACGCACGGCGCACCAGCTTTTCTTCCTCGGCAACGACGATCACATCATGGCGGCGAACTACACCACCCAAGGCGACACGTTCAGCCCGGGCACACCTATAATGTGGTCGAGCACCCTGCTCCGGAGGAATGGAATTCGCCAGAATTTCGATCTGGCGCCGGACGGAAAACACGTGGCCATGTTTCCGGCTCCCGTGCAGGAGGCCACAGGTCCGCCGCGGGTAACTTTCATCCTGAACTTCTTCGACTACGTGCGGCATTCGGTCTCGCCGGGCAAGTGATTGCTTCTGCCCTTCCATGGCATCGAGCGCCACGCTGGCATAGAGCGCGTGACCAAACCGCTGAACTGACCATCGACCTGGCGCAATCGCCAGGAATCGAAACTGGCGGTCACGTCGCCTGAGACACCTGCTTCACCGTATCGCACATGCAGAATTTTCTCATTATCCACTGACCGCGCCCGGACGAAGCACCGGACAAGGACCCTTAAGCCGAAAGGCTGCAACCCTGAATAAAGGTCTGCAAAACTTCTACTCGGCGGTTCGATTCCGCCCCGCGCCTCAATTCAACCTAACGGCACACTGATCGCGCGGCTCGTCGCGCGAAGAACAGGATAAGGATTTCAGCAGGTGTGCGGAGCCTCTCCGAGATGCCCGCGTTCCCGACCACCTGGCCATAAGTCACGCTGTTTCAAATTGCTGCAATGGAAACTGTAGCAGAGACTGTAGCACGGGCGAACATCAGGCGGAAACACGATTGGGCACGTGCCTGGAAGTGATTAGAAAAGAATGGCGGGGACGACGGGGCTCGAACCCGCGACCTCCGACGTGACAGGCCGGCGTTCTAACCAACTGAACTACGTCCCCTGAGGAGTTACGTCGGTAAACTCATACTAGCATGGCGGCTCCGGAACCGACAACAATGGGAGGAATGCCCGCCGAAGCTTCCACGCGGTTCCGAAGCGAGCGCATCGCGAACTTCACCGAGTCGGTGATTCGCGAGATGACGCGCCTCGCGCTGCGGCACAACGCGGTGAATCTCGCGCAGGGCTTCCCGGACTTCGGCGCGCCGGAAAAGATCAAGCGCGCCGCCTGCGAAGCGATCGAAGCCGACGTGAATCAGTACACCATCACGTGGGGAGCGCGGTCGTTTCGCGAGGCCATCGCGCGGAAGGTCCGCCGCTGGTACGGGCTGGAATACGATCCGGAGCGCGAAGTCACCGTTTGCTGCGGCTCCACCGAGGGCATGATCGCTTCGCTGCTGGCGGTGGTGAACCCCGGCGATGAGATCGTCGTGTTCGAGCCGTTCTACGAGAACTATCGTCCGGACGCGCTGCTGTGCGGCGCGAGCACGCGCCTGGTCGCGCTGCATCCGCCGGAGTGGCGTTTCGATCCGCAGGAGCTGCGGCGCGCATTCACGCCGCGTACGCGCGCAATCATTCTGAATTCGCCGCACAATCCCACGGGCAAAGTGTTCGAGCGGGCGGAACTGGAGACGATTGCGGCGCTGTGTCGGGAGTTCGATGCGCTGGCCATCACCGATGAGATCTACGAGCACATTCTGTACGACGGCGCGCGGCACATTCCCATCGCGACATTGCCGGACATGCGCGAGCGCACGCTGATCGTGAACAGCATGAGCAAGACGTACTCGGTAACCGGATGGCGCACCGGCTGGGTGCTGGGTCCGGCGGCGATCAGCGACGGTTTGCGCAAGGTGCACGATTTCCTTACCGTGAACTCCCCGGCGCCGCTGCAACAGGCTGGCATCGCGGCGCTGAGCATGGACGACGCCTACTATGGGCAGCTTGCCGCGCAGTACACGGAGCGGCGCGATTTGCTGCTGAACAGGCTCGAGGAAACGGGATTCCGCTGCTTCCGTCCGCGCGGGTCTTACTACATCATGTGCGACATCGCGGAGTTCGGGTTCCCCGACGACGTGGCATTTGCCCGCCACCTGGTGGAAGAGATCGGCGTAAGCGCGGTGCCCGGTTCGAGCTTCTTCGAGAGCGGCGAATGCGGGAATCAGCTCATCCGCTTCTGCTTTTGCAAGCGGCACGAGACTCTGGCGGAGGCCGGGCGACGCCTGGCGAAGCTGCGATGAACCCCGCGACCCAGGAAGAAACGCAGTCCGATCCACGCTGGCCCGCTGGGCTGGCCATCGCCGCGGTGGGGCTGCTCAACATGGTTCTGCCGGAGCCGCTGAGCGCCGGTCCGTTCTGGCTGCTGCCGGCGATCGTGGCACTGCTCATGATTCCGCTCACGCTGTCGCACTGGCTGGGGCGGCATCGGCTGAATCAGAAGCTGGGAGTGGCGACGCTGAGCGTTGTCACGGTTTTCCTGGTCTACTCGGTGGGCGCGCTGATTCTGGCCATGATCGAGCACCGGGCAACGCCGGCAAAACTGCTGGTGTCCGCGGTGGTTCTGTGGTGCAGCAACATTCTGGTGTTCGCGTCGTGGTACTGGCGCGTGGATGCGGGAGGTCCGCACGCGCGCACGGCGAGGCCGGGCCACACGCACGGCGCATTTCTGTTTCCGCAGATGACCATGAGCGAAAAAGAACGGGTGCACGCGGGATTTGGCGACTGGCGTCCGGGCTTCATGGATTACCTGTTTCTGGCGTTCAACACAAGCACGGCGTTTTCGCCGACCGACGTGCCGGTGCTCTCGCGCTGGGCGAAAGCGATGATGATGGTGCAGTCGCTGATCTCGCTGGCGACCATCGCGCTGCTGGCCGCGCGCGCCGTGAACATCCTCTGATTCGCGGCGGCCGTTGACGAGAGGCTCAGGCGCCTCTGTGCGTAAATAGAGGTCTGTGCAGCAGAGCGTGGGCGCGCCGCCTTTTCCAGTGCATTTCGACGGCAAGCGGTTCTTCAACCCGAACGGCGCGCGAGTGCGCGGGTTCCTCGATGTCCTGCGGTGGCTACGGACGCGGCGAGCGGAACGGTCCCCGCGTTTTGTCGGCGACGTCGAGCCATCGCGGCCGCCGGCGCGCGTGGAAGGCCGCGAGCTGCGGGTCACGCTGGTGAATCACTCGACAGTGCTGCTTCAGCAAGCGGGCCTCAACTTTCTGACCGATCCGATCTGGTCGGAACGGGCCAGTCCGTTTCAGCGGATCGGCCCGCGCCGCCATCGCGCGCCCGGCGTCCGCTGGGAAGATCTTCCGCGCATCGACATCGTTCTGGTGAGCCACAACCATTACGATCATCTGGATCTGCCGACGCTGCGCGGGCTGGCGGGCGTCCAGAGCTGTCAGTTCGTTGTCCCGACGGGCGTGGCGCGGCTGCTGCGCTCCCAGGGGATTGGGACGGTGCACGAGCTGGACTGGGGCGAGTCGGTGGCGCTGGCGGGCACGACGATCCACTGCGTGCCGGCGATGCATTTCTCCGCGCGCGGATTATTCGACCGCGACCGCACTCTGTGGTGCGGGTTTGCGATGGAAACGGAACGCGGCATCGTCTATTTCGCGGGGGACACGTCGTTCGGAGATCATTTCGCGGCGATTCGCGAGCGCTTCGGAGCGCCGCGTCTGGCGCTCTTGCCGATCGGCGCGTACCAGCCACGCTGGTTCATGTCGCCTGTGCACATGGGTCCCGACGAAGCGGCGCGGGCGCATGAGATCCTCGGCGCCGGCACGAGCATCGCGATTCACCATGGGACATTCCAACTGGGCGATGAAGGGATCGACACTCCCCGGCGGCAGCTCGCCGCCTGCGCGCCGGGCGAGTCGTTCCTGGTGCTCGGCAATGGCGAGTCGGTGACGCTCACATGATGGCGCCCCTGACGCTGGACCGGCACACGCTCGCGCTGATCAGCATCGTGGGCAGCTCGCTCGACGTGCTGGGCGCGCTGTATCTCGCTTACGATCTGCTGGGTGGCGAGCACGGACCTTTGCGCACGCTGACGCGGGCGGTGACGTACGGTGTGTTGTACGGATTGGGCTACGCGGTCGCGGGGGGCGGCCCGGTCTTCGGAGTGTTGACCGGACTGGCGCACGGCATCACGCTCGGGTGGGAGTATTCGCGGGCCTCGCGGGGTCTGGCGAAGCCGGGATTCTGGCTCGATCTGGAGATGAGCGCGATTCGCGGCCTCGGGTTTGGCCTGGGCACGGCGTGGCTGTTCGGGCCGCGGTTCGGCATGGCATTCGGCGTACTGAGCACGGTGGGGCAGGTGATCGCGTACGGTTTCGGCATCCGTCCCTCGGCGCACTACAGGCCGGCGGCACGGCCACGAGTGAGCCTGTTCCTCATTCTCGCCGCGGCGAACAGGACGGTGGGCTATACGGTTGCCGGTTACCTGAGCAGTCTGATCGCGCAGCATCGGGACGCGATTACGATCGGCTTGCGCGCGGGGCTGGGCATCGGTCTGGTGACGGCGGCGGTGGGAACGTGCACGCCGTTTGTCGAATGGGCGGCGGACCGAGTGCCCGAGAAAAGCATGGGCGTGTTTGGCGTGGCGTTACTGCTGGCCGGGTTCGCGCTGCAATCGGCGCAGTACTGGCTCGTGCTGCTGGATGTGGGCGTCAAATAGGCTCCCAGGTTCGGTCGTAGTTCACTCGCAGAATACGCGAACCTTCACTTTCTCGTTTTTCTTGTCCACATCGATCACCACGTCGTCGAGCTGATCGATGATCTCTTCCAGATTCTCCGGTCTGATCTGGCCGATGTCGATGCCCAGTCCGTTATCGCGCAGTGCGCCGTTCACGTGTTCGCGGGCCTGCGCCGGAATGACGCTGGCCAGTTTCACGCCGGCGCGCAGCAATTGCAACGGAATGCGCACGTTCACCAGGCTGGGACCGTGCACCGAGAGGGCTTTCTGCTCTTCCACCTGCACGCGCAGGTACTTCGGTTTCGGTTTTGGCGGCGCGTCGGAGCCGTTCGCAGAGGCCGCGGGCGCCGGCTCTTTCTCCAGCGCGGCGATCAGGCGCTCGGCTTCGTCGGCGGAAATCTGGCCCTGCGCCAGCATGTCCAGGATTCTGCGGCGATTCTCGTTCATGGGTTTCTCCTAATAAAGGTGCACGGAGAGCGATATCTCCGGCTTGTCCACGGCAATTTCGGTGTCGTCGAGCGAGTTCAGGATGCGCCACAGCGCCGCGATGGCGCGCGCCGGGTCGACATCGCAGACAAGGCAGGCGATGAAGAAGGCAGGCAGCAACAGCATTACCAGGGGCAGCAGAAGCAGCCAGACGACGGCGAGCGGAATCCAGAGATTCCAGGTGCGGCGATCCCGTCTGCGAAAGCTAATATCGGCGGCGAAGGGGATCATTTACGTGCCTCCAGTTCCTGAATGGCCTCTTCCGCGTTAATCTCGCCGCGGCTGAGGCGGTCGAGAATCTCGTTGCGCGACGGCGCGGGATTGGTCTCGACGAAATCGAGGCTCGCCGAGATGCGGTTGAGCCGGGCCTTGATTGTCGGGTAACTTACGCCGAAAACCTGCTCCATTTCCTTGATCGAGCCGTGCGAGCGGACGAAGGCGACGATGAAGATCTGGTCTTCAAGGTTCAGTCGGGCAAGCTGGGGCAGTTCGAAGGCGCCTTCGATGGCGATGTCCTTGTCGGTGAGGCGGATACGCTCCACAACCATGGGCCGGCCCTGGCTGAGGCGGGTGAGCTCCTGCCAGTCCGATGATTGCGTTTGTTCCATGCATACCAAATATAACTTAAGAAAGTGAAGTTGTCAATTGATTTTCATCAGGCTCAGGGTCTGAAGGCAAACTGTCGATCCTGCTCTCGTGTCGCGACGACGTTCGCCCATCGAGTGGATAACCGTCCCCGTCTGGCTTGTCGCCATGGCTGGCGGGGCTGCCTTTGTATACCCGTACGTACGCGGCTACAGACTGCCCCAATGGGAACTCGCGTACTTCGGGCTCCTTTTCGGCGCGACAGAGTGCCTGGTGGTGGTCGTCCACGAACTGGGACACGCGCTGGCCACGTGGGCAGTCGGTTACCGCCTGCGCATCTTCAGAGCCGGGCCCATCACCGTCCGGAGAACCGTTCACGGTCGCCTGATTTGGCAGTTCGATCGGACACGCTTCTTTTCAGGTGAGGGTTTCTGTGGCGGCATCCCCCGCTCGCCCGACGACAAGGACCTCCGGTTCAATCAGATGTTGATCCTCTTCGCCGGCCCCTTCGCGACGCTCAACTGTGCGGCCATCCTGTTCCTGCTGCTGATCAGCCTGCCTGGGAGCATACCCGGGGGATGGTGGGGACTGGTGGCGCTGGGGACAGTGCTCTTCTTCGCGGACTTCTTCCCGAATCTGACCCCGGTGGGCCGAAGCGACGGCAACCGGCTGCTGCAACTGGCCCTGCGGAGCGCCGATGGCGATGCGTACCTGAGACTATGCGCGGCGGTCACCGATACGGCTCACGCCGAGGAATCGAAAGCGAAGCTCGAGTTCGACGACGAGGTTGCGTCCAGAACGAAGGCGCTGGAACAGATCCTGGCCGGGAACGGACGCGACCGGCTTCCGCTCGCGGTCGCCTGGCAGAACCTGGGAATCGCTCAGTTTCACGCGGGCGCGATGGAGGAGGCGGAAGCGAACCTCAACGCGTCGCTGGAGACTCTGCGGGAGTGCCGCGATGCACATCCGGCGCTGGAAGGGAACGCCTGGTCGGTCCTGTGCCACATCCATCGCATACACCATCAGGCGGACAAGGTGCGAACCGCCTATGAGCGCGGGCTCGCGGCGTTCCGGCGGGCGGAACAGAAGGGCGGCGTGGACCCGGTGCAACACCGGCTGGTGCTGGCCAGTCTGCACCTGCACGCGCGGCATCTGGATCTCGCGCTGGCGGCGATTGAGGAGGGCTTCACCAGACTCGCCGAGGAGCCGGCGGGAGCGCCCGGGAAGGGAATTCAGCGGGCCATCTTCCTGCGCCTCGAAGCGGCGTGCGAGTTCGACCTGGGTCGCGCGGACCGCGGGCTCGCCGCAGCACGTGAGGCGGCAGCACAGTTGCGTTCCTGCCAGGCCGCCGCGAACGAGGCGCGCCGGGCGACAGTGCAATTGGCCATATTGGGCACCGCGCTGTGGAGGGGCGGCGAGAGCGCGGCGGGCATCCTGATCGAGAACGAGGCGGTTGAGTGGCTGGAGAAGCATGGAGCGCGGAAGCTGGCTGCGCGGGTGCGCGTCGATCTGGCCGGGCATCTTCGCCGGGAGGGCCGGTCCGGGGAGGCGGAAGCGGCGCTGCCCGCCGCAGCGGATTTGCCGGAGAACAGGCGGGCCGATCTGGCTTCAACGCGCGGACGGATTCGCCTGGCGCAACACCGATTCGACGATGCCGTGGGCGATCTCGAGCGCGCCGTTTCGCTTCACGGCGATCACCTCACCGTTGCCGGCGACAAGAGCGGACTGGCAGAGGCGCTGTTCGGTTGCGGCCGTCCCGCCGACGCCGAACGGGAAGCCCGGGAGGCGCTGGAGATTCTGCTTCCGTCGGGGCATCCGGACGCCGCGGGACCGCTGATCACGCTGGCGCTCATTGGCTGGCAGAACGGCGAGAGCGGGGCCGACGCCCAGTTCGAGCACGGCGTGCGATGCATTGCCGGCGCTCCGCTGCTGGAGCCCGCCATGAAAGCGCGCTCTCTCCAGGAGGAAGCCCGCCGGCTTCACTACTACAGCCGCGTGTATGAGGCCGCTCGCGCGGAGGCGATGGCGCGGGAGCAGCGGGGCGGCGTTACGGAAGTGGAGTTCGGTCTGGCGACGCGGAGCTGACGGCGTCAGGCCAGCAGCTTGCGAAGCGGCTCCCAGTAGTTGGCGTTCCAGCCAGCCGCCAGGTGCTTGCCCTGGCCGTCGGGGAAGCCGCGATGATCGAAAACGATTCGCGTTGCCGCGCCCTCCTCGCGAAGGTCGAATTTCACGATGGAGTAGACGCCGGGGTCCCAGCTCCCGGGTCGCCAGGCCTGCACGATTCTCTCGCCGGGCAGCAGTTCGATGTGCCGGCCTGTAATGTAGCCGCCAAAAAGCGAGAATGCGCCGCCGGCGTCGGGACTGATCTCAACGGGTTTGTCTCTCAGCTTCATCGATTGAATCGCTCCGCTCAGGGCGACGACTTTGGTGAACTGCGCGGGGTCGGTGAGCGCTTCGTACACGCGTTTCCGGCTGGCCTGGATGAGCGGTTCCTGATGGATGGCTTCCGCGGTCTGGGAGATTTCCTCAGCGCCGCTCGCCGCCTGCGCCGCGACGCTCAAAGCCAGAGCCGCGCCGCCGCCGATGAGATGGCGCCGCGTGGGCGCACTGATGTTGTGCATACGTTGCATTGAAGCACGCCGCCAGAATATGATCAAGATCATATTTCAGGGGGAGAAACAATGCCATATCCGGCCGGCCATCGCGAGCGTGTGCGCGAGAGGATCGTCGACAGCGCGCGGCTATTGTTCAATCGAAATGGGTTTGACGGCGTTTCCGTGGACGCCATCATGGCCGACGCGGGGCTCACTCGCGGCGCATTCTACAGCTATTTCGAAGCTAAGAGCGATCTTTACGCGGAAGTGCTGGGATGCTTCTTTACCGATCCGAACTTCCAAAGCCGGTGGGAGGGCGTCGAGGTGGACCTGACGTCAGCGGAGGCCAGCCCGCAGATCGTGCGCGCTTATCTTTCGCGCCGGCATTTCGAGAACGTGGAGGACTCCTGTCCCATGGTGGCGCTGCCCGGTGACGTGGCGCGCGGCGATGCGCGGGTGAAGGCGGCGTTCGAAAAGGTCTTTCGCGGGATGGTGTCGGTGCTGGCGGGTGAGGTGAAAGGGAAAGGCCGCCGGCGGGAGGATGCGGCGATGGCCATTGCGGCTCTTTGCGTGGGCGGGATGGTGGTGGCGAGATCGATGGGCGACGACGGGTTCGCCGAGCGGCTGCGCCATGCGGCGACGCGAGTTGCGCTGGAGCTGGGCGGTTGGAGGCGCGGTGTAGTCAGGAAGGAGCGGGGGCGTCGCGCGAAATCGGCGGGAGCGCGATAGCGGCCCACTTGATCGCGGCGCACGCACAACCAGGAGATCGTTATCAACGAGAGCGGCCGCGCGTGTAAAGGTCTTCTCGCGTCCAGCCACGCGCGCGCTGAGCTGCTGTTCGCTTGGGACGGCGCTCGGCCGGTGTGTCGATGAGCTCCAGGACTTCATCGATGTGGGAGAAGAGGAGGCGATCAAACTCCCAACCATTGAGTCCAGCCTCGTGCGCGACTTCGAGGAGGAAGGACTCAGCGGCACGATAGCCCGCGTCATTGAACTGGATTCCGAGGTTCCTCAGTACCTTCTGGAGCCGGACATCGATCGCGATGCTATCGCGGAAGTCCTCATGGTAAACGTCCATCATCATGTTGCGGGCATACTTGGGGCCTATGCCCTTGAACGTGTCGAGGAATTTGATCTTAGCGCCTGCGCCGGGCTTCGAGATCAGTTCCTTCTTCACAGCTTCCGGTCCTCCCGACGCCTCAATCCGCCGGAAGTTCTCGACCAAGTATTCGACCTTGCGCGTCGCATAACGCACCTTCGCTTTGGTGAGACAATCAGCGAGAACCTCTCGCCTTTGCGTATCGCTCGCCAGGGCCTGCAGGGCTTTGTAGCGTATCGGATCGTGGAAAGCCGCATTGTGCACCAGCCTGCCACCCTGTGCGTTGCCCCAGGTTGCGGCGCTTAACAGCAGAGCTTCCCAAATGAAGTCGGGTGACGCCCAATGTTTATGCTCGCGTTTGCTCGCTTCAACTTTGTCTCGATACTTGGCGTATACGTGGCTTGCTGCATCGACGAGCCGCTTTTTGCCCATGATTCCAGCCGGTTTCATGCCAGAATCATACGCCGACGTTTCGGCTAAGTAAAGGCCATTGGAGAAGGTCCGATTCTACCGCCTGGCCCGCGCAGGGGCCTTGGCCCGTCATCTGAATTGTCACGGCGTGCACTTGAGGAGTTCCGACAGGGTCCAGCGCTGGCCTCGAAGAGAGCGCACATCGTCCAGCAGCCAGCGTCCCGAGACGAGACGGAAATCGAAATGGATCTCCTCTGGGGTGCGAATGTTGACGAATTTGGCAATCACTTCCTCGCGGTCGGCGGCGGCGCCGCCGCGAGTGACCTGGAGTTCTTTCAGCGTCCAGTCCTGGCCGTTGATCCAGAAGTCAAAATCGAGGCACCCTTCGTCGCCGCTCGCGCGAATCTTGTCCTCTCGCGCCATCAGTTCATGGAGCCGCGGGGTATAGATGTCCTCGGGCGGTGAATAATTCGTCCGATTCGACTGTGCCGCCATGTAGTGCCGATACACGTCGGTGACAAAGCTGACTGGATCGTTCACCCGCGTTGGGGGAGCCGGGGCAGCGACAGCGATACACAACCCGACTGCAGCAGCTATCAGCGGCTTCGCAGGATGCACGTCCGCTATCTTAGCAGCTACTCTTCTTCTTCCTCTTCGCCGGTGCGGGCGGCCTTCGCCGCGGAGATGATCTTGTCGGCCTGAAGCTGCGGGACGAAGTCGTAGTGGTCGAACTCCATGCTGAAGGACGCGCGGCCCTGGGTCATGGAGATCAGGTCGTTCTGGTAGCTGAGCATTTCAGCCATGGGGACGGCGGCGCGGATGATCTGCAGGCTGCCCTTGGTGTCCATGCCGGTGATGCGGCCGCGGCGGCCGTTCATGTCGCCCATCAGGTCGCCGGCGTATTCCACCGGCCCCTGCACTTCCACTTTCATGATGGGCTCCAGCAACGCAGGCTTGGCTCTCTCCATGGCCGCTTTGAACGCCTTACGCGCAGCCAGCTTGAAGGCCATTTCCGAGGAATCGACGTCGTGGTAAGAACCGTCGTAAACGGTGACCTTGAAATCCACCACTGGGTAGCCGGCCAGATAGCCTTTTTCCGCCGCTTCGATGATGCCTTTCTCCACCGCGGGAATGTACTGGCGCGGAATGGAGCCGCCGAAAATCTCGTTTTCGAATTCGAACTTCCCTCCGCGTGGCAGCGGCTCCATGCGAATCCAGCAATCGCCGAACTGGCCGTGGCCGCCGGTTTGCTTCTTGTGGCGGCCCTGCACATCGGCATTGCTGCGGATGGTCTCGCGATACGGAATCTTCGGCGCGCTCAGGCCGACTTCCACACCGTAGCGCTTCTTCAGACGGCTGACGATGATCTCCACGTGTTGCTGGCCGCTGCCGGCGAGCAGGAACTCCTTGGTGGCTGGATCGCGATAGAAGCGCAGCGACTGGTCTTCCTCGAGGATGCGCGCGATGGCGCCGCTCATGCGATCTTCGTCCTGGCGCGACTTCGCCGAGATGGCGTAGGCGATGGACGGCTCCGGCAGTTTCACCGGCGGATACGCGATGGGCGACGCCTTGTCGGTGAGCGTGTCGCCGGTCAGCGTGTCCTTCAGCTTGGCGACTGCGCCGATGTCGCCGGCGTGCAGTTCGGTGACGGGGACAATCTGCTTACCCATGAGCACGCCGATGTGGGCGAGGCGATCCGTGGTGCCGGTGCGCACGTTGGTGGCATTGGCGTCGTTCTTCAGGACGCCGGACATCACTTTGTAGTAAGACACGCGGCCGGCGAACGGGTCGGCGACGGTCTTGAATACGAACAGCGCCAGCGGCCCTTTATCGCCGATCTCGCGCGTGGTCTCTTCGCCGTTCAGCGCGGCGGCCACGGCCTCGCGATCGGTCGCGGCCGGGAAGAAGTCGGTGATGAAATCGAGAATCTGATCGGCGCCGACGTTGTGCAGCGCGGACGCGCACAGCACCGGATAGACGCGGCGCTCTTTGATCGCCTGGCGGAGGCCATCGACGATGTGCTCCACGGGCAGCGTGCCTTCGGTGAAGAACTCTTCCATCAGCGCATCGTTGCCTTCGGCGATCATCTCGACCAGCGCTTCGTGCGCCTTCGCGGCGGCTTCCCTGAGATCGGCGGGGATATCGCCTTCGACGCCCTTGCCGTCGCCGTCGTTGGTGTAGGTATACGCCTTCATGCGGATCAGATCGACGACGCCTTTGAAATCGCGCTCGGCCCCGACGGGCAACTGGATGGGCAGGGCGGTGCGGCCGAACACTTCGTGCACGCTCTCCATGGCGCGGTCGAAGCTGGCGCGTTCGCGGTCGAGTTTGTTAATTATGATGGCGCGCGGCAACTTGAACTCGTCGGCGAACTCCCAGACTTTCTCCGTCTGCACTTCGACTCCGGCCACGCCGTCCACCAGCACGAGAGCCGCGTCGGCGGCAACTATCGCGGCGTGCGTATCGCCGATGAAGATGTTGAAGCCGGGGGTGTCGAGCAGGTTGATCTTTTTCTTTTTGTACTCGACGCAGGCGAGGGCGGTGGAGATGCTGAGCTTGCGGTTGATCTCATCGTCGTCGTAGTCGGTGACCGTGTTGCCCTCGTCAACGCGAGTCAGCCGGTTGCTGGCGCCGGTGGAGAAGAGCAATCCGGCCGCCAGCGAGGTCTTCCCGGAATGCCCGTGTCCGATCAGAGCTACGTTTCTGACATCGTTCCCTTCATAGGTTTTCATGGGTCAGTCCCCTCCTGAGGGACCGGGATCGCACCGCTTCCGGTCGCGGCTCGGCGATGTGCCGCGGAGGGGCACAAGAAGATCCGAGTCGCGTGGCAACGCGGCTGGAAACCAGCATAGTAACACAGTTGAAATTGCTGCTTTGCTCCGTGTGGGTTTTCACCTCCGACCGATTTGCAGTCGGTCTCGGTGGCGCTCAGAGCTTCTCGCGAGCGCTGCAGGTCAGTCGTCGCGACTGACGGCCGTGCTCACGACTCCCCCTCATCGCGTCTCATCGAGAGGTGGACGATGACGCCGATGGCTATCGCAATACGGTCGTTTATTGAAGTAAAATCAGTTCAATGTCGACACTGCCGAGGAGCACGAGGCGGCATCAGCTCCTCAGCGTTGCGGAGCGCCCCGAACAGATTGCGACCTTCGTGGCGGACTGCGAGGCCTCGCGTGTCCAACGGAGCCTCGCCGCAGCTCCACGCGGGGGACAGTGAGCGAGAGGTTGGTGAGGACGTCTTTCCCGAGCGGTTTCGACGCCGCCATTGCAGCGGCGTGGGAAAAGGCCCGCGCCGTTCCGGGATATCTGGGCGAGCGCGAGTTCCGCGCTCTTGCGATGCTGCACGCTTCGGCTCCACGGACCGGCGCTACCGTCGAGATCGGAAGCTTCAAGGGCAGATCCACGGTAGGTCTGGCGAGTATCTCGGAGCGTTGCGGGCTGGGTCCGGTGGTGAGCATAGATCCGCACACCGCTCCTTGCGTCACCGACCCGATGCTGGGCGATCAGCCGTCGTCCTTCGAGGATTTCACGTCGTCGCTGCGCTCGGCCGGCGTTGAGCGGCTTGTCGAGGTGCATCGCGCGCGGTCCGCCGAAATCGCCAGTGGCTGGAGCCGCCCCATACGCTTCCTGTGGATCGACGGCGATCATACCTACGCTGGAGCGAAACTCGACTTCGATCTGTTTTCCCCCTTTCTGACCGAAGGGGCCATCGTTGCGCTGCACGATACCCTGCACGAATTCGAGGGCCCAATCCGGGTCTTTGTCGAGGATATTCTGCGCTCGGACAAATTCGCACAAGCCGGTTTCCTGCACACGATCGGCTGGGCCAGACACCGTCCTGACGATGGCGCCGCGTTCCGCCGTGAGCGTGAACGCCTCGCCAGGCGAGCGGCGCGGCTGATACCCCTCGTCGCGAATGGTCGGAGGGTGCGGGGATTCACTCGAACGCTCTGGAAGGCCACCTGCGCGCTGATTCCCCATGCAGTCCCAACCGTTGCGGAGTGGGAACGGAATCTGGCTCTCACGGGCTGGTAGCAGGCCGCTGGGCGCCTATTCGCGACAGAAACTCACCGGAAAACTTCCTCTCGAACACTGGCACGGCTCCCTTTCTCGCGGCGGACTAACGGCGGCTAGCGGTGGCCCGCTAACCATTTCTCCACTGGTTGCGCCCACGCCGGAGCATCGGTCTCGAGTCGTTTGGCCAGCGCGTTATACCCGAGCGCGACAACGACCAGGAAGATCGTCAGGTCCTCGCTGTCGCCGAGGTTGTAATCGGTCATTCCTTCGAGCAGCAGACTTAAAATTACGGCGATGCCGCCATGGAGCAGGAATCGCCGGTCGCCCCTGCCTGGCGGCAAAGCCCGTACGCCGCGCCAGAAATCCCAGAGAATCTTGCCCATCAGCCAAAGAAAGATGAGCAGCACCGGGATTCCGCGTTCGGCCGCGTATTCCAGGTAGATGTTATGCAGATGGATAGTCGATCCCGGAGGAAGGGGACGCGGAATATCGGCGGGCAGGTAATCCATGAACTGAATGCGCGGCATCTCCGGCCCAAGACCAAACCACGGATGCGCCTTCACCATTTCCCAGCCGGTCCGCATCAGGATCAGGCGAAACCGATTCGAGTCGTCCACGGTGGGATACACGATGGAAAAAGCGCGCACACGGAACCAGCCGGGCGCCGCCACCAGTATGATCGCGACAACCACCGGAATCGCCAGAGCGGCTTTCGGCCGCCAGCACAACAACAAATAAACGGCGCCGGCGATGGTGGCCACCCAGACCGCGCGCGTCTGTGCCAGCAGAATTCCGATCCCCATGGCCATTGCCAGAGCGCCCCACAACCAGATGCGGCGGCGCGCCATGGGCGAAAAGAGCAGGAACGACCCGACCATCAGCAGAACGAGCATTTCCTCCACCGAAAACGTGTACCAGTGGCCCATGAACCCGGTGATACGGCGGCTGAGGTAGCCCGAATAGAATTCCTCGCTGTGCACATGAATGTAGTAGAGTTTCCAGGCGAACTGGAACACTCCAAGCAGCGCGCTGGCCGCGCCGCAGCCGGCCCACGTCAGAACCAGCCAGCGCGCGATTTTCGCGCCTTGCAGCAGCGTGAAGGCCACGAGCAACTGGCTGAAGACGTAAATCTTCTTGATTTGGGGAAATCCGGCGAGCGGGTTCGACGACAATGCCACGGCGACGAGCGTCCCCAACAGGAACAATCCCAGCGGCAGCTGAATGGGCGGCAGCCGGAGTTTCTCGCGCGAAAGCAGCAGCGCGGCCAGCGACACTCCCAGCAGAATCTGCGAGGGCGCGATCCCGATGACGATTGCAGCCGACGACGCGAAGGCGCACCATCCCGCTGTCCGAGCCAGCGCCGGTCTATTGCTGTTCAGCCATTCGGAGACCCGCATGGTTCGCGAGGAAACACCAGGTTACCACGCTGGGGTTGTTCCGGGGACGAAAAGCGGGCAGGCGATGGGTCACCGTGCCGCGCGGCGAAGCCGGTCCTGAATCGCCACCCATGCCGGCTCGTCCGGCGGACACTCCACGGCGATCCATTCGAAGCGCTCCGCGTCGAGCTCGTGCAGGGTCTGGTAGAGGGCCGCGGCGTACTGCTCGGGCTGATTCGGCATGGGCACAGCGCGCGCGGCCGGGCGTGGTGTGGCGATGAACACGTACGCCCCGCGGCCCGCAGGCAGCGATTCGCGGGGGCCGATCAGCACGAGTCTGGTTGATGGACTATAGTGGCGGACGTGCAGGCCAGGAGAAGCGTGTCCACCCTCGGCGCGAGTTCCGTCGCCCACGCTCACCGGCCCGATGACCGCCTCAATCTGCTCGCGCGAGATCATGCCGGGGCGCAGCAGAACGGGGTCGCCGGCAAGGGACAGCACGGTGGACTCGATGCCCACCTCAGTGGGACCGCCGTCGAGGATCATGTCCACGCGATTGCCCAGCGACGCATGCACATGCTCGGCGAGAGTCGGCGAGAGACCGCCGAAACGGTTGGCGCTGGGCGCCGCCACCGGCACTCCCGCCGCACGCAGCAAAGCCAGAGCCACGGGATGCGCGGGAACACGAACGCCCACCGTATCGAGCCCGGCGGTGACACGCGCGGAAATCTTCGCATGCTTCTTCAGAACCAGCGTCAATGGTCCCGGCCAGAAGCGGCGAGCGAGCAACTCGGCGCGCGTCGGCCACTCGGCCACGACGAGCCTCGCCATGTGCATGGAGCTGACGTGAACGATCAGCGGGCTGGTGGGCGGCCGGCCCTTGGCTTCGAAGATGCGGTCAACGGCGGCGGCATCCAGCGCGTTCGCGCCCAGCCCGTAGACGGTCTCGGTGGGGAAGGCTACCAGACGGCCGGAACGAAGCAGGTCAGCGGCGCGCTCGATCTCGGCGTCACTCGGCGTCGTCTTCTTTTCCGTCACCGGCGGTCCTGCCCGTTTTGCGCCAGACCAGATAGGCGTGGATCAGCGGATCGATATCGCCCTCGAGAACGCGATCGACATCGCCGATGGACAGGCGCGACCGCAGATCCTTCACCATGCGATAGGGCGCCAGCACGTAATTGCGAATCTGGCTGCCGAAGTTGATGTCCAGCTTCGTTTCTTCCAGCTTGTCCTGCTCGACGCGCTTTTTGGCCAGCTCGTGCTCGAAGAGGCGCGCCTTCATCTGCTTCATGGCGCTGGCGCGGTTCTTGTGCTGGGAGCGTTCGTTCTGGCATTGCACGACGATGCCCGTGGGGATGTGCGTGAAGCGGACCGCCGATTCCGTGCGGTTCACGTGCTGGCCGCCGGCGCCGCTGGCGCGAAAGACGTCGATCTTCAGGTCGTCGGGCTTGATTTCGATTTTGACGTCGTCGTCAATTTGCGGATAGGCAAACACCGAAGCGAAGGAGGTGTGGCGGCGCGCGTTGGCATCGAAAGGCGAGATGCGCACCAGGCGGTGCACCCCGATCTCGGATTGCAGCAGGCCGTAGGCGTTCTCGCCGTTGATCTCCAGCGTGGCCGACTTTATGCCCGCGCCTTCGCCCTCCTGCCGGTCGGTCAGCTCGCAGCCGAGGCCCTTGCGCTCGCACCAACGCGTGTACATGCGTAGAAGCATCTCGGCCCAGTCCTGGCTTTCCGTGCCGCCGGCCCCCGGGTGAATGTTCAGAATGGCGCTCCTGCGGTCGTTCGGACCGGAGAGGAGCATCTGGGTTTCCAGCTCATCGATGCGCGCGGAAAAAGCCTTCATATCGCGCTCGATGTCGCCGAGGACGTCTTCGCCTTCGCGGGCCAGCTCGAACATGGTGTCGAGATCGGAGACCATGGTGGACACCTGGGCTTCGTCGGCCAGCGCCTGCTCCAGGCGCTTCCGCTTCTGCATCACTTCCTGGCTTTTTTCGGGCTGGTTCCAGAACTCGGGATCGGAGATTTGCTCTTCGGTTCGGGCGAGTTCGGCTTTCCTGGCGGGAGCGTCAAAGATAGCTCCGCACAGCTTCGGCCTGCTGGCGGAGCGCAACGTACTCTCTTTCGAGTTCTTCCAGAGTCATCGAGAAACCATTCTAGCAGGGCGCCGGGAAGGGCCGGCCAGCAACCCGCCGGGAAGGACCATCCGCGGTAGCGCGGTGAAGCCTGGGCAGCGCGCGACAGCGGTCAAAAAAGCGAATCGCGCACGGGGCTGGGCCCGGCGTGCGCGATTTCTGAACTCGAGCCGATCGATTAGGAACCAGTGTTGGCGGCCTTGGTCTTCTTGGTGTGGGTCTTCTTGGTATGCGTCTTCTTGGTGGAGGTGGTGGTGGATGCGTCGTCCGCGAAGGCAACAACGCCGGCGATCAGCGACAGGCCGAGCATGAGGCTCATGATCATCTTCATGTAAATTGGATCTCCTTGTGATTTGCTGAAGTGAGCTTGAGCTCGACTTCAACTTCATCATGTCAGGAGCACATGAAACACGCCTTAAGGCCTCATTAAAAGGGCTTAAGGAAGCCGGGCGCCGGAAACACAAAGACCACGCGACCAGCGATTGGGCCGGCCACGCGGTCCTGAACTTTTTAGAATCAGTTACTTCGTGGCTGTGTTGGCAGCCTTCTCGTTCTTCGCCTTCTTTGTGTGGGTCTTCTTCGTCTTGGTGGCCTTGGTGGCGGTGGTTGCTTCGTCCGCAAGGGCAACGCAGCCGAGGGCGAGGGACAGGCCCAGCATCAGGCCGATGAGCTTCTTCATTGAGGATCTCCTTGTCTTTCTTGTTTTGTAGGAAGTATTACTACTTCGCAGTAATAGTGTCAGCGTCAGATGAAGGAGGCCTTAACTGGGAATTAAAACACCTTCATTTCCGTCCCGGACCACCGCGACTGACTGCTGTATTCCAATTTGTTTTCAATGAGTTGTGATGCGAAGGCGGGGTAGGGTCCGGCTACCATCAATCGTGTACGACAAACAGGAACTGGCGCGCCGTCTGGCCCTGGAGCTGAGGCTCACGCCGGCCGCCGCCGCCGACGAGGTGGACCGGGTGGTCTCGGACATCCTGAAGAAGCTCCGCAAGGGCCGCGATGCTCGCCTGCGAGGCGTTGGCATTCTGCACCCCACGCCGGCCCGGCCGAGGAGGAAGCGCTGATGCCTCGCCGCTCGCCGCGGTTGAACATAGCGGATCGTGTCGCCCGAATCGTCAAGGAATGCCTGGCGGAAGGGGTGCAGGTCGAGATCGACGGCGTGGGCACGTTCCTGCCGAAGGGCCGCGGAGGATTGCGCTTTGTCGCGCAGAATCGCCCCCGCGTTTTCATGGCCTACGTGGAAGAAGATGCCGCCCAGGTCCGCCGGCTGCACGACGCGTTACTCGCCAGGCGCTTCGATCCCTGGTTCGACAAGGCCAGACTGCTGCCCGGACAGAACTGGCCGCGGGCGATTGAGACGGCGATTCACACCAGCGATTTCTTCATCGGGTGCTTTTCGCCGCGCGCGGTGGTGAAGCGCGGGTCTTTTCAAAGTGAGCTGCGGTTTGCGTTGGAGTGCACGCGGCAGATGCCGCTGGACGAGGTCTTCTTCATTCCCGTGCGCCTGGCCGAGTGCAACGTTCCGGCCACTGTTTCGCGGCACTTCCAGTATGTGGACCTGTTTCCCGACTGGGATTCCGGTGTGCGGCGTCTGCTGGCGGTGCTGTCGGCGGAAGCGCACAAGCGCAACGGCCGCAGGCTACGGCTTCTTCGCTGACGCGTTCAGCGCCCTGAGCTTGTCGCGCACGCCCTCGGCGGCCTTCGACTGGGGATCCAGCTCGAGGAACTTCTCGAAAGCCTTGCGCATGCCGTCGCTGTCGTTCTGCTTCTCTTCGGCTTCCCCCAGACGCAGCCATGCCTCCGCGAACCCGGGGTTCCACTTCGTGGACTCTTCAAAGCGGAGCTGCGCGGCGCGATACTTGCCGTGCTTGAAATAGAAGTTGCCGACGGTCAGCTCCTTCTGCGCCTGCATGGGGTTGAACGCGTATACCTTCGGCTTCGGATTCTCGGCGGTGTCCTCTTCGGCGGGTTCCTGGTATTTGGGCTGATCCGCGGTGGACTTGTCCTGGGTTTCGGCTGCGGGCTTGCCGGATGAATCGCTCTGAGGCTTGTCCTGCGCCGCGACAGGCAGGAATGACAGCAAAACGGCGGTGACGAGCACGAGCGCACAGGACGCTGCGGCGTGCACTCTGCAGGCCCGAAACCGGACGCCGGCGGCGGCCGTTGTGCGCGGTTTCGCAGCAAGGTCCCGTGTCACAATTAGAGTATAGCTTTGCGATGGAACCGCGGCCCTCATTAAAGGAACAAGCCGCGCAGTTACCCGCCCTCCCCGGAGTTTACCTTTACAAGGACATTCACGACACGGTCATCTATGTCGGGAAGGCGAAGATTCTGCGCAGCCGCGTGCGCAGCTACTTCGTGGAGGAGCGGCTGGCGGACGCGAAAACGGGAAGCCTTATCGCCGAGGCGGCCGCGGTGGACTACATTCTCGTCGATAACGAGAAGGAAGCGCTGGCCCTCGAGAACAATCTCATCAAGCAGTACAAGCCGCGCTTCAACATCCTGCTGCGCGACGACAAGACCTACCCATACATCAAGCTCACCAACGAGAAGTACCCGCGCGTGTATGTGACGCGGCGGCTGTTGAAGGACGGCGCGAGCTATTTCGGCCCGTATTTCCCGGCCAATCTGGCGCATCGCCTGGTGCACTTCATCCACGGGCATTTCAGGGTGCCGTCGTGCCGGGTGGATTTCTCGCGCACGCACAAATATCCGTGCCTCGAATATCACATTCACCGCTGTCAGGGGCCGTGCGTGGCGGGGCTCACCACGGACGAAGCGTACGCGCGCGCCGTGCACGACGTGAAATTGTTTCTGGAAGGCCATCTGCGGGATCTCGCCGGGCAGTTGCGGAAGCGCATGCACGCGGCGTCGGAGAGCGCGGAATTCGAGCAGGCGGCCGCGCTGCGCGATCTGATCTCCACCGTCGAAGAGCTGGATGAAAAGCAGAAGATCGCGGCAACGGGCGGCGACGACACCGACATCTTCGCTTATTACGCCGAGCCGCCGCTGGTGGCGGTGAACCTGTTTCACCTGCGCGGGGGGAAGATTGTGGACCGGCGGGAGTTCTTCTGGGAAGACCAGGCCGCGCTCGATCCCGCCGAGCTGTTTGCGTCGCTGCTGAAGCAGGTGTACATCGGGCAGCAGTACATCCCGGCCCTGATTCACGTGCCCGTGGATTTCGAGGACCGCGAGGCGCTGGAGGAGTATCTGTCGGAACGGCGCGGCCGCAAAGTGGAGATCCACACGCCGCAGCGCGGGCAGAAGAAGGCCATGCTGGCGCTGGTGGAGACCAACGCGCAGCACAGCTTCATGCAGCGGTTTCGCGTGCTGCGGCCGACGTCGAAGGCGATTCAGGAAGCGCTGGCCGATGCGCTCGACCTGGCCGAGCCGCCGAAACGCATCGAATGCTTCGATGTCTCGCACATTCAGGGCACCGACAAGGTGGCCAGCATGGTGGTGTGGGAAGAGGGGCGGATGAAGAAGCAGGACTACCGCAAGTTCATCATTCGCACGGTGGTGGGCAACGACGATTTCGCGTCCATGCGCGAGGTGGTGACGCGACGATATTCGCGGCTGAAGGAAGAAGGCAAGGTGCTGCCAGGGCTGATTCTGATTGACGGCGGGCTGGGACAGCTTCATGCGGCGGCGGAGGCGCTGGAGGCGCTGGGCTTCATCAATCAGCCGCTGGCGGCCATCGCCAAGCGCGAGGAGCTGGTGTACGTGCTGGGGCGCGAGGACGAACCGGTGCGGCTGGATCACCATTCGCCCGTGCTGCACCTGATTCAGACGGTGCGCGACGAGGCGCATCGCTTCGCGGTGACCTTCCATCGGACCAGGCGCAACGCCGCGCGGATGACATCGGAGCTGGAGGACGTGCCGGGCGTCGGCGAGAAGACGCTCACGAAGCTGTTGCGGCATTTCGGCAGCTCGGAGCGCGTGCGCGCGGCCGGCGAAGAAGAGCTGGTGAAGGTGGTGGGGCGGGCGGCGGCGCGAAAACTGCGGGCGCATTTCGCGACGGAGACGATTACGCCGGGGCTGCCGATACTGCAATAGATCTACTGCAGCGCGGCCGGTGGAGAAACGGGCCCGTTTGAAGCTCCGATCACGACGCTGGTGCCGCCAGTCGTTCCGGCAATGGTCGCTACATTCGCGCTGGACGAGTAAAGCGAGTTGAGCGCTATGGAGCAGGCGGAGAACTGGAGTACCGCGCCGACATTCGTTGCCGACAGAGCGGTGGCATTGGATGCCGCAGTGTCGCGCGCGAGCACGATCGTGCCACCGGTGGAATCGAAACCGGCGCCGTTGAAATGAGCTGAGGAGTCGGTTACCACCGTGACGCCGGGCGACACGTAGACGCCAGCGACACTGTTGTGATCGAAGCTGGTGTGATGGACAAACACCTGTCCGGGGCCCTCGTAAGCCGTTACGTCCAGGCCGATCTGGTCGTCCGTGAAGCGGGAATCGTAGATTGCTGCCTTTCCAACGCCCATTTCCAGTCCGTAGTTCGCAAAGTTCTCCGCGGTGACGTGATAGAGGCGCAGAATGCCGACACTGTCCACGAGTATGCCAACAGCGCCGGTGCCTTGGCCGTGCAGGCCCAGGCCGTTCAGGGTCACATTCCCGAGAGTATTGATGGTCACCGCATTACCGGAGGTCGCCGTAATGGAAGCGGTCACGCCCACGGCGGAAATGGTGACCGCCTGGCTGACGGTGATCTGGTCGTAGCTGCCGGAGTTCAGGACTACGATCTCGCCTCCCCAATTTGTCATGGCCAGCGCGCGCGAGAGGGTCTGGCATGGCGCCGTCACCGTGCAGGTGTTCGCGTCATTGCCCAGCGTGGAAACGAAACTCCGGCTGTTGCCGGTGAGAGCAAGCGAATCCTGAGTCACCAGAAACGTCTGCGAACCCACCATGACATGGAACGTGCGCGCCGTGCCCGTCTGGTTAATGAAGCCGGAGTAATCGAGCGGTTCGGACCCGGTTCCAGTGTTGAGGCCTTCCAGAGTCAGCCACGGGGCGTCGGTGGATGCGGACCATTGGCACGTCGATGCGCTGGGAGTCAGCGTCATGGCGAAGAAGTAGGTGCTTCCCGAGAACGTCAGAGGCGACAAAGAGTAGGTGCAGTTCTCGGCGACTTTGATGGTGACCGTTGTCTGGGCAACCTGGACGGCAAAGGAAATGGCGGCGGTCCCCGGGTTGGCCGGCGCCGAGAAAGTCACCGAACCGCTTCCCGTTCCGCCGCCGCCCGATGCGATCGTGAGCCCGTTCGGTGCGACCGACCAAGGGCAGCCCGGGCCGGCCGTGACATTTACAGTCGCCTCGCCGCCGCTGGACGGCAACGTGAACGAGGTGTTATCGAGCGAGTATTGGCAGCCCGACGATGGCTGAGTAATCACAAATGTCTGGTCTCCGATGCCAATGGTGCCCATGCGTGTAGCCCCGGTGTTGTTGGCCGAAACGACCGCAGCCGCGGGGCCTGAGCCGGCGCCGGCATTGCTGCTTGCCGGAGTAATCCAGGTGTCGGAAGGCGTCGCGCTCCAGGCGCATCCGCTGGGCGCGGCCACGCCGAAGTTGACGATACCGCCGCTGGCGGGAGGCACGGCCGAGGCAGGCGCAAGCTGCCATGTGCAGGTAGCGGTCGCGTCACTGATTTCCGCTAGGAAGAGCGCCGGCTCGTAAGTGGTTTCGACGGGCTCGGAACCGGTGGTCACGGGAAGGTCGGTGGAGAGGGTGGTACCGGCGATCCAGACGTTCCCTGAGCTACCGATGGCGACTCCGCGAACATCTTCCGTATTGCTTCCGCCATAGAACGTGGACCACACCAGCGTCTTGCCATCGTTGCTGATCTTCGCGACGAAGCCGTCGGCGTTGATGCTCGGAGCTACCCAGGCATGCGCGGGATTGGTGGGGTCGACAAAGATGGCGTTGAATGCGCTCGTCGTGAGATCGCCGGAAGCCAGCGCCCAGGTGAAGCCGCCGTCGAACGAGACCTGAAAGCCGTAGGGCGAACCCTCGGCATAGACCACCTGACAATTGGACGGCGCGACGACGGCGTCCCAGGAATATCCGGGCCACACCCAGGACCCGCCCGTGTCGTTGCTGCGATACAGGCGCCATGAACTACCGGAGCCGGCGACGCCGTAGAGCACCGATGGGTTCACCGTGCAAACAGAGAGAGGCGGGCCGTTGATATAACTGCTCCCTGGAGCGCCCGGCAGCGGCTGCCAGGTCTTTCCGTTATCGGTACTTCGGCTGAGCTCACTCGATACGCCGTTGCTGAACGTAGGCATCGGAAGGTAGATGGAGCCATCGGGGCTGGCAGCGGGTGGACCAGAGGGCCGCGAGACGTGCACCGTGCTTCCACCGGCACCAATAACATAGACTGTCCCATCCAGAGTGATTACAGTGACAGTGTTGGCATCGGTGGGGCTCGCCACGAGAAAAGAGCCGTACAAGTACCCGTCTCCCTGCAGCGTCCACGTTGCTCCGCCGTCGGTGGACTCGGTGAGCTCTCCGTCTATCGTTAGTGCATATAGCACCTCAGGATTGGCGAAGCTGCGTGAGATGCCTGGTCCCAAACCAGCGTAAATGCCCGCATAACCTACCGGCGACCAGGACGCGCCCCCGTCGGTGGTTCGGAATAAGCCGAACGTCGTGGCCGCTACGATGACGAGGGGATTGGTGGGGTCTACGGAGAACGCTTCATTGGTGTTCGATGAAGGGAGTCCTGTTCCGGCCGCAGTCCAGGAGGCGCCGTAGTTCTCGGTAGAGAAGAGCGACACGCTATTGCCTCCGAGAATCGGTTGTACCGCGTTCGTCACCGGAAAATCCGGCGACAAGGTGTCTCCAGCCACGACGATGTGCCCGTCGGAGGTCAGGGTCATCGCGTAGATCTCGTCGTTCGCAGAACCGCCCAGGTAGGTGACGAAGCCGAACGCCGAGCCATCGGCGCTAACGCTGGCGAGATAGCCGTCGGATTGTCCGTGCAAAGTGGATTGAATGACGTCGGCGGTGACCGGCAGATCGGTCGCGGTCGTCTCGCCCGCGACGTACAGAACCCCGGAGTTCGGATCTCGCGCAATCGCGTGCGGTATTTGGTCGGCGCTGCTCCCCAGGACGGCCGCCCACACGAGGGCCGTTCCATCGGCGCTCAACTTTGCAACGCACGTGCAGCCGTTGGTCGTGCACTGGCTGCCGGTCGCGTCCCTCGCCCCGGGCACGCCCGGGAAAATCGGAAGGTTCACGCCGCCGGCGACGTAGGCGAATCCCTGGGCATCGGCGGTAATGGCAGAGCCGCCCATGAGCGACGAAGTGTACTGTGCGCTGCCGGCTGGAGTGTATTTTTCGATAAAGGCACCGAGGGCCACATAGGCATTCCCCGCGCCATCGACAGCGACGGCATTGCCGATTCGGGTCGCCTCGTAGTACGGAGTGCTCGCCGAGGCGGTCATGTAAGTTGAATACACCAGCCCGTTGCCGGATGGATTCAGCCGAAACACGAAGCCACACGGAGCCGAATTCAGCGTGAGACAAGAAGGCTGTGCGGCACCGACGGCTGGGAAATCCTGTGAACTCGCACGGCCGGTGGCCACGGCGTTTCCGGTCGAGTCCACGGCTAGCCCGTTCAGAAGATCACTGCCGCTCGATCCGCCCACGAAGGTCGAGTACAACATGGTTGTCCCGGTGGGGTCGAACTTGATCACAAACGGATCGATGAAGCCGGGGGTGCCCGCCTGCACTGCGTTCACGGTGGGCAGCCATACAGCATTACCACCAACGTAGATGTTACCTTGCGTATCTGTCCCCATTGCGGTTACCGTGGCGTTCTGACTGGGGAACCATGCCGCGTACACCAGCGTGGGGTCGATTACCAGCGGGCGTGATTTGTCGTAAGCGGCGAGGGCGAAGGCGACGGTGTTCTTGTCGCGCAGGACGTAGTGGGATTCCACGCGCTGGCGCGAGGTGCCCGATTGCTGATAGACGGCGGGCAGGCGCAGAATCAGCGGGGCCGATGAAGTCTCGATGCGAAGATCGCCGTTGGCGGCCAGCGACAGTTTCCGCGCGCCCTCGAAGTGCAGCGCGATGCGGCTGGTATCCGCGCCGGGCCGCACGACGAGATCGTACTCGAGCTGGCCCTCGCTGCCATACCACGCGACGTCCACGCCGTCGTACACATCGTGATAGACCACGCGGCGGCAGGTCTCCACGTCGCGCACCCAGCGCTTCGGGTCGTTGCCGATCAGGTAATTCACCTTGCCGGGCAGCGACTCCTGCGCTTCGTTTTTCGCGACGCCGCGTGCGCCGGTGAACTGCATTTTCACGCTGGCGGGCAGAATGCTGGCGCCGCCGGGTCCGAGCAGGATGTAATAGCCGTTCCGATGCGCCACCCAGTCGGCGTCGCCCTGCGGGAATTGGCCGGCATTCCGCTCAAACGAGAAGGGAATGCGGGAAAGCATCTTCGCGCCGCTGGCGGGCGATGACGGAGCCGCCATCGCCTGAACGGCAATCAGTGCGATCACGCTGAGTATTGTGGTTCTCATTGCAGACTCGCCGGACTGGACAGTGTACCGTTGTTTGCGCCACTCACCAGGCTGGTGGCGACGCCGCTCCCCGACATGAGAGCGCTGGACATTGCGGTGTAAGCGGACAACGGGTTTTGCGCCACGGAACAATATGAGAACTGCATCACGGCGCTGCCCCCGATCGCCGATATACCCGTGCTGTTGGAAATGGCGCGATCTCTCGTCAGCACCAGCGTGCCGCCGATCGATTCGAAGCCGGCGACGTTGAAGTGCGCTGCTGAATTCGTTACCGCCGCCACCCCAACTGGTGCGTATACACCCGCCAGGCTGTTGTGATCGAAGCTGGTGTTGTGTACGAACGCCTGCGCTGAGGAGTTCAGCAAAGCCAAACCGTATTGGTTGTCGGTGAGCCGTGAATCGTAGATGGCGAGGTTGCCAGGCGTGGCAAACTCCACGCCATCGTTTGCGAAGTTCTCCGCGGTCACGCGATACAAGCGCAGGAAACCTACCTGCTGTACCAGCACTCCGTCATTGCCGGTCCCCTGTCCGTGCAGGCCCAGCCCGGTAATGGTGACGTTTCCGTCGGTGTTGATGGTGAGGGCATTGCCGGAGGTAGCGGTGATGGAAGCGGTGACGCCCACAGCCGATATGGTGACCGGCTGCGCAATAGTGGTGGGGCCATAACCGCCGGAATTCAGCACAACGATTTCTCCGCCCCAGTTGGTCACGGTCAGCGCCTGAGTGAGAGTGAGGCAGGGTGCGGTCACTGAGCAGTTGTTCGTGTCACTGCCAAGCGTCGAGACAAAACTACGGCTGTTCCCGATCGCGGGAACAACGGTCTGGGTGAACAGGAAACTCTGCGACCCGAGAAAGATGTGCCCGGTGCGCGCCTGTGCGGCGGTATTTGGCGTGACGTTAATAAGGAGGAAATTGGGAGAACCTCCAAGTCTGAGTTCCGGGATCATCCAGTTGACGTCGCTGGTGGCGGACCACTGACAGTCCTGCGAACTCGGCGTCACGGTGGCTGAGAAAGACGTCGCGGTTCCGGGAATCGTCAGGGGCTCCACAGAATACGTGCACTCCTCAGCCACTTTGATGGTGACAGGTTGATTCGCCACCTGAGCCGTGAAGGTGACCGCGATCATTCCACCGTTCGCCGGCGCGGACAGCGTTACCGAACCGTTCCCCGTGCCGCGGCCGCCCGATACAACGGTTGTCTCGCCGGGCACTACATTCCAGGGACAACCGGGCGTCGCCGTGACATTCACCACCGCCTGGCCGCCGCTGGAAGGCAGCAGGAAAGACGTGCGGTCCAAAGCATACTGGCAACTCTGCGCGGGCTGCGTGATGGTGAAGGTCTGGGTGCCCACTGAAATGGTTCCCGTGCGCGTCACGCCGGTCTGATTGGCGGCGATCAGAGCGTCCACGCCTCCCGATCCCGTGCCGCCTGGACTGGGCGTTGTGGATATCCATGTGCCCGATGGCGTGGCGGTCCAGGAGCAGCCGCTGGGAGCGGTCACGCCAAACTGGATGGGCCCTCCGGAAGCAGGAGGAATCGCCGACTGAGGGGAAAGCTGCAACGAGCAACTGGCGGTCGTGTCCTCGAATTCCGCGAGCAAGACCGCGGAAGGCCCTCCTGAGGGAGCGGGAGGCGCTCCGCTGGTGACCGGCAGATCGGACGAGCTGGTAGCGCCCGCGATCCAGACATTCCCGCCGGAATCCACCATTACGCCCCGGACGTTTTCAAAGGAGTCGCCTCCATAGAACGTAGACCACAGGAGCGTCTTGCCGTCGTTGCTGATTTTGGAGACGAAGCCGTTTTGAGCGCCGCCGCCGAGTACGCTCGGGGCCGCAAACACATGAGCGGCGTTCGTGGGATCGACCGCGACAATGCCGAACGACTGCGCAATGGAAGCGGCCGCCGGAACTCCCGGCCAGGTGTTGCCGCCGTCGGTGGAAACCTGCAGGCCAAACTGATCTATCGCGTATACGATTTGGCAGTTTGAAGGGGCGACAACCACATTGGACGCCGCCAGACTCAGCGTTGTCCACGTGGCTCCGGCATCGCTGCTCCGGTAGAGATGGGTTCCGTTGGTGAAGAATAAAACGTCCGGATTTGCCGTGCAAACCGAGACTGGTGGGTTGGGGTAATTGAAGGTGGTCGGGCTTCCGACGAGTAAGCTCCACGTTTGTCCGCCGTCAGTGCTCTTTCTGATACCAGCGGGGGTTGTGTAATAAGGACTGATCGGCATGTAGATCGAGCCGTCCGGACTTACTGTTGGGGTGAGCGGAATCACGTTCTGTCCCGCCGATACCTGAGTCCCCAAGCCGCCATATGTCCGGCTCCAGATGGTGCCCTGGCCATCGACAAAGAGGAGCGTGTCCGCATCCGTGGGGCTGGGCATGATGAAGACACCACCGAGGGGACTGGGTATCGTCCATGTAGCGCCACCGTCCAGCGAGGTAGTCTCGAAAGTTCCGTCAAATGCAAACAAGACCTCAGGATTGACCGTGCTGCGGACCAGTTGTGTTGTCGGAAATCCGGAGCCTCCGACGTGACTCCATGACCCCCCTGAATCCGTACTCCGATAGATCCCGGAAGCGAACCCGGAGACGGCGGCCACGATCACCGCGGGATTAGTGGGATCCACCGAAAGAACGCTGACGCCGGCAGGCAGGCCTGCGCCCGCGGCCGTCCAGTCGTTGCCCGAGTCCGTGGTGGTGTACAACGCCGCGCCGTCACCGCCGATCAATTGCTGAATCGCGCCACTGACGGGAAAATCAGGCGACAAGGTATCGCCGGCCACCACAATCTGACCGGTTGCCGTCAGCGTCATGGCGTAGATCTCATCGTTGGACATCCCGCCCAGATAAGTGACGAACCCAAACGCAGAACCATCGGGCGCGACGCTGGCAAGAAAGCCGTCGGTTTGCCCGTGCAACGTGGGCTGAATGACGCCTGTGGTGACCGGCAGGTCGGTGGCAACGGTCTCGCCGGCGACGTAGATCTCACCCGAATTCGGATCGCGAACAATCGCATGAGGATTCTGATTGAGCGTGCTTCCCAGCATGGCTGCCCAGGAGAGCGACGTTCCATCGGCGCTCAGTTTTGCAACGTAAGTGCATTCTGCGAGCACGGGGCTGCCCGGGTTAGTGCACTGACCGCCCGTGACATCCCTCGCTCCTGGCACGCCCTGAAATTCGGACAATGGCGCTGCCCCCGCCACATATGCGAAGCCCTGCGGATCGACGGTAATGGCATTTCCACCCGCGGCCGACGAGTCGTATTGTATTGTTCCATTCGTTGCATATTTCTGCACGTGATCATAGAGAGCGACGTAGGCGTTACCGCTGCTGTCTACGGCCGCCGAATTGGCCACAACACCGTCGTCTTGTGTTATGTAGGTCGAGAACACAAGCGCGTCGCCACTCGGAGCGAGGCGAAATACGAACCCGCAGAAGGGCGTCGGGGAAGGCGGGGAGCCCGGGAAAGTGGGCAGTGCCGCGTTGACGATGGGGAAGTCCTTCGAGTACGTCTGTCCCGCGCCGATGGCGTGGCCCGAGGAATCGACGGAAAATCCGTTGAGAGTCTCGCCGCTGGATCCGCCGACGAACGTCGCATACAGGACGGTAGTTCCGGTCGGGTCGAACTTGATGATAAGAGGATCGGTGTTGGTGAGAGCGCCGGGCTGAAAAGCGCTCACAGTGGGCAGCCACGATGCCGATCCGGCCACATAGATGTTGCCCTGAGCGTCAGTGCTCATGCCGGTGACAGTGACGTACTGGCTGGGGAACCAGGCGGCGTAGACGAGTGTTGGGTCAATCACCAGCGGGCGGGATTTGTCGTAGGGGGAGATGGCGAAGGCGACGGTGTTCTTGTCGCGCAGGACGTAGTGGGATTCCACGCGCTGGCGCGAGGTGCCCGATTGCTGATAGACGGCGGGCAGACGCAGGATGAGCGGGGCCGATGAAGTCTCGATGCGCAGATCGCCGGCCGGCTCCAGCGAGAGTTTCCTCGCGCCTTCGAAATGTAGCGCGATGCGGCTGGTATCGGCGCGGGGCCGCACGACGAGGTCGTATTCAAGCTGGCTTTCGCTGCCGTACCACGCGACATCGACGCCGTCGTAGACATCGTGATAGACCACGCGGCGGCAGGTCTCCACGTCGCGCACCCAGCGCTTCGGGTCGTTGCCGATCAGGTAATTCACCCTGCCGGGCAACGACTCCTGTGCTTCGCTTTTCGCCGACGCCCGCGCGTTCGCGAACTGCATTCGCACGCCGGCGGGCAGAATACTGGCGCCGCCCGCGCCCAGCAGGATGTGATAGCCGTTCCGATGCGCCACCCAGTCGGCATCGTTTTGCGGGAATTGCCCGGCATTCCGCTCAAACGAGAAGGGAATCCCGGAAAGAAGTGCCTTCCCCGTGGCAGGGGCTTTCTGCGCCGCGACGGAACACACTCCCGCCAGCGCGAGCACTAAGGTCGTGGAATAGCGCATCACAAATTGGACAATTCCGAATCACTGGCTTTCACTGCGGATCATATCGCAACGGAAGATGTCGCGCTCAGCCCGCGATTTCTTCCAGCACGTCGGCGGCGCGTTCGGCGGCGCCCGGGTGGGCCAGCGTGCGGGCGTTTGCGGCCATTTGATCGAGCAAGGGCCGGTTTGACGCGAGTTCGCTGATCTCGCCGACCAGGCGCGCGCCGGTCATTTCCTTATCGAGCACCAGACGCGCTGCCCCCGCGCGCTGGAAGGCCTCGGCGTTGTGAAGCTGATGGTCGTCGGTGGCGTAGGGGAAGGGAACGAGGATGGCGGGCTTGCCCGCCGCGGCCAGCTCGGCCAGCGCCCCGGCGCCGGACCGGCAGACGATGAGGTCGGCCTCGGCGAAGGCGGCCGGCATGTCGTGGATGAACGGGATTACCTTGCCTTCGAGGCCGCTGTGGGCGAAATCGTGCGCGATCTCCTCGTGGGGGGCCAGCGCGCCGGTTTGGTGAGTGATGCGGACGTCGAGACCCGAATCGAGGAACAACCGCCAGCTCTGTTGTGCCGCATTGTTCAGCGTGCGGGAACCCCGGCTGCCACCGGTGATCAATATGCTCAGGCGCTCTTCGTGCCCCTTCGGCGGGAGCTCGAAGAAGGCGCGCCGAACGGGAACGCCGATCATTTCGGAGCGGCCTTCGGGGAAAAACCGCGCCGTCTCGGGAAACGTGATCAGCGCGCGGCGAATGAAACGGGCGACGTGCCGGTTGGTGAATCCGGGGACGACGTTCGGCTCCATCGCGACGATGGGCACGCGGCGCAGCACGGCGGCGATCACCACCGGCCCCGCCACGTATCCGCCCATGCTGAACACGGCACCTGGACGATGCTTCGCCAGCATTCGCATCGCGCGCACAATGCTCAGCGGCAGGCCCACCAGCGTGCGCATCACCTTCACCGCGCCCACGCCTTTCAACCCGCCGATTTCAATCCACTCGATGGGAAACCCCGCCGCCGGCGCCAGCTTCGCTTCGAATCCGCCGCGCGTGCCGACGAAAACCGGACGATGCCCGCGACGTTCCAGCTCGCGAGCCACCGCCAGGGCGGGCATCACGTGGCCGCCGGTGCCGCCGCCGGCCATGAGGAACGTCCGTGGCTCGCTCATCCCGCGCGGTCGCTGACGCTGAGCAGCAGTCCGCAGGAGATCAGCGTGCTGAGCAGAGAGCTGCCGCCCGCGCTGATCATGGGCAGGGGGATGCCCTTGGTGGGGCCGAGGCCCACCACCACGCTCATGTTCATGAGCGCCTGGAAGACAATGGACGCGGTCACGGCCAGCGCCAGATACCGCCCGAAATCGTCGGCCGCGAGCCAGTAGAGCCGCAGCCCGCGCCACAGCAGGAGCACAAAACCCGCCAGCACCGCCGTGCAGCCGAACAGTCCGAGCTCCTCGCCCACCACGGCGTAGATGAAATCGGTGTGCGCCTCGGGCAGATAGAACAGTTTCTGTTCCCCCTGCATCAGGCCGACGCCGAGCGCTCCTCCGCTGCCCAGAGCGATCCTCGATTGCAGGCCCTGATACTCGGTGTCGGGCGTTTTCGATTCGCGCAGATAGTTGATGATCCGCCCGCTGCGGTCGATGCGCGCCAGCATCTCGTAGCCATGGGGGATGAAGCCCACCACGCGCGCGATGCGATACGGTTTGGAGACGACGGCCACGCAACCCAGCACGGCCAGCGCGGCGACGGCAATGCGCAGGTACCTGCGTTCGAGTCCGGCGACGTAGAACACCACGGCCGCGGTGAGGACCAGCACGACCGCGGTGCCGAGATCGGCCGCCAGCACGGCGACGGCGAGGATGCCCAGCGCCATGGCGGCGGGCACGACCGTGCTCTTCGTGTTAATGGCGCGCGCGCGCACGGTGACAAACCACGCGAGGAAAATCGCCAGCGCGGGCTTGGCGAATTCCGATGGCTGGAAGGAAGCCACGCCCATCTTGAACCAGCGGTGCGTGCTCCAGTCCCAGAAATAAACCACCACCAGCAGGATGAGCACGATTCCCAGCGGCACAAACGCCCAGCGCTCCGATTGCCAGCAGTGATAATCGCGCCGCTTGAGCCACATGAGCGCGAAGAAGGAGATGACCGCCCAGCCGAGCTGGCGCACCAGGAAGTGGCTCACCGAGTGAAAGCGGATGTCGGCCGTCACCGACGATGCGCTGTACACCATCAGCAGGCCGAAACACACCATGATCACGATGGTGAAAAACAGCGTCCAGTCGGTCCTCACTCGCTGCGCCATGTTCAGCTCTCCTGTGCGATTTTCTCCACCATCTCGCGAAAAACGCGGCCGCGATGCTCGAAGCCGTCGAACTGATCGAAGCTGGCGCAGGCCGGCGCCAGCAGCACGACGTCGCCGGCGGACGAGTGGCCGCGGGCGTAGGCAATGGCGCGATCCAGTGTGCCGCAGGGCACCAGCGGCACCGCGCCGTTCAGTTGCTCGGCGATTTTCTGCGCGGCTGCGCCAATCAGCAGCGCGGCATGGGCCTTCCGGCGAAGCGGCTCGCGCAGCGGGGTGTAGTCGCTGCCCTTGTCCTTGCCGCCGAGGATGATCCACAGGTCCCCGGCGAACGCATCGACGGCCTTCAGCGTAGCGTCCACGTTGGTGGCTTTCGAATCGTTGTACCAGGTGACGCCGTTGACCTCGCGAATCCGTTGCAGCCGATGCTCCACGCCCGGAAAACTGCGCGCCGCTGCGGCGATCCGGGCCAGCGACACGCCGGCGATGCGTGCGGCGGCAGCGGCGGCCATCACGTTTTCCAGATTGTGCCGGCCGCGAAGCGGAATCTCGGCGGCCGCGAGCAGCGTCTGGCCGTCGAATTGAATCGTCTCGCCGTCGAACCAAAGGCCGGGCGAGACCGGGCGGGACAGACTGAACCAAACCGGCGAGGCGGCGGTGATGGCGGCATACTGCACGGCGATGGGATCGTCGGCGTTGAGCACCGCGAAATCGCCTTGCTGCTGTTTGCGAAAGAGCTCTGCCTTGGCGGAGGCGTAGTTGGCGAAGGTGTGGTGACGGTCCAGATGATCGGGCGTAATGTTCAGGGCCACGCCCACTCGCGCGCGGAAGGTCTCGATGGTTTCGAGCTGGAAACTGGAAAGCTCCAGCACGTTCCACTGTTCGGCGCGCGAAGTCGCCACCATCGCGGTAGGCGGACGGCCGATATTGCCGCCCACCTGGCAGGGAATGCCGGCATGGTGGAGGATGTGGCCGGTGAGCGCGGTGGTGGTGGTTTTTCCGTTGGAACCGGTGATGCCAATGATGGGCCCCTGCAGATACCAGCCGGCCAGCTCGACCTCGCCGGCCACCGGAATGCCGCGCGTGCGCAGACCCTTCAGGATTTCCTCGTCGGCGGGCACGCCCGGGGAGATCACCGCCATGTCCACGCCTTCGAAGGAACGCTCTTCCTGGGGAAGCAGATTGATGCGGAGCTGATTGACGCGCTCGCGCAGCTCGGGGGTGACGTGGGAATCGATTGCGCGCACCTGCGCACCTTTGGAGAGCAGCAGCTCGGCGGCGGCGAGACCCGAGCGCGCCATGCCCACCACCGCGACGGTGGCGCCGTTGACGTCGAAATGTGCCCGCTTTTCCATGCAACCAACCAGGCGGCTGCGAGGCCGCCGCAGGCTGAGAGCCTGCCCCACTACCTCAACTTCAGCGTCGTCAGCGCGAACAGCGCCATCACCAGCCCGGCGATCCAGAAGCGCACAATGATCTTCGATTCCTTCCAGCCCAGAGCCTCGAAATGATGGTGGATCGGCGCCATCTTGAAAATCCGCTTGCCGCGCAGCTTGTAGCTGCCCACCTGCAGCATCACCGAAAGCGCCTCCATTACGAATACGCCGCCGATGAACGGAAGCAGCAGCTCCTGCTTCACCAGAATGGCCACGACGCCCATGCTGCCGCCCAGCGCCAGCGATCCCACATCGCCCATGAACACCTCGGCGGGATGCGCGTTGTACCAGAGAAAACCGATGGAAGCGCCGGTCAGCGCGCCGCAGAAGATAGTCAGCTCCGCCGCGCCCGGCAAACGAGCGAGCCCCAGGTATTCGGCGAAGCGCGCGTGACCGGTCACGTAGGCCAGCACGGTCATAGCGCCCGCGGCGATGATCATCAGTCCGATGGCCAGGCCGTCGAGACCATCGGTGAGATTCACGGCGTTGGTGGAGCCCACCAGAATGAGCGCCATGAACGCGTAGAACAACGTAAATGAGAGCGGATAGGTGATGGCGTTGCCGGCCAGGCTGTGAATGATCAGGTCGGGTTTGAGATTCTTGATGAACGGCACATTCAGCGTGGTGGAGTACAGATTGCGAGCGTGCATGCCCAGCATCACAAAACCGATGATGAGAGCGGCCGCAACCTGCCACGCCAGCTTCTGCCGCGCGGTCAGACCGAGATTCTGCATCTTCCTGACTTTGGTGTAGTCGTCCCAGAAGCCGATGGCGCCGAACGAAACCATGCCCAGCAGCGCAATCCACACGTAGGGGTTCGTCAGATTCGCCCACAACAACGTGGGCACGAAGATGGAGATCACGATGAGCACGCCGCCCATGGTGGGCGTTCCCGCCTTGGCCATGTGCGATCGCGGTCCTTCCTCGCGGATGTGCTGGCCGATCTGCATCTGGCGCAGTTTACGGATCAGCGCCGGGCCGAGCGCGATGCTCAGAAACAGCGCGGTGAGACTGGCGAAGGCGGTGCGCACCGTGGCGTACTGGAAGACGCGAAACGGGGAAAAGACGTGGAACAGCTTCTCGTAGAAGAGCCAGTAAAGCATGGAAGTTCAGCCCATGAACCTTTCGAGGGCCTTCTCGACGCGAGTTCCGCGCGAGCCCTTGAACAAAACGGCATCGCCTTCGCGAAGGGTGCCGCGCAAGCGCTCGCCCGCGCTTTCGGGATCGTCAAAAAAGTACGCGGCGGCCTCAGGGAGGCCCGCTTTAACGGCTGCGTCCACTAATGCCCTGGCAGCGCCGCGTATTCCCATTAGCACAGACACCCCGCATTGAGCGGCGTAGCGGCCTACGTCGCGATGCAGGGTCTCGGACCAGCGTCCAAGCTCGAGCATCTCCCCGAGCACGGCTACGCGGCGTTGGGCCGGCGTATCGCGCAGCACATCGAGCATGGCGCGTGCCGCGTCGGGGTTAGAGTTGTAAGAATCGTTAAGGATCAGGATACCTCTATATAAGGTGCGTTCGCCGCGCATCTTTCCGGGCTTCAGCCGGGTCACGGCGTCCACGAGGTCCGCGGGTTCCATCCCGTACACCTGCGCCACCGCGAGGCCGGCCAGAACGTTCAGCACGGCGTGACGGCCGGAGAGTTCGCTTTCAAAACGGGTGCTGCCGACGCGGAATCGCGTACCGGCCTCGTGAGAGACGATTTCCTCGGCGCGGATGTCGGCAGGATGTTCGATGCCGAACGTGACGATCTCGCCGGGGTGTTCGATGCGCGAGGCGCGCGGGTCGTCCGCGTTGAGAACGGCGATGCCGCCGGCGGGCAGAGCTTCCACCAGTTCGCGCTTCGCTCGCGCGACGCCTTCGATCCCGTCTTCGAAGTTCTCGACGTGCGCATAGCCGATGTTGGTGACCACGGCAATGCGCGGGCGCGCGATCTGCGCGAGATCGCGAATCTCGCCCGCGTGGTTCATGCCGATCTCGATCACGCCCACACGCGCGTCCGCCGGCAGGCGCAGCAGTGACAGAGGCACGCCGATGTGATTGTTCAGATTTCCGCTGGTGCGGCCGACGGAGAGCCGCGTGGAGAGCAGATCGGCGATCACGTCTTTGGTGGATGTCTTGCCCGCGCTGCCCGTGATGGCGACGACGTCGCCGCCCCACGCTTCTCGCGCCCATGCCGCCAGCTTCTGCAAGGCACAGAGCACGTCAGGGACAACGAGGTGGGGCAGCCTCTCAGGCTGCGGCGGGCTCCCAGCCCGCCCCGTGACCACTGCACCCACCGCACCCCGCGCAAACGCCTCCTCCACAAACGCCGCGCCGTTGAAGTTCGGCCCCTGCAGCGCGAAGAAGAGATCTCCCGGCGCGATCGTGCGCGTGTCCGTGCTCCATCCGGTGACCCGCACATCGGGCAGGGGCTCCGGGAGCCCCAGCACCTTCGCCACGTCTGCCAGCGCGAACGTCATCCCGCCTGAAATCCCATTTCCCGCAGCGCCGCCCGCGCCACTTCGCGGTCGTCGAAGTGAATCGTCCTCGAGCCGAGAATCTGATACGTCTCGTGCCCTTTGCCGGCGAGGATCACCGCGTCGCCCGGCTGCGCCTCGTGAAGCGCCAGGCGAATCGCCTTTTCGCGGTTCGGCTCCACCACATGGGGCGTGTCCGCGCGGCGCAACCCCACCAGTGCGTCGTTAATAATGTCCAGCGGATCCTCGGAGCGTGGATTATCCGAAGTCAGCACCACGAAGTCGCTCAGCTCGCCGGCGGCCAGGCCCATCAGCGGGCGCTTGGTGCGGTCGCGATCGCCGCCGCATCCGAACAGAGTCAGCACGCGCCTGGGCCGCAGTTCGCGGGCGGCGGAAATCACGTTGCGCAAAGCGTCGTCGGTGTGGGCATAATCCACCACCACCAGAAACGGCTGGCCCTCGCGAATCCGTTCGAATCGTCCCGGAACCGCGGCGAAAGCGGCGACATCGCGCTGCAGAGCCTCCGGAGCGAGCCCGTAGCTGAAGCCTGCGGAAACCGCCGCCAGGATGTTGTAGACGTTCATGCGGCCCGTCAGCGGCGATTCGAAGGGCAGGGAACTGCCCTGATACTCCACCGTGAAGCGCAGGCCTTCGAAATTCATGCTCACGTCGCGCGCCCGCACGGTTGAGCCTTCACTGAAGCCGTACCAAAGCACCCGAGTCGATTGCGCCGGTTCCAGCTTTCGCCCCCACTCGTCGTCGCGATTGATGGCCGCCCACGCCGGAGGCTCGCCCGTTTCCGGCCGGAACAGCAGGGCCTTCGCGGCGAAGTAGTTCTCCATGGTGCCGTGAAAATCGAGGTGATCGCGGGTGAGGTTGGTGAAGACTGCCGTGTGAAACTTCATTCCCTGCACGCGCCCAATTGCCAGCGCGTGCGACGAAACCTCCATTGTGACATGCGTGCCGCCGGCGTCCTTCAGCTCGCGGAACATGCGGTACAGATCCAGCGATTCGGGCGTGGTATTGACCGCCGGAGAGCGTCGCGTACCCAGGCGATATTCGATGGTTCCGACCAGAGCCGTGGTGTGACCTTCGGCGCGCAGCATCTCATCGATGAGGAAGGCGGTCGTGGTCTTGCCGTTGGTGCCGGTGATTCCCGTGACGCCCAGCCGCTGGTCCGGCGATCCGTAGAAATTGCGCGCCGCCTGAGCCAGCGCCGCGCGGCCATGGTCCACCCGAATCCACTCCGGCGATTCACTCGGCGATTCACTCACCGCGGCGACGGCTCCGCGTTGGAGCGCCGATGCGGCGAACTCGCGCCCGTCTACTTTCGCGCCCGGAAATGCGAAAAAGACGAAGCCCGGCTGGATGCGGCGCGAATCGTAATCGAGGCCGCTAACCTCGGCGGCGGCGAGCGTGGGCGGAATTGGATTGAGAACGCGAACGCCGGCGAGGAGCTGGGCCAGCGTCATAGTTCGAGACATGTGGGGCAGGCTCCCAGCCCGCGGCGGGCTCTCAGCCCGCCTGGCCATACGTCACCGGACAGGCGGTCTGAGAGACCGCCGCGGCCTGTGAGGCCGCCCCACAACTCAATCCGAGAATTCAATGCGCACCTTTTCTCCGGGCGGCAGCATGGTCCCGGCCAGCGGAGCCTGGGCCCGCGCGACGCCGTGACCGCGCACCATCACCGGAATGCCGTCCGCGGTCGCCTCCTGCATCACCGCGCGCACCGTCAACCCGACGAAGTTGGGCACCTTCGGAGCGGCCAGCAGACCGCTCGAAAAATCCGCCCGCTGGCCCTCCGATTCCGCTTCGGGGTCCAAAGCTTCCTCGGGAGGAGCCAGCGGGGCGGGTGCGAGATCCGCAATGGCAAGGTCGTTGTCGTCAACCTTGCCGGTGTCCGGGTCGGGAGAAGAATCCGGTAAATCCCTGGGGACGTCCATGTAGCGCAACGCAGCCTCGCCCACGGTCTTGAAGACCGGCGCGGAGACTTCGGCGCCGAAGCCGTCATGTCCGGTTGCGCCGCTCGCGGTCACCACGATGACAACAGCCGGATTGGCCACCGGCGCGAAGCCCATGAACGACGAGTTGTAGAGGTGCGTGTACTTTCCATCGATGGCGATCTGCGCGGTCCCGGTTTTTCCCGCGGTGCTGTAGCCCTGGAGGCGGGCCTTCCGGCCCGTGCCGTGGAGCACAACGCCCTCCATCATGCCGCGCATGGTGAACGCCGTTTGCGCTTTGATGACGCGCCGCGGGTCGTCCACCTGCTGGTTCATCAGCAGATGCGGGGTCACCAGATATCCGCCATTGGCGATCACCGAACAGGCGCGCGCCAGTTGCACCGTGGTCACCATGACCTCGTGACCCATGGAGACCGACGCGATCGACGTGGCCTGCCACTGTTTCGGCGGCCACACCAATCCCCTGGCTTCGCCTGGCAGCGGCAATCCGCTTCGTTGCCCGAAGCCGAAGCGGCGCACGTAATCGTAGAGATTCTCCTTGCCCACTTTGAGGCCGATCTCAATTGCCCCAATATTGCTGGAGTGCGCCAGCACGCCCCACATCGGCAACGCGCCGTACGACTCGTGGTCGTGAATGGTGCGGCCGAACATTTGCAGCACGCCGTTGTGGCAGGGGATGACCGTATCGGGGCGCAGCTTCGTGGTCTCCAGAGCCGCCGTCAGTGTGACCACCTTGAACACCGAGCCCGGCTCAAACGGCACCGATACGGCATTGTTGAACCGCGCTTTCGGGTCGTCGCCTTCCCGCGGCGGAACGTTGGGATCGAACGTCGGGTAGCTGGCCATGGCCAGGATTTCGCCGGTGCGCGGGTCCATCACCACCACGCTTCCGTTCCAGCAATGATGTTCGACGATGGTCCGCTTCAGCTCGCGTTCGGCGATGTACTGCAGGCGGCTGTCGATAGTGAGGTGCAAGTCCTGTCCGGCCTGCGGCGCGTCGCTCGCAAGCCTCTGGGCGAAGCTCTGGTGACGCGGGTCCCAGCTCACGCGAACCATGCCCACGCGGGGGGCCAGCAGCTTGTTCAGCTTGCATTCAACGCCTTCCAGTCCGCCCTCGTCGATGCCCACCGTGCCGATAGCGTGCGCGGCGAGTTCCCCATATGGATAGAATCGGCGGCTCTCCTGCTCGAAATTGATCCAGTCGAGATCGAGGCTGCGCAGGCGAGTCGACTCCTCCGGGTCCAGCTTGCGCTTGATCCACAGGAAGCCGCGGCGCGCCGCCACGGCGTCGTTCATATCGTTGATCAGGCGCTGCTGGTCGAGATTGAGGATCTTCGCCAGAATCTCCGAAGCGACGCCGATATCGTGAATCTGCAGTGGATCGACGTAGACCGAATCGACCGGCAGACTCATGGCCAGGCGCTGGCCGTTGCGGTCGAAAATGGCTCCCCGCGGGAGTTCCACCTTCACCAGATGTTCGTGCTGGGCGTCGGCCAGGCGGCGGAATTCGGCATGGCGCAGAATCTGCAACTGGACGAGGCGCAGGAGAAGGATCGCGGCCCACAGCAGCGTGAACTGCGTGAGGCGGCGCACCCGGCGCATCGAGAATTCCAGGCCGCTCGATTCGTACTCCTTCTCGTCCATGGCAGACCTCGCGCTCTCACGTTCCTGTCGAACTCTTCAGTAAACGCCGGCACAACGGAGCGGAGCGCCGACGTTATTCGGCTCGCACCGTGGGCGGCTCCGCCCTGTGCCGGCTACTGTTGCGGCAGATCGGCTGCCTGGCTGAGGTTCCGGGCCAGCCTGCCGCCGTCCTTGTTGCCGTCGAGATAGACCATCTTGTCGGGCGCCGGCGCGACATAGTTCCGTTCTTTAGCCACTTTGTCGAGGGCCGCGGGGCTGAGCAGGCGCGATTCTTCCAGTTCCGCCGTGGCGATGGCGGTCTGCAGTTTATGCCGCTCCGTTCGCAGCGTCTGAATCTGATAACCCGCAAGCAGGCTGAAGACGCTGGGCAGCAGCAGGACCATCAGCACCACGGTGCTGGCCACGCCCGTGCCGATGACCTTCCAGCACGCCCGGCCGGCGCGCGGATCGGCGTCCCGCACCACATGCGTGTTGTCAATCCGCTTGACGAAGTGGTAGATGTCCTCGTTGGCGATGGGACGGATCAGAAAGCCCGTGGTGTCGCGCGAAACCGCGGGGGCCTGCACCGCGTTCCGGGCGAATGGGAATCGGTCGAAGAATGTTGCCAGCGTTGCCATGGATTACTCGCTATTTCATTTCCGCCGCGCGCATTTTCGCGCTGCGCGACGAAGGGTTCGCTTCAACCTCTGCCGCCGACGGCCGCACAACGTGTTTGGTCAGAATCACCGCACGTCCGCGCCGCGCCATGTCCTGAAAGCCGGCCTTGATGCGCCGGTCCTCCAGGGACATGAAAGAAATGAAAACAATACGTCCGCCCGGCGCCATAATAGCGGGCAATTCCACAAGCAGACGGTCTAATTGCTCCAACTCGCCGTTCACCGCCAGGCGCAGCGCCATGAAGGTCTGCGTCGCCGGATGCAGACGACTCGTTCGGGGCACGCTCGCCTCTATCACGCGCGCCAGTTGCGCGGTGGTATGAATTGGGCGTGCCCGAACGATAGCTCTGGAAAGTCTGCGAGACCTCCTGTCTTCGCCGAGCCGAAAAATGAGGTCGGCGAGTTCTTTTTCCGAAATTGTGTTCACCAGATCCGCGGCTGTCGTTCCGCCGCTTCGATCCATGCGCATATCCAAAAATCCGTCGGCCATCAGCGAGAATCCGCGCTCCGGATCGGTCAACTGATAACGGCTGACGCCGAGATCCGCGAAGAGTCCATTCACTCGTTCCACCCCGGCCGCTGCGAGCGTCTGCCGCACGTCCGCGAACGCAGCCTGCTGAAACCGGATTCGCGACGCCAGGTCCGCCGTGTTCCGCCGGGCATGTTCGAGCGATTCCGCGTCCCGGTCGCAGGCGATGACCATTCCCGTGGTGAGGCGCTCCGCAATCGCCCGCGTGTGCCCGCCGAGACCCGCGGTCATCTCGACATACACGCCGTCGGGCCGAATCGCCAGGTATTCCAGCGTTTCCCGGACCATGATCGAGACGTGCATACATAGCGCGCCTTACCGCAGCCCCCGCTTTTCCATTCGGGCCGCCTTTTCCGCAGCGTTCTCGCGGGCCCTCGTTCGCTGAGCCTGATAGCCTTCCTCGGTCAGGACAGAAATCCTACCTTTGTAGCACTCCAGATAGACGGGAACCGGTTCCCCATTGAGCTTCAGCAGGTCGCGGAGCGGTGACGGAAGCAGCACGCGCCCCTGGGAATCGATCTCGGAAGCGCCGCCCATGTCCTTTGCGAGAAACGCCAGATCGGCCGCTGTCTGGGGATCTTCGGTGTCCTGTTCGAGCAGATTTTCGTTGAATTTCCAGACAGAAACGGGGTAGATTCGAATGGTGAGAAGATCCAGGCTGGTGATGAACAGGCGCTGCTCGGAGCCCTCGACCAGGAACACCTCCTTCAGGAACTCCTGGAAATCGGTGGGTAGCTTTAGTCGGCCGCGTTCATCGACACGAGCCGGGTAGATGCCCAAAGGGGTTTGAACTACCGGCGTCGGTCTGGATTCTTCAGGCATTTTGGCCCATGACGGCCCATCTCGGCCCAGTGATTGATATTCAACCACGGGTATCCTCTTTATTCAATAGAAGAAAAGGCGAATCACCCTAAGGGAGCGGATCTTTCCTGTGGAGGCTCGTGCGGGCTACTATTGGAGGGACCCATGGAAATCTACACCCCCACTAATCGCACCCAGGTGCGGCGCCTGCCGAAACGCGGTGCCTACGACAAGGCCACGGTGCACGCGATCCTGGATGCAGGGCGCATTTGCCACGTCGGGTTTGTCATGGACGGGCAGCCGTTCGTCATCCCCACGGGCTATGTGCGGAACGGCGATCAGCTTTATATCCACGGCTCGGCCGCAAGCCGGATGGTGCGGGAGTCGTCTGCCGGGATACCGGTGTGCGTGACCGTGACGCTGCTGGACGGATTTGTGCTCGCCCGCGCGGCGTTCCACCATTCCATGAACTACCGGTCCGTGGTGATCCTCGGACGCGCGCGGCTGTTGACCGACCCGGACGAGAAAATGGAAGCCCTGCGCTGCTTCACGAATCACATCGTGGCGGGCCGCTGGGAAGAGGTGCGCCAGCCCACGCCCGCGGAGATGAAAGCCACCAGCGTGCTGGCTCTCGCGCTGGAGGAAGTGTCGGCCAAGGTGCGAACCGGCGGCCCCATCGACGACGAAGAGGATTACGTTCTGCCGGTGTGGGCGGGTGTGGTGCCGGTGAGGCTGGAGGCCGGCGAGCCGATCCCCGACGATCGCCTGGTGGCCGGCGTGGCGACGGTGGACAAGGGGCGCGTGCTGTCAGGTGGGGCAGGTTTGTAACCTGTCCCGATGGGCCTCCTGCCCACGAAGGATGATGAAAACCGGCGTGGGGTAGCCTCTCAGGCTGCGGCGGTCTCTCAGACCGCCCCGTCGAACGCGCGGGGAAAGGCGGGCTGGGAGCCCGCCGCAGGCAGAGTGCCTGCCCCACCAGGCCTGGTTTTCGACTGTGCGGCCGATTCTCAATCGGCAGAAAGATCGAGCCGCATCGCCGGCCAGCGACGCGGCTCAGGGGCACACAAGTCAGGGGAACGGGAAAACTACGATTGCTGTTCCTGGGTAATGTGCACGCGGCGATTCTTCTGCCAGCACGATTCGTCGTGGTCCGTGCACACCGGGTGTTCCTTGCCGAAGCTCACCGTATTGAGCTGGGCCGCAGGCACTCCGAGTGACGCGAGATAGTCTTTGGCGGCTTTGGCGCGCGCATCGCCGAGCGCCAGATTGAACTCGTCGGAACCGCGCTCATCGCAGTTGCCCTGGATGGTCAGTTTGTAATTCGGATACTGCTTCAGGATTTCGCCCAGTGTCTTCGCGTCCGCGGAGAGCGCCTTCTGGGCGTCCGGCCGGATATTGTCGCGATTGAAATCGAAGTAGGCGTCCTGAATGCGGTTGATCAGATCCTGGATGCGCGCCCTGGTGGCGGCATTGGGCATGCGATTCTCGTTGGACGCGACGGTAGTGCGAGCCGGCATCGGCGTGACCGCGTGCGGCGCGGGCGCGGGCGTGGTGGCGGCCGTCTGGACGGGAGGCGCGGGCGGCTTCACCGCAGCCATCTTCTTCTGGCATGCGGCCGTGAACGCCAGGGTGGCCGCCGCCAATGTAACCGTGAACAATCGAGTTCTCATACGACCAGAATCCGCCCGAAAGGCTTCCCCGTGCATCCTGTAGGCACGGTATTTTGGACAGAAGGGCCTCAATACCGTATGCGCGGGATTTCACAATGGCTGCAGAATGGTTACGCTGGGACAGTAGCACCGCGTGTCCGCATGAGCAGTTCCGCTGCACGTCCCCTGCGCCGGCCGTGGCTCGTCCTTCTGGCCGGCTTTAGCGGACTGCTCGTACTCATGACCGCTGCCGGCTTCGACGCTGTTGTCGCATTGAATCGCCTCCATGACAGCAGCGCCGAGGTCCGGCAGCGTTTCTTTGCGAGGACCCGTCTTCTCGAGCAGATTCGCTCGCAGATCTACCTCTCGGGAACCGATGTTCGCGATTATCTGCTGGCGCCCGAAGCCGCGGGAGCCCAGGCGCAACGGGAAAAGCTGAGGTCTCTGCAGCAGGCCAACGACGCTGCGTTGCGCGAGTTCGCCCGCGGCATGGAGCCTGCCGAACTCCCGCTCTTTCGCGCCCTCGACGATCAGGTGCGCGCCTACTGGGAGGTGCTCGACCAGATGCTTGCCTGGACGCCGGTCGAACGGGATCGCCAGCGATTTGCCTTTTTCTACGAACAGATGATGCCGCGCCGCACGGCCATGCTGCAGATCGCCGACCGCGTGGCGGAAGCGGACGAACGGGAATTCAGCCACGGGGAGGCGGAAGCCGCGGCGAGCTTTCTGCGATACCGTCTGGAATCCGCGACAACGCTCGCGGTAACGCTGGCGGGCGGAGTGCTCGTAGCCGTTCTGAGCTGCATTTACCTGCTTCGCCTGGAGCGCGAAGCTTCGCAGCGTTTCAATGAAGCGACGCACGCTCAGGCCGAGCTGAAGGAGTTGTCCGCGCGACTGGTGCGCGCCCAGGAGGAGGAACGCCGCGCGCTCTCGCGCGAGCTGCACGACGAGCTGGGCCAGACGTTTTCCGCCATCTCCATCGAAGCCGGGAATCTCATGGATCTCGACGCCAGAGACGGCGCCCGCGCGCGCCTCGAATCCATCCGCGATCTTGCCGGCCAGGGAGTGGATCTCACCCGCAACATGTCGCTGCTGCTGCGTCCCTCCATGCTGGACGACTTCGGGCTGGTTCCCGCGCTGAACTGGCAGGCGCGCGAAACGACGCGGCGCACCGGTATGCGCGTTCATCTGACCGCCGGTGAAGTGACCGACGATCTCCCCGAGGAACACCGCACCTGCATCTACAGAATCGTCCAGGAGGCCTTGAATAACGCTGTGCGCCACGCCCAGGCGCGGAACGTGCACGTAATCCTGCGAAGCGAACCGAAGCGCATTCGCGTCTCTATTCAGGACGACGGCGGCGGTTTCGATCCGCAGCGCGTTCGCGGCCTGGGACTGCTGGGCATGCAGGAGCGCGTGCGCCACCTGGGCGGCGCCTTTGCCGTCGATTCGTCGCCTGGACGCGGCACTACTGTGAACGCGGAGCTGCCGCGCGCCGTTTTCGTCGAGGAGGAAGACCTTGCCGCCGATTCGCATACTACTGGCTGACGACCACAGCATCGTGCGCGAAGGCCTGCGCGCGCTGCTCGAACGCCAGCAGGAGTTCGAGGTGGTGGGCGATGCCGCGGACGGCCGCGAAGCGGTGGAGATGGCCGAGACCGGTCATCCCGACGTGGTGGTGATGGACCTGGCTATGCCCGGGCTGAACGGCATCGAGGCCACCCGACGCATCACCGCGCGCAGCCCCGAGACCGGCGTGGTTATCCTGAGCATGCACTCCGATGAAAGTTACATCCTGCGGTCGCTGAAGGCCGGCGCGCGGGGCTATCTGCTGAAGGATTCATTGCAGGCCGACCTGATCGATGCGGTGCGCGCGGCTGCGCAGGGCAAGTCGTTCTTCAGCCCGAAAGTGAGTAAAGTGCTGCAGGAGGATTACATCAACGAGTTGCAGGCGCGCGGCGCGGAAGACACATGGGACCTGCTGACCGACCGCGAACGCGAGATCCTGCAGCTTGTCGCCGAGGGAAAAACGAACAAGGAAATCGCCGCGCTGCTGAACATCAGCCCCTACACCATCGACACGCATCGCAGCCATATACTGCAGAAGCTGAACCTGCACAGCGCGCCGGAGCTGATTCTCTACGCGATTCGCAAGGGGATCATCGCGCAGTGATTCGCGCCCGAGAAGCCGCCCCCCGCCGCGCCCGCCGCCAGCGGAGGATACCAAGTCGCACGTAATCGATGCCGCTCCACGCGGTGGTCAGCGCAGTCGCCCACACCAGGAACAACAGCCCCGGACCCGAGCGCAGCAGCAGCGCTCCCAGACACGCGCCGACCTGCACGATGGTGCTCAGCTTCCCCCACACCGAGGGCGGGAAGTCGCGAATGGAGGTGAAAGCGAACGCCGCGCCGACCATCGCCAGTATCACCGCATCGCGCGCGAACACCAGCGCTACCAGCCACCACGGCATCGCGCCCACCCAACCCAGCGTGATGAACAGCGTCACCAGCAGAGCTTTATCGGCCAGCGGGTCGAGCCATGCGCCGACGCGCGAAGTCCAGCCGAAGTAACGCGCCAGGAATCCGTCGGCCGCGTCGGTGAATCCGGCAATCAGGGTCAGCACCAGCGCGGCGCGAAATCGTCCGTGCAGAACCAATACCGCGATCCACGGAACCAGCGCGAGCCGGGCTGCCGTGAAAAGATTCGGGAGGTAGCTAAACAAGAGTCTCAACCACTCGCGCGGCGAGCTGGTCGAAACTCAGGATCTCATAAAGAGAGGGATCGGCCATAATGCGCGCCACCAGGGCGGCATGCATGGCGTGCCCGGCGCGCTCGGCCACTACATGTCCCAGCAGCGGCCGGCCGATCAGCGCCAGATCGCCAATCAAATCGAGCGCCTTGTGCCGGCAGCATTCGTCCGCAAAGCGCAGGCCGCCCGGGTTGAGCACGCCATCGTGCCGGAAGCAGACGGCGTTGTCGATGGATGCGCCGCGGATCAGGCCCATCTGGCGCATGGCGTCCAGATCCTGCTCGAAACCGAACGTGCGCGCCGGGGCGATCTCGCGCGCGTAGCGATCGGGCGTGACCTCCAGCTCGATGCATTGCCGGCCAATCAGCGGGTGATCGAAGAAGACGTCGCAGGTGAGCAGGAACTGGTCGGCGGGGAGGATGGAAATGCGCTTGTCGCCGTTCTCCACGGTCACCGGCCGCCGGATGCGCATGTAGCGCCGCCGCCGGCGGTAGGTATGGATGCCCGCCTGGGCCAGCAGCTCCACCCACGGCTGCCCGCTGCCATCGAGGATCGGCACCTCCAGGTTGTCGATCTCCACGTAAGCGTTGTCGATGGCCATGCTGTAAAACACGCTCAGCAGATGCTCGGTGGTGGAGATGAGCACGCTGCGGCACATCAGGCTGGTGGCGTAGCTGACCCGCGCGACGTAGCGCCAGCTTGCCGGAACCGGGGTGTTGTCCAGATCGCTGCGCAGGAAAACGATGCCCGTGGACGGCGGGGCGGGGAGGATGCGAACCGAAACGGGAACGCCGCTGTGAAGTCCGACGCCACTGGTTTCCACGGGGCGCTGGACGGTCGTCTCAAATCGCAACGGATCCACCTGTTTGATAGATTCGCGAGTTCGACAAATGGATATTCTATCAACGACCGGGCGGTTTCAAGCCCATGATCTGCAAAGACTTGTAAAGGCGATACTGTGGCTGGAGAGACACGGTCGGGCGCTAATTGTGGCTTTTTCGCGACAGGGCCCGCCGTCTTTGCGGTGCGCCGTTAAACCTCGGTATGGCGGGACGGGTTTTGGGCGAGACGGACTGCCGCGTCTCTTAGAGTAAACGTCGGCGCAACGGAGCGGACCGCCAGCTTTACTCGGCTTGCACTGTGGGCGGCTCCGCCCTGCGCCGGGTTGTGGTTCGATTGGGTGCTGTTCGTTGGGTAGTAGATTGACTCTCACTCTCGGTGGTAGACTGACTACTACATGCCTCGGAAACGAGCCGGCGAGCGGGTCGGGCTGGCTTACGGTGCGCTCGACATGCTGGTGTTACGAACCCTGCTTTGGGGACCCACCCACGGACATGGCATCGCGAAGTCGATTGAGCGCCTGTCCGAGGAGGCTTTTCGGGTGGACCACGGCTCCCTCTATCCGGCGCTTCAACGCCTGCTGCAGGAGGGTTTGATCATCGGCGAATGGGGTGTTTCGGAAAACAAACAACGAGCGAAGTACTACCGCCTGACTCGGGCGGGTCGCAAAAGACTCATAGCCGAGACCTCCCGCTGGGAACAGTTCGCCACGGCGATCGCGACGGTGCTTAAGGCGGCGGGAAGTTCGGAGGCGGGATGAGTTGGAGACGAGAGCTTTCCAGGGTGGCGTGGCTGTTTGGGAGGCGGCCCACGGGGGACCTCGGCGAGGAGATTCGCGCCCATATCGAAATGGAAGCCCAGGCCAATCGGGAATCCGGCATGACTTCCGAGGAAGCGCACTACGCGGCGCGGCGGCGATTCGGCAATGTGGCCCTCGCGCAGGAGAAGAGCCGCGAAATGTGGGGATGGACGACCGTCGAAGTGCTTGCGCAAGACCTTCGTTACGCTGTCCGACAGCTTCGGCGCAATCCTGGGTACACGGCCGTTGCAGTGCTGGCATTGACGCTCGGCATTGGCGTGAACACCGCTGTGTTTACTGGCTATGAAACGATGGTCGGAAGATCGGTCGATGCACGCAACCCCGGGGAAATAGTCAACATTGCGTTAGTTCATCCATCGGGCAGCGGCGATTTCCTGTTCGGCTATCCCGACTATCAGGCGTATCGGGAATCCCTGCATTCGTTTCGCGGGCTGGTTGCGTTCAAGCCGGAGCGCTTGAGGGTTTCTGATGTCGGCCAGCGCCCGGCTGGCGCGACGTCTGGCGCGGGGTTTCTGGGCCTGCTGTCTTTGCCCAGCACCAATGCGGAATTTGCCAACGTCTTCGCAGTCTCTGAAAACTATTTCCAGATTCTGGGGGTGGAAGCGGCGCGCGGCCGCAGCTTCGAATTGATGAGTGTTCCTGAACTGCTCGCCTCTCCCTCGGTTCTCATCAGCGAAAACTACTGGGAGAGGCGGTTCGCCCGCGATCCGGCAGTGCTGGGCAGGACCGTCCGGCTCAATCGGGTTGCCGTCGCCATCGTCGGAATCACGCCGCGCGATTTCGTTGGCGCCAGTGTGAGCGCGCCGGATTTCTGGCTCCCCATCAGCCTCGAACCGCTTGTTCATGCCGATGAGAACTGGTTACACGACCGCGAAAACCAGCAGTTTCGGATATACGGCCGCCTCGCGCCGGGCGTTGGCATCGAGCGCGCTCAGGCAGAAGTGAACGTGCTGGCGGATCGCCTCAGGAGCCTGCACGACCCGCGCTCGGATGCCGCCAGGCCGGTTACGGCCCTTGTCTGGCCGGGTTCGCCGTTTCCTCTGCCATTGAAGATGTATCGGGGATTGATGCTGACCATCCTGCTCATCATGTCCGCCGCGGGCATGGTGCTGGTGATCGCATGCGCCAATGTGGCCAGCTTACAACTGGCGCGTGGCCGATCCCGTCAGGCGGAACTTCAGACCCGTCTGTCTCTCGGCGCCAGCCGGGCACGGCTCATCAGGCAGTTGCTGACGGAAAGCGCTCTTTCCGGACTGGTCGCGGGCGCCGTTGCGCTACCTTTCACGTGGGCGTTACTCAGGGTCGCGGTTGCCATGGCTGCGGAGCGTCTCGGGAGCGATGCCACGCTCGTTTTTGACGTAACTCCCGACGTCCCGCTTTTTGCTTTCGTATTGGCCATTTCCCTGGTCGCCGGCATCTTATTCGGGCTCGTTCCGGCAATGGAGGCTTCCCGATCCGGGCTTTCGTCGAATCCGCGGGGAGGGACATCGCCGATTCGTACGCGTCGCCTGCAGGACCTGCTTCTGGCCGCGCAGGTTGGTCTCTCTCTTGTTCTCCTCATCGCCGCCAGTATGCTGATTCGTAGTTCGATGAACACGCTCAGTATGGAAACTGGTAACGAAAGCAGACGGGTGGTGGATGTGAGTCTTCAGTTTCCTGAGGGTCCGGAATACAGCGCGGACCGGAAGGCCGCTTTTGTTCAGGAACTTCGCGGGCGCCTGACCGCGCTGCCCGAAGTAGTTGCCATCACCAGCGCCAGGGCGCCCGACGAGAACAGCTTTCGGACGGCTGTTCTAGCCGTGGACCGCGGAACATCCTCGGCGCGGCATGGCCAGAGTATTCTGCACTACACGTACATACAAGCAAGCTATTTCCAGACTCTGGGAATTCCGCTGTCTGCCGGTCACACCTTTCAGGAGCACGCCATAACCCGGAACATTCGGTTGTTCTCAGCGAGTCGGCAGCGAAAGAGCTCTGGCCCGGTGAAAATCCCGTTGGCCGCGGCGTTCGCTTAGGGCCGGTTGACGAGCGGTTCCACAATGAGCGGGAACTCGTCACGGACGGACCCGCCTGGCAGGTAATCGGAGTCGCGCGCGACACGCGCGGCGTCGAGTTCGACGGCAGCGATTCCAGACAGGTTTACCTGCCTCTGGCCGACAAAGATCTGCCGGGTCACCCCATACTCGTCCGAGTCCGGACGAACCCGTCGCCAGTCATTCGAGCAATCAACCCGCTGGTCTCATCGATCGATCCGGACGCGACGTTTACCGTCTCGACTCTCGACGAATTGCTTCGCTATTCAGCCCCTTTCATCGGCTCTCGTCTGGCTGGCGCCGTGGCATCGGCGGTTGGCCTTATTGGGCTCGTCCTCGCTCTGATGGGCATCTACGGAACCGTCAACTATATCGTCGCTCTGCGTACCCGTGAAGTCGGCATTCGCATGGCCATAGGCGCACGGCCGCGTGATGTTCTCGCACTCATCCTGGGCGAGAGCGTACGTCCGGTGCTTGCCGGATTGCTCGTTGGAATAGTCCTTGCTGTCGGAGCATCCTGTGCGCTGCGTGGTCTGCTCTACGGGCTCCAACTGGTCGATGGCATCTCGTTCGCCGGTGTCTCGCTTCTCTTTCTAGCCATCGGAACGCTCGCCGCTTACCCCTCATCCAGGCGAGCCTCGCGCGTCGATCCCCAGGTGGCGCTCCGTTACGAATAGCCGGCACTCGACTCGTGCGCTACCGCGGCGCATAGTTCGCGTCCTTCAGCCGCACGTGCGAGCCGCGCACCGTTTGAGTCGCCGATTAGTGCACCATGGGCGGACCCGGCGTACCATCGGACCACTGGGCAGCCCAGACCATGAAAATCGTCACCCGCTCTTCGGGATCGTTCGACGCTATTATTGGCGACTCCGGCAGATTTGCCCCCCAGCTCTTCGCCACGTCACCGGGAACGAAGACCATCACATGCGGGTGCCAGTTCTTACCCGTGTCGTTCAGGTACTGCTGCTTTGACATCATGTAGCACATCGCTCCGGGCTCCAGCGGGGGCAGCTCCTTGCTGTCCAATGCCGATGCCGTCGCCTGCAGGATCTCCGCCCTCGATTTTCCGGCCAGCACCAGGCGGGTTTTCATCAGGTAGATGGGCACAAAGGTCCTTGCGGCCGCTGCATTGAAGCAATTGGGAGCCCGCATTTTGGGATTCCAGAATTCGGCTGCATCGGTGGCGTTGGCCCACGATCGTTCCACTATGCAGAGAAATCCATTCGTGCCCTTCGCGGCGGTCGTGTAGCCCTCCCGTCCCAACACCATCACGTCGGCTCCGTCCGAAATGGATTTCGGAGCGGCACTGCGCGCCAGCGCAATTTCAGCGTCCACGGGCATCAGGTATTGATCGAGCGGCGCCATGGATGGATAAGAGGCGCTCTCCGCGGAGAGGACAGCCTGGGCCAGAACCACTGAAGTGAGAAGTATCGTTGTTCGTTGCATGGCTACTCCGTTCGCAGAGCCTGCATTACATCAACCCGCGCCGCGCGCGCCGCTGGAATCGCCGAGGCCGTAACGGCGGCGAGCAGCAGTACAAGAGCCGAAGCGGCCACGGGCAACACGCCCGGTGTTTTCACATCGGTCAGGAGACTCCCGGCGAGCTGGGCCAGCCCGTAACCACAGGCCAGGCCGACAGCAAGTCCGCCGATGGCCATCACCGCTCCTTCCGCAATCACGCGCATGAGCAGATGCCGGGGCTGCGATCCGATGGCCAGTCGAATGCCGAATTCCCGCGTCCGCCCGCTGACGGAGAACGCCAGCACGCCCGCAACACCCACCACGGCGATCAACAGCGCCACGCCCGCGAACACTCCGAACACAACGACGTTCAGCCGGTCGGGCGAGAGCACTTCCGCGCGAATGTCTTCGAGCGTCGCCGCGTGCTCCACCGGCTGGTCGGCAGACATCTGGCGCAGCTCGCGCGTGATCGGCGTCACCAGCCCGTAGGGATCCGCCGAGACATGTACGAACAGACGCCCTCCGCCCATCAGCTCAGCCTGCTCGAAAGGTTCATAGATCGTCGGGGTCGGCTGCGGATCCTTGTGCGCGTCGTCAACGTCGGCCACCACTCCGACGATACGCAGCGGTTTGGGGCTCACGGGGATGAACTTCAGCACCGGATCGGTCCAGGCCACGCGGTGGTTCAGCGGATCGCCGTGCGGGAACGTGCGCTGGGCCAGCGTTTGGCTGACGATGGCCACCGGCTCGCTCGCTGTCCGGTCGGAGTCGTCGAAATCGCGCCCTTCAATGATGGGTACTCCCAGCGTTGCGAAGAATCCTGGAGAAATGATGCGAAGTGCGGATCGCTGCGTCGCTTCGCCGCGCGAGGGCACGTGGCCGTCCGGCGCGAACTCGAGCGCGAAGTCGAAATTCGTATCGCGCCATGGCACCACGGTGCCGATGGCCACATTCTGGACCCGCGGCAACTCGCGAATGCGCTGCGTCGCCCGGCGATAGAAGTCCAGCATCTGCGCTGGCGTTTTTCCATAATCCATCTTGGGCACGTTGACGGCGAGTACGTGACGCATGTCCATGCCCGTTTGTTTGGCCTCCAGCGACAGAAGCGTCCTGACGGTGGCGCCGGCCGACGCCACCAGAACAAAGCATGCGGCGATCTGAACCACCGCGAATACGCGCAGCCGCCGGTTCGCGTTGGCGGTGACGCGCGTGCTGCCGCTGGCGAGAGCGAATCCCTGCTCGCCGCCCGATGACGGCAGGTGAGGCACGAAGGCCAGCAAGACCGCGGCGAGAATGGCCAGGCCCGCGCCCACCCAGAGCATGCTCGGGTCAACAGTGAGATCGAGCGCGCGAGGGGAATAGCGCGACGCGTACCGTGCCAGCACGCTCACCATCGGACCGGCGATCAGCAATCCGAGCCCCGCGCCGGCGCCGCAGAGCAGCAGGCTCTCGGCCAGCAGCGTTCGCCTGAGAGCCCCCCTGCTGGCGCCCAGCGCGGCGCGGATGCCGAGTTCGCTTTCACGCCGCACCGTGCGCGCCAGAATCAGATTGGCGACATTGGAGCAGGCGATCACGAAAACGAGGATCGACGCCGCCATCAGCACCAGCAGAATGGTCCGCGCGCCCTCGGTGAGCTGATCGCGCAGCAGCTTCGCGCTGACGCGAAAGTCGGCCTGTGCCGGATAGGCGTCGGGGTGTTCCTTCTTCATGGTCCCGTATACCGATTGCAGTTCCGCACGCGCCTGCTCCAGAGTCGCGCCCGGCGCGAGCCGCGCGAATAGATCGGTCATGCGGTGCACGCGCCCCTGCACCATGGTTGCCGAGAGATGGTGGGCGCTGGTCACCACGTTGGCGATGATCTCGGTATCGGCGGGGTAGGGAACACAAGGCTCTAGCACGCCCACCACCGTGGCTTCGCGGGTATCGAACGAGCCGAGCCGGACCGTCTTGCCGAGGACCGTGGGATCGCTCTTCAACGCGGTCTGCCAGAACCGGTAGGTCAGGACAACCGCGCCTGCGGCATTCGGGCCATCGTCGCGCGCATCCAGAAGACGGCCGAGCACCGGGCGCAGCCCCATGGTCTGGAAGTAGGATCCGCCCACCACGCCGGCGTGAACCTCGCGCGGCTCGCCCAGTCCCACCATCGTAAAGCCGATTTGGGAGAAATCGCCGAAGGAGGTCAGGGTCTTCAGCCGCGACTCCAGGTCCGCGACTTCCGGCACCGAGAACCAGGCCTTGTCCATGCCGATGCCCTTCGCGCTCTGCTGGATGAAGACCAGCCGGTCCTCGCCGCGGTTGACCAGCGGGCGCAGCAGGACGCCGCGCACCAGCGCGAACATGGCGGCGTTTGCGCCGATGCCCAGTGCGAGAGTGAGCACGACGGTTACGGTGAGGCCTTTGGCGCGCGCCAGCGACCGCGCGGCGAATTTCAGATCGTGCAGGAAGGTGTGGATGTTCTCCAGCATGGCGATTCTCCGTTGCGGAGTCTCTGGCAAGTATAGTGCCCTCGGCTAAGGCGTTACAAATTCAACGGCGTGGGCACGGCGACCGGCGCCGGGTTGTCCGATTTTTCAATCCCCCGTCCGGAAACGGACAGTGCGGGACCATGCTCACTGGCGCTGGCATTGCCGTGGTGCTGGCGTCGGCCCGGCGGAGACGCAAAGCGCCATAGTCTGATAGCAGTTTGTGGCGTGAGTGCTACCAGCGTGAGCAGCGCCCCGCGCTATGCTTGTGATTTCTCGCATGCCTGCCGCCAAGCACGCCCGCCCGCGGTTGTTTCTGATCGATTCGTTCGGCTTCGTCTTTCGCGCTTATCACGCGCGCGCGCGATCGGCCGCGCCGCCCATGCGCACCTCCACCGGCCTCTCCACCGAGGCCGTCTTCATCTTCCACAACATGCTGCGCAAGCTGCGCGCGGCGTACCAGCCCGATTACATCGCGGCCATCTTCGAAAGCGCCGGTCCCACCTTCCGAGAGCAGGAATTCGCCGAGTACAAGGCCAACCGCACCGAGATGCCCGACGACCTGCGCGAACAGATCCCGTGGATTCGCCGGCTGCTCGAAGCCATGAACGTGCCCATCCTCGAATACCCCGGCTTCGAGGCCGACGACGTCATCGGCGCGCTGGCGCGAAGAGCCGAAGAGCAGGTGGAGGTGGTGATCGTCTCCAGCGACAAGGACATGCTGCAGCTTGTGGACGACCGCGTCTCCATGTACAACCCGGTGAAGGAAGACGAGTGGTACGATCCGGCCGCCGCCGAGAAGTTCATGGGCGTGAAGCCAACGCAGGTGGCCGATCTTCTCGCGCTCAAGGGCGATGCCATCGACAACATCCCCGGCGCGCCGGGCATCGGCGACAAGGGCGCGCGAGATCTCATCGCCCGCTTCGGCAGCGTGGAGGCCACGCTCGACCATGCCGCCGAGGTGGAGCGGAAGATGTATCGCGAAAGCCTCGAAAACAACCGCGAGCGCATCCTGATGAGCAAGCGGCTGGCGACCATCGACACTACCGTGCCGGTGGAGTTCTCACTCGACGCGCTGAAGACGCGCGAACCCAACGTGGACGAACTGCGCCAGGCGTACAAGGAGCTGGAATTCTTCAGCCTGGTGAAGGAACTGGGGCCAGTCGACGACTCGCACACGCGCGACTACGCGACGTTGGCGGACGCGGCAGATCTGCGCGCCTGGATTGCCGCAGTGCCCGCCGACGCTATCATTGCCGTGGCCATCGATTCCGCCGCCGAAGGCGAGCTGCCGATCACGACGGTCGGTCTCTCCGCGCGGCCAGGTGAGGGCCGGGCATTCGATGCGTCGCTGATCGAGGAAGCCCGCGATCTTCTCGAAGACCCGAGCCGTCTGAAAGCCGCCCACGATGTCCGGGCGGTGTTGGCGAAGCTGGCTGAGCTGGGCGTGAACGGCCGCGGCTTCACGCACGACGTAATGCTCTACGCCTTCCTGCTGTGCGCCGATCCGGGCGGTTGCTCCGCTGAAGCGCTCGCCGAGCGCCACCTCGGCCGCCGCCTCCCGCAAGCCGCCGATCAGCACGCCGACGCGGTTCGCACGGTGCTCGACAAGCTGCTGCCCGAGGTTGACGCCCTCGGCCTGCGCGACGTCTACGAACGCATCGACCTGCCTCTCGCCGCGGTGCTCGCGCGCATCGAGCGCAACGGGATCCGCATCGAGCCGGCGCAGCTCGCCGCGCTGTCGGAGCGCATGGATGCCGACATGGCCCGGCTCCAGGAGGAGATCCACGCGCTCGCCGGCAAGCCGTTCAACATCAATTCACCGCAACAACTCGGCAAGGTTCTGTTCGAGGACCTCGGCCTGCCCGCGCCGTTCAAATACGGCAAGGGCAAGACCATCTCCACTGCCGCCGATGTGCTCGAGGGCCTCGCCGCCGATCACGAAATCGCGCGCAAGGTTCTCGACTACCGCCAGCTCTCGAAGCTGAAGGGCACCTACGTCGACGCGCTGCCCGCGCTCATCCACCCGCGAACGCACCGCCTGCACACCAGCTTCAACCAGATCGGCGCGGCGACGGGCCGCCTGTCATCCTCGAATCCGAACCTGCAGAACATCCCCATCCGCAGCGAGCTGGGCCGCGAGATCCGCGCGGCCTTTGTGCCCGAGCCGGGCTGGAAACTGATCGTCGCCGACTATTCGCAGATCGAGCTGCGCCTGCTGGCGCACATGTCGCACGACCCGGTGCTGGTGGCCGCGTTCCGCGCCGGCCAGGACATCCACACCGCCACCGCCGCCGAAGTGTTCCACGTGATGCCCGAGATGGTGACGCCGGACATGCGCCGCGCCGCCAAAACGGTGAACTTCGGCATAGTCTACGGGCAGACCCCGTTCGGCCTCGCCGCCCAGCTCGGTATCGATCGCAAGGAAGCCGAGCAGTACGTTCGCCGCTACTTCGAAACCTACGCGGGGGTGAAGTCGTTCATCGAGGAGACCATCGCCCGCGTGCGCCAGGACGGCTTCGCCGCCACGCTGTTTGGCCGGCGCCGGCCGATCCCCGACATGAACAGCCGCAATCCCAATGCGCGTTCGTTCGCCGAGCGCACCGCGGTGAACACGCCGTTGCAGGGGACCGCGGCCGATCTGATCAAGCTGGCCATGATCCGCATCGACGCGCTGCTGGCCGGGGAGCGCGCGCGCATGCTGCTGCAGGTGCACGACGAGCTGCTGTTCGAAGCCCCGCCCGAAGACGCCGCGCGCGTCGCCGACATGGTGAAACGCGAGATGGAGCACGTTCACGAACTGGATGTGCCGCTGGTGGTGGACGTCGGCATCGGCGAAAACTGGCGCGACGCGAAGTAGCCGCTGGCGCGATAGAATATCAGCCGTAATGAAACCGCTCCTGATCCCGATCACCACGCTCGCGCTGCTGGCCGCCTGTTCCTCTCCCGCGCCGAAGCAGACTACCGCCGCGCCAACGCAGGCGCCCGATGTCTATCGCGTGGAGTTCGACACCACAAAGGGCCCGTTCGTCGTCGAAGTCCATCGCGACTGGGCGCCGCGCGGCGCAGACCGGTTCTACGAGCTGATCCAGGCGAAGTACTACGACGGCCTGTACTTCTTCCGCGTGATCGAAGGCTTCGTCGTGCAGTGGGGCATCCACAGCGACCCCGCGACCACCGCCAAATGGAACGCCATGACCATTCCCGACGATCCGGTGAAGCAGAGCAACGTCCGCGGCACCATCACCTTCGCTACCTCGGGTCCCAACACCCGCAGCATGGAGCCCTTCATCAACCTGGCCGACAACGGGCGCCTGGACGGCCAGGGCTTCTCTCCTTTCGGCAAAGTGGTGGAGGGCATGGATGTGGTGGACCAGCTCTATTCCGGGTACGGCGACGGCCCGCCCCAGGGTGAAGGCGTGGACCAGAACAAGGCGGAAGCCCAGGGGAACGAGTACATGGAGGGTCGCTTCCCGAAGCTGGACAAGATCAACACTGCGCGGCTGGTGAAGTGACCGATCAGATTCCTGTTTCGGAATCAGAGTTCCCGTTTATCGTATAAATCGAGCTTCTCTGGTTTTGGAGTAAGACGACGTCTGGCGTGGCCAAACGGCTTGCAACTGCGCACTGTAACCCACTCGTGCTGAAAGCGAGTCACCCCAGAAACTGCGCCCTCACCGGCTTCTGTAAGGGAAACTACGTAGTCGCGTAGAATCAAGGCCTTATATTCACCCGTAGTGGGCACGGGATGGCGAAGTTCTCACCTCGCGGTGGGGCCACTTGCGCAGGGGGTGCGCAATGACACTCAAGTATGTCATTCCACAGGGCATAGGCCCTATTTGGCCCGGAAGCTGCATTTGTTCGGAGAAATGTCAATCGCGGTTTTGCGGGAGGTTGCTGTCCCCATATCCAGGGCCTCGGCCATCATCTCCCGCAAGCGAGCGGCACGCCAGAACAACAGCCCTGACGGATCGACGCCGGTTGGCGCGAGTTCCGGGCAGTTAAGGCGGTTGCTGGGTGAACGACTAGCACTAATCGAAGGGATGGAAGACCTATGAACACTCGGATCATAGCGACCAGGCTGCTGTTGTTCCTGGCCGTTCTCGCACTTCTCACGCCGGCCGTTTACGGGCAGGCGATGGACAGCAACCTTGTCGGCACGGTCACTGACGCGTCCGGCGCGGCGGTGCCCGAGGCCACGATCACGGCGCTGAACCGAGCCACCGGAGTGAAGTCCACCACCGTGACCAACACCAACGGCGAATACCGGCTCAACAATTTGACGGTTGGGCACTATGACATCACCGCCGCGGCGAAGGGATTCACCAGCGCCACCACCGCGGATGTAGCCCTGGACCTCAACCACACCGCCAGCATCAACCTCACTTTGCAGGTGGGGAGCGTCGCCACGTCCGTGGAGGTGACAGCGGCCGCCGCGCTGATCGATACGTCGACCGCGCAGTTGCAGACCACCTTCACCACGAATATCGCGGAAGACCTGGGCGTATCGGCTTATTCCAAGGTCATCAATGGGGCGGGCATCTGGAACCTGAGCCTGCTCGGCGCCGGCGTAGCCTCCTCGGGAGGCATTGGCCAGGGCACCGGCCCCAGCATCGCCGGGCAGCGTCCGGAGAATAACAGCTTCAGCATCGACGGCGTGGTTAACGTGAACCACTACGTCACCGGTCCGCAGATCAACGTGCCCAACGATGCGGTGCAGGAGTTGTCGATCCTGCAGAACCAGTTCAGCCCCGAGTTTGGCGGTGCGTCGGGTGGTGTGTTCAACGCTCTGTTGAAGTCCGGCACCAACGAGATCCATGGTTCGATTTACGAATACTTCCAGAACCGCGACCTGAACGCCCTCGACCAGACGCAACGCGACAGCGGGGTGACCTCACAGCCGCGTTATGACAACAACCGCCTGGGCGCCACCGTCGGCGGTCCGATCCTTAAAAATAAGCTGTTCTACTTTGCGGATTACGAGTACAATCCGCTGGGCCAGGCGTCGAACCCGGCATCCACCTTGTACGCGCCGACTGCCGCGGGTCTCGCCATCGCAGCAAACACCCCGGGGGTCAGCCAGACCAACCTCAACGTCTTTAAGCAGTATGTACCTGTGGCTTCCACCGCGACCGGGAACTCCGTGATGACTCTGCCAAGCGGCGCGCAGGTGGACATCCCCATCGGTCCGCTGGTCGTCTCCTCGCCGAACTACACCAACACCTACAACGCCGTGGTCGCCATCGATTACGACATCAGCAGCAAGGACCAACTTCGCGGCCGGTATCTCTACGGCAACAGCACAGGTCTCGACGCCGCCGCCAACCTGCCGGTGTTCTTCGAGCCGGAACCCGACCTGAACAAGAGCGGTGCGATTTCGGAATTCCACAACTTCAGCCCCACCATGGAGAACGAAATCCGAGCCTCCTACAGCCGCAACAACCAGAGCGTCGGCGCCGGCAACTTCAAGTTCCCGGGCCTCGACGCGTTCCCGAATCTTTCGTTTGACGACCTCGGACTACAGGTGGGGCCGGATCCCAACACTCCTTCGGGCTCCATCGAGAACCTGTCCACCCTCCAGGACAATTTCACAAAGACCTGGGGCAAGCATACCTTCAAGGCCGGCTATGACGCGACCGACGTCATCCTCGCCGGGTACTTCGTGCAGCGCGCCCGTGGCGACTACGATTACTCCACCTTCGGGGAGTATCTTCTGGATGAGATGCCCGATGGCGGCAACATCAGCGGAGTATCGGGCGAACGCACTGCCGGCAGCACGCCCGTTCCGTTCGGCTTCTTCCAGCAGGCGGAGTACTTTAACGACGATTTCCGGGTGCGCCCGAACCTGACGCTGAACCTTGGTCTTCGCCTCGAATGGATGAACGTTCCCGTCGGGTCGCGGTATCAGGCAATGAGCGCCCTGGCCGACGTTCCCGGCGTGATCAGCTTCAATGCGCCGAAGAACAGTGGCCTCGACTGGGCGCCGCGGCTCGGTTTCGCGTGGTCGCCTGGAAAGAGTGGCGTGTGGTCCGTCCGCGGCGGCGTTTCGCGCGCGTACGACATCCCCTACATTAATCTGAACCAGAACGCTTCTCCAGCCTACTTCGCCACCACCCTGGATTGCCCGGATGAATGTCCCGCAACCGGATTCCTCGCGAGCGGCGGGCTGCACAGCACAGGCACCCCGGGCGCCTGGGCTACGCCGGCCGATGCGCGAGCTGCGGTCGCCTCTTACACGTTCGATGAGACCAAACGGCCCTATGCCATGACCGGAACCCTCGGGGTCCAGCGGCTGCTGGGAAAGGACTACACACTCGAAGCGCGTTATGTCTACACGAAGGGCGTGCATCTGTGGAATCAAACGCGCATGAACATTCTCTCGAAAGTCTCGCCTACCGATTTCCTGCCCACGTATTTGACCATGCCATCGGCATCGCAAATCGCCGCGCTGACGACGACTCTTGCCAACATCGAGGCGAACCCGAGGAACGATCTGGCACAGTACGGGTTCCCGAATAACATCACCGGCTACCATCCGTGGGGCAATTCCCGGTACAACGGTCTGGCGTTGCAGATGAACAAGCGCTATTCGAACAACTTCCAGTACATCGCCGCGTTCACGTGGAGCCATGCTCAGGACGATTCCACGGCGACGAACTTCTCGACCATCCTGTCTCCGCGGCGCGCTCAGGACTTCCAGGATCTGGCCGCGGAATGGGCCGATTCGGCGTTGAACCGCAAGTATCGCTTTACGCTCACGCCAATCTACGACTTTAAGCCGTTCCAGAAAGGCAACTGGCTTATGAAGAACGTGGTGGGCAACTGGAACATTTCCGCGACATATACCTATCAGTCGCCGGAGTACGCAACGGTGCAGAGCGGCATCGATTCCAATCTGAACGGCGATTCGGCGGGCGACCGTTCCATCATTAATCCGAGCGGCCAGGCGAACGTCGGCAGCGCGTTAACGGCGTACAACTCTGCGGGCCAGGCGGTGGCAATGGACGATCCGACGACCGCCTTTTACGTTGCCACCAACCCGAACGCCCGCTATATTACCGCCGGTTACGGGGCTCTGGCAAACGCCGGCCGCAACACGCTGCCTCTGGCGCCCACCGACAATATCGACATGTCGCTCAAGAAGATCTTCAACGTGACTGAGCGGATGACGATGCAGATTGGCGTCCAGGCCTTCAATACGTTCAACCACCCGCAATTCACCGGCGGGTATCTATCCGACGTTTCTCCCCTGTCGACGGCAGCGACACCTCGCAACCCGCTCATCCCGAGCAGCTCGGACTTCGACCGCTTTGACCTGTACTTCCCGAGCAATGCGCGGGCGGTGCAGCTCGTAGCCAAGTTCACCTTCTAGCGTCTCTTTAGTGGGAGTTGTCATGACCGGGCCGCCAACGAGGCGGCCCTTTTTTTTTCTACGGACCCGGCTACTTTAACATCGACACGGCGCTTTACAAGAACTTCGCGATTGGTGAGCGGATGAAGTTCTCCATCGGCGCGCAGCCTACAACATGCTCAACCACCCGAACTTTGCCAATCCGGCCGGCAACATCGCCGGAGCGCTGGGCACCATCACCAGCACCGTTTCGGCACCCATCAGCCCCTACGGTTCCTTCCAGGGATCGGCGATCTCGGGCCGTGTGATGGTTCTTTCCCGGGAGATTCTCCTTCTAACGCAAGCGAACCCTACCTCGTTGATCTGAAAAGGGGTCTGGCCTCCTGAGGGCCGGACCCTTTCCGTTTCTACCGCATTACGGAGTGGTCCATCCCAAAAACTGGAACTGCGTTAACCCGTACCTAACATAAACCCTGCGTAATGTGAGCGTTAGAAATTGGTAAGCCACCTGCAGCCGCCCGGCCAACTCCAGGTGTATTTTGACTCACGAACCAACCAACAAAGAGAGACTCAGGAGAACTATGCTACTCGGACGATTCGCTTCGCTTCCCGGCCTGACGAGGGTCCTGACCATTTGCCTGCTGATCCTGGCAACCACCTCCCTCAGCCCGGCATTATTCGCACAATCCATGACCTCCGGTGACATCACCGGGACCGTTACAGATCCTTCCGGAGCGGTGCTATCCACGGCTTCGGTTACATTGAAGAACGCCGCAACCGGTGTTACGCGTACCACCGGCGTGAACGCTTCCGGAGTCTATCGGTTTGCGCTCATTCCTTTGGGTTCGTATACGGTGACCGTGAGCGCGTCGGGTTTCCAGACCACCAGCAAGCTGGTGGACGTGGCCATTGGACAGGCCCTGACCGTCGATGTGCAGCTCGCGGTGGCGACTTCAGCCACGTCGATTGAAGTCTCCGAAGCCGCAACCACTGTGCAGACGGAAAACGCGGATCTGACCACGACGTTCACGTCCACGCAGGTGGCCGATCTGCCGAATCCGGGCAATGACATGACAGCCATCGCGTTCACCACGCCGGGCCTTGAGGAGAGCACCCAGGCCGGTTACGGAAACTTCTCCGCATTCGGCATGGGCGGGACGGCCAACCTCTTCACCGTTAACGGCATGAACGACAACGACCCGTTCCTCAACCTGAACAACAGCGGGGCGACGAACCTGCTGCTGGGGGCGAACGAAGTTGCCGAGGAGGCCGTTGTTTTGAACGGCTACTCCGCCCAGTACGGCCAGTTGCCCGGCGCTAATGTCAACATCGTGACCAAGAGCGGCAGCAACGAATTCCATGGAAACCTCGTGTGGTACTGGAACGGCCGGGCGATGAACGCCAACGACTTCCTGAACAACGCGTCAAACACCCCGCGGCCTTTCGACAACGCCAACCAGTGGGCGGGAAGCATCGGCGGTCCGATCTGGAAGAACCACACCTTCTTCTTCTTCGATACCGAGGGCTTGCGCGTTCTGATCCCCGTGTCCAGCCAGGTGATCATCCCCAGCCAGGTTTTCCAGAACGCCATCATGACCAACCTGCAGGCCACCGATCCCGCCGCGGTGCCCTTCTACCAGAACATGTTCAAGTTGTATAACGGCGCTCCGGGCATAGCCAACGCCACTCCGGTGACCGGCGCCTGCGGCGACCTTGCCGCCAACATCGACACGATGATCGGCGATGTGTGCCAGTCGCAATGGCGCCAGAACCAGGGCAACCTCACGCATGAATCGTTGTATGCCGGGCGTGTGGACCAGGTCCTCGGTCCCAACGACCGCGCGTTCGTTCGCGTGCAGCACGACAACGGCGTGCAGGCCACGTACACCGATTTCATCGATTCGGCGGCCTTCAACGCGGACAGCGTCCAGCCGGAAGAGCAGGGCCAGATCAGCGAAACCCATACTTTTGGCCCGAACGCCGTGAACCAGTTCGTTCTGGGTGGGCAATACTACGAAGCCGCATTCGGACCCGCCCAGGGCGTGGCCGCACAACGCGCCGTCTTCCCCATCGATCTGTTTTTCACCAACGGCACAACCACCCTTGGAGGCATTGATTACGCATGGCCGGAAGGTCGGAGGGTCACCGAATATCAGGTGGTGGACGACTTTTCCGTGACAAAGGGGAAGCACACCATCAAGGCCGGCATGAATTACCACCGCAACGATATCAGCGACCTCGATTTCGGCATCGAGAACGATCCCTTCGTACTCGAGGGCAGCACGAACGACTTCTACAACGGCGGACAAAGCGTGTTCGGGCAGCAGACCTTCCCGAGCGAAGCCGAGCAGCCTATGGCGCTCTATATGCTGGGCCTGTATGTCGAAGACGACTGGAAAGTGACCCGCAACCTAACCGTGAACATTGCTCTGCGGGGAGATCACGATTCCAACCCGGTTTGCCAGTCCAATTGTTTCGCCAGCCTGAACACGGCATTCAGCGATCTGAGCCATGACGTGAACACGCCATACAACCAGATCATCGAGGCCGACCGGCACCAGGCCTACCTGGGCACGGATAATATCGTGTGGCAGCCGCGGCTGGGGTTCGCATGGTCGCCGAATGACAAGACGGTAATCCGCGGCGGCGCGGGGATCTTCGTTGATGCATTTCCGGGTTCGATTCTCGACGGCTTCGCCGAAAACGTCCCTCAGTATGCCTCGTTTAGCGTCGTCGGCGGGCTGGTTCCCGGCACGCCCGGCAATCTTTACGGCATCGCGTCCGGGGCCAACCAATCGCTGCTCAGCGCTTTTAGTTCGGGCGGGACTCTCGCGTCCATCGGGGCTTCCAACCCCTATTTCGTGGCGCCGGGCTACACCAGCTCCGATCCCGTGATCAGGCAGCCGCGCGTTTATGAGTGGAACCTGGAAGTGCAACGTGCACTTCCCTGGCACATGCTGCTCAGCGTGAACTACGCGGGAAATCACGGCATCTACGAGCCCATTCAGAATGAGGGCCTGAACGCCTATTGCCCCCCGGCCACATGTCCCAATGGTTTCGCCGGCCTGCCTTCGGCGCAGCCCGATCCGCGTTTCGGCCTGATCACTCAGGTGCAAAGCACCGGCGTCTCTTCGTATAACGGCCTGGTGGCCGCCCTGACGCGCAGTTTCTCCGGCGGCTTCCAGTTCCAGTTCGGTTATACATGGAGCCATGCGCTGGACGAGATTTCCAACGGCGGGTTCCAGCCGTTCGCAGACCTCACCGACATAAGTTCCGTGGTCCCGGAGAACCCGTACAATATCCGCCAGTCCGACTATGGAAACGCGGACTACGACGTCCGCCAGGAGTTCACCGGCAACTACGTTTGGGAGAACGCCCTGCGCCACCTGTTCCACTGGGGACCGAATCAGGTGTTCGGTGGCTGGGTCATCGGCGGCACCATCAATTACCGAACCGGCCTTCCCTTCACGGTACTGGACGGGAACACGGCTGGTGCGCTGGCCGGGTACGATCTGGGGGCCCCTGGCAATAACGCCGCATCGAGCGTCTACGCCTTGATTACCGGCGCGGGTCCCAACTCGTGCGGCAAGGCGGCTACGGCGGCAAGTTGCTTCGGCGCGAACCAGTTCACATCGATGCTCCAACCTGACGGAACCATAGTTGGCGGCTTCGGGAATCAGGGCCGCAACGAATTTCGCGGGCCTGGTTATTTCGACACCGATCTGAGCGTGATGAAGAATTTCACGATTCGCGAGAACATGCAGGCGGGCATCGGAATCGAGGCTTTCAACCTGTTTAACCATCCGAATTTCGACCAGCCGGTGAACAACATCGCCGCATCGAACTTCGGGGAGATCGTCCATTCGGTTGGTCCTCCCACCAGCATCCTTGGTGCGTTCCTGGGCGCCGACGCCTCGCCGCGCATCATCGAGCTGAAGGTGCAGTTCACTTTCTAAGCGCTTCTTCGCGGGGGCCGGTCAACGCCGGCCCCCCACTTCCTTCGGTCCCATAGTTCAGGCCGGCACAACGGAGCGGACCGCCGACTCCCCTCAGCAACGGATGGAGGGGGCTCCGTCCTGTGCCGGCGCATAGCAACCCTCTGTTAAGCTTGACTTTGTAGCTCGGAGTGTTTTAGCCTGGACATTCCGGCCTTACCCCGGCTCGCATTGGTGACCGACCCTATGGCAGACATCGGAAGCGGCGAAGTTCCCATTGTGGACACGCTGCTGGATTCGACCCTCGACAGCGTTGACGAGGCGGAAACGAGCGTGTTGAAGGTCGCCGAAGACATCGGTTTCGACGAAGACGAGCGGCACAAAATCGGCATGGCGGTGCGGGAGTCCATGGTGAACGCCGTGGTACACGGAAACCGCTATAGCGCGCGCAAGAAGGTGCATCTGCGCGCGTGGAAAGCCGCGGATCATCTGACCGTGGCCATTGGCGATCAGGGTGAAGGATTCGAGTTTTCGGCCGTACCCAATCCGTTGTCCGAGGAAAACCTGCTCAGGCAGTCCGGTCGTGGACTGCTGCTGGTCCAGGCTTTCGTGGATAAGCTCGAGGTAACTCGCGGACAGCCGGGGGGCACCGAACTAAAGATGGTGAAGTATCTCGGAAACACTGTCAAGTAAGAGCCGGCACAACGGAGCGGCCCGCCGGTGTTGGCTTACTGGCAGGGAGGGCGGCTCCGCACTGTGCCGGGGAGTCAGAACAAAATTCCAGGAGGGTTTGTGAGCGTCAAGCTAACCATACGACAGGTTGGGGATGTAACGGTGATCGATGCCACGGGACGCATTACTTTGGGCGAGGGCGCCAGCACGTTCCGCGATACCGTGCGCGATCTCGCGGGCAAAGGCAATAAGAAGATCCTGCTGAATCTCAGCGACGTAACCTACATCGACAGCTCGGGAATCGGCGAGCTGGTTTCCGGCTTTACCACGGTTACCAATCACGGTGGCGTGTTGAAGCTGCTGGGCCTGAGTAAGCGCGTGAAGGACCTGCTGCAGATCACCAAGTTGTACACGGTGTTCGAAGTGTTCGACGACGAGTCGAGCGCGGTCCGCAGCTTCTAACTTACGCACTGCACATCGGATGCGCCGGACCGAGCGGCCCTCGAGTTCCCGTGGGACCTGGGGCTGGGCCCGCTCGCGCCTGTGCAGCTTCTGATTAACCCGCTGCACAACGGACGCGCCGGGCGGGAAGGGCTGTCGAGTTCCCGTGGGACCTGGGGCTGGGCCGCTCGCGCCTGTGCAGCTTCTGAGTAAACCGCTGCACAACGGACGCGCCGGGCGGGAAGGGCTGTCGAGTCCCCGTGGGACCTGGGGCTGGGCCCGCTCGCGCCTGTGCAGCTTCTGAGTAAACCGCTGCACAACGGACGCGCCGGGCGGGAAGGGCTGTCGAGTTCCCGTGGGACCTGGGGCTGGGCCGCTCGCGCCTGTGCAGCATCTGATTAACTCGCTGCAAAACGGACGCGCCGGGCGGGAAGGGCTGTCGAGTTCCCGTGGGACCTGGGGCTGGGCCCGCTCGCGCCTGTGCAGCTTCTGAGTAAACCGCTGCCCGGCTTCTCAAGGGACGTGGGGCGCGGCCAGGGGCGCCACTTTTTTACAGAAAACGGTTTCGGCCAGCGGACTCTTTCCTGGAGGCCGAAGGTGCAGGGCGAGGGCGTCATCGGGCCCATTTCGCCCACGGCGCCATTGCCTCGGGGCGGTGATTACGTGCTGGCTGAAGGACCTAACGGAAGACCGAGGCACGCCACAGTGGCGCTTGCCGACGATTTCGTCCTTCTTCGGGAAGGACTTGCGGCCATTTGCGAGCTTTCGGGCGTCTACCACGTGGTGGCGCAGAGCGCAGACGGAGCGTCCACGCTTGATTCCCTCAGGCTGACAGACCCCGACGTTGCGGTAGTGGACTTCAATTTGCCTGGGTTGTCCGCGCTCGAACTCCTTGCTGAAACGCAGCACAGCGGATTGCGCACAAGAATTCTGGTGATGGCCGATCAGCGCGACCGTAAAACCGCGGTTGAGGTTCTGCGCGCAGGAGGCCGCGGCGTACTCCTCGATTCGGACACGTCGCGGGAAGTGCTGCTGGCTTTCGAACAGGTAGTGAACGGTGGGATCTATCTGTCGCCGGCGTTTTCCCTCACCGAGGTGTTCGCGTGGAGCAAAGAGCCTCTGCCGGGCTCGGATCCCCTCGACCGGCTGAGCAGCCGGGAATATCAGGTGTTCGCGCTGCTGGTGGAAGGCGCGCGGCCGAAGGAGATCGCGGCGCGGCTGCATCTCAGCCCCAAGACCGTGGACACGTATCGGGCCTCGCTCATGAAGAAGCTGGATATACACCACGTGGCCGGGCTGGTTCGGTTCGCCATGGACCGCGAATTCAGGTCGCAGAGCGGGCACTCGCTGGGACGGGCGACGGACAACGGCTCACCACCCGGTGGCGCAAACGGATCGAACGCCGGCCACAGCGCATGCACCGATACAACTGGAACATCGTGCTTACCAGGATTTCCTCAACCAATCCTTTCGGCCGCGAGCGGTGGACATATATCGAACCGCACGCCCGGCAACTTATATCGGATGCGTCTTTCACACTGAGTAGGTTGCCGGTCAGGGCGGAGTTTCTCCGGTTTTGTCGCATCGCCCGCGTGGGAGTCGGCACTGCTTGCCCCTCTGGCGGCTTTCCCTTATCCTGGTGATCGTGGAAGTTCAATTCACAGCCGAACAGGAAGCACAACTGGCGCACCTCGCCCGACTCTCCGGAAAGAGTGGGCCGGTTGAACTGCTGAAGGACGCCGCTTTGCGACTTCTGGAAGAGGACGCGCGTTTCCGCGCTGCGGTCCTCGAAGGCAAGGCTTATGCCGACCGTGTTGAGTTCATCGAGGAAGACGAAATGGACGCCCGGTTCGAAGAGATGCTCCGCTCCTGAATGCGCATTCGCTGGACGCCGCCCGCCGCAGCGGGACTTACCGCCCGCAGTATCGCCAGCCGACCATGCGCAAGCTCTATGAGAGAATCCGCGCGTCGAAGGGTGCGCCTTATGTTGGCCGGCCAGGGCGCGTCGAGGGAACCCGGGAGCTTGTGTTCTCGCCTCTGCCCCACGTGGCGGTGTATCGGGTGACCGAGCAGGCCATCGAAATCTGGCGCGTCTATCACACCTCGCAATACCGGCCGTAGGCTCTGCCCGTTTCTCCAGCACTTCGTCGTGTCTCGGGAAAGGGCCACCGGCGTCAGAACCCGGCTATTCGTCGCTGAACAGATCCGACCGGTCCACGCGCTCGCCCTTGAAGATCACCTGCTGAATGCTTTCGGTCTGGTGGATGTCCTTCAGCGGGTCGCCATTCACGAGCAGAAGCGTCGCGTCCCGGCCCTTCTCGACCAGGCCGATGCGGTCGGTTGCCCGCAGGAGCTGCGCGGCATTCCCTGTCGCCGCCTGCAGCGCCACGGCGGGTGGAATACCCGCCTCCACCCACAACTGCAGCTCGCGATGCAGAGCGGGGCCGTGGATCAGGCCGGGATTGCCGGAATCGGTGCCGGTCACCAGCAGCACACCGGCTTTCCACGCGCGCAGCAGGTTGTCGCTGCCGATCGCCGAGACGTGCGCCGATCCCGATTTCGGCTGCGCCTGGATCATCCGGCGAGTTTCTTCCAGCAGGCTGGCCGGGCCCACCTGCATCACCAGCGGGCGCTCCAGCGTTTCCGTGCTGCCGCTGCTGAACGCCGTGAAGGCCTCCGAGACCGCGAGGGTCGGATCGTAGGCCGTCCCCTGCGCCTTCATGCGCGCGAACAAGGCGTCGGGGATCCGCTCACGGAACGACCCGTGCTCGATGCCGTCCACTCTCGCGTCCACCGCGTCGGTCACGTCGCGGACATCGCCGGTGTGGACCACAATTGGCAGACGATCGGCATGAGCCTCGGCCGCCACCGCGTCGAAGATGCTGGTGTCCATGCGGTTGAAAAGCTGGCCCGCGAAGCCGGTTTCGAGGATGGCCTTGATCCCATCGACGCCGTCCTTCTTCAGATCGTCCACCATCTGGCGAGCCTGATCGGGGGACTGCGGCAGGCGCGTCATCTGCGCCAGCAATTTGTCGCGAAACGCGGCGGGCACATACTTTGCGTACTCCGTGCCGTGGCCGCCGGGCGCGGTGAACATGGGACCGCAGATGAACAGCTCGGCGCCAGGGCGCTCGCCTGAAGCCATCAGCGTGCGCATCTTCAGGCTCATGTCGAGCATGTCGCCGACGCTCTTCACCGCCGTGACGCCGCTGTAGAGATAGGCGGCGAGTTCGCGCGGGATGGCCTTGTCCGCGTTGTAGTCGCGCGGGAACGCCCCGCCGGTGGCGCCCAGATGAACGTGCACGTCGATGAGGCCGGGCAGCAGCGTCTTTCCGGCCGCTTCGATCGCTTCCGCCTTGAGCGACTTGGCGTCCGGAGCGCTCGCGCCGCGGTAGACCTCGGCGATCCGGCCATTGCGAATGAGCACGCTGCCCACCGGGATCACCTCGCCGTCGCCCACGAAAATCTGCGCGTTCTGAATCAGCAACGTGCGGCTGCGGCGGACCTGTCTCTCGAGGATTGCCGACTGCGCCACGCCCTCCCGGGTGTGCGTCTGCCACGCCCCCAGAAGCAGTGAAGGCACCAGCACCGCCACCAGCCAGAGCTTTCCGCTCATGGGAATCTTGTCTTCCTTGTCCCAGCGAAACAGTTTCACGCTCAGCAGACCGGCCACCGCCACGGCGGCGAGGAGGGCCAGCGCCGCGGACCAGTTCTCGGCCAACGTCTGCCGCGAGCCAAGGATGCCCTGCGTACCGTTGAACACGTGCTTGGCCGGAATGAAATTCGTCAGCGTCTGCACCCAGGGCGGCAGCGCGCTCACCGGGATGGTTGCGCCGCTGAGAAACAGCATCGGGAAGTACAGGAGCTGCGTGAGAATCTGGCTTTCCTGCATGGAATTGACGACGGCGGCGATCATCATGCCGATCGACCGGAAGGCCAGCACACCGAGACAAATGAAGATGAACAGCGAGACCGGCCGCGCGGGCCAGTCCATGCCCCACTGGTAATGCGCCAGCACGATCAGCAGCAGTGCCGATGGCAGGTAATTGACGAGGCCGGTCACCAGCGAGGCGACAACGATCGGTCCCGCCGAGATGGGCGCCACTTTGAATCGGCGCAGGATGTTCGCCTCGCGATCCACCACCGCACGAATGCCCGCCCCGAACAGGCCGTTGCCGAGAATGCCGATCACGATCGACATAGTGACCACCTGGGTGGCCGCGCCGCCCTGCTCGGCGTGAAACAGCGAGGCGAAGATGAAGAAAAAGATCAGCGGGAAGGCGTAGTTGAAGAACAGCACCATCTTGTCCCGCGAGGTGAGCTTCAGATTGATGACGATTTCGGCGATGTAGGCTCTCATTCGCGCAGCCTCTTTCCGGTGAGCTCGATGAAAACGTCTTCCAGCGTGGGGCGCTTCAGGTGGATGTCGGCGAGCCCGGTGCCGTTCTGGTCGATCCACTTCACCAGATCGACGATGGTGCGCGCCGGCTCGGCCGATTGCACGCTGAGATGTTTTCCATCGTCGCCGATGTGGTGTTTCAGCGCCGCGAGGAAAGGCGGCGGTTCGGCGGGCAGCGGTTGCTCGGTTTCGATCTCGATCAGCGAGTGGCCCAGCGTGCGCTGCTGGATCTCGCGCGGCGTGCCCATGGCGATGATGCGGCCCTGATCGACGATGGCCACGCGGTCGCAGAGGCGCTCGGCTTCCTCGATGTAGTGCGTGGTGAGCACGATGGTGCAGTTGGCGGCTTTCAGCTCTTCCACCAGCTTGTGGATTTCGAGGCGCACCTGCGGATCGAGGCCGGTGGTGGGCTCGTCGAGGAAGAGAAGCTGCGGGTCGTTCACCAGGGCCAGGGCGAGAGCGACGCGCTGTTTCTGGCCTCCGGAAAGCTTGGCATATTCGGTGTTGCGCTTTTCCTCGAGCTGCAGGCGTTTGAGGAGCTGGCCGGTATCCTGGTTGCGCGTGTAGAAAGCGGCGAACAGGTCGAGCGCTTCGTGGACCTTGATCTTCTGCGGCAGGTTGGTGGCCTGCAGGCAGACGCCGATACGCTGCTTGAGCGCGCGCACTTCGACGCCGGGGTCGTGGCCGAGCACGAGCACGTTGCCGCCGCTGCGCGGCCGCAGGCCCTCGAGAATCTCGACGGTGGTGGTTTTGCCGGCCCCGTTAGGGCCCAGCAGGCCGAAGACCTCACCGGTGCGCACCTCGAAATCGATGCCCCGGACGGCCTCGACCGAGCCGTAGTTCTTGCGCAGGCCCTGGACCACGATAGCGGAACCGTTCGTTGGCCGCATTCGAATACACATGGTAACCGCGGAGGTGCGCGTCGCGCGCGGGGCTGTCGGCGAACGGCGGAAGCAGTCGGCGGATGACGAAGACTACGCGTCTGAGAAGCCGCTTCCTTCGGGCGCGGCTCAGTTGTTGGGTCGCTGAAGCCGAGCCGCGACCAAGGGGAGCGCGTTTTCGTGGGTGCGGTTGCAAACTGGAATGCGCTGGTAGCGGAGCGCCGTTTTTTCGCCCGCCGTGCGATAACATACGCGCGAACGCTGTTAGACTAACCGGATGGTTCGTTTGATGGCTGGTGCGGTCGTGTTCGCGGCGGCGGCGTTGGCGGCCGACGGCGTTGCCGGGCACTACGTGCTGCGCGGCGTCATGGAGGTGGGCTCGGAGCTGTTGCTGCGGCCGGATGGCACGTTCGAGTACATGCTCGCCTACGGCGCGGCGGACTACGAGGCCAGCGGCGCCTGGAAGGTGGACGGCGACTCGGTGGTGCTCACCACCAGCGGCGAGGACAAGCAGGCGTTCCGGCTGATCCGCAGCGCAGCGGTGAAGAGGGAAGGCATCAGGGTCATCGTCAAGGGTCCGGGCGGCGCGCCCGCCGATCACATCGACGTCGGAATCAAGACCGCCGACGGCTATCTCAACGCCACCACCGACGACAACGGTGTCGCGGCGTTCACCACCAAATCGGCCGCGAGTTCGATTGCCTTCCGCATCCCGGTTTACGAATACGCCGCGGGGCCGTTCCCGCTTAACCCGGAGCACAACGAATTCCAGTTCGAAATCGACGGCGCGGCGATCACGCGCGTGCCGTTCAAAGCCGAGCGGCTGAAGATCAACGGCAAAACACTCGAGATGCGCTTCTGGGATCATGACAAGGTCATGAACTACGAGAAGCAATGACGACGATTCTCGCGGGCGCTTTGCTCGTTCTTTGCCTGGCTGCTTTGTGGTGGTTCGTCCGGCGGGACCGTGCCGACTACGCGGCGTTCAAGCGATTCACGGCGACCCAGGATCGGCAGCGGCGGTACCGCGTCTGGGCTCTGAAGAGCTTCCTGCTGTTCGCTGGCGGCAGCCTGCTCTGTCTGTGGATAGTGGGGCGAATTGCAGCGATCAGGACATTACCGGCGGTGTTCGACGGGCTTTCCGCGAAGGCTGGTTCGGTTCTGCCGGCCTCGAAGCTGCCCAGTCCCGACTTCCTGATCGGATTTGGTGCGGCTGTGCTGGGGGGCGTCGTCGGTGGAGCGCTGATCATGGCGCGCATGAAAACCACGAGGCCAATGACCCTCGGCGACATTGAACCAATGATGCCGCGCAACTGGGCGGAGACCGCGCACACGGCGGTTCTCGCGCTGAATGCGGGCTTCAGCGAAGAACTGTTTTTCCGATTGCTGTTGCCGTTGCTGCTGACGCTGGTCTTCCGAAACGCCGTCGCCGCCTTCGCGATCGCGGCGGTGATCTTCGGACTCGTCCACATGTATCAGGGAATTGTTGGAGTGCTGGCGACAACCGTGCTCGGCGTTGCCTTCACTGTGCTTTATCTTTGGACCGGCAGCCTGTGGATCGCGATGGCGGTGCACGCGTCGTTCGATCTGCTCGGCCTGGTGGTTCGGCCCACGTTCACGCGGCTGCTCACGAAGCGGTGACCGGCGACCATTCGATCCAGCGGCGCAACAGCGGGAAATACAGGCCGACGCGGATGGGACGCGATTCGGTCAGGGCCAGCACGCGGGCGTAGCGCTCGAGCTGATCGCGATAGCGCATTTTCTCATTTTCGAGGAACGCCTCGATGCGCCCTCCTTTGTGCTCGCTGGTTTTGTAGTCGATGATCCAGCGCACGCCTTCGGCGACGAAGGTGCGGTCGATGCGGCTGGCGACGAGGCGGCCATCGAGCCAGCCAGTGATCTCGTATTCGGAGCGATGCTCGGGATGCGGCGTGAGAATCCAGCGTGCGCGCGAATCTTCCACGAAGCTGAGCAGTCCGTCAGCGACGCGATCCGCGGCTGTGTCGAGCTCGGCGGGCGAGACGCCGGTATTGCCGAGCAGAACGCGGAACCGGATCCGAGAGGAGCGAATGCGCTCGGGCGGCCAATGGTCGAGGCCCTCGTGAGCGATCCGCTGCGCACAATCGTGGACCACGCTGCCGACGTGCTTCAGGGTGTCGCCGACCCATTCGTAGGTGATGGGAGGCTCGACCGCGAGCGGTGGCGCGGCGGGCGTCCACTTCACGTCGGGCGGTGGATCGGGCGCGCGCCACTCGAGCGGGAGGCGCTGGATCGATCGCGGCTGACACGGCGCACCCGCGAGCACGGGGGGCGGAGCGACCGCGTCGTCGAATGCCTGCTGCACAACGGGCATCTCCCAGAGAAGCTTGAGGAACGAACCTTCGGATGGCTTGCCGCCAGGACGGCTTACGTAGCCCAGCAGATGCAGGTCGCGCCGAGCGCGGGTGGCGGCCACGTATAGCAGGCGGGCATTCTCGTTCTTCGTTTTCTGGCGCTCCAGATGATTGAGGTAGTGGTAGACGGGATCGCGGTCACTGCGGGTGGCCGACAAGGGGGCAATGAGAAGTCCGCCTTCGGCCAGTTCGTGCCACAACAACAGACCGCCGCGATCCGGTTGCGGCGGGCTACCCAGGCCTGGCACGATGACCGTGTCGAACTCGAGTCCCTTGGCTTTGTGGATGGTCATCACCTGAAGGGCGTCACTGGCGCGCGTGTCGGGGCGGGCGAACAGATCGGCGACGCGTTCGCGGAGTTCGCCGAATGAGCTGAGATCGCCGCCTTCGTCCAGCTCCTCGAGCAGATCGAAGTACGCGGCGGCATCTTCGAGATCGCTTGCGCGCTCAATGCAGGCGGGGCCGCCGAAGGCGATCCAGGCGAGCTCCACGAGTTCACGCAGGCGACGCCGGCCGCGCTCGGCGATGGCGCGATCGAGGATCGGCCGAACGCGCGCAAGCCGGGCCGCGCCGTCGGCGCTGACGCGCTCGGGAGTGTCGAGCACCAGCAGATCCGCAAGCGTGAGACCACACCAGGGAGCGCGCAGGACGGCGAGCCGGGAGACGCGATCAGCGGGATGCAGCAGGGTGAAGGTGAGCGCCATCAGGTCCTGGACGATGGCCAGTTCGGCGAGCTGATCGATTTCGACGGCCTGAAAGGGGATGCCCTCGCGTTTGAGCCGGGGGACGATGGCGGCCAGATGCCGGCGGGCGCGAACAAGAATTGCGGTGCGGCCGGCGGAGCGCACAGGACGCGGCGGCGTCCCCCCTGAAGACGCGGAACGGGACGTCGGTCGCGCCCGGTGTGCGCGGTTTTGTGAAGAATCGCGCAGGATGCGGAGCACACGCTCGGCCTCGTCGTGTCCGGCATCGCCGATGAAGGCGTGAATGCGGGGGCCAGGAGCCTGGCTGGCGTCGGCGCCGGAGACCGAGGCGGTATAGGGAACCGCTCCGGTGGCGACGTTGCTCTCGCGTGGCAGGATCTCGGAGAACGCGCTGTTCACCCAATCGACGATGGCGGGTGTGGAACGGAAGTTGACCGAGAGCGTGAGCGGCTCCAGGGGGATTCCGCCGAAGCCCTCTTCCCACGCCCGCAGGAACAGCCCGACTTCGGCTTCGCGGAAGCGATAAATGGACTGCATGGGATCACCCACCAGGAACAGCGTGTTGCCGTCGGCGGGCTCCCAGGCTCGGGTGAGCTTCCGCAGCAGACCCCACTGCGATTGTGAGGTGTCCTGGAATTCATCCACGAGGATGTGGCGGATCCTGCACCCGAGCGAGAGCGCCAGGTCGGTGGGCTCGCCTTCCGCTTCGAGGGCTCGATTGGCCGAAAGCGTGAGCTCCGCGAAGTCCACCTGCTCGCGTTCGCCGAAGACCTCGCGCAGCTCGGCGACTGCATAGGGCAGCAGCAGGACGATCGCTTCGAGAACCCGCCACTGTTCGCCGGTGAAGGCTGGCGAGGGCAGATTGCGGAGTTCGCAGAGTGCCTCAGAGAGTGGCTGGATGTTGTCGACCGCCCGGAAGAGGCTTTCGCATTCGCGCTTGCGGAAGCCCATGTTCTTGCTTGCTCGCTGGCGAACCTTCTTGCCTTCGGTGAGTAGAAATCCCGCGAGCGATTTCCAGCTCTGCCAGTCGTCCGGGTCGAAGTCGATTACTGCGCCGGCGTGCCGTGCCAGATCGACGGCCTGCTCCAGGAGATCCTCTGGAAACAGTGCGCGCAACCGGTCGAGATGGGGGTTCACGATGGCGGCGAGCTGGCCCTCCAGTTGTGCGCGCACTCGGGCCATGTCCATGTCGCCGCTGCCCACCAGCCGCAGCCACTGATCGCGGCGCTCCAGCATCTCGACAATTAATTGCTCGGCTTGGCCGGTGTCGTTATCGAGATGGAGGAGCAAAGTGCGGACCGCCTGACTGGGGCGCCCGGTGATCTCTATCAGGCGGATTGTACGGCGTGCCGCTTCGCGATAAAGGGGGTCCGCTTTTTCGGTAATGGCCGGAAACGCGCCGAAGCGCGAGGTCCAGGGCATGCGCCGGGTGATGCTCGCGCTGAGTGCGTCGATGGTGCCGATGCGCATTCGCGCGGGGTTTTCGAGCAGGCCCCATTCCCGTGCGCGATCGCGGGCGAGAGCGGCGCGGGCCAGTTCATGGGTGATGCGCTCATGCGGCGCGAGCGGTTCCTCGGCAACGGCGGCGGCTCCGCCGAACAGGGAGGCTTGCCCGGTGGCCGCGGCCGTCCTCGGTGCCGCGGCGCGCTGCAGTGCCTGGACCACGCGCGCTCGCATCTCCGCCGCCGCTTTTTTCGTGAAGGTGATGGCGGCGATCTCTTCCGGCTCCTCGACCACGGACAGCAGCTTCAGATAGCGCTGTATGAGCAATTCGGTTTTGCCGGAGCCGGCGGGCGCCTGAACGATGAAGGACGTCCGCGGGTCGAGCGCGCGCATGCGGCCGGCGTGGTCACTCGGCGGCATCGTCTTCCTCCGAGACTGCGGCATCGCCGATGCGGCAGAGGGCCTTGATCCCGCAGAAGCGACATGCGCCGGGCAGCGGATGGACGCGCGCGTCGCCCGATTGAAACTCGGCGGCCAGGGCTTCGAGCGTCGATTTCCACTGGGCCAGTTGTTCCGCAATGGTGTCGCAGTCCTTCTTCATGTTGCGTGCCGGACCGAGCGCGTCGTTCTCCTGAATGCCCGTGAAGCCAACACTGCCGGTGCGAATGCGTGCGATTGCGAAGGCGGCAAAGGGGCCTTCGGAGGTGACGGCGTACAGGGGAATCTGGGGCTCGCGTGGACGCGGCCCCAGCCAGCCGTCGGTCCTGGTCTGACCGGTCTTGTAGTCGATCAGGACGCGTCGGCCGCTGGGCAGTTCGTCGAGGCGGTCGATGCGGACATCGAGCGTCAGTCCGCCGAGGAGAACTCGGCGTTTCTCTTCGTGCCAGGTTACGGTGAACGGCTGACGGTGGCGCTCGCACTCGAGGAACTCGAACAGCAGGCGTTCGAGGCGCTCCTGCTCGAGGTCGCGGAATGCAGTTGCGCCGGAGAGGGCGCTCTCGACATGGCGGCGAACCAGGTCGCGAGTCTGTTCTTCCGAGAGAGCGAGCAGGCTGGCGCGCGTGCGGAGCTCGGCCCAGAGCGAATCGAGGGCCTTGTGAACCGTGGTGCCCTTGTCGGCGGGGGAGATGCCGAAACCGGCATCTTCGAGCGGGCGGAGATTCAGGCGATACAGCGCGAAGGCCTGAAAGGGGCACTCGGCAATGGAGCGAATCAGTTTCGCGCCGCCGGTTTGCGCGATGGCGGCCGCGAGGGGTGGCGCCGTTTCATCATGCAATTCGTCGAGTGCCGCCGGTGGCTGCCAGTTGTGCAGGGCGCGGTCGGTGAGAACGGGAACCGTGTCTTCCGCGCCCACCCGCGCGAGGAACGGCGAAGGCTTCATCGCCTTCTCGCCGTCGGCGGCGGGCCAGCTCAGGCGCACGTCGGGTGCGCTGGCGATAAGGCGGCGCAGTTTTCGATTGGCCTCGTCGGCGGCGAGCTGCGCGATAGCGTGGGGCATGCCGAGTTCTTTCTGCAGCGACAGGGGCAGGAAGGGATTGGGGTGAGGCTCGGGTGGGAACTGCTCGTCGTGAAGGCCGGTGACCCAGAGATGGTCAAAGGTCAGGCCGGCGGCTTCATCCATGTCCAGGATCTGCACGGGCGCGCGCTGGTCCTCGGGCTGGAAGGGAGTCCCGGTGAGGCGGCGGAGTTCGCGAAGCGCCTGTTCATACCCGATGGCGCGCAGCGTCAGGTCAAGTGTGGCGAGGCCAGAGAGGACTTCCCGCCATTTGCCGATGGTTTGGTATTCGTCGCTGGAGGGCGTGCGATCGCCGGGCCAGCCCAGCGCGAGGAGAATGTCGGAGAATATGACCGCCCATTCGCTCGGCCGGAGTGGATCGCTCGACGGCTTGCGGATGCCGCGGAGAGACGGGTGGAGCGCACGCAGCTCGTCGCGGGTCAATTCGAAGCGCCGGTCTCGGCGGAGGCGGGCATCGGCCTCGGCACGTTCTTTCAGCGAGCCCTCGAAGAACGGCGAGCGCAACAGCAGGCCGGCACGATTCGCGCGGATTCGCGGCAAGGCGGCATCGAGACCGGCCAGTGCCGCGGCGACCACGGGATAATCGGCGAGGGGCAGGCCGCGCGACAGATGATACGCGCGCGGACCGGACGAGAACGGGGCGGGATGCAGGACCTCGCGAAAGATGCGGTCGGCGAGAGCACGCCGTTCAGCGAGATCGGGCACGATGACGGCGATGCGCGTTTCCGGTTCGTGCGAGAGAAGACCGCGCGCCCAGTGCGCCGCCTGCTCGAGCTCTTCAGCGGCGTCGCGAAGCTGGAGAGAAGCGGGCGTGGGATCGTGAGCGGGCGATAGCGAGGAATACTCGACGCGAGGCAGGGCGTCGAAGAAGGCGCGCTGCTGCGGGGTGATTTCATCGAAGCCGGAGAGGACGATATGGGGAGGCCTGGCAAGCGAGCCGTCGCGGAGGCGGCCGGCCAGGAACTCGGGGAGACGCGCGGAATCGAGCCAGTTCTCGGCGCGGCAACGGGCGTCGTAAGCGCGCCACCAGCGCGAGAAGGCCTCGCCATCGTCGGTTGTGGTGAACTGCGGATGAGAAAGCGGCAGACGCCAGGCGTGCGCGAGCCGCCACGCTTGTCGCGCGGCCTGCGCGGTGGAGGCGATCTGCAGAGGTTTGTCGCGCTCGCTTTCGGCGATGGCCTGCTCGAAGAGGCTGCGCTCCTGATGCGGGTTCAGCAGCAGCGGAGCGGCAGGGTCGGCGGCGGTGAGCAGCCATTCGCGCCAGAGTTTCTGCAGCAGGGCATCGAAGGGAAAGATGGCTGGCGCGGGCCATGCGTTCTCGCCGCGCTGGCGATGCGCCTGGCTTACCTGCCACGCGATTTCCCGCGAAAGACGGACCGTGGAAGTAACCACAATCGCGCCGCGAATCGCTGCCTGAACTGCTCTCAATACCGTGATTGTACAGCGCGCACCCGTTGTTACCATGAAGTTTGGCCAAGCGAGTGATTGTGGCGATCGACGGCCCGGCCGGCGCCGGAAAGAGCACGCTCGCGCGGCGGATCGCCGATAAACTCGGTTTTATCTATGTGGACACGGGCGCGATGTATCGCAGCGTGGCGCTGTGGGCGCTGAGGAACCGCACTGAGCTGAGCGACATGCATCGGCTGGAGCAGCTCGCCCGGGAGGCGCACATCGAATTCGCTCCCGGAACGCGTACGGTGCTGCTGAACGGCGAGGACGTGAGCGAGGCGATTCGCGCGCCCGCAGTGGGCGACGCTGCCTCGAAAGTGTCGGTCGTTCCCGGCGTGCGCCGCGCTCTGGTTGCCAGACAGCGCGAGATGGCCGAGAACGCGTCGGTGGTGATGGAGGGCCGGGACATCGGCACGGTGGTGTTTCCGGACGCAACGGTGAAGTTTTATCTGGACGCCGATTCGCAGGTTCGCGCGGGGCGGCGCGTGCGGGAGCTGGTGGCGGCGGGCGAGGCGGTTTCGCATGAGGCCGTTGCCGAGGGTTTGCGCGAGCGTGACAAGCGCGATCAGACGCGCGCGCATTCGCCTCTGGCGCAGGCGCCCGACGCGGTCTATCTGGACACCAGCGGGCTCAGCATCGACGAAGTGGAAGCGGCCATGTTGAGGACCATCCGCGAGCGGACCACGAACGGCAAGGAACTCGCGCGCGACGGGGGGCAGCAGCGTTGAAGGATCTGCTGGTGATGAAATTCGGCGGCACGAGCATGGGCTCGGCCGAACGCATCAAGGTGGCGGCGGACATCTGCATCGAGCAGAAGCGCGCGCGGCCGGTGGTGGCGGTGGTTTCGGCGATGTCGAAGATCACGGATCTGCTGCTGGATTCGCTGCGCAAGGCCGAGGCGGGCGACGAATCGGGGCTCGACTTCAATCTGCACAAGCTTCGGGAGCGGCATCACGAGGCCTGCGCCGAGTTGCTGGGTGCACAGCGGCGCGGGATCGCACTGGCCGAGGTGGACGCGCTGCTGGCGGATTTCCGGAGGATCTGCCACGGTGTGCGGATTCTGGGGGAACGGCCGCCGAGGTCGGTGGATGAGGCGATCGCCATCGGCGAGAAGCTTTCGTCGCTGCTCATGCGCGAGTACTTCGAATCGGTGGGCGTGCCCGCGCGGGCGGTGAGCGGGTCGGATGTGATCGTGACCGACGCCGTGTTCGGCAGCGCCAGCCCGATCATGGAAGAGACGCGCAAGCGCGCAACGGCGAAACTGGCGCCGATGATCGAGGGCGGCGAGGTGCCGGTGGTGACCGGGTTCAACGGCGCCACGCTGGATGGCCGGCCGACGACGCTGGGCCGCGGCGGATCGGATTTTTCGGCGTCGATTCTGGCGGCAGCTCTGGACGCCGCGGAACTGTGGATCTGGACCGACGTGGACGGGATCATGAGCGCCGATCCGCGGCTGGTGCCGGACGCGCTGGTGCTCGACCAGGTGACCTACGCCGAGGCGGCCGAGCTGGCTTACAACGGCGCGAAGGTGCTGCACCCGCGCACGCTGGCGCCGCTGGCGGAGCGCGGCATTCCGGTGTGGAGCAAGAACAGTTTCAACGTGGCGCATCCGGGCACGCGGATTGTGCCGTCGCTGCAGGTTTCGTATCCGGGGCCGCGCGCGGTGACGTCGATGCGTGGCGTGGCGATGATTTCGCTGGAGCCGGCCAGCGCGGCGGTGAGCGGCACGCGGATGATGGCGCGGGCGCTCGATTCGCTGGCCGCGGCGAATGCCGAGGTGCTGACGTTTTCCAGTTCCAGCTACCGGCAGAGCTTCTGCTTTCTGGTGCGGCACGAAGAGCTGGATGCGGTGATGGAGACGCTGGAGGGCAGCTTCGCCATCGAGCTGGCGCACGGGTATCTGAAGCCCATCGCGGTGGACGAAGAAGTGGGCCTGCTGGCGGTGGTGGGCGAGGGCATGCGCGGAACGGCGGGGCTGGCGGGCCGCATCTTCAGCGCGATCTCGCGGCAGAAGGTGAACATCATCGCCATCGCGCAGGGATCGAGCGAGATCACCATCAGCATCGTGGTGCACAAGGACGGGCTGGAGAGCGCGGTTCGGGCGGTGCACGCGGAGTGCGATATGGGGAAGCGGAGCGTATCCGAGCTGCGGTAGGATAAAGTGTAGGAACATTAGTCCCCACCCATGGAAGCAACTAGGCGCGCAAAGAAGAGCTACTCCCTGTCGGTCGAGTCGATCACCTTCCTTGAAACAGTCCAGAAGGAGCGGCGCGCCGGATCGGTGTCGGCAGTTCTCGAAGAGATCCTGCAAGCTGCGCGCCGGGAGCGACGACGTGCTTCGGTGGATCGTGCGATTACCGCTTACTACGACTCTCTCTCGGACGAAGAGGTAGCCGAATCGCGCCTTTGGGGCGAGTTTGCTCTGCGGGAGTTTCCACGCCGGACGTACTCTTCAAGTGCCCACAACAGGAAGATTTCCAGGCCGCGGTGAAATCTGGTTTGTCCAGCTTCCCACAGATCCACCCGGGAAAGGGAAGCGGCCGGTGGTTATCGTGTCCACAGACGCTCGCAATCGGCATGAACGAGCCGAGAGTGTTCTGGTCGTGCCTTTGACAACGAGTATTCACAGGCATTCACCTACCCGTGTGTTTCTGCCCGCCGGCGAAACGGGGCTGCCTGCCGACTCGGCCGCATGTGCCGAAGATGTCACGGTTGTTCCAAAGGTTAGCTTGTGCGAAGCGAGGGTGCATCTGCGGCGGCTAAGCGACCGGCGTGTTTGTGAAATTGCCGCGGCGGTGTTGGTTGCGATGGGTTGCCGGTTCTGATTCCCGAGATCGCTTCTTTACTCGAATGATCGTCAGGTCGCTCTTGACATCGACCAGTTGGTAGTGCAAACTAGTAGGCGATAAAACGAGGCGCTTGCGGCCCGCACTGCACCTCCGACGGCATGCTACTGCCGGTGATCGGGAGGAACCAACATGGATCAGGTCGGGAAGCTTGTGGATCGGCCTCGGTTGTACCACAACATCGACGGCGTCGGCGAACTGGGCATGGGTTTCCTGCTCCTCGCTTGTGCGCTCCTCCAATGGTTGCAGGTGCGCACTCCGGCAGGCGCCATCTGGCATCGGATGGATACGTTCTTAATTTATGTCGGATTGGTGGTTCTGGTGATCCATTACGGGAGCAGGGCGATCAAGAAGCACATCACCTGGCCCCGCACCGGGTTTGTCGCATACCGGTCGAACCTGCGCTGGGTCGCCGCGGCAATTGCCGCTCCCATCGGCGCGCTGGTGGCCGTAGGAATAAGCGTTGCCCTTCGGAGGCACTGGGACTTTACTACGCCGGGCGCGCTCCTTGGCCTGGGCTTTGTCGCGATGTACGCCTACGGTTTCGCCAGAGCGGTTCGCTGGAAGTGGATTGTGGCCGGAGTCATGGCGCTTGGCTCGCTCGTGATTGCCTTCCTTCCCGCGAATCTGATCGCTGCCGTGGCCAACGACTCCTGGGTGACCCACCCGGTTCGTGCCGAACTCGTCGGGGCGTGGCTTCTTTCCGTGACGCTGTTCGGCGCGATTCTGTTCGTCTCGGGCGGGATCAGTTTCTGGCTCTACCTGCGCCACACACAGGTTCCGGCCGAGGATGGTCAATGAACCCACAGGTCCGGAAAATCGCGGATCTCGACCGGGTGATTCACGAACCGGGGCGGCTGATGATTGTCGCCCTGTTGTCCGCGGTGGCACGGGCGGACTTTCTCTATCTGCAACATGAAACCGGCATGAACAAAGGCACCCTTTCCAGCCATATCTCACGACTTGAGGAGAGTGGCTACGTCGCAGTGCTGAAGACTTATCGTGGGAAGGTGCCGCAGACATTGCTGTCGCTGACCGCGACCGGCCGCAGAGCTTTTGAACAATACCGGCGAAAACTTAAGGAAGCGCTGTAGACCCGATCCTGTCCCCTATTCGAACGCCGCCCGTGGACGGTAGCCAGGCCGGGCGTGCACACGGTACTTCTTCGCCACATCCGACACGATGTCCACATTGATTCTGCGGAAGCCTTCGTTCGCGTTCGTCGCCGGATAGTAGGTAATGGTGTAGCTGTTGCCGAGGTCCTCGCGGATGGATTCGAACGCTTCCACCTGCTTCTGCCAGGTTCGCGCGAAGTAGGCTTTGCCGCCGGTGTGCGTGGTGATGCGGCGGAAGATGGCGCTGGACACCGGGTCCTTGTTCACTTCCGAAGTGGAGATGACGTAGATGGGGATGCCCTCGTCCTCAGCCACCGCGCGCACATCGTCGGGCGCCACCATGCTGGCGTTGTCGGGCCCGTTGGAGAAGACGATGACCACCTTGCGGCCGGGCACTTTCGCTGCGTCGCGCAGGGTCAGCAGCAGACCGTTGTACAAGGCCGAATCGTCGCCGGCCACCGCGTTGCGCAACCCGCCGATCGCCTGATTGCGATCGCGCGTGAGATTCGCGGCGCGATTGAGATTGCGGCTGAAAGTGTAGACGGCGATGGAGTCCGTTCGATCCAGGCCGCGAACGAAATCGGCGATGGCGTCGGAGGCATACACAAAGCCCCGGTACATGTAGTTGCTGGTGTCGAACAGGACGAAAACGTTGGTGCCGACAAACGCGTCGGAACGCGCGTCGGGCGCGCCGCTTTCGTCCGCTTTCTCTTCGGCAGCCGCCGGCGCGGCCACGCTTCCATCGGGCCCGATGTGAACGGGCGCCTTGTTTCCTTCGCTGAACGTGTTGATCTTTTCGGGAATTGCGTCTTCGGTGATGCGGAAGTCGGCCGGTTTCAGGCCGGTCACGTAATGTCCCTTGCTGTCCGTCACGGTGAAGCTGAGCACCACCATGTCCACCTTCACGTGGAAGGTGGGGCGCTCCTGAGCCGCCAGCCACAATGCGCCCGCGCCCGCCACGCCGGCCGCAACGCCGCTCCATCTCCGACCCATTCTCACGATATTACTCTCCCCCGTTATTCTCCGCCGCCGGCGGCCCCTGCCGGTGCGCTTTGGCCAGCGCCTCGTCGCCCACGTTTCGCAGCGACCGCAGCAGCGCCGGCCAGTCCTCGAGGTGCGTGGCGAAGATGCCCTCGATGGTCTGTCGCGTCCAATACGGAATCATGAGGTTCAACTGCGAAGGCGACATGTTGAGCTCATCCGCGATAGCGGCGTAATAGAGCAGATCCGACTCCCAGCTTTCCGCGAGGATTCGGCTGGAATAACCCATCAGCGCCGGGAACGTGCGCAGGTTGAGCAATTGCGGCGTCATGCTGCTGGCCAGCGTCGGCTTCGGCGTTCCCAACAGGCGGGAGACCGCCGCGTAGCTGATCTCGGCGGGCGATTCCCGGGAAATCTCGCGGATGCGTACCGCGAGAGGCTCTTTCGAGTCCTCCGTGGCCAGCACGCGAGCCAGTTCAAACAGTTCGGCCGGCGTGGTTCGCGCGACTGCGCCCTTCGCATCGCCCTCGCGAAGCGCCCCATCGATCTCGGCGACGCGAACGGGCGCGGCATAGCGGTGCAGGACCTCGATCACGCGCTGTCGCCGGGCGTCATTCAGAGCGGCCTCCGACAGCAGCGTCTCTCCGTAGTCCATGTGCAGCATCACCCAGTGCGTGAGGGCGGGCGTGACCCGCCACCAGCGGGGAACAGTGGCGCTGGCGAGCAACTGCGGAACCAGGTCGGCCCAGATCAGCGCCTGCTCGTGCGAGGGGATGAGGAAGTTCTGTTCGGCCTGGGCCAGCGCGTAGGGCAGCTCGGCCAGCGACGCGGACAGTTTGCCGCCGCTGTTGGTGGGCCAGCCGCCGCCCTGGACTTCGGTGGCCTTCCAGCATTGCGGCTGGTTGCCGAATCCATTGAAATCGTGGCTGCGGACGAAGAGCGGGTTGGCCTGCAGAATCTGCGCTCCCGGCGGCGCATAGTAGATGTAGTTCAGGCCCACCAGGCTGTCGCGCAGCAAGGGCGCCAGATAGCCGCGAATCTCCGCCAGTTTCTTCGCGTCTCCGCCGGCGCGGTCGAGCTCCGCCTTGAGATTGTTACGCCGCTCCGCTTCAATGTGCCGCTCGGGCCAGTAACCGAACGTGAACGTGTTCTTCTCCGCGGAGCTGAGCGAGCTGTGTGGGAGCTGGATCTCGGAGATGCGTCCCGCCGCTTTCGCCACGACGGCGGGATTGCCCTTTTCGCCGCGCGCGATGGCGTCCAGTCCGTCGGCGATGGAGAACAGGTCGGTGACCGAAATCAGCAACTGCGCTTCGAAGATGCGGTCCATTTCCCGGACCATCTGGTTCCTGGTCTCCGCGTCGGTGGTGGGATCGGGGCCGGCCAGCAACTCCATCAGCCGTTCCTGCGGACCGCCGCCCGCGGGCGACCCGGTGGCCGCGAGCAGAGTAGTGACACCCGCGCGGCCCGCAGCGAAGAGTTCGCGCTCGCTGGAGATCTTTCCGAAGCCATTGAGGATGGCTGACAGGGTCTTGTCCGCGTCGCCGGCCGGCAATGAGCCGTGCCGATAGAGAATCTGCCAGAGCCCGACGAGCGCCTGCAACGTGCCGGCCGTATCCGCGCGCAGAGCGCCGTCTTTCATTCCATTGACGTACTCGGCTGTCTCGAGGAACCGCAGAATCGTGGGCGAACCTGCGTCGGTGACCTCGGCGAAAATCGGGTACTGCGCGCCATACTGCGCCCAGTCGCGAACCAGCGCCTCTGCCGTCTTCGCATCCAGCGGGGTGGAGCGGCCGCGCTCCAGATCGCTCAGCGCCATAAAGATGCGCAGCGGTTCGTTGTCTACCACCTTTCGGCACAAGCCGAAGAGCGCTTCGAGAACGTCGTCGGGATCGCTCCAGCCGGGCGCAGCCTTGGTGAGCTTCGCATCGAGCTTGCCCACCGGATGGTGCACGAAAACGTTACGCCAAACCTCAAGACCGCCGGGGATGACGGGTTTGCCGTTGGCATCGAGACGCAGCCGGTTGGTGAGGAGCACCATGTCGGTGTTCGCGCGAAACACCGGCCGCGCGGGTCCGGGACTGGTGACCCGGCCGCGAATCGCCAGATAGAACCGCTTCAGGCGCGCGGGTTCGGTGAGGTAATCCTGGACCGGCCCGCCGATGCGCGCGAGCGAGTCGAAATAGCTGGCCAGCCAGCCGTCGTCTTTGGATATCAGTTTCTCGAAGAACTCAGCGCCCTTATCCGGGGACCCGCCGGCCAGTTCCGCCCAGACCTTCTCCGTGCGGGCGCCGCCGGGAACAACCGCACGGCCGTTGCGAATCTCGAACATGCCGCCGAAGAAATCGAGGACATGCGCGAAGATGCGGAGGCGGGTGGCCGGCACCTTGCCGCGAATTTCGTCCGCGGTCGCCGGGTCGAGTTTGGTCATGGCGAGGTAGAGCCGGCACAGGGACGGATCGCCCAGGAAAGCGTCCAGAAAATCTCCGCCGGCCTGGAGACCGTGCGAACCGAGCCAATAGTCCGGTCCGTAGACCACCGGGACCTGGGCCGATTGGTAGTCGTAGCTGAAGGGCCGGTTCGTGCGCAGGTCCTGTTCGAGCCTGGCCAGCGGAAAGCCCGAATCGATGGTCAGGAACGCGCGCGAGGGGTTCACCGTTTCGAGCACCAGCTCGCTTCCGCAACTGCCGCGAATGCGATAGCCGAGCACGCGGAGCAGATCGCCGGTTTCCTCCGAATCGCAGGTGTTGATGCGGACGACCGAGTCCTTGCCCGCCAGTCTCGACAGCTCGCGCGCCTGGGAGACATAGCGGATCACCAGCTTGAGGTATTCGGTCTGGTCGAGGGCATCGCTGTTGGAGGAGGCCTGGTATCCGTTGGTGACAATGTTGCGCGCGAGAGCGGAGACAACGTCGGCGGCGTCCAGATCGGGCGCCAGTGCAGCCATGCGCTCGAACGAGGGAAGGGGGCCGGGAATCTGCACCAGCATTGTGCGGCTGGAAGCGGTGGACGCAGTGGGAAAGGCGAGATCGCGTCCGCCGGCTTCGCGGTAGGCATCCAGATGCTTCCGCGCCGCGGCGGTGTCGCCGGCCAGCAGGTCGGCCGTCACCAGGCGGCGAGCAATGGCGAGTTTCTGATCGCCCTGAGCGGCGTCGAGGGCCTGCTCCCACGCCGCGCGAGCAGCGGGATCGCGGTGTTCATCGAGGTATTCGGCCCAGTCCATGAGGTCGGAGACTGAGGCGCCAGCGGCGTGGGCGGAACGATCGAGAAGCTCACGGGCGCCCGCCAGATCGCCTTTTTTCTCCAGGGTCCAGACCTGGTCGGAAAGCTGCGAAGCGAAGCTCAAAGCGCCGGCGAGGCAGAGTGAAACAACAGCGAAAGTGGGTCTCATCGCAAACCCGCTCCCTCCTGGGTTATTTAAGATACCACGCCCCGGTCATGGCCGGAGCCGACAAAAGGTGGACCGGGGGCGGTGCGGGGGAAATGATTACAGGATGTTGACAGGTGGGAAGTCAGACGAGCGTCGGCGTGCCATCCGGGTAACGCAGGACCAGTTCGTGATCCAGGGTCGTTTTCCAGCCGTCTCGATGAACGGCGTTGGCGTGCACGATGAAGTTCCCCCAGCCCGAAGTGTCGAGTCGAAAGCCCGTCTTTCGATCACTGACATACCGGACAGGATTGTGAAAGGTCGTGTGAAGGACGTATACGACATGATGGATGGAGTCCAGTTCCTCCGGCGCGCCATCGACCCAAACCGACCACCGCCAGCGGTCGCTGCCCAGGTACTCCTGACTTTGCTGAATGGAAAGCGCCACGACTACTCCGTCATTCGTACATCTACAGTACTTCCTTTGTCCGGAGCGGACATGTGCGCGACTCGCGTTCCTATTCCAGTTTCACGCTAACTGTCATCAGTTCTGACCTCGCGCCCACATCAGATTGGCGGAGCAATCGCCGTGCCCCATCCACTTGTCGAGGCCGCTAAGTGTGACTGCGGCGCCGTCGCGGCGGATGGCCTCCACAAGGTCGTCTTGTGCGGAACTCCAGAGGTTCAAAAACGCGATTTCTCGTAAATTCGCGCGATCATATACAACGATCAGGGGATCGATGGTCCGACAGCCCGCGACCGGTTTGATGCGAACCTGCATCCCGCTCCCGCCACGAACGACGGTGCTGACGTCTCCATCTCTGGCGGTTCCGTGTTCGTAGAAGGGTGGCGCCTGAGCATGCAACATGGGTGTCTCAAGCGCCTGGCATTCGCTGCCTCTGTAGGTCCAGGCATGAACGAGCGGGAATGCGATACCGCCGATGGTGCCACGAATTTCCTGGACGCGGAGATCCCGGAACCCGTACAACTGCGTAACCCAATACCCCGAGCAGAACGCGTCAACGCGAGGGTCGGAGACGCCTTCGTCATACGTACTGATCAGTAGCTCGGCCCGCCCGTTGCGATCCAGGTCAACCAGACTCTTCACTCCTTTTCCGCTCTCGCCGTGGTAGAGAGTCGTGAAGAAAGGAACCGGCAGTCCGTCCCCGTCCATGAGCAGGATCGAAATTGAGAACAACGGCGTCATCCGCCCATTGAATAGCGGCCCATCGGAGATGAGGATGTAATCCTGCGTCCCGTTTCCGTCCAGGTCGGCGCGCCAGACCTCGTCGAGACAGCATAGGCGCGCCTCCCAGTGTTTCCCCGACTTGCCGGCGCCGCGCAGGCGCACTTCCCGCTCATTGCCAGACGCCGTCGCGCTGATGCCGTCAAACGTCGTCCGTCCACCTTGTTTCAGCCAACCCGATCGGATTTTCACCAACGTGGGATGAGGCAGCTTGTTCAGATCCACTCCGGTGGAAGTGTCCGTCCAATTCGCCAGCGCGGTCGTGAGGAAGGCAGTCCCTATGAACAGGAGCCACTTCAACCGTCCGGTCATACGACCAGTGTCGCTCAGAACAGCCCCTGCAGCTCCGCGAACCGCTCTACCGTCACCAATCGCCGGCCCGGCGCGGGCGTGCCGACATCCTGGTGCTCCAGGCGCCAGGTGTGCTCGTGGGGAACCAGCACGGCATTGAGGCCGCACTCCAAGGCTGGATTGATATCGGATTTTGGCGAGTTGCCGATCATCCAGGTGCGCGCGGGGTCGAGGCCGCGCTCCTCGACCAGTTGGCGATAAGATGCCGCGTCCTTTTCTCTCACGATGGCGGTGTGGCCGAACCAGCGGGCGAGGCCGGAACGGTCGATCTTCAGCTTCTGCTCCTCGGGATGGCCCTTGGTGAAGAGGGTGAGATCGTGGCGGCCGGCGAGATACGCGAGTGTTTCGGCCACGCCCTCGATCACCTCCATGGGCGCCTCGAGGATGCGCTCGGCAAAGCGCGTTACCGTCTGCAGATCGGCCTCGTGCACGTCGCGCTCGGCCAGCCGCTCGTAGCATTGCCGCAGATTGCGCCCGAAATTCATCGAACCGTAGCCGTGCACTTGCGAGTTGGCCAGCTCTATTTCATCGAGAATCACACGCACTTCGACCGCATCCAGCGTCGAATGATCCAGAAAATCGCAGAATTCTGCGAATGCGCGCTCGAAATAGATGTTATTTTCCCAGAGCGTGTCGTCGGCGTCGATGAGCAGGTGAAGGGATGTCACAGCGCGTCGTTGGAGCGGCCATGGCCGTTCAGCGGGGCGACCGTGCGCGCGTGCAGCGCCTGACGATGACGCGGCACCCACTCGCCCAGAAACTTAGCCATGTTGGTCATCCGCGCCGCCTCCGAACGCGTGGCCAGAAGGACCTGCCGGAAGTCGAGATCGGGGACGATCTGGGCGAGCTGGAAGCTGAGCTGCGGGTCGGCAAACTCCGGAGACTGGAACGAAGGCGGCTCGGAGATCTCGCACAGCTCGCGATAGCGGTCGAGCACCTGCTGGCGAACCCCGATGTCCACGGGCTCAAACTCGTCGTCGTCGAAGAATTCCACCGCGCCGCGCAGGAAGGCCCCGTCGTCATTGAGGGAAAGAATCTCGAATCGCCGCTGGCCGACGGTGAAGAGGTCGAGCCGGCCGTCGGGGTAACGGTTCAGAACCTTCGCCACGCTCGCCGAGCAGCCCATGTTCACGATGCCTTTTTCGCCGGCCTGCACCACTCCGAATTCGCTCTGGCTGTCCAGCACCTCGCGCATCATTTCCTTGTAGCGCTCCTCGAAAATGTGGAGCGGCAGGGGCGTGCGCGGGAAGAGGACGGCCTGCAACGGGAACAGCGGCAACAGGTCCTGTTGCATGTGTATTATTATGCGCCAGGAACTGGTGACGGTGCACGCGGGGCTCGCTGTGGAGCTGTTCGGCGCTGAATTCCTCGGCCGACTCGCGTTTCTTCCGCACGACATCCGGGAACGTACCTGCGATCAGGATGCAGGATTCACGGCGTGACGGCAAGCCGCCGGGCGTCCCGTTTCGTCCCGCAAGCGTGCCGCCCGATAGCAGGCCGAAATACCCCGGAAGCGACAGTTCAGAGACCCGCCGCAATTGTCGGCGAAAAGGGATATGATTGGCTGCAAATGGAAACCCACCATGAATGGGGAACGCAGCCATGAAGATGACCCCGGACAAGCAGGCAATCGACAAGATCTACAAGCGCAGAAACCGATACGAGATTCCAGATTGGCAGCGCCAGCCGGTATGGGGCCGCACCCGCCAACAGGACCTTATCGATTCAATCCTTCGGGGATGGAAGCTCCCCAAGTTTTACTTCTTGAAGACATCTTCGGACGAAGAACAACAGTATGAGGTCGTTGACGGGCAGCAACGCCTCAACAGCATTTTCGAATTCTTCGAGGGCAAGTTGCCGCTGAGCGACAAGTCAGCGGCCGAATTCGGCGGTCGCTACTACAAAGATCTGCCAACGAAGGTTTCGGATAATTTCGACGACTACGATATCCAGTTCGATCTGCTTGAGGACGCGGCGGACGAAGACGTGACGCTGTTCTTTCAACGCCTCCAGAACGGTCTTCCTCTAACCAGTAGTGAAAAGCTCCACTCGGTCATGAGTAACCTCCGGGATTTCATCAAGCAAATGACGACGCACGCTTTTTTTGAGTCGATACCGGTAACTGATCGACGGTGGGGCTACTTCGACATCCTCTCGAAAGTCGCAGCAATTGAGCTTGAGGGAATTGATGCCGGCCTCCGTTACGATGAGCTGAAGGCCGTTATCGAGGCGGGGAAGAACTTCTCGGCGAAGTCAAAGAGCGCCCAGCGGATCAAGAATGCTCTCGACATCTTGAATGACCTCAAACCCCAACAAAAAGCGGGATTCCGGAATCGCACGTTTGTGCAATCCGCCCTTACGCTCACGTGCCGCGTCGCTGACAGCGTTAGGGGAAAGCCGAGCGCGATAGGAGCTCTCGGAGCCTTCTTTCAGCAATTCTTGGCGGAGCTCAATCGTCAGATCGAACTCGGCAACAAAGCAACCGATAAGGACTACCTTGAGTTCCAGCGAACGGTAAACGCGAACATCAAGAAGGGTGCCCGCATCAGACAAGTCATTCTCACCAGAAAACTTCTCGCAGCCTGTCCCCAGATGTCGGACTCGCTTGATGCCGTCGCACTTGGAGAAGTGGCGTCAGCGCCTGCTATGAGATCCCTGGCCACCACCATATCGAACACAATCGCCTCACTGAACTCCCAGTACGCAGCGAAGCACGGATCCGACCTGTTCAAACCAACGAACCGCACGGTTCAGGCACAAAACAGTCTGGGCGTGCCGGTGAAGGACCTGCAGGGGTACGAGGCCTTGATCGACAATCTCTACTTTCTCTTTCACGAGGGACCATCCAACAGACTAGACGGGCAGAACCTGCCCGCATTCGCTGACGTAAACGACCTTCGTACCGATCTGCGACACGACTTGGACCATGGAAAGGCTGGCAAGGTAAGAGGAAAGCGACGTAAGGTCGGAGCCACGTTCCAGAAATACAGCGGAGTTCCAACGCCCGAGTCCCTCGATCCGGAGAAGTTCGTGATCGTCCAAGCTAACCTGCTGGGGGCCATACTTAGCGACCTCAACAGCATCACAATCTGACAGACAACCCGGTCCAGCTCGCTTCTCCCTCTCACGCCCGCCGCGCCCACAGATCCGACTTCAGCACCTACTCCTTCGTCGCCACAGCCCGGGAGGAGGATGTACAGGATCAGAATGCAGTTGTCAAAACGGGAAATCCGACTGCCAGGAGATGTACAGCGTCGCGCCGCCCCCGCCCGCGCGAGTGTACTATCATGACTTCTTACCGTTCCACAGGGCAATCATCGTCCGGCCCGCGCCGGCGTGTCTCGATGCAGATTCGCGACAAGATCGTGCTCATTACCGGCGCTTCACAGGGGATTGGCGCGGCCACCGCGGCGGCGCTGGCGAGGCGCGGGGCGAAGCTGGCGATCACCGCGCGGTCGGAGGAGCGGCTGCAGTCGCTGAAGCTGCCGGGGGCGTTCATTGTCGCCGGCGACCTGCTGAAACCGGAGGACCGCCGGCGCATCGTCGAAAGCACCCTCGCCGAGTACGGACGTATCGATGTCCTCATCAACAACGCGGGTGTGGGAACATACGCGCCCGCGCACGAGGCGCCCCTCGATCACGCGCGAGCCATCTTCGAACTGAACTTCTTCGCCCTTCTGGAGATGGCGCAACTGGCCGGCGCCGGCATGCGCGAACGCCGTTCGGGAACCATCGTCAACGTCAGCTCCGTTGTGGGACTGGTAACTCTGCCGTGGTCCACGCTTTACTCCGCTTCCAAGTACGCGGTATGCTCACTCACTGACGGCCTGCGCGCGGAGCTGCGGCCGTATGGGGTCCACGTAATGGCGGTGTGTCCGGGTTACGTTCGAACCGAGTTCCAGGGGCATGTTCTGGCGGGCCGCTCACCGGGCAGGCTGGCGGGAACGCGAAACCGCTTCGCGATTACGGCGGACGAGTGCGCCGAAGCGATCGTCCGCGGCGTGGAGCGGAACGCCCGTATGGTCCTGACGCCCCGCGTGGGCTGGCTGCTGGTATGGGGCGCGCGGTTGCTGCCGCGCCTGGTCGAGGCGCGCTTATCGACGACATGATTCACAAACTCAAACTCACGCCCGGCATCTATCTGGTTGGCTTCATGGCCAGCGGGAAGACGGCCGTGGGCCGCCAGCTTGCCTATGAGCTGGGCTGGTCATTCGCCGACACGGACGAGGACGTGGAGACCGAGCAAAAGCAGACCATCGCGGAGATTTTCGACGCGCGGGGCGAGGTTGAGTTTCGAAAGATGGAGACGCACGCCCTCCAAAAGCGAGTGAAGACGGTTCGCTCGGGCCGGCCCATGGTGGTGTCGCTCGGGGGCGGGGCATTCTCCAATCAGGAGAGTTTCGATCTGCTGGAGAACAATGGCGTCACCATATGGCTGGATTGCCCGCTGGCGCTGATTCGGGTGCGTCTGGCGGCGCAGCAGGGCACGGAACGGCCCCTCGCCCGCGACGCCGAACAACTGGAACACCTGTACTTCCTCCGCCGGGCCTCCTATCAGCGCGCCGACTACCGCATTGAGGTGACCGACGACGACGTGAACCAGACGGTGAAGAACATTCTGGCGCTGCCGATTTTCTAGACCGTGGCTACCGAGGCCCAGCTACGCCGGCATGCCATCCGAATCTTCCGCGCGGCTCTGACTGGCGCCGATCCTCAGGAAGCGATCATGGCGCGGATGCGCCGTATCCATCTCCCGCGCTTTCACAACATTTTTGTTGTCGGGGCGGGGAAGGCGAGCGCGAGAATGGCCGCGGCGCTGGAGAAAGTACCCGGTCTGCGGATGGCGGGCGGTCTGCTGAATGTGAAGTACGGCCACACCGCGCCGTTGCGGCGGGTTGAACTGAACGAATGCGGCCATCCGGTGCCCGATGAGCGCGGGATGGCCGGCGCCCGGCGCATTGCCGAAATAGCACGCACCGCCGGGCCGCGCGATCTGGTGATCTGTCTCATCTCGGGCGGGGCCTCGGCACTTCTGCCGCTTCCCGCGGAGGGCATTTCGCTGGCCGACAAGCAGGCCACCACCCAGGCGCTGCTTGCCTGCGGCGCGGACATTCACGAGCTGAATACCGTCCGCAAACATCTGTCGGCCATCAAGGGCGGCCAGCTTGCGCGAATGGCCTGGCCCGCGGCGGTCATTACATTGGTGTTATCGGATGTGGTCGGCGACGACCTGGATGTGATTGGTTCCGGCCCGACCGTGCCGGACCAATCCACCTTCGCCGATGCGCTGGAAATCGTGACCCGTTACGGGTTGCCCAGGCGGTTGCCCAGGCCGGTGCGCACGCGGCTGGAACGTGGCGCGGCGGGCGAGTTTGACGAGACGCCGAAGCCGGGCGACGCGGTTTTCGCGCGCACGAAGAACATCATTGTGGGCAACAATCGCGGCGCGGTGAATGCGGGCGCAAAAGCGGCTCGGGCACTGGGGTATCGGACCGTTGTGCTTTCCACCACCATCAAGGGCGAGGCGCGCGCCGTCGCTCTGGTGCACGCGGCCATCGCGCGGGAGATCCGAGCAAGCGGTCATCCGGTGAAAGGGCCTGCCTGCGTCATCTCCGGCGGCGAGACGACGGTGACCTTGTCTAAAGGGCATGGTCTCGGGGGACGCAATCAGGAATTCGTGCTCGCGGCCGCCCGCGAGATCGCAGGTATGGAGAATGTGGTGGTGCTGGCTGCCGGCACGGATGGCACCGACGGCCCGACCGACGCCGCCGGAGCGATCGCCGATGGCCGGACTTTTGCCCGCGCAGCGGCTGCGCGGCTCGATGCCCGCGGGATGCTCGCCCGCAACGACTCATATCATTTCTTCGAGCCCCTTGGCGATCTCATCCGCACCGGCCCGACGGGCACGAATGTCGCGGATGTGCACATCCTGCTCGTTGGTTGACGGGTATCATGGTTCGTACCCAAAATCCGCGATATCCAGGGTGTCCGCGTCTTCGAGTGCGCCGCAGATGGGCCGCCTCTGAAGAGTGACCGCGACGCCGTCGAACTAATCGGCGCTGGGCGGGGGCATGGCGCCGGCCTCATCGTAATTCCCGTGTCGCGCCTCGACGGCGACTTCTTTCAACTGAAGACCCGCATCGCCGGCGAGATGCTTCAGAAGTTCGTCACCTACCAGGTCCGCGTGGCCATACTCGGCGATATCTCCGCGCATCTGGATCAGAGCTCGGCTCTGCGCGACTTCGTGCGCGAGTGCAACCGAGGGGACCAGATCTGGTTTGTCGCCGACCAGGCCGAACTGGCCGCGCGGCTGAAGCAGTAAGCTTAAGCGATAAGTTTTAATCGTCTGAGATCGTCCTCGCTCCAGCGAGCCTGATGCTGGATCATCGTCACGAGTGTCTTGATCGGAAACGTATCGGATGAAGAATGAAAGGTGACCGTCACCGCCGGCCATCCGGATGTCGATAGCGCTGATGGCTACCCCTCTGTCGACGCAGAACGAATCCATCGCGGAGAAGCGCTGCAGTGATCTCCCGACCAGTCAGTGCCCGCAGGCGCCTGAAGTCGATGGGCATTGCAACTCCTGTTTCTTGTCGGAATGGCTGGCCTAACCCGCACGAGGGGGCGGCTGCCTATAGAGGGTTAATAGAATAGACTGTTACGGACAGCCTCTGAGCAACAGAGGACCGCCTGCACGAGATTAGCGCGGTGCAGTGATGAGTTCGCGCGCTACTCTACAAATGGTGAGCGTTCTGATCGCCACCCATGCAGACCTACACCTTCAAAGTCGTCGTCGAGCCGGATGAGGAACGCTGGCACGCGTACTGCCCTGCGCTGCAGGAGTACGGCGCCGCGACGTGGGGTGCGACCAGGGCCGAGGCGTACAGGAACACCCAGGAAGTGGTCGAGATGATTGTCGAGGAACTTCGAGAGGACGGCATTGCGCTCCCTGAGGGGCCCGACGAGAACGTACAGGTCTTTGCCGACACCCGAGTCGCTGTGGCCGTCTGATCGCTCGCTGTCCCCTCGTTCCCCCGCCGCACAGTCTGTCCCGAAAACGGACACCAGCGCTCCTGGAACATGCCAGAATGAGGGTGTAAGCCATGTGCTGTGAGCAACATGGACGCAAAAACCGATTGGTCCGGGAGTTGCCCCTTCAGGGTGGAGCACTGATATGGACGTTCCTCGTGGAAAAGAAGTAGCTCGCCGGCGCACCGTCCGGCGGGTCGTTTACATCGTCGTTGGACTTCTGGCGCTGGGTGGCGTGGGCATCGCGCTGGCGCGGCTGAAGCCGGCGGCGCCCTCGGTGGAGTGGTCCACCCTGTGGCCGGATACGGTTCGGCGCGGGGAGATGATCTGTCAGGTGCGCGGTCTGGGTACGCTGATCCCCGAGGACGTCAACTGGATTCAGGCGCAGTTCGACGGCCACGTGGACAAGATTCTCAAGCAGCCGGGCATGAACGTGTCGGCAAACGACGTCATCATCGTGCTCAGCAATCCGGATATGTCGCTGGCCGCCGACAACGCCGAGTGGCAGTTGAAGGCCGCCGAGGCCAACTATCGCGATCTGAAGGTGCGTCTCGAAACCCAGCAGCTCGCCCAGAAGTCGGTCACGGAACAGATTCACTCCGACTACCAGCAGGCAGCGCTTTCCGCCGACCGCGACGAGCAGTTGACCAAACTCGGCCTGAAGTCGGAACTGGAGACCAAGCTTTCCGTGGCCAAGGCGGAGGAGCTGAAGAACAGCTACGAGCTTTCCAAGCAGCAACTGGACATCAGCGGCCAGTCGATTGAGGCCCAGCTTGCCGCGCAGCAGGTGCAGTTGGATCAGCTTCGCGCGGCCTGGGACCTCAAGAAGAAGCAGGTGGAACAGTTGACCATCCGGGCCGGCGTGGACGGCGTGCTCACCCAACTGGGAACGTCCGACAAGCTGCTGGAGGTCGGCCAAAGGGTGGCGCCGGGGGCGATTCTGGCTAAAGTAGTCCAGCCTTCCAAGCTGCTGGCCCGCCTGAAGATTCCGGAGACGCAGGCCAAGGACGTAGCCAACGGGCAACTGGCCTCTATCGATACGCGCAACGGTATTGCGGAAGGGCATGTCTGGCGCATCGACCCGGCGGTAACCAACGGCACGGTTGACGTGGATGTCCGGTTGGATGGTAAGCTGCCCGACGGCGCGCGGCCGGATCTGAGCGTGGATGGCACGATTGAGTACCGGCATCTGAACGATGTGGTGTTCATGGGCCGGCCGGTGATCGGTCAGGCGAACCAGAAGATCGGTCTTTTCAAGGTTGACCCGGATGGCAAAGGGGCGACCCGCGTTACAGTAGCGCTGGGGGCGAGTTCGGTGAACACCATCCAGGTGCTGGAGGGTTTGCAGGTGGGGGATCGGGTGATTCTGTCGGACATGTCCGCCTGGGATGCCTATAACCGCATCCGCTTCAATTAAAAGGGAACGATTGGCTGGCTGAAACGTATTAACTTTACCAGGAGACGCGAATGGCAAACGGCAACGGCGATGCACTGATTCACCTCGACGGCGTGACCAAGGTGTTCGTCACCGACGAGGTGGAGACCCACGCGCTCGCGGGGATCCACATGGAGATCAAGAAGGGAGAATACATCTCGATCGCGGGGCCGTCGGGCTGCGGCAAATCGACGCTGCTGGCCATCCTCGGTCTTCTCGACTCTCCCACCGACGGCGCGTACACGCTGAACGGCCGGCCGGTGCAGAGCCTGAAGATGTCCGAGCGCGCGCGCATTCGCAACCGCGAGATCGGGTTCATTTTCCAGGCGTTCAACCTGATCGGCGATCTCAACGTTTACGAGAATGTGGAATTGCCGCTCACCTACCGCGGGATGCCCGGGTCGGAGCGGAAGAAGCGCGTGCAGGATGCGCTGGAGCGGGTCGGCATGCTGCATCGCGTGAAGCACTATCCATCGCAGCTCTCCGGCGGCCAGCAGCAGCGCGTCGCGGTGGCCCGCGCGCTGGCCGGCGATCCTTCGATTCTGCTGGCGGACGAGCCCACCGGAAACCTCGATTCCGCCAATGGCGAAGCGGTAATGGACCTGCTTCGCGAATTGCACCGCGGCGGCGCGACCATCTGCATCGTCACGCACGACCCGCGGTATGCGCGTTACGCAGACCGTTCCATTCACCTGTTCGACGGACGAATTGTGGAGGAACAAGCCAGCCAGCCTGCAGGAGTCGTGTGATGCCTCGGAATGTAGATGCAGTCGCGGTGTTCTTTATCGTGGTGCTCGTGCTGTTTTTCGGGTTCGTGGCCGACCACGGGCCGTGGTGCCTTGCCAACGGCGTGCGCGTCGGGGTGGTGGACCGCGAGGGGATTCGGATCGTGGCGCCGCCCATGCCGAGAGCGCCGAGGATGCCGGCTCCGCCGCGCATGCCGGTCATGCCTGAGATGCCCACTATGCCGCAGTTGCCGCGGCTGTAGAGCGGGCGGAACCCGCCCCAACATTGAGAGAGAGCCATGAACTTCCTGCGCGATTTCCGTCTCGCTGCGCGGGTGCTTGCCAGGTCGCCCGGATTTGCGCTCGCCGCTCTGGCCGTCCTCACTCTCGGCATCGGCGCGAACACGGCCATTTTCAGCGTGGTCGACTCAGTGCTCCTGCGCCCGCTGCCGTATCGCGACCCCGCCCGCCTCGTGGCTATATTTGAAAGCGAAAAGGACCACCCGGCGATGAACGTCTCCGGGCCCAACTTTCGCGACTGGCGCACGCAGGCTTCGGCGTTTTCCGGCATGGCTGCATGGACCAACTCCGCGGCGGATCTGATCGGCGGCGCGGAACCCGATCGGGTAATGGCCGCGGTGGTGTCGAAGGACTTCTTCCCGATGATGGGCGCGCATCCGCTGGTTGGGCGCCTCTTCCGCCCCGATGAAGAGCGGCGGAACGCCCCCCTGGTGGCGGTGATCGGTGAGAACCTCTGGCGGCGTTCCTTCAACGCCGATGCGAATGTTCCCGGCCGGGTGGTGCGGCTGGACGGCACCAATTTCACGGTGGTCGGCGTGCTGCCGTCCCGCTTCGACTTCCCGCGCCTGGCCGACGTGTGGGTTTCAGCCGAACCATGGTGGGACGACAATGAAGGCCGCGACGCGCACAATTTCCACGTCTTAGCCCGCCTGCGCGAAGACACCGCCTTGCCGCACGCGCGCGTGCAGATGACCACCATTGCCGCCCGAATCGCCCAGGCTTATCCGAGTACCAACCGCGGCGTCACGGCGAGGGTACTGCCCCTGCAGACGGCCGCGGCGGCAAAGATCGCCCCGACGCTGCAGCTTCTGCTTGTCGCGGTCTCGTTCGTGCTCCTGATTGCCTGCGCCAATGTCGCGAACCTTCTGCTGTGCCGCGCCGCGGGGAGGCAACGCGAGATGTCCATCCGCGCAGCGCTGGGGGCCGGCGCCTGGCAGCTCATCCGCCAGTTGCTTGCAGAGAGTCTTTCGCTGTCGCTGCTTGCCGGGTTGTTGTCGATGGCGCTTGTTGTCTGGACGCGAGGCATGCTGAATACGCTGGTTCCCCCGCGTATGCTCCCCGTCGACAGCATCGCCATCGACTGGCGTGTCCTGAGTTTCGCGCTGGCGGTCTCGTTCGCGGTGGGCGTTCTGTTCGGGCTCGTGCCGGCGGTCCACGGGTTGCGCGCGGACGTACACGAGGCCCTCAAGGCGGCAGGCTCGCGCACCGTTGGGTCGGCTTCCAGCGGCCGTTTCCGGAGCGCCTTGATCGCCGCCGAGGTGGCCATCTCGCTGGTGCTCATGGCCGGCGCCGGACTGGCCTTTCGAAGTCTGACGGCCCTTCGCGGCGTGGACGCCGGATTCGATCCGCGAAACCTCACCATCGTGGAGATGGCGCTTTCGCCGGGCGACCACCTGCAGCATCCGGTTGCGCTGTACAGACAGATTCTCGAACGGGTTGGCGCCATGCGCGGAGTGGCCGACGCGGCGCTGATCTCCTCGCCGCCGTTGGGCGAAATGAATCCCAACGGCGGGTTCGAAATCGCCGACAGGCCGATCGCCGACCGGAGGAAGGTCCCGTGGGCGACCTACACGACGGTCAGCGAAGACTACTTCGCGGCGATGAAGATTCCCATCCGGCGCGGGCGCGCGTTTGCCCCTTCCGATGAACGCAATCCCAACGTCGCGGTGGTGAGCGAAGGCATGGCCAGGCGGCTGTGGCCGGCTGGAGACGCGCTCGGGCATCGCATCCGCTTCTTCGGCTTCGAACAGAATCCGCAGTGGCTGAGGATTGTTGGGATCGCTGGCGATGTTCGCCAGGACAACCTGGCGGATCAGCCCGACGATCAGGTCTACGTTCCGTATTTCCAGAATCTCCGCTACGGCGCGGGTTACCTGAGTCTGGTCGTTCGGACGCGCGGTCCCGCGCCGTGGATCGACGGCGACATACGCCGGCGTATCCGCGCCATGGATGGCAAAAGCGTTCTCCGGTTCACCTCGATGGACGCTTACGTGGCGCGGAATATCGCCGCACCGAGACTGCGCGCTTTGCTGCTCTCCGGATTTGCGGCTTTCGCTCTGATTCTGGCGGGTGTGGGGCTTTACGGCGTCATCAGCTACGCAGCGGCGAATCGCGTGCGAGAGGCCGGAGTGCGGCTTGCCCTGGGCGCGCAGCGAAACGATATCGTCGCCCTGTTTGTGCGCGGATCGCTGCCGATGATCGCGGCCGGACTGGCCACCGGAACGGGAGCCGCTCTGGTCCTTTCACGTCTGGCGCGGAGTTTCCTGTTTGCAGTCAGCCCGGCCGACCCGGCGACATTCGTCCTGTCGGCGTTGTTTCTGGGCAGTGTGGCGCTCGCGGCCGCGCTGATCCCCGCTCTGCGCGCCAGCCGCACCGATCCGCTGACCGCTCTTCGGGAGGAATAAGATAAAAGGCAACCACTATGATTCAGCTTCGCAACGTCGAGAAGTATTTCGAACACGGCCCCACCAAGACTTTCGTTCTCCGGCGCATCAATCTGGACGTGCGCGAAGGCGATTTCATCTCCATCATGGGCCCGTCCGGCGCGGGCAAGAGCACGCTGCTGCACCTGCTGGGGATGCACGACAGCGCGTGGACCGGCGAGTATTATCTGCTCGACCATCCCGTCCACAAGATGGCCAAGAAGGACCGGATGGAGCTGTACAAAAAGTACTTCGGTTTCGTGTTCCAGAGCTACCATCTGCTGGATTCGCTCACCGTGTACGAGAACCTGGAGATTCCGCTGTCCTATCGCAATATCAAGAAGTCCGAGCGCGACAGCATCGTCTGCGACATTCTGGACAAGTTCCAGATCGTGGGCAAGAAGGATCTCTTCCCGAATCAGCTCTCCGGCGGGCAGCAGCAACTGGTGGCGGTGGCCCGCGCCATGATCGCCAGTCCCAAAGTGATTCTCGCCGACGAACCCACCGGCAATCTCCACTCCAGCCAGGGCAAGGAGATCATGGAAATGTTCAAGCGCCTGAACGAGGAAGGCACCACCATCATTCAGGTCACTCACAACGAAAAGAACGCGGAGTACGGGCACCGCATCATCAATCTTGTGGACGGCTGGATCACCAGCGTGGTGGAAAAAGCGACCACGCACACCGGCGCCTGAGCGCTGACTTCACGATTTCCTCACGAAGCGCGTGTGATCATGGAGGATTCCATGACACCCGCTCTAACCCTCCTCGTCCTCATTGGCGCCGCATTGCTGGAAGCCGGCGGCGATGCCCTGGTTCGGCTCGGCATGGACAATTCCGGCCGAACGCTGCGCTTTGCGCTGATGGCCGCGGGCGCCGTGGCGCTGTTCTGCTACGGCTACATGGTGAACGCGCCGCGGTGGCAGCTCGGGCGGTTGCTGGGCATCTATGTGTCGCTTTTCTTTGTTCTCGCCCAGGTGGTCGCATGGGTTGCGCGCGGGGAGAAGCCGAGCCCGGCGATTCTGATCGGCGGTGCGCTGATCGTCACGGGCGGAGCGGTCATCTGGCTGGGCGCTCGTTAACGGATTTTTCACACGTGCCTCGGGTGATCGTGCTAAATTCGAACGAACTGCCCTGGAGGATGGATGAAGCGAACCGTCGCTCTGCTCTGTTTCTCGATACGAGCGCTGGCCGGTCCGCCGTTCCAGACCGACGATCCGGAGCCGATCGATTACCAGAACTACGAGTTCTATACGTTCGGCGCCGCGGACGGCACCGCGGTGGAAATGGACACAGAGGGACCCGCGTTCGAATTCAACTGGGGCGCGGCTCCCAACCTTCACCTGCACATCATCGTTCCGGCGGCGGCGATTTTTCCGTCGAATAATCCCGCTCTGTCTCCGGCGGGCACCGGTCCGCGGGCTTTCGGGTTAGGGGATACCGAACTCGGCATCAAGTACCGCTTCGTTCAGGAGAGCAAACACCGCCCGATGATCGGCACGTTCACCATGTTCGAAATGCCCACCGGCCGCGCGGAAAAGGGTCTGGGAGTGGGCACGGCCTGGTATAAAGTGCCGCTGTGGGTGCAAAAGAGCTTTGGGCCATGGACCACCTACGGCGGCGGCGGATGGACGCTGGTAAAAGCGCCCGGTTATCGGAACTTCCCCTTCGCGGGCTGGCTGGTGCAACGGGATATTGGCAAGAAAGTGACTCTGGGAACCGAAGCGTTTTATCACGGTCCCGAGGGACTGGCGACGGCGCAGACCAGGCCGGCCACGCTGATCGATGTCGGCGGTTATTACAAGTTTCGCGATCCCGGGTTCCAGTTGCTGTTCTGCTATGGGCACACAGCGGTCGGTCAGACGGAGAACTACGCCTACCTGGGTCTCTACTGGACCTGGGGCAAGAAGGCGAGCGACGAGAAACCGGGGGGAGCCGCAGCGAATGGGTTCGGACCTCCCGGCCTGATGGGCCACATGTAATGCAGATTTCCGCGAGCGACGTGCTTCTTCTGGGCCACGCGAGCCTGGGCGCGATGGGCTGTCTGGCGGCGCTGTGGGTGTTTGTGGAGACACTCAGCGCACGGCCGGCGAACCTGGGCCGCATCCGCCTGGCCGCGCTGCTGACTGCGGTTTGCATCTGCGGCGCCTGGATCTGCGGCGGATACTGGTACGTGCATTTCTATCCACCGGAAAAGGCCCTGATTCTCAGGGGACCGTGGCCCTTCGCGCACAGTTTCTTCATGGAGACTAAGGAACACCTGTTCTTCGTCACCGCCATGCTGGCGCTTGTTCTGCCCATTGCCGCGCGGGAGAAGCTGGATGCCAGCGCCGCCGCGCGCAAACTCGTTCTGGCCGTGGCCGCGATGGTTGCCATCACCGGGCTGGCCATGGAGGGCGCCGGCGCGATCATCGACCATGGGGTGAAGGTGGCGCTGCTCCAGGGGGTGAATCGATAGTGAACTCCGGCGAAAAGTCCGGCGATTTGTCGGCGGTCGCTTCGGGGTTTGTTGCGGCCACGGCGATCATGGTGTTAGTCAATACCGCGCTCGCCTGCGCCAAGGACGCATACGCTCCGCTGAAAGCCCTCATGAAGTCGCTTGCAGGGCACGATTGGACCACTCAGGGTCTTTTCGATCTCGCGCTGTTCTTGGTCCTGGGGCTGGTGTTCATGAAGACGCGGGCCGTGGAAAGAATGGACCCGTTTCGCCTGATCGCCGTGCTTGTCGGAGCCGTGGCGGTCGGAGGCCTGGGTCTGGCACTCTGGTTTGCGCTGGTTTGAATTCCAATCACGCCGCCGGCCGTGCCCGATACGGCTTGACATTGATTTCGTGTTCATGTCGACGAGCCCGTGCCAGATCCCACCCGGCTCCTCGTGCAGAATGGAGCTATGGCCCGGTCGAGGAAGTTTCGCGTGGCTCTCATTCAGATGTCCTGCTCGGTGGATCCGAATGAGAACGTCGAGAAGGCGGTCTGGCGAATCCGCGAGGCGGCCGCGCAGGGCGGGCAGATCGTCTGCCTGCAGGAGCTGTTCCGGTCGCAGTACTTCTGCCGGGAGGAAAACGCCGAGTTGTTCGCGCTGGCCGAATCGATTCCCGGCCCGAGCACGGAGACGCTATGCCGCATTGCCGCCGAACTGCGCATCGTCATCGTGGCTTCCATCTTCGAGAGGCGCGCCGCGGGGTTGTATCACAACACGGCGGTGGTGATCGGCACTCGCGGGGAGATCCACGGCCTCTACCGAAAGATGCACATTCCCGACGATCCGCTGTACTACGAGAAGTTCTATTTCACGCCCGGCGATCTGGGATTTCAGAAGTTCGACACCTCGTTCGGGCCGATTGGCGTGCTGGTGTGCTGGGACCAGTGGTATCCCGAAGCAGCGCGAATCACCAGCCTGAAAGGCGCGGGAATCCTGTTCTATCCAACTGCTATCGGCTGGCACCCCGCGGAGAAGGATGAGGTGGGCGCCGCGCAACTCGACGCCTGGCGCACCATTCAGCGGGCGCACGCCATCGCCAACGGCGTCTACGTCGCGGCGGTGAATCGCGTTGGGCTGGAAAAAGGGCCTGACGACAATGGAATCGAGTTCTGGGGCTCGTCTTTCGTCGCCGACCCTTTCGGCCAGGTGATCGCACAGGCTTCCGCCGACAAGGAAGAGATCCTTGTAGCCGAGTGCGATTCCACCCGCGCGGAGGAAATCAGGCGCAACTGGCCCTTCCTGCGGGACCGCCGGATCGACGCTTACGCCCCCGTGTGCAGCCGCTGGCTGGACTGAGGCTGGCAGGCAACGCTACCCACCCTCCTCGCGTCTGCTATATGCTTGTCAGCAGCAGAGGTCGTTGTACCTTAACGCCAACCGCTTAGCCGGACTTGTTCGAAGGCCTGGGGAGAACAGTATGGGTTATCGCTGGTTGCTCGCTTTCCTGATTACAATTCTGTTTGCTGTTTCGCTTCGCGCCACCGGCCCGACCGGGGCGATCACCGGTACCGTTACCGATCCCACTGGGGCCGTCGTGCCCGGGGCTCGGATTACCGTGCGCGATGAGGGTACCAACGCCACGCGCGAGGCGGAAACCAATGAAGACGGCGACTATACCGTAGCGCTGCTGCCGCCGGCCCACTATCGCCTGTCGGCGGAAAAGGCCGGATTCCGCCGCAGTGTCCTGCCAGGCGTCATCCTGGACGTGGAGCAGACCGCGCGCGTCGATTTCGCGCTGCAGTTGGGCGATATCAACCAGGAGTTGACGGTCACCGACACGCCTCCTCTGGTCCAGACCGACACCTCGACCCTGGGACAGGTGGTCAACGGACGCATGGTGCGCGAGCTGCCTCTGAACGAGCGCAACTTCCTCTCCTTCGCCCTGCTGGCCCCGGGCGCCCAGTTGCCCGCCGAGGGCTCGGAGAACTCCACCCAGGGAGGCGCGATCAGCGTCAACGGCGCGCGCGAGCAGTCCAACAACTTCCTCCTCGAGGGCGTCGATAACAACGATCCGTACATCAACCAGTACGTGGCCCTGCCCTCCATCGACGCCATCCAGGAGTTCAAGGTGCAATCCACCGACTACTCCGCCGAGTTCGGCCGCAGCGGCGGCGCGCAGGTGAACGTCATCCTGAAGAGCGGCACCAACCAGTTTCACGGCGGATTGTTCGAGTTCCTGCGCAACCGGAATCTCGACGCCAAGAACTTCTTCGACTTTCCCTCGTGCTCCGCTACCTCCGTGCCGGGCGCATGTGGCGGCATTCCGCGCTTCGATCGCAACCAGTTCGGGGGGACCATCGGCGGGCCCATCCGCCGCGACAAGACCTTCTTTTTCGGCGCGTACGAGGGATTGCGGCTGCGCCAGGCCAGCACGCGCGAGGCCACCGTGCCTTCCCAGACGCAGATCCAGGAAGTTGAGGGCGGGCTGGCTGCCGAGGGGATACCGGTGAACCCGGCCGGCCAGGCGGTGCTGAATCTCCTGCCGGCGGCCAATGTCGGAACGGACCTGGCCAACTCCAACACCTTCGTCTCCGCCCCCATCATTCGCAACACGGAGAACCTGGGCACGGTCAAGGTGGATCAGTACTTTGGCCCCGGGAACACGATAACGGCGCACTACTCCGTATTCGACGAAAACCGTTTCAACCCCTTCGATCCCGTGAATTCGTTCACCAGCCTGCCCGGCTACGGCAGTTACACGCTGAACAACGGTCAGAATGCGGGCCTCTCCTGGACCCACATTTTCGCGTCATCGACGGTCAACGAATTCCGCCTTGGGTTGAACCGGATGAGGGCGGGCGCCCTGCAGCAGAACTATGGCACCGACCTGAATGCTCAGCTCGGCTTCCCGGACGTGCTGACCAACCCGGTGGATCTGGGAGCGCCCAACGTCAATATCCTCGGCTTCGACGGGATTGGCGAGCCGGTCAACTACCCGCAGGACCGCCACGACACCACCGTGCACCTTTCCGACAATTTGTCATGGATTTTCGGCAGAAGTCAGTTTAAGTTCGGCGCGGATATTCGCGACATTCAGGTGAACGACTACCTCGACTTCGTGGCGCGCGGCGAATGGTTCTTCGAAGGCGGCGAGAGCGGAGAATCTCTGGTGGCCCTGGGGCAGTTGCTGGCGGGCACGCCCGATTACGCCATCGCGGCGAGCGGCACCACCGCCAACAGCCTGCGCAGTTGGGGATTGAATTTCTATGGCCAGGACGACATTCACGTGGTTCCGCGGCTGCTGCTGAACGTCGGCCTGCGTTACGAATTCAACAGCCCGCCGGTGGAGGCTCACAATGAATTCAGCGTTCCCAACCTCAGCCCCAGCGCGGCAACCTGCTCGCCGGTTCCCGATTGCCAGTTCATCCAGGCCGGAACCGGCGGGGTTCCCCGGGCCACCTACAATCCCACGCTCACCGACTTTGCTCCGCGCATCGGTGTGGCCTGGCGGCCGCTGAAAAGCGAACGCTTCGTGGTCCGGTCGGCCTACGGCATCTTCTACGACGAGGGCATCTTCAATATGAATGTCCTCCCCCGCTTCAACCCGCCATTTTACGATCTGGCCCTGTATCCCAACAATCCCACGAGTCCGCTGGTGATCCAGAACATTTTCAGCAGTCAGGCGATTCCCGAGCCCGAGGCGAACATGATTTCCCGCAATTTCCGCGACGGCTATATGCAGCAGTGGAACGCCGACCTGCAATACGAGCTGGGACCGAACTGGATGATCGACCTCGCTTATGTGGGCTCCAAGGGCACCCATCTGCCGGACGCGATCAACCTGGACCAGCCCAACCCGGTCACCGGCGTCGCGCCTTACCCCTGGTTCCCCTCCTCCACTGTTCTGGACATCGAATCGGCGGCCAACAGCTCGTACAACGCCTTGCAGTTCCGGTCGGAAAAACGCGTGGGCCACGACCTCGCCTTCCTTGCGGCCTACACGTTCTCCAAGTCGATCGACGATGTTTCCTCGGTTTTCGGCGGCAGTGTCGGCGGTGGTCTGCCGCAGAATTCGCAGGACCTGAGCGCCGATCGCGCGCTCTCCGATTTCGACGCCCGTCACCGCTTCGTGCTCAGCTCCGTGTACGACCTGCCCTTCGGGCGCAAGTGGATCACGCAGGCGGGCATCGCCAAAGCGGTGCTGCGCGACTGGCAGATGTCCGGGATCTTTAGCGCGCAGACCGGCTCTCCCTTTACGGTCAACCTCTCCGCCCCCTCGGCCGCCTGCTTCTCCGGCTCCGCTTTCAGCAACCCTTGCCGGCCGGACCTCATTTCCAATCCCATGGTCCCGGGCCCGGTCGCTGCTAATCCCAACCCCGCCTGCCAGACCACCATCTCCCAGGGAGGGCTCGCCGCCGATGTCGTGGGCCAGCCGGGAAGCTGGTTTAACACCTGCGCTTTCGCCACGCCGGCAAGCGGCGGGTTCGGAACAGCCGGGCGAAATATCCTGACCGGTCCGGGATTCACCAACCTGGATTTTTCGCTTTCCAGGACCATCCCGCTGCGGACCGAGGGGCACCGTTTGCAAATCCGCGGCGAATTCTTCAATCTGCTGAATCACCCGAATTTCGACCTTCCGAACCACAGCTTCGGGTCGCCGACATTCGGCGAAGTGTTATCGGCAAACGAGTACGGCAACAGGCCGCCCCGGCAGATCCAGCTTGGGCTGAAGTACGTCTTCTAACGAAGCGGACGACCACCGCCCACCGGCTGAAGCCGGCGCCACCTCGTTTCGAGGTGCTTTACTGTGTCCGAGACATTTTGCACCTTCGCGGAGAGCGCGCTGATCGCCTGGGCGTGGGTGCACTCGGCCTGCAACAGGCGGAGAACCAGATTCTCAATCCGGTCGATGCGCCGATGGGTGCGGATAAACTCAGGGTCGCTCGCCATACTTTGATCGCCGCTATGGCGCGTCCCAATCGAGCGAGAAGATTTCGCGGGTGCCCGTGTCCCGCAAGGCGAGAATGCAGTCGTCCGGCGCCAGGCCGGTCCACGTGCTCGTATCGCGCACCAGCCGATGTTCGCCGTTTTCGGCGAACAGCTCCTCAAGCTTCCTGTCCGCGACTCGAACGCGGTACCAGGTTCTCCTGCCGGTGGCCGCCACGAAATGCACCCATTGCCCGTCGTGCGACCACGTAGGATACCCGGCTTGCATCGACGCGAGTTCGGTCTGTTGATGAGTAGTCAGGTTGTAAAGGCGGAGCTTCCACCCGACGGCCGATAACCCGACGACGAACTTACCGTCCGGGGACCATCGCGGCGACCACATCTCTTCGGAGCCCGGCAGAACGGTGATCGCACGCGTCTTCAGATCCAGCACACGAAGAACCATTAGTTTCGGGTCCTTCGCGGTTCTCCGATCGTCCGGAGAGTCGCCGAAAACCAGGGAGCTGCCGTCGGGTGACCAGTTGGGATCGCCGTCTCCGGCCGGGCCGGCCTCGCCATTGGTGATCTGTTGCGGGTCGCCTCCATCGGCGGGCACCAGGTAAATGCGCCGTGGTTGGCCGGCGGTTTGCGCCACGAACGCGATCTGGTTGCCGTCGGGCGACCAGCGCGGCAATTGCACACGGAGCGGCGGAAACGTGAGCTGCACCGGCGATTCGCCTTCGACCGCGCTTCGCCAGAGAGTGCTATCGGGCAGTAATACGTAAGCAGCCTGCCTGCCGTCCCGCGAGAAGCTCACATCCTGGGCGGTGATTCCTCCCAGGTAGGACTCGAAGCGCTGGCTGACCTTATTGAGAATCACCAGCTCGTGGCGCACCTGGGAACCTACGACAAAGATGCGCTTGCCGTCAACACTGACCGTCGGGTACAGGAGATTCAGGGGTCCGGCGGTGAGTTGCACCGGCGGCATGCTGGATCGGCGAAGGAGGCCGGTTCTTTCGCGTGAGGCCCAGACGTTCATCGTGTCGCCGTTGTACACGGAGAACACGAAGTACTTCCCGTCGGCGCTCCACACCCCACAGCAATGTGGATCATTCAATCCGGGGAACAAGCGGTGAAGATTGGCGCCATTGGCGCCTACTTCCCAGATCGTGTCGGGATCGTTGGGCAAGCCGAACGTGAAGCGCACTGTGCGGCCGTCGGGCGACCAGCGCGGCAGATAAGGGCGGCCCTTTATCTTCGCCAGCCGTCCCAGATCGGCGCCGTCGTTCCTGGCCAAACGGATCTCATCCTCCAGTGTGTAGACCAGTTTCTGGCCGTCGGGCGACCAGGCTCCTCCGTTGGATGAGCTGAGATTTCCGAGGCGCCGTGGTGAACCGCCCAGAAGGGGCACAGCCCATAACGTTGCCGGGGTGTAGGGGCGGCCGGCGGGGTGCATTACCAGCAGTTCCGAGCGATCGGGAGACACGTCCACGACGAACGCGTCCTTCAAAGGCGTGGGTATGGGAACCGAAGGACCTGGTTTCGCGGCCACCTGCCACGGTTCATGGATGCCATCGATGTTCTGAGAACTGAAGTAGAGCCGGGAGCCATCGGTGACCACCGGGAGATCACTTGCGCGCCTGTCGTTGGTGATTGCGACTGTTCGAAGTACCCGCGGCGGGGCCGGCCGGCGGGTCGCGAAATAAATGCCGGCAACGAGTCCGGCAGCCGCGATAATGGCGACGACGATCGGCGTGTGGAAGCGGCTTTGACGGCCGGATTGCGCGACCGGTACGGCCGAGGCCCGCACGCCCGAGATCACCGCGGTGGAACGGCTGGAATCGGTATCGCGCTTGAGGCGCTTCAAATCCGCGCGCATCTCGGCGGCGCTCTGGTAACGGACGTCGGGGTCTTTTTCAAGAGCCTTCAGAACGATGTGATCCAGCGCCGGAGGAACGGCGGGATTCAGATGGCTGGGAGGCTCCGGCTGATTGTGAAGGATCGCCGCCATGACCACCGCGGACGTCTTGCCTTCGAAGGGCAGCCGGCCGGTGGCCATTTCATAGAGCACTACGCCGAGGCTGAACAGATCGGTGCGCGCGTCGAGATCGTCGCCCTTGGCCTGTTCGGGCGACATATAGCCGGGGGTGCCGGCGGTGGAGCCGGGCGTGGTGAGTACGTCCACGGCAATGGTAGCGGTCCGGTCGGCCACTGGCGCCGAGTGCCGGGCGCCGGCGGGACGAGCGAGGCCGAAATCGAGAATCTTTACCTGACCCTGCCGGGCGAGGAACAAGTTGGCCGGCTTGATATCGCGATGCACAATGCCGCGCGCGTGGGCCGCATCGAGCGCATCGGCAACCTGGATGGCCCAGTTCAGCAGCGTGTCGAGGGGCACCGGCCGGCCCGCCATCTTCTCTTTCAGCGTGGCCCCTTCCAGAAGCTCCATCACCAGGAAGGGATGGCCATCGTGCTCGCCGAACTCGTACAGAGTGCAGATGTTGGGGTGATTGATGGCCGCAGCGGCGCGGGCTTCCCGCTCGAAGCGTTCCAGCGAAACCGGATCGGCCGCCACCTCGTCGGGTAGAAACTTCAGCGCCACCTGCCGGCCGAGCTTCAGGTCTTCCGCACGGTATACGACGCCCATGCCGCCGCCACCCAGCTTCTCGACGATACGGTAGTGCGAAACTGTTTCGTTCACCATGGCGCTATAGCTTGAGCAGTGCACGCAGCCGCTTCGTTTGAACGCGGCTGACGGGGATTTCGGTGTGTTTGCGATCGTCCATGCGAAGCTGGAAGCTCGACTTGAACCACGGGATGACTTCGCGAATGCGGTTGATGTTGACCAGAAACGAGCGGTGCACGCGCCAGAAGATGTCCGGATCGAGGTTCGACTGCAGTTCTTCGATGGTGCGGTAGTTGGATTCGCCTTCGACGTTCGAGGCCACCAGCGTAATGACGCCATCGTCGATGGTGGCATAGATCACGTCCTGGGCGTCCACGATGAGATTCCGGCCGGCGCTCTTCACCAGCAGCTTGGTCCGTTGCGGAGCGCGAGTGGAGAGCTCGGAAGCCCCAACCGGCGGAGCGGAGATTGCCGCCGACGAGGCTTTCTCAGCGACCGCCTTGCGCGCGCGTTCCAGGGTTACGGCCAGGCGATCCTGTTCCACCGGCTTGAGCAGGTAATCCATGGCGCCCCATTTGAAGGCCTCCACGGCGTACTGATCGTAGGCTGTCGCGAGGATAAAATGAGGCAGCGGGATTTCCTTCTCGGTGAGCCTCTGGATGACGCCCAGGCCATCGAGCCCGGGCATCTGGACGTCCAGAAAAACCACGTCGGGGTCGAGGTCCTCAATCAGCTTCACGGCTTCCAGACCGTTATGCGCGGTCGCCAGCACCTCGACGTCCTCGAACTGCTTCAGCAGGTAAACGAGCTCGTCGCAGGCGGGCCGCTCGTCGTCCACCACGATCGCGGAGATGGCGCCGATCGCGCGATTCTGCGTCATGAAGTGTTAGTATAACTTGGGAAACAGTAAAGGAGATTGTTGTGGCTACAAATGACAACGTCCGCATTGCGCCTGCGGACGGCAAGCTTGGCGTCCTCATACCCGGAATCGGCGCAGTCAGCACCACCTTCATGGCGGGCGTCGAGGCGGTGAAGCGCGGGCTGGGCCTTCCTGTCGGCTCGCTCACGCAGCTCGCCACCGTGCGGCTCGGTAAACGAACGGAAGGCCGTTCGCCGATGATCAAGGACTTCGTGCCCCTGGCCGGGATTGACGACCTGGTGTTCAGCGGCTGGGACATCTATGAAGACAATGCCTACCAGGCGGCGAAGAAAGCGCAGGTACTGGAGTCCTCGTTGCTGGAGAAGGTGCGCGAGCCGCTGGAGAAGATCCGGCCGATGAAGGCGGTCTTCGATCACGAATACGTGCGCCGCATCAACGGGCCGAACGTCAAGCAGGGCGGCACCAAGATGGACAAGGCCGAGATGCTTATGGAGGACATCCGGAAGTTCCAGGAGTCCACCGGCGTCGCGCGGACCATCATGATCTGGTGCGCTTCCACGGAGGTGTTTCACCGGCCCTCCGAAGTGCATCAGACGCTGAAGGATTTCGAGTGCGGGCTGATGAAGGACGATCCGGAGATCGCGCCGAGCCAGATCTACGCGTACGCCGCGCTGAAGATGGGCGTCCCGTTCGCCAACGGCGCGCCGAACCTGACCACCGACGCCCCGGCGCTGACGGCGCTGGCGCGCGAAAGGAACCTCCCCATCTGCGGGAAGGACTTCAAAACCGGCCAGACCTTCATGAAGACGCTGCTGGCGCCGGGATTCAAGGCGCGTATGCTGGGCATGCACGGATGGTTTTCCACGAATATTCTGGGCAACCGCGACGGCGAGGTGCTGGAAGATCCCGGCTCGTTCAAGAGCAAGGAAGAGACCAAGCTGTCGGTGCTCGACCAGATCCTGCAGCCGAAGCTCTACCCGCAGCTTTACGGCGACCTGTATCACGCGGTGCGCATCAACTACTATCCGCCGCGCGGCGACGCCAAGGAAGGCTGGGACAACATCGACATTTTCGGGTGGCTGGGCTATCCGATGCAGATCAAGGTCGATTTCCTGTGCCGCGATTCGATTCTGGCCGCGCCGCTGGTGCTCGATCTGGTGCTGTTCCTCGATCTGGCGCAGCGCGCGGGCATGCGCGGGATTCAGGAGTGGCTGTCGTTCTATTTCAAGGCTCCGATGCACGCCCCGGAGATCTATCCCGAGCACGACATATTCATTCAGTTGATGAAGCTGAAGAACACGCTGCGCTGGATGAAGGGCGAGGACCTGATCACGCACCTGGGGCTGGAGTATTACGACTGAATGATGAAGGGCCTCGGCCACCGCGGTCTGATCAAGGCACGACTCATCGCTTGTGAAAGTATCTCGTTTCGAGTTTAGTTTTCAGTCGTACCACGGCCATTGCTCGAGAAGGCTGCCTGACGGCGGCGACGCTTGGTAGCAGGCGATGTCAAAGCATAAGCCCAGGAAAGAGGAACAAAGAACACGACGATCGCGCCTCCCGCCAAAGACACGAAGGCCTTTACTGCAGCATCCCGTATTAGTCTGCTTGCTCGCTGCAGCGACGCTAATTGGAGGCGCAGCCGTCGTACTCCCACGTGTTGTCGTTTCTCCGCCATCCGCGCCCGTTGATCCTTACAATCCGGGGTCCATTGCCTTCGAGGTAACCAATACAGGAATCATCCCTTTATCGGACGTCAGCGCGAGTGTTGCACTCGGGCGCATTAGTGCCTACGGTGGGCGGATTGAGGTCAAAGGCTCCGACACATTCGGTGCGCGGTTCACAAATGCCGAGTGGCAACATCACAAGTTGGCAATGGATGAGCGATTCACAGTCACTCCCGAATACGACTGGAAGGAAGTTGACAGTTTCGACGTAGCGATCGTGGTTACCTATATGCCCTGGTTTGTTCCTGTCAGGCAAGAAAAGGCGTTCCGATTCGTGGGGGTCAGGGGCATTGATCGTCTGGTTAGATGGAAATCCTGGCCGTTGGGAGATTCGCGTCCTCAGTAGGTAACCAGATTGGCGCACAGCCTGCACGGGCAGTGAGACAGCCAATCACGGGTTGTCGCCCACGAGGGGCAAGCCGCGATCTGTCTCGCAAACCGCGAACTGTGGACGGCCGATCGCGACTTCGGCCGACTGACTGGCGTCACAGTTCGCAATCCGTTGGTCGGATAATCCCATCCCGCTGGCGTTCGTACCCCGTCTGCGCATATCATGATTGCGAGCCTGGGCACGCATGAATGTACTGGTCATCGGGGGGACGATGTTCATCGGCCGGCTGCTGGTGCACGAACTGCTCAAGGCTGGACACGAGGTGGCCGTCCTGCACCGCCGGCCGAAGCACGATCTCGGGCGCCGCGTCGGCAACCTGAAGGCCGACCGCAACGACGCCGCCTCGCTCAAAGCCGCCCTCGACGGCAGACGGTTTGATGTCGTTTTCGACAACGTCTACGACTGGGAGCGCGGCACCACGGGCGCCCAGGTGGAGGCCACCGCGCGGTTGCTGGCCAGCGACCGGCTGCATCGCTACGTTTACCTCTCCAGCGTGGCCGCCTACGGCGACGGCCTGAATCACCACGAAGGCGACGCCCTCGCGCCCGACGATCATCCCGATTCCTACGTGCGCAACAAGGCCATGGCCGAGCGCGCGCTGTTCCGCATGCACCAGCGCGATAAGTTCCCTGCCGTCACATTGCGGCCGCCGTTCATCTACGGCCCCGGCAACAACTTCTATCGCGAGGCATTCTTCTGGGATCGCCTGCGGGACAAACGGCCGATCATCGTCCCCGGAGACGGCCGCCGGCTCATGCAGTTTGTGCACGTGAGGGATCTGGTGGAGGCGATGCAGCGGGCCATCGAAATTCCCGAATCGGCCGGGCAGGCATTCAATGTCTCGAACCCCCGGCCCATTTCACAGATCGAGGTGTTGGAAGCCATTGCGCGCGCCGCGGGGCGGCCTCTTCATCTGGTGCGCATTCCGCGCGAGCGTATCCATCGCGCCGGCGGGACGGCGCTCGGCCACCGCCTGTACTTCGCTTACTATTTCGACCTGCCGCCCATCACCATGGTGGTCAACAAGGCGCAGCGCGTGCTGAAGTGCAAGCAGATCGATTTCGATGAGGGCATGAAAGAGACATATCACTGGTGGCAGCGGCACAACCTGTTTCCGAAGCCCGATTACGCCTTCGAGGATTCGCTTGTGGCGCTGGCGGCGATCCTGCCGCCGCATGCAGACGTTTGACCAGGCTTAATACTTCAATGGGACGCGCGGCGTCAGCGGCGTTTTCCCCCGGCACCCAGGAGACGCGGCTTGCGCGCGTGCCCCTCGCCCCGCAACGTGAACAGCATTGCGATCAGGCTCTACAATCAATCATGCGGTTGCTGGTGTTTTCCGACATTCACGGCGACCGGCGGGCGCTGGAGAAACTGGTGGCCACCGAAGCGGATCACTACTTCGCCGCCGGCGACCTGGCCACTTGGGGGCGCGGGCTGGACGAGGCAGGGCCCATCCTGCAACAGCGCGCCGAACGCATGCATGTTCTGCCCGGCAATCATGAATCGCTGACGGACACCGAGAGGCTGTGCGCGAAGTACGGGCTCGATTCGTTCCACGAACGCGCGATGCAGCTCGACGGATACTGGATCGCCGGTCTCGGGTACTCGAATCCAACGCCGTTCAACACACCCGGCGAGTACAGTGAGGAAGAGCTAGCGGAGCGGCTGGCGAAGTTCGCGGCGCTGGACCCGCTCATCCTGATTTGCCATGCGCCGCCGAAAGGCACCGCGCTGGACGAGATTCGCCACGGGCTGCACGCCGGATCGACCGCCGTGCGTGAATTCATCGATCACCACCAACCGCGCTGGTTTTTCTGCGGCCACATTCACGAAGGCGCAGGACGCACCATTGAGATGGGCGCCACGCACGCGGTGAACGTGGGCCGCAAAGGGTATCTGCTGGAGCTGTAGCGACGCGCCCCTACCAGATGTAGTCTTTGGCGTCACTGCGCCGCTCGTAGCTGTCCAGCACGTGGACGACGCGGAGCCTCTTGAGCTTCGTGGGCGAGAGCGCGCCGAGCGGAATGTACATAATGTTGCGCCCCACATGCGCGGCGACGGAGCGGAAAATTGAACGCGGCGGCTTCGGTCCGACGTACACGACATGGCGCTCCATGGAATAGTCGAGCGCGGCGAGCAGGAGTCGTTCCGGTTTTGTCCGCGCGAGATCATAATCGGGATCGGACCACACGTCGTACATGCGACGCGGCGGCAGCGTCATCAGCAGTCCGCCGTATTCGGCGCGGCCGATGCCCGGCCCCACGATGTGCTCAAAGGGCACCGTCGAATAGAACGCCATGTCCGACTCGTTCTGGTGCTCGCCGAGCCAGGTGGTGAGGTACTGGTAACGGTCGTCGTGATCCTCGTCGAAGATCACCACCACCGCGCCGACGTTTCCGGCGATCCGGTCGAGCTGGCGCACATAGATTTTCCCGTCGTGCCAGTTGCGGATCGTTTCCCGCAGGTCGATGCCGTCGAGGATCGACGTGGTGAACGGCTCGACACGCATGCGCTCTTCCGACACCATGCTTTTCGCCTTGTGCTTGAGGAAGCGGCCGTAATCCTCGATGACGATGTCTTCGGGCGGATAGGAACAAATTGCGTCGCCGGTGGTTTGCCGCGCCCATTCGCCCGCGGTCTTCTCCCTTTTGCGCTTTTTGAGACCTTGTGGCATCAGCCGCTGTTTCATCCGCGGCAGGCGCCGGCGGAGGCGCAGCTTCCGTGTGGCCAGCCAGATCTCCTCGCCCGACAGGTTGACCGTTTCCAGCATCTCGCTGGTGTCTTTCTGAGCCGGATAGCGATTGGCCATCTGCCATACTTCCCACGCGTAGTTGTCGTCCACAACGGAGCGAGCGGCCACGGTGAGATCGAAGATGCCGGCTGTGAGGTCGCTGCCAATCTGCGCGAGATTGCGCGTGAAGCGAGCCAGCATGCGGCGCTGCCAGTGTTCTATCTTGTCGCCGGTGTTCGCGGCGTACTCTTTTTCGGCTTCGTGGTAAAGGTCGAACTGCGCCTGAGGACGGTCGATGAGGGCCTGCGGATCCATGTCCACCCGGAAGCGTTCGTAGCGCTCCTGCAGGAATGGATATTCGGCGGTGATCTCCGTCAGGCAATCCGGATGCGGGTTGATCAGGCGTGGCTCGAAAGCATGCCGCGTGTAAGATGGCGGATCCTGCGGGCGCTCCATGGCGTCGAGCAACGGGTCGAGCATGTTCAGCGCGACCACCACCAGCACGTTGGCGAGCGGATCGGTTCCCTGCAGCTTCCACGCCATGGCGGACGCGTGCGCGTCGATCTCCTCGGTACGCTGCACGGGCCACAACCGATAGGCTTCGACGTACCGATCAAGCCCGATGCGGCGGATGGCGTAGGTGTCCGGGTAGGTGTCGGGCACGTGGGGGCGGTCGGCCACATCCGGCTCGATGAACACGATCTCGGCCGCGGCGTCGATGCCGGTGCGGACGGCTTCGGTGAACGGATCGCACGGCTCCACGGGCACGTAGACCGCGCGCTCGTCGTCCTTCGCGTCCGGATACACGATGACCGACATCTGCGGCATGCGCGCCAGCGCCTGAAGGTAGACGTCCTCCAGCGCGCCCGGCAACTCGACCGCCACCACTCGAGGACGCTCGGCGAGGATCAGGCGGCGCACTTCGATGGCGAATTCGAGCCGGCCCGGCACCACCGGGAAATAGGTGAAGTTGCCGCGGCGCAGACTGCCCGGATCAGAGGCGAGGGACATAACGGAGCGCCTCGTCTCCGAGCGTTTCGAGGATGGCGGTGCGCAGCAGATTATCGATGCCGCCGCGGCCATCGTAGGCGCTGTGCAGCTTCATGGCGAAGCGGCCGATGTTGATGCCGTCGCGCACGGTGTAGCGCTCGTCGGCGGCGTGGGCCTGCTGCAGGAAATCGGTGACGTAGTTCAGAATGTGCTCGTCGCCGAAGGGCAGGTTCTCGCGCAGGATGGCGTACTCTTCGTGCCGCTCGGGGAAATCGATGGTGATCATCGGCTGCAGGCGCGAGTGGATATATTCGGGGAGATCGAACGTGGAGGAGTCGTCGTTCATGGTGGCGACCAGGCGGAACAGCGGGTGGGCCTTGATCTTGATGCCGGCGACGATGGACTCCACGTAGCGGCGGTTGTCGAGCAGCGGCGCCAGCGAGGCCCAGCTTTTTTCGCTCATCCGGTTGCCTTCGTCGAGCACCACGATGCCCCCGCGAAGCATGGCCGTGACCAGCGGCGACGCGACGTAGCGGAGTTTCTTCTCGCCTTCGATGACCGGAGTGACCAGCAGGTCTTCGGGACGGGTATCGACGGTGGCCTGCAGGATGAAGACTTCGCGGCCGAGGCGTTTGGCGGCGGTGTAGGCGAGGGTGGTCTTGCCGACGCCCGGCTTGCCCAGCAGCCGCGGGTTCATGGGCAGGTCCTGCGGATCGAGCACCAGCCACGCGGCCAGCAACTGCCGCATGACATCGTCCTGGCCCACCCAGGTGACGTTCAGCTCGTCCGGGTGAGCGAGGTGCAACGACACGCCATCGATCTCAACGACCATACAGAACAGAATATCGGAATGGGCGGGAGGCGGCGTGCGGTGCTGTTGCGATTGTGATCAAGTAGAGGCGTGATCAGGATCGTCCACTCTCGAGTTGCCCCGCTGCCCTCAGATGCTTTCCTTGTAAACGCCGGGCGAAGTGCCCGGTCACGGCGTTCCGGGTGCCCGGGCTTTAGTCTGCCGACGGCACCGACAGTCACCACACCCGATACCCGAATGCCCGAAGAATAAAGCAGGCAGCGGCGAGATAGATCCAGAGGCAGATTGTAATGTAGCCGAACCGGCGCGATCCAGCGGACGACTTGGGTGTCCACCAGAAGGTGAGCCCATAGGCCACCACGCCCGCCGGCGAGAACGCGACGATTTCCAGCCAGCGCGGCAACGGCATCGGATTGTGGATCATCACCAATTGGATTACCTCAGATTGTCATCGTCATGCAAGGACCGGGCGGCACGCTTACACTCCCTGACCCAACTTTACCCGCGCTTGACCAACTTCCGCCGCGAAACCGCGTTTCTATAAGCAGGAGATCGACACTCACCATGAAAAACCGAGTTCTTACGATTGCCGGCGCCACGGTTCTTGCGGCCGGTATGATTTTCGCCCAGACCCAGACCGCAACCACCCCGGAGCCCGGCGCGCCCGCCGGCCATGCCCGCTTTCATCGCGGCATGATGATGGCCCGGCTGGCGAACAAGCTGAACCTCACCGACGCCCAGCGCGGACAGGCCAAGGCTATCTTCCAGGATCTGCGGACGCAGGCGCAGCCCATTCGTGCCCAGTTAAGGCAGGGCCGCCAGGCGCTGATGAACGCCGCTGAATCGGGCCAGTCCACCGACCAGATCAACCAGCTCGCTCAGGCCCAGGCCGCACCGCTGGCCCAGCTCGCCGCCCTTCGCGCGCAGGCGTTCGGCAAGTTCTACGCGACTCTGACCCCGGCGCAGCAGCGACAGTTCCAGGCCATGCAAAGCAAGCGGTCTGCGCGCACCACGCCTCCCGCGCAAAACAATTAAGTAAACGCCGGCACAACGGAGCGGACCGCCGGCTTTACTCGGCTCGCAAACGTGGGCGGCTCCGCCCTGTGCCGGCTGACGTGAGATGGGGCGGGACATCGACCCCGGGTCCCGCCCGCCCGTCCCTTCAAACGCCGGGATATTCGGCAGGCGGCGTGCTCATGAAAAACCGTTCCCGTCGCCAACACTTTGGGCGTTTAGAACGTCTAAGTTGACTTAAGTGCCTGATATCCCGAAACCGCGCCGTCAAAGCGCGTTTGTCCTTATACTTACAGTCGCCGCTACGCTCCTGTTCGCGTGCGGGAAAAGACCCACCAGTGTCATCGCCGCCACGGAGACCCGTCCGAATTCGAGCACTCCCACCGAACGTTCTCGCATCGTGCGGCTGACCGGCACGGTTCAGGCCGTTCATTCGCTTGCCATTCACGTGCCTATGATCCAGGGACAAGGTGGCGGCCTCACCCTGATCAAGCTCGTTACCGGCGGTGCGTCAGTCCACAAGGATGATGTCCTTGCCGAATTCGATCCCACAGCCGAGATCCAGGCTGAACGCGACGCCAAGGCGAAGTTCGACGACCTGCAGCACCAGATCGAATCGAAAGTGGCCGAAAACCGCAGCAACGCCGAGACCCGCGCCTCCGCTTTGCAGCAGGCCGAGGCCGATCTCGACAAGGCCAGATTGGAAATAAAGAAAGGCCCCATTCTCAGCTCGATCGACGACCAGAAGAACAAAGCGAAACTCGAGGACGCTCAGCAGCACGTCGCCAGCCTGAAGCGCTCGAACCAATTCCACGACCTGGCCGAGGCGGCCGAACTGCGGTTGCTCGAGCTGCAGCGCGATCGCCAGCAGGTGGCTGTGGAGCGCGCCCGCAACAACATGGAGAAGATGGTGATGCGCGCGCCGCTGGACGGCATGGTGGCCCTCGAGGACACCTGGAGAAGCGGATCCTTCGGACACGCCGCCGAGGGCGACCAGTTATACCCGGGCTTCCCACTGCTCCGCATCTTCGATCCTTCTCAAATGGAGGTGCGTCTGTCCGTCAACGAACCCGACGGAGCCCTGCTGAAGCCCGGCGTGGTGGCCAGCGTTCACCTCGACGCCTACCCCGACCTGACTTTTCGCGCGGTCTTCGAGTCCGCGGATCCGGTTGCATCGTCGGTGGGAGACACTCCGCTGAAGACGTTCGACTCCCGCTTCCATTTCGAAGGGCGCGATCCTCATCTGCTCCCCGACCTTTCCGCCGCGGTGGATATCGAACCACCCACCGGGGGGCGCTGATGGGGAGCCGCCGAATCTGGATTCGCGTGGCCGGGCTGCTGCTGTTGATGGCGGCCGCCGCGGCGGGAATCGTGCAGATGCGGCGTGCGCGAGGCGTGCCCGATCTGCCGAGCGTCGCTGTGCGCAAGGGCGACTTCCTCGTGCTGGTTCATACCCGCGGTGAGCTGACCTCCATGCGCTCGGCGTCCTTGGTGGCTCCGCAACGCGTGCCCGACCTGACCATTGTGTGGCTGGCCCCGCCGGGCAGCGTCGTAAATGCCGGTGACGTGGTGGTGCGCTTCGACACGAGTCGCGCTCAGCAGCAATTGCAGGAACGCGCAGCCTCATTGAAGCAGGCGCAGGCGACGCTCGACCAGGCCGTGGCCCAGGCGCGCATCACGGCGGAGCAGGACCAACTGGATCTCAAAGCGGCCCAGTTTGCCGTCGAGCAGGCCAAACTCGAGGCTTCCAAGGTGGCGATCATCAGTGAGATCGACGGCGAGGAGAAGCGCATCGACCTGACCATGGCGGAAGAGAAGCTGAAGGTGGAACAGGCCGCCATCGCGCTTCACGTGAAGCAGAACGAGGCGAGGATGGCCTCGGCGGCGCGCCTGCGCGACCAGCAGCAGCAGGAGATAGACATCACCCGCGAGCAGCTCTCGAAGATGGAGATACACACTCCCTTAAAGGGCTTCGTGAGCGTGGCCATGAACAACTCGCAGAGTTGGATGAACCGCCAGCCGTTCAAGGCCGGCGATCATGTCTGGTCGGGCGCTCTTATCGGCGAGATCCCGGATCTCGCGACGCTTCAGATGGAGAGCCGGCTGGATGAAGTGGATCGCGGCAAGATTCCCGCGGGAACGGTGGCGCTGGTCCATGTCGATGCGTTTCCGGAAAAGGCCTTCGAGGCGAAGCTCGTGTCGGTGTCGCTGCTTACCGAGCAGTCTTTTGGCGAGTGGCCGCCCATTCGCAGCTTCAAGGCGTACTCGGCGATCGACCACCCCGACGCTCGTCTGCGGCCCGGCATGAACGCATCGGCCGATTTTGTGATTCAGCGCATCCCCAACGCCCTGAGCATTCCCGCGAAAGCGCTTTTCACGCGGAACGGCAAGGCGGCGGTTTGGGTTCGCGCGAAAAATGGATATGTCGCCGACGAGGTGACCGTGGAGGCGCGCAATCCCGATGAAGTGGCCATTCGCGGTGTTCCGCCGGGCACGCGGGTGACGCTCGAGGAACCGCCGGAAACCGGGGTCCAGAGATGAGCGCCACGCTGTTAACCTCGCCTTCGCCGCCGGTAATCGCGCCGGCTCCCGAGCGACGCGGGTTTCCGTTCGGCCGGCTGGTTGCCACGCTGCTGGTGATGGCGGCGTTGGCCGGACTCGCGTGGATGGGCGTCCGCGCCTGGAAGAAAGTGGTCGCCACGGGCGCGGAACCGATTCCCACCGCGCGTGTGCGAAGCGGTACGGTGACTTTCACGGTTCACGCGAACGGGACGTTGAGCGGAGGAAACTCGGAGACTCTCGTCGCACCCATGATTGGCGGCGGCCAGCTTCACATTACCGATCTGCGCAAACCGGGCGAACTGGTGAAGGCGGGCGATCCGGTGGTGGAGTTCGACACCACCGAACAGGAGTTCAATCTGCGCGAGGCCGAGGCGGATGTGGCCGAAGCGGAGCAGCGCGTCGCCGATGCCAGGGCGCAGCTCGAAGCGCAGAAGGAAGAAGACACCTACGCGTTGCAGAAGGCCCGGTCGGACGTTCGCCTCGCCGATCTCGAAGCGAAGAAGAACCCGATCCTCGCCGCGATCGTCGCGCGCGAAAACGACATGACGCTGGCGCAGGCGCGCGAGACGCTGGCCGAAACCGAGAAGAATATGGCCAATCGGACTTCCACCAACCAGGCGGCGATTCTGGCGCAGGAGGCCGCGCGGGCCAAGGCGCAGGTGCAGGTGGCGGCCGCCCGCCGGAACATCGACTCGATGACGCTCGCCGCGCATCGCGCGGGATACGTTGCCATCCGGCTGAATATGAGCAATCGTTTCTACATTTCGGGCATGACTTTTTCGCCGTTTCAGGTGGGGGACGAAGTGAGTTCCGGCATGCCCGTCGCGGAGATTCCCGATCTCAGCAACTGGGAAGTTACCGCGCAGATTGCCGAAGTGGATCGCGGCCACATCGCCATCGGGCAACCGACGGAGGTGACCGTGATTGCGGCGCCGGGCCGGGTTTTCAAGGGTCGCATCAAGGACCTCGGCGGCACCACCGGCTCGCCCTGGGAACGCCACTTCGATTGCCACGTCGCTCTCGATAAACCGTCGCCGGAGCTGCGGCCGGGAATGAGCGTGCGTATTACCGTCACCACGGATTCGATGAACAACGCCCTGTGGCTGCCCGCGCAGGCCTTGTTCGAGAACAACGGCAGGACGTTTGTCTATGTACCCTCCGGGAACGGGTTCGCCCCGCGCGATGTGAAGCTCGTCCGGAGCAGCGAAAGCCAGGTGGTGATCGCCGGCCTGGCCGAACGTCAGGTGGTGGCGCTCGCCGATCCCACGCGTCAGGCGAAGAAGAAAACCAACGAGGCCACGTCCGCCTCGCAGGCGATCAGCAAATGAGCAGCTTGGCCTCCGAGTGGAATCCGGCGCGTTACTGGTCCGACCTCGCGCTGGCCTTCCAGAGCCTCTTCTCCCAAAAGACCCGCACGTTTCTCACCGCGCTCGGCATCATCTTCGGTGTCGGCGCGGTGATCGGCATGCTCGCGATTGGCGCGGGCGCCCGCCAGGAATCGATGCGCTTCATCGAGCAGCTCGGCGTTCGCAACATTCTGGTGCAATCCGTGCCGGCCTCCAGTCAGGAGGAGATGCAACAGCGGCGGCGCACGTCACCGGGGCTTACCCAGCGTGACGTCCGCGTGCTCACCGCCAATGTGGAGGGCGTTGCGCTGATATCAGCCCGGCGCAGCCTGCATCCGGCACGTGCGCTGCCGCGGCCGGCCCACGATCTGCCGGAACTGTACGGCGTCAGGCCCTCCTACGCCGGCATTCACAACTGGGTTGTCGAAGAAGGTTCGCTCTTTGACGACAAAGACGACGAAGCGAGCGCGGCCGTGTGCGTGCTTGGCGAGGCGGCGAAAACGGGAGTTCTCGGCTACGGTCCGGCGGTGGGCAAGTTCGTCAAGATCAACGACACCTGGCTCCAGGTTGTGGGCGTGCTCCGCGCGCAGGTGGAAACCCAGTCCGATCAGGGCGCCGGCGGCGATCCCAACAATATCGTTTACATCCCTCTGAACACGTATCAGTACCGCTTCTGGGACATGGGCGGCAGCTATAAGGACGAACTCGACGGCGTCGATCTGCGCCTGGCGCCCGGCGTTGACAGCGTCGAAACGGCGCGCGTCGTGAGCGCCATCCTCAGCTCCACCCATCATGGCGTGCAGGATTTCAATGTCGTCATCCCGGCCGCATTGCTGGCCGAACAGCAGCGATCGCAGACCATCTTCACCTACGTGATGGTGGCCATCGCGGCGATCTCGCTGCTGGTGGGGGGCATCGGCATCATGAACATCGTTCTGGCGACGGTGCTGGAGCGCACCCGCGAGATTGGCGTGCGGCGCGCGGTGGGCGCGCGGCGTTCGGACATTGTGCGCCAGTTCCTGGTGGAATCGGTGCTCATCTCCGTCGCCGGCGGGCTGCTCGGCATCGGATTCGGCTATTTGCTTTCGTGGATGATCGCGCACGCCGCGCAGTGGAAGACCATCGTTACGAGTTCCTCCATTCTGATGGCGTTCGGAGTCTCCGCCGCCGTGGGCGTGGTGTTCGGCATCTACCCCGCGCTGAAGGCGTCGCGGATCGATCCAATTGAGGCGCTTCGCTATGAATAAACTCGCGGCTGTCTTTCTGCTGGGCGCGGCATCGTCGCTGGCGGGATCCATGCCGGTTGTGGACAGCATTTATCATCGGCTCTATCCGCCGCCCGCCGAGGTGCGCGTTCGTCCCATCGAGGGATTGGAAGAGCGGATCAAGGACGGCAAACTGCATCTCCACCTGAAGGAGTTCATCGAGCTGGTGCTGCGTAATTCCACCGACATCCAGATCACCCGGCTGGACATTCTGACCTCGACCAACGCGGTGACTTCGGCGAAATCCATTTTCGATCCGCAGCTCGGGCTCGGTTTCAACGTGAACCGGACGGAATCGCCCGAATTCACCCAGCTCGGCGGCGCGCCCACGTTGAACAGCCTCACCGACAACGCCAACGTCAACTACCAGCAGAACCTGCCCACGGGGCAGCAGGTTTCGGTGGGTTTCAGCGGAGAACGCTACTCCAGCAACAGCCTGTACAATACCTTCAACCCGACCGTCACCGGCGGTCTCACCTTCAACGTCACCCAGCCGCTGTTGCAGAACCGGACCGGCCTGCAATATCGCGCCCAGCTTCTGACCGCGCGATCGCGGCTGCTGATTACCTCCGATCAGGATGCGGGGCACATCGCCGATTCGGTGGCCGGCGCCGCGCAGCAATACTGGGCCGCTGTTCAGGCGCGCGACGCCATTCGCGTGCAACAACGCACGCTCGAGTTGGCGCAACGTTCTTATGATCGGGACAAGCAGGCCCTTGACCTCGGCGCGCTGCCGAAGCTCGACATTTACCAGTCGGAATCGCAGGTGGCGCAGAGAAAGCTCGGACTGGTGCAGGCGCAATATGCGTATACCGCGCAGCTTGCCGTCCTGCGGCGCCTCATTGGCGCCGACCTGCAACCGCGCACGCGGACAATTGAGATTGTTCTCGATGACGATCCCTCGGTACTGCCGTCGCGCACGATCGACCCGCTGGAAGACGCGCTTGCCCGCGCCATGAAGACGCGTCCGGAGTTGAGCGCGATTCGCCGCAGCGAGTCGCTGGACGATCTCGACGCGCGCATCGCTCACGACGCCCTGCGCCCCCAGCTCAACCTGAACCTGCAGGGCGGATCGTACGGGCTCGGCGGCAATGAGATTGTCGCCGCCACTCCGCTGTCGCCGCTCGTCTCCGGAGGTCTGGGCGACGCTCTCAGCCAGATGTTTCAGTTCAGTGCGCCGTGGTACCAGGTGGGTCTGCAGTTCAACCTGCCTTTTCGCAACAGTTCGGCGCAGGCGAGCCTTTCCAATGCGCTGGTGAACAAGGCGCGCGACCGCTACTCGGAGCGTCAGGAACAGCAGCAGATCATCCTGGATGTGAAGCAATCCATCGACAATCTGGAGCTGGCGAAGGCTTCGATTGAAGTGGCGCTGAATGCCCGCGATCTCTCGAGCAGGAATGTGGAAGCCGAGCAGCAGAAATACGAGCTGGGCGCCACCACCGCCTTCGAGTTGCTGACCGCGCAAAGCCAGCTCGCCGACGTCGACGCCTCGGTGCTGAACGCCTACATCGGTTACCAGACGGCGTTCATCAACTACGCACGCGCCACGTGGATTCTGTTCGACGAGCTCGGCGTGCAGTGCTGCCGATAAGTTCGCGCTTACTCAGATGGCCCGCACCAGGCGCAGCGGCAGAGTGACAATGGCCCACACGAGGCTCAGCGCCCCGCCCACCGCGATCCCCACCAGCCGGAAGGGCAGCAGAAACAGCCAGACGAATGGGTAAGCGATCAGAGCCGCGATGGCCAGCGGCCAGCACAGGAACAGCAGGATACACCACAACAGGAACTTGACCATGGCGTCGCCTTCTAACTGGGCTACGCATCGGGGGGCCGGAAGGTTCCCGCCGAATGTGGGGCGGGATTGCATCCTGCGCGCGGTTTGTAACCGCGCCTCGGCGCCGATTGAAAACCGGCCGCGGGTTGAAAACCCGCCCCACATCATTCCGAGCGCAGAGCGATCACCGGATCCACCCGCGCCGCCCGCCGCGCCGGGATGAAGCAGGCCAGCAGCGCCACGAACGTCAGCAACGCAGGTGTCAGCACAAAAGTCGCCGGGTCGCTGACGGTGACGCCGAACAACAGCGTCTTTAAGAACCGCGTGAGTCCGAACGCCGCGCCTGTCCCGATTACCACGCCGATTGCAGCCAGCAGCAGGCCGTGCCGCATAATGAGGCCGACCATCTGCATCTGCCGTGCTCCCAGGGCCACGCGGATGCCGATCTCCGCGGTCCGCTGCTCCACCGCATAGGACATTACGCCGTAGATGCCCACCGCGGCCAGAAGCAGCGCGACGCCCGCGAAAATCCCCAGCAGGAGCATGTTGAAATCCTGACGCGCCGTGGACTTCGAGACCACCCGAGCCATGGTGAAGATGTCCCCGACGGGAAGCTGCGGGTCCACCCGCAGAGTCTCCCGCTGCACGTGAGAGATAAGCGAAGACGGATTGCCGCGAGTGCGCAGAATCCACGACGAAGGGATCACGCTGTTGCCCAGCCGAACCAGCCCGTCCGGCGACTGCGCCTCCGGTACGTAGAACACGGGCACGAGGTCCTGATCGAGTCCGCGCTCGCGCACATTGGCCACCACGCCTACGATGACCCGTGGCTTGTCTTCGAATTCGGGCCCGAGGCCATGGCCGATGACGACGCTCTGCCCGATCGGGTCCTGCTTCGGCCAGTACTTCCTCGCAAAGGCCTCGTTGAGGATGACTACGGGTTCGCTGGCGCCGGTATCGCCGTCATTGAACACCCGGCCGCGGCGCAGCGGGATGCCCAGCGCCTGGAAGTAGTGAGAGCTGATCAGCCGGTACTGCTCGTCGGATTCGTAGCGCTCTCCGTTCTTCGGCGCCCGGCCGACGATGGTGAACGGCAGGTCAATCTCCGCTTCGATGGGCAGAACCAGAGTCCATGCCGCGGCCTCCACGCCGGGCAGCGATTCGAAATGCTCCTGCATGTTGCGAATCAGGGCCTCCATCTTTGCCGCGCTGTTGTACTTCACTCCGGCAAGCGACGTCTTCATGGTGAGAACGTTTGCCGTGTCAAAACCGGGTTTCACGCTGTTGACCGCCACGAACGTCCGGATCAGCAGCGCGGAGCCGATCAGCAGGACCAGAGAAAGTGCGATCTCGGCGACAACCAGGATGTTACGGGTCGTCTGCCGGCCGGCTCCGCCGGTGGTTCGGGCGCCCCCTTCGCGCAGCGCCTGATTGAGATCGGGCCGCGAAATCTGCAGCGCCGGCGCCAGTCCGAACACCAGTCCGGTCAGCAACGACACTCCCAGGGTGAACAGCAGAATGCGGCCGTCCAGCAATCCCAGGGCGCTCAGATGTTCGGCCTCGGGCATGCGCGGCAGGTTGCCCGGCGCAACCGCGAGCAGCGCGCGCAATCCCACGCTGCCGAGAAAGACCCCGATCACACCGCCCGCGCCCGCCAGCAGGACGCTCTCGGTGAGCAATTGCCGGAAGATATGCTTTCGGCTCGCGCCGATGGCCACGCGCACCGCGATCTCCCTGCTTCGCGACGCCGCGCGCACCAGCAGAAGGTTGGCCACGTTCGCGCATGCGATCAACAGCACAAAGCCTACGGCGCCCAGCAGGATCCACAGAGTGTTCTTGACATCGCCGGTTTCCAGGTCGCGCATGCTCACGGCGGCCACGCTTTCGGTCTTGTTCATCCATTCCGGGTAGAGCCGCCGGTACTTTTCGCCCACGACCTTGAGTTCCGCCAGAACCTGAGGCATGGTCAGGCCCGCTTTCATGCGCGCGTCCACCCGAAGGTAGTGACCCTGGTTGGTGCTGTTCGGATCGGGCTGCAACGGGATGAAGACGTCGGATTTCGGGTCGCTCTCGTAAGCGGCGCCCATCACGCCGATCACGGTGTAAGGCTCGCCATTGAGCAGGATGGCCCGGCCGACGAGGCCGCGATCCGCTCCAAAGCGCCGCTTCCATAACCCGTTGCTGATCACCGCGACCCTCGGGCCGTTCGGCGAATCTTCCTCGTGCGTGAACGTGCGCCCGAGGATGGGGCTCACCTGGAACAGGCGGAAGTAATCCTCGGTGACGTGTATCGCTTTCACCTGCTCGGGCAGGCCGTCGGAAGACAGGTTCATGCCCGAGCCGAAATCGTGCGCCGATACGTCCTCAATCGCGGTGGCGGTCTTCCACACGTTGAACTTCGGAATCGAGATGGAAGGGCCGTCGCCATCGGGAAACCTGCGGACCAGCGTGACCAGACGATCGGCATCCTTGTATGGCAGCGGACGCAGCAGAACGCGGTCGATCACTGTGAAGATGGCCGTGTTGGCGCTGATCCCGAGGGCCAGCGTGGCAATGGCGATGGCGGTAAAGCCGGGACTCTTTGCCAGCACGCGGAGGGCGAACCGAAGGTCGTGGAGCATGTGTAGTAATACGTGCGAGATAGAACCAGGTTCCCCCATTTCGCCGCCGTTCGCGGGAGTACAATATGCAGCCACAATCCGATGAGCTGCGGACCGTGAATTGCATGTAAACTCGGGCACCCACGGCTTGGAACGCTGCTATCATGTAAGCGAACCGATGCTTTCGCAGAGGCTGCAACTTAAGGTCGCGCAAAAGCAGATCCTGACCCCCGGGCTGGTCCAGATGGTCACAGTCCTGCAGCTCAACCGCCTCGAGCTGAAGGACATGATCATTCAGGAGATCGCCCAGAATCCGGTGCTGGAAGAGTCCGCCGAGGCTGGCGAGGAGCTGACTCCCGAGGAAGTCCAGGCGCTTCTTGAAAACGAGCGAGTTGCCGACCCTTCCGATCAGCCGATTCTCGAAGCTCTCAGCATGAACGGGACCTCGGCCGAGCAGGACGGCGCGGGCGAATCGGCCGAATCGGGCGAAGCCGTGGAGGCGGCGGCACCCCAGGATGTTCTTACCGGCCCCGTCGAGGTGGATGTCGAAGCTCCCGCCGCGCCGCCCCCCGTGGAAACGACGGACACGCCGGAGGCCCGCGAGGACAAGGACCCCTTCGACGAGATTGATTTCGGCTCTTTTTTCGACGATTATCTCGACCCGGGTTATAAGAGCCCGGCCTCGGAAAATGTCGAAAAACCCTCCTTTGAAACCTTTCTCTCTTCCCCGGTCACCCTCGCCGATCATCTGCAGTCGCAGCTCTCCGTTTTGGTAATGTCCGAAGCGGTGCGCGATGCGGCGATCAGCATCATTGGCAATCTGGACGAGTACGGACGGCTTACCGCATCGCTGGAGGAGATCGCGCAGTCCGACGGCCGGACCGCGGCGGAGATGGAAGACGCGCTGCGTGTGGTGCAGAGCCTCGACCCGGCCGGCATCGCCGCCCGCGACCTGCGCGAGTGCCTGCTGCTGCAACTGGAAAGCCGCAACGCCCGCGGCGGCGTCGCCTGGCAGATTGTGGACAATCATCTGAAATTGTTGCAGTCCCGCCAGTATCGGGACCTGGCGCGGCTGCTGGGGCGTCCCGCCAATCACATCCAGATCGCCGTGGATGTGATCCGCAGGCTCGATCCATGGCCCGGTTTGCGCTACTCGGCGCCGGGGGCCCGTCAGGTGGAGCCCGACGTCTATATTTCCAAGGACGGCGACACTTATCTCATTCAGCTCAACGAGGACGACCTCCCGCAGCTCCGTCTGAACGCGCAGTACAAGCGCATGCTCGACCGCGATCAGGAGCCCAGCAAGGAAGTCCGCAACTACGTCAAGGAACGCTACGCCTCGGCGCTGCAGCTCATGAAGAACATCGAGCAGCGCAAGCACACCATTCAGCGCGTCTGCGAATCGATTGTGCGGCGGCAGCTCGATTTTCTCGAGCGTGGCATCGACTGTCTGAAGCCGATGATGATCAAGGAAGTGGCGGAAGAGATCGGCGTGCATCCTTCGACGGTCAGCCGCGCGGTGGCGGGCAAGTATGCGCATACGCCGCAGGGCGTTTTCGAGCTGCGTTATTTCTTCTCCGAAGCGGTGCAGGGCTCGGCCGGCAGCGCCACGCCGCTGCTGATCCTCAAGCGCAGGGTGAAGAAGATGATCGAGGAGGAGGATCACAGCAAACCGCTCACCGACGAGCAGATTACCGCGCGTCTGCGATCCGAAGGCATCGATGTCACGCGGAGGACCGTGGCCAAATATCGCGAAGACATGCGCATTCCCTCCACGCATCAGCGGCGCATACGTAGCTGAATTCTCCCACTGGAGGTAATCGATGAAACTTGTCTATACCGGCAGGAAGGCGGAGTTCCCGCCGAACCAGGCCAGAAAGCTGGACGCCAAACTGGCGCTGATCTCCAAACTGCTGGGGCACAGCGACAAGGAAGGACGCGTGGTGCTCACTCGGGAACGCTTTCAGCACCAGGCCGAAATCACCGTCAACGTTTGGGACCATCGGGTTGTCGCTCTCGGCGCCGATGGCGATTTGTTTGCCGCCGTCAGCTCCGCTGTGGACAATCTCGAGAAGCAGCTCGCGAAAATGCGCACGAAGTGGCGCGACACCAAACGTCACAAGGACAGCATTCGGCAGCCGGAAGCGGAAGCGGCGGTGAATGGCGCGTCCGCGAAGACCGCGTCGCCCAGAGCGGCAAGAAAAGCGGCCGCTCCCACGAAACGCCGGTCGCCGAAAGTGTTTCGGGTGGGGCAGACGGAAACGCCCGACCATCGCGTCAAACCCATGACCGTGGACGAGGCCATGCTGGAAATCGACGCCGGCGAAGATTACCTGGTCTTCGAGGAAGCGACCACAGGCAAGCGGAACGTCCTGGTCCGCCGCAAGGATGGCGACTTCGACCTCGTTGAGAGCTAGCGTGCGGCGACGCGCTGCGAAGCACACTGCGGGTGGTGCGTTTCGCCGGGTCGAAGGTTCGGCCCGGGCCCACTCCGCCAGCTCCGAGCTGGTCATCCTCACCGGCGTCAGCGGCGCCGGCAAAGGTACGGCCCTGCGGGCTTTTGAGGATCTCGGCTACTACTCCGTCGACAATCTGCCGGTCGGACTGATTTCCAAGTTCGCCGAGCTGGTTCATTCCTCTCACGAAGTCCGCCACGCGGCCCTGGTAGTGGATATCCGTGAAGGGCAGGAACTCTCCCGCCTGCCCGCGCTCGTGAAGACTCTGCGCCGGAAGGTTCCCGTGCGCCTGGTGTTTCTCGAGACCGACGATCGCACGCTCATGCGCCGCTACAGCGAGACGCGCCGCCCGCACCCGCTGGGCACCGGGCTGTCGGTGGCCGAGAGCATCCGCAGCGAGCGCAAGCGTCTGGAGCCAATTCGCGCCGTGGCCGATGTGGTGATCGAAACCTCCGGTCTCAACGTGCACGAACTGCGGGAGATCATCGGCGAGAAATTCTCCGGCCAACGCGATAAGTCCAATCTGCGCATTGAGGTGACCAGCTTCGGCTACCGGTACGGGCTGCCCGCCGACAGCGATCTCGTGTTCGACGTCCGTTTCCTGCCCAATCCGAACTACGTGCCCGAATTCAAGCACAAGACCGGCCGTCACGCCGGAGTGGCTCGTTACATTCGGTCATTCCCGCAAACCGTGGAATTCGTGAACCGCATCTCCGAGCTGCTGATTTACCTGATCCCGCATTACATTCAGGAAGGGAAGAGTTATCTGACCGTTTCGTTCGGCTGCACTGGCGGGCATCATCGATCGGTGATGATCGCCAGCGAGGTCGCCAGGCATCTGGCGCGCGCCGGCTATAAGGTGAAAGAGACGCACCGCGACATCCGCAAGGGATGAGTTCGCGCTGTTTCTGTTTTTTCTTTCCCAGCGGACAATTCGCTTCACGGCCCGAGTATAGGCGAAGTTCGCGCCTGTTGAACTCGTCGGGCCGCCACGAACGTATTAAGATGTGGAAGCCATGACAGCTATCGTTCATGACCCGCGCACAACGGACCGCGCCCCGCGCTCCGCGGTGAGCTTCGGTTCCGTGTCTCGCCGCGGGCTCGCGGCCTGTGGACTTCTCAGTGACCCGCGCACAACGGACCGCGCCTCGCGCTCCGCGGTGAGCTTCGGTTCCGTGTCTCGCCGCCGGCTCGCGGCCTGTGGACTTCTCAGTGACCCGCGCACAACGGACCGCGCCTCGCGCTCCGCGGTGAGCTTCGGTTCTGTGTTTCGCCGCGGGCTCGCGGCCTGTGGACTTCTCAGTGACCCGCGCACAACGGACCGCGCCCCGCGCTCCGCGGTGAGCTTCGGTTCTGTGTCTCGCCGCGGGCTCGCGGCCTGTGCGCTCATGTTCCTCGCAACTGCGGCCTCCGCGCAGACGATCGTCGTTCGTCTGGGGACGCTGGCCCCCCGCAATTCGCGCTGGCATCAGTTGATTCTCGACATGGGAGACAAGTGGAAGAAAGCGTCCGGCGGAAAAGTGGAGCTGAAGGTTTACCCCGGCGGCGAGCAGGGCGACGAGCCCGAAATGGTGGAGAAAATGCGCATTGGCGCCCTTCAGGCCGTGGCCATCTCCGGCGCCGGTCTTAGCGGCATCGACGCCGCCGACGCGGCGCTGCAGATTCCCATGATGTACGACTCCTGGGACGAACTCGACTACGTCCGTGATCGCATCGGCCCGCAGCTCGAGAAAGGTCTCACCACGCGCGGCTACATCGTGCTGAACTGGGGCGACACCGGCTGGATTCATTTGTTCTCGAAACGGCCCGCGGCCACGCCCGACGATTTCAAGCGCATGAAATTGTGCGTGCTGCAGGGCGACACGGCCGATTTCGAGTTATTCAAGCGGGACGGATTTCAACCCGTGGCGCTGGCCACTACCGATATCCTCACCGGTCTGCAGACCGGTCTCATCGATGCCTTCGAAGCGCCTCCGATGGTCGCCCTGGCGAGCCAGTGGTTCGGCGGCGCGCGCAATATGCTCGACATCAAATTCGCGCCGCTTTCCGGGGCCGCGCTGATGTCGAAACAGACCTGGGATCAGATTCCCGCCGGCATTCGTCCGCAGTTGCTCTCCATTGCGCGCGATTCCGGCGCGGAGATTCGCCAGGAGATCCGCCGCATGGAAGACAATTCCATCGGCATGATGCAGACGCTCGGTCTCAACGTCGTCCACGCCGACGCGGACGCCGCGGCCCAGTGGCGCGCGCTGATCGAGCAAAAGCTCTGGCCGGCCCTGCGCGGTGGCGCGATGCCCGCGCCTCTGTTCGATCAGGTGAAGAGCCTCTGCCAGCAGTATCGGGCAGCCCATTCGGGCGCTGCGCCGAAGAAGAGCACTCGACGTAAGCAAACGACAGCCCGGTGACACCCGAACTCCAGCCAGCCGCCGCCGAACGGCGCAAGTGGTATGTGGTGGCCGAGGACAGCCTTTCCGTAATCGCGCTGTCCCTGATGATGCTGCTGCCGGTGTCCGAGATGGTCACGCGGATCCTCCACGTGCCCGGCATCCCCGCGTCGCCCATGTTCGTTCAGCAGCTCACGTTGTGGGTGGGGTTGCTGGGGGCCGCGCTGGCCTCGCGCTCCGGCCGCCTGCTCGCGCTCTCTTCCAGCACCTTCCTGCCCGAGCGCATTCGGCCGTACGTTGCGGTCTTCACTGCGTTCATGCTGACCGCCGTGGCGACATCACTGGCGAAAGCAAGCTGGACGTTCGTCGCCAGTGAGCGCGAAGCGAGCGGCATGCTTCTGCCCGGACTGCCGCGCTGGTGGTTCATCCTGATCATGCCCGTAGGATTCGGCGTGATCGCGCTGCGGGCGATCTGGCTGGCGGGACGATGGCGGTCGCGGCTGATCGCTCTGCTCGGCGTGCTGGTCCCTGCCGTCCTGTGTTACTGGATTCCGCCCGGCCAACCCACCGTGTTCTGGCTGGGCATCGGCGTGATGTTCGCGGCTGCGCTGCTTGGGTTGCCCATCTTCGCGGTGTTTGGCGGCTTCGCGCTGCTGCTGTTCTGGAACAGCTCGACGCCGGTGGCCTCAGTGCCGGTGGAGATGTATCGCCTCGTGGCCTCGCCGCTGCTTCCGTCGATTCCGCTGTTCACGCTGGCCGGCTATTTCATGGTGCAGGGTGGCGCGACAAAACGGCTGCTACGCGTGTTCACGGCGTTGTTTTCATGGATGCCCGGCGGGCTCGCACTGGTGACCGTGCTGATCTGCACGGTGTTCACGTGGGCCGGCTCGGGCCTGACCATTCTCTCCATCGGCGGCCTCCTGGTACCCGTGCTGGTGCGCACTCGCTACCCCGAGAAGTTCTCCATCGGGTTGCTGACATCGTCGGGATCGCTCGGTCTGCTGTTCCCGACCAGCGTTCCGACCATCCTCTACTGCGTCTATTCGCAGACGCCCATCGATCAGCTTTTCATCGGCGGCATTCTGCCGCTGCTGCTGATGGTTTCGCTGGTGGCGGCGATGGGCATCTACGAAGGCCTGCGCTGCGATGCGGTGCGCGAGCGTTTCTCCGCGCGCGAGGCCGTGGCGGCGCTCTGGGAAGCGAAGTGGGAGCTGCTCATTCCGGCCATCATGATCGTGGGCATCTTCGGCGGCTTCGGCACGTTGACCGAGGCGGCTGCGCTCACCGCCTTCACCGCGCTGGTGGTGGAAGCGTTCGTCTACCGCGACCTGAAGCTGATCCGCGACTACGACAAGGTGTTCGTCGAGTGCGCCACCATCGTCGGCGGCGTCCTGCTCATCATGGGCGTGGCTCTCGGCTTCACGAATTACCTGGTGGACGCGGAGGTGCCCGCGCATATCATCGACTGGGTACAGAGCACCATCCACTCGAAGATCCTGTTCCTGCTGGTGCTGAACGTGGCGCTGCTGGTGGTGGGCGCGCTGATGGATGTGTTCGCCGCGATCCTGGTGGTGGTGCCGCTGCTCAAGCCGCTCGCCGCGCTGTACGGGATTCATCCCGTGCAGATGGGCATCATCTTCATCGCCAACCTGGAGCTGGGCTACCTGCACCCGCCGGTGGGCATCAACCTCTTCCTGGCGGCGTACCGGTTCAGGAAATCCATGGTTTATTTGATGTGGGCCACGCTGCCGTTCCTCGGCATCCTGTTCCTGAGCGTCCTGCTGATCACCTACCTGCCGTGGCTGACCGAAGCCCCGCTGCACTGGTTCGGGAAATGAATGGCTCGGTCCTGCTTATCGTCTATCGATATACAATAAACATGTGATCCGGTCGTTTCGAGACGCCGACACCGGGAACGTCTTTCACGGCGTCAGAGCGAAGCGGTTTCAGGCAATCGAGAAGACGGCGATACGCCGGCTTTTTCAGCTGCACGCCGCGCGAAGCCTGCGCGATCTGCGCTCGCCCGGCTGCTCGCTGGAATCGCTCAGAGGCGATCGTGTCGGCCAGCACAGCATCCGGATCAACGACCGATACAGGGTCTGCTTTGTCTGGAAGGACGGGGACGCGTTTGAAGTCGAGATTGTGGATTACCACTGACGGAGGAACGAATGATCAGGCCACCGCATCCGGGAGAAACGATTCGCGAGGACTACCTTACACCGCTCGGCATGAGCGTGAATCAGCTCGCCAGAGCCCTTGGCGTGGGTGCCGCCCGGCTGAATGAGATCGTGCGCGGGAGGCGAGGCGTCACCGCAGACACCGCGCTACGGCTGGCGCGTTGCTTTGGCACCAGCGCGGAGTTCTGGCTCAATCTGCAGACGCTCTACGACCTGCGGATGGCCGACGCCGGCGCGCGAAAGAAAATTGAGCGCGAGGTCACGCCGCTCAAGGTTGCGTGAAGTGGACAACTTAGCGCCAGCCGCCCATGTACCTTTTCCACATCTTCCGCTCGTTTCTGCCGCTGCATAATCCGATCGGCTTCGGTCCGGCTGATTTCATTGAGATCGCGCTGGCTGGGCTGCTGGTCGTATTGGTGCTGGCGCACGCGCGCGTCGAGGCGCTTGCCCGGAAGCTCGCCGTTCGCACCGTCTGGTGCATGCTGGCGCTCGCCGGGCTGGCCGTCGTCCTTCGCCTCGCGTTGCTCCCAGCCGCCCCAGTACCCGCTCCACGCGGCGCCGACGATTTCAGCTACCTGCTCCTCTCCGACACCCTCGCGCACTTCCGCCTCGCGAATCCGACGCACCCGCTGCATCAGTTCTTCGAGTGGAACTTCGTCCTTCAGCAGCCGGCGTACAGCTCCATCTATCCGATCGGCCCGGCTCTGGCGCTCGCATTCGGCCAGATCGTATTTCACTCGCCCTGGGCCGGCGTGCTCCTCGCCACCGGCCTGTTCTGCGCGCTCTGCTATTGGATGCTGCGCGGCTGGACGACACCCGGATGGGCGCTCGCCGGCGGGTTTCTTGCCGTCTGCGAATTCGGCCCCCTGTGCTACTGGACGAATTGCTACTGGGGTGGGGCGGTCTCGGCCTGCGCCGGCTGCCTTGCATTCGGCGCATTGCCCCGCCTGCGCGATCACCGCCGCATTCGCGATGCGGTCGCGCTCGGCCTCGGCGTCGGACTGCAGATGATTTCGCGCCCCTACGAATCGGTGATTCTCGATCTCGCCGTCGCGCTGTTCCTGCTGCCATCGGTCCGCGGGATCGCGAAGCTGATCGCGGTCGCCGCGCTCGCTGTCCTGCCCGCCGTCGCACTTCTCGCGCTCCACAATCACGCCGTCACCGGCAACTGGACCTCGCTCCCTTACCAGCTCAGCCGGTACCAGCACGGCGTCCCCACCACTCTCACGTTCCAAACTGACCCGGTTCCCCACGACCGTCTCAACATCGACCAGCGAATCTACTACGAAGGCCAGAAGGCGGTCCACGATTCCACTCCGGGCTTCTTCGCGCGCCTGGCCGACCGGCTCCCGTTCACACGATTCTTCCTGCTCCCGCCGCTCTATCTCGCGATCCCGTTCTTCGTCCTGCTGCTGGGACAACCGCGCTTCGCATGGGTGGCCCTCACTCTCGCGCTCTTCGTGATCGGTTCGAACTTCTACCCATATTTCTTCCCGCACTACGTGGCCGCCGCGGCCTGTCTGGTGCAGCTTGCAGCCGTGGCCGGCCTCGAACGGCTGAGCCGATTCAGCGAACGCGCCGCGCGCTGGATGGTCCTGCTATGCGCCGCCCATTTTCTGTTCTGGTACGGCCTGCATGCGGTGGGCAACGAGCAAATGCTGGACGCCATCGGCCAGTACGATTTCTGGGACGTCATTCCCCACGGCGACCCCGAACATCGCCTCGCGATCGATGCGCAACTCGACAGCGCACCCGGCAGGCAACTCGTGTTTGTGCGCTACTGGCCTGAGCATGGTTATCACGAGTGGATTCACAATGGGGCGGACATCGACGGGCAGCGCGTGATTCTGGCGCTCGATCTTGGTCCCGACGAAAACGAAGAGCTGATCCGCTACTACCCGCGGCGCACTGTGTGGCTGCTGGAGCCGGACGCAATACCGCCGAGCCTCACGCCATACGTCGAGCCGCCGGAAACGCCGCCGGTAGTCGCTTCACCGCCGGCGCCGGCGTCGAACGACGCAAATCACGGCATTGTGCTGGAGCAGGTTCGTTAATCGTATCGGAGCGCCTCCATCGGATCCACGCGCGCGGCGCGCCGAGCCGGAATGTAACTCGCCACTACCGCGATCACCAGCAGCGCCGCCGGCACGCCAACCAGAATCAGCGGATCGCCGAGGCCCACGCCGAACAGGAAACTCTTCAGGACGCGCGCGACTCCCAGCGCCCCCGCCGTGCCGATGGCCACGCCAGTCAGCGCCACAACCGACGCGCGTCCCACAATCGTTCGCATCACGTCCACGCCTCGCGCGCCCAGCGCCATGCGCAGGCCGATTTCATGCGTCCGCTGACTCACCGAGTAAGCCGTGAGTCCATACGTCCCCACCGTGGCCAGCACCAGCGCCAGCGCGGCGAACACGCCGATCAGCCCCATGGCCACGCGTCGCAGGATGGTGGAATCGCCGATCACGGCGCTCATTGGCTGCACATCCGCCACCGGCTGCTCCGGGTCGAGCGCCAGCACTTCACGACGAATTGCCGCCGAAAGCGGCCCCGGCTCGACAGTGCTGTGCACCACCAGCGTCATCATCTCGCTGGGCAACTGCGCATGGGGCACGTAGACCGCCGGCTCCGCCTCCTGGTCGAGGCCATAGAGCTTTGCGTCCGCCACCACGCCGACAATCTGACACGCCGGAGCATTCCACGGCGGAAGCTGCAGGCTCTTTCCCACCGCGTTCCCGCCGCCGTAATGCCCGCGGACCATCGCCTCGTTGACTACGACGACTCGCGGGCTGCTCAACACATCGCGAGTGTCAAAATCGCGGCCGGCATGAAGCGGAATGCCCATTGCGGAGAAATAGCCAGGCGTAATTATGCGAAAGTCGGCATTCAGCTCGTGGCCTGCGCGCGGGGTGGGCAGACCGGGCACACGAAACAACTGCAGCCCGATCCGGCTGTTCAGAAAGGTTTGGCGGAACGGCAGGAGCTGGATGGCCCCCGCGGATTCCACGCCCGGCAGCGTGCGCACGCGCGCCAGCGCATGGCGATAAAAATCCGCGCGCTTTGCCGTGTCCGGATAGCGCGCCACGGGTACGCCAAGCTGCATGGTAAGCACGTTGCTGGGGCGGAATCCGGGGTCCACCGACATGAGCCGTACGAAGCTGTGCGAGAGCAAACCCGCCGCCGCGGCCAGCACCAGGGCCAGCGCGATCTCCGCCGCCACCAGTATGTCGCGGATCTGCTGTGAGCCGCCCACGAGCGTGCGGCCCGTGGAGCGTAGCGCATCGTTGAGATCCGTCTTCGACGTGCGGATCGCCGGGGCCAGGCCAAACACCACGCCGGTCAGCAGCGCCACGGCGAAAGTGAACAGCAACACGCGCCCATCGATGCTCATGCTTTGCAGAAGCGAAAGCTGGTCGGGAATGACATGGCGCAAAAGCCGGATGCACCACTGCGCGAGCAGAAGCCCAAAACCGCCGCCAAGCAGAGCGAGGAGGACACTTTCGGTGAGCAGTTGCCGGATGATCCTCAGCCGCCCCGCGCCCAGCGCAGCTCGCACCGCAATCTCACGCTGCCTTCCCGCCGCCCGCGCCAGCAGCAGATTGGCCACGTTTGCGCAGGCCAGCAGAAGCAGTAGCCCCACCGCCCCCAGAAGGACCATCAGCGGCGGCCCCACCAGCCCGGTCACCAGCCGATTGATCGGAATCACCTTGATCCCCCAGCCTTCATTCGCCGCCGGGTATTCACGCGCCAGCCGGTTTTCGATGGCGGCCAGCTCCGCCTGCGCCTGAGCCACGGTGACGCCCGGCTTCAGGCGGGCGAAGACGCCCCGGTTGCGGGACACGCGTTCGCTGCTGTTGGGATCCATGGCCAGCGGCGTCCAGACGTCGATGCGGCCGAAGAACATGGCTTTCTCCCGCGGCAGAACGCCAACGATCATGCGCGGCAACCCGTCGAGGGTCAGCCGCCGTCCGATCACCGCCGGGTCGCCGTGCAGTTCCGTTCGCCAAAACCCCTCGCTCACCATCGCCGCTCCTGGCCCGCCCGGCAGGTCCTCCTCGGAATTGAATTCGCGGCCGAGCAGGGGCTCCATGCCCAGCGCGTCGAAGAATCCGGCCGTGGCCCTGCCTGCGGGAACGCGCTCGGGTTCGCGGCCGAGCACGACATTGACGCCGTAGTCGGGCAGGGCGAATGCCGCGCCCATCCTTTCGAAGGACCGGCTCTGCCGTTTCCAGTCGAGGTAATTGGCTTCGGACGTCACGGCTATCGGAAGGCCGATGCTCGCGTTAGTCTCCCAGATGCTGACCACGCGGTCGACGTCGTGCAGGGGCATGGGGCGCAGCAACACCGCGCTGATCATGCTGAAGATGGCGCTGTTCGGGCCGATGCCGAGAGCGAGCGCAAGGACGGCTACCACCGCGAACCCCGGATTGGCACACAGGGTTCGCAGGGCATAGCGGATGTCCTGGATCACACCTAAAGCTACGATATCAGCCGGCGCGATGTTCCATATGCCGACCAAACCGGGCCGCCGCTTGTAACACAAAATGACGCAGGGCCCCGGAAGCTGGCATTGATGGGATATGCCCACGCGCACCAGCCTCAACGTCTCACTTACCCCCGAGCTGGAGCGATTCGTCCAGTCGCGCGTCGCCACGGGTTTGTACCAGACCGCCAGCGAGTTCGTCCGGGAGGGTCTGCGATTGCTTGAGGAGCGGGAGCGCTCGCGCGAGACGACTCTTCAGGAGGTGCGCGCCAGAATTCGGCGCGGCGTCGAGCAGGCGGATCGTGGCGAGTTGCTGGATGGAGCCGGTGTGTTCGAGGAGATCCGCCGGTTCGGCGCCCGGCCCCGGTCGAAGCGCAAGTGAAACGACAGCGCTCCTCACGCCGCAAGCGCGTGCCGATCTCATCGAAATCTGGAACTATATCGCCGAGGACAGTACGGATCAGGCGGATCGGGTGCTGCTGGCTCGATTGCACGATTCCCTGAAGCGCCTGGCTCAGTCGCCCGCGCTGGGCCGCTGGAAAGCCCCCTCCAGATCATTGCGGTCATTCATGGAGCGCGGCGCCTGGACGTCTTCCTCCAGTCGCGCTCCATGGAGCCGGACGACCGAGGCGTTTATTCCGGCAGTTTCTGTTCGCCGGTGATCGTGAATTGGGCCTCCGCCACTGACGCGCCCGTGCCGGGCTGGCCCCCGCCGATGCTGAGCGAGTAGGCGCCTGCGGCTACGAGGCGATCGCTGGCTTCGTTCACCATGCTCAGGTCGCGCGGCTGCAGCGTGAATTCGACGTGCCACGTTTCGCCGGCTTCGAGATGTTCGCGCTCGAAGCCACGCAGCGCGCGAATCGGCGCGCCGGGAACGTCGGGGAATTTCAGGTACACTTCGGCTACTTCGTCGCCGGCCGGACCGCTCACGTTCTTCACGTCAACGCCGAAATGCAGAGGCTGACCAGCCTCCAGCTTGTCGGCAGAAAGCTTCAGGTTGGCATACTCGAACTTCGAGTAGCTCAACCCGTATCCGAACGGATAGAGCGGCGTGCCCGTGAAATAGCGGTAGGTGCGGTTCTTCATCGAATAATCGGTGAAGTCCGGCAACTGCTCCACGCCCTTGTAGAAGGTCACCGGCAGTCGGCCAGCCGGATTGTTCGCGCCGGCCAGAGTTTCGGCGATCGCCGCGCCTCCCTCTTCGCCCGAGTACCAGGCTTCGAGGACCGCGTTGGCATGCTCGGCTGCCCAGTTCACCGACAGCGCGCTGCCGTTCATGAGCACCACCACCAGCGGCTTGCCGGCAACCCCCACCGCCTCCAGCAGATCCTCCTCCTCCTTGGGAATGTCCAGACTGGTGCGGTCGCCGCCCTTGAAGCCCGGCAGATTGACGTCCATCTCCTCGCCTTCGAGATCGGACGTGATCCCCACGACCGCGACAATGACATCCGCCTGCTTCGCCGCGGCCACCGCGCGCTGGAGCGCATCGGGATCCACGCGCCGCCACGTCAGCGTCTGGAACAGGCCCATCGGCCACGCCTCGTCCACCTTCAGTGCGTGCTTCTCGCCTTTCTTCAGCGTCAGCGTGAGCATCTTTCGCTGCGGCCACTCGGAGGCGCTGCCGTCGATGACCATTTTGCCGTCCAGATACATGTGGCTGCGCGCGCCGTTCAGCGTGATCTCCCACGTGCCCGACTCAGGCGCGGTGAGCCAGCCCGTCCACTGCGCCGCGGCGGCGGTGAAGCCCGCGGGCATGCCGGGATGCGCGAAGTCCATTTCAATGTTCCTGTCGGTGCGGGTCAGGTCGGGCGCGCCTTCGATCTTTCCGCTGCGGAAGAACTCCACCCTGACGCCGGGCTTGCCGTCGTTCGTGCTGAACGCTTCGGGCGGCACCGGCGCCTGCGGGCGCAAGAAGTTCGTGCCGGGCTCGAAGGTCACCTGCGCGTTCGCGAACTGCCTGCGGATGCCGTCCAGCGCCGTGGTCGCGCGCGAGGGCGTGCCGTTGTAGTTGCCCTCGAGCACGCGGATCTGATCGGCCAGCGGACCCACCACGGCGATCTTCTTCACGCCGGCCCTCAGCGGCAGAACGCCATCGTTCTTCAGCAGCACCATGGTCTCGCGCGCCGCCTTCAGCGCCAGTTGCCGGTGCGCTTCGCTGTCGTTCTCCGAGTCGGGAGTCTGCGCGTACTTCACCATCTCCGGCGGATCGAACATGCCCAGCGCCATGCGCGCGCGGATGAGCCGCTTCACGGCGGCGTCGATGTCTTTCTCCGTCAGCAGGCCCTGCTTCACGGCGTCGATGTACTTCGCGTAGTCCGAGTTGTCGCGCATGGGCGCGAAGAAGTCGATGCACTCGTTGTCCATGCCGGCCTTCAGCGAAACCGCCGCCGCCTCGGCCGGTGTCTTCACGTAGTGATGCCCGCTCTCGATATCGGTGATGGCGCCGCAATCGGAAACCACGTAACCGTCGAACCTCCACTTGCCGCGAAGCTGATCCTTCAGAAGAAAATCGCTGGCGCAGGCGGGCTGGCCGTTCACGCTGTTGTAGGCGCACATCACCGACCACGCCTTGCCCTCCACCACGGTGGCGCGGAACGCCGGCAGATAGGTGTCCTCCTCGTCGTGCTTCGACACCTTCAAGTCGATGGAGTGCCGCAAAGGCTCCGGCCCGCTGTGCACGGCGTAGTGCTTGGGAGTGGAGATGACGCGCAGGTACCTGGAATCGTCGCCCTGCATGCCAGTGACGAAGGCCACGCCCATGCGCGCAGTGAGGAACGGATCCTCGCCGTAGGTTTCCTGGCCGCGGCCCCAGCGCGGATCGCGGAAAATGTTGATGTTCGGCGCCCAGAAATCGAGGCCTTCCATGATGCTGCGCCGCCCGGCGCGCACGGCCATGTTGTGCTTGGCGCGGGCTTCGGTGCCGATCACCACCGCCATGTCGTGAATCAGCGGCGCGTCGAAGGACGCCGCGAGACCGATCGGCTCCGGGAACACCGTGGCCGTGCCGAAAGCCACCCCATGCAGAGCCTCGCTCCACCAGTCGTATTTCGGCACGTCGAGGCGCGGAATCGCGCGGGACTGGTTCACCAACTGCGATGCTTTCTCTTCGAGCGTCATCCGGCTGACGAGGTCGTCGGCGCGCTGGTCGATGGGTAGGGCGGGGTTCAGATAGGCGGGCTGCTGGGCACAGGCACAGACGGCCACAAGGGCGCCGGCCACGATGATCGATATCCGCATGACAGAGAGCGTATCACTTCGCGGCGACCAGCAACGCCAGTTCCAGCCATTTCCACGCGCAGTCCACGTCGTGGAAGCCGATTTCGCGCAGCCAGGCGAGCTGCGTCTCCACGTCCAGGAGTTTGTTGGACGGGTCCTCCTCGCCGGGCAGCACGCCGAGAGCGTCGTTGAAGCGCTGATGCAGCGCGTCGGTTGGCGAGGAAACGTGCTCCAGGTTCAGGAAAACGCCGCCGGGTTCCAGCAGATTGTGGATCTCCGCATACAGCGCGCGCTTGCGTTCGTGAGTGACATGGTGGATGGCGAAGCTGGAGACCACGGCGTTAAAGGTTCCCAACTCGGGCAGGGGCCGGCTGAGGTCGTGGGCGACGATTTCCACTGCCGCGTCCGCCGCGAATCGCTGGCGCAGCCGCGACAGCATGGCGTCGTTGAAATCCACCGCCACCGCGCGCGCTTCGGGTCGTGCCAGCTTCACCAGGGCGAGCAGGCGGCCATCGCCGCTGCCGAGGTCGAGCACGCGCCGAACCAGGGCGGGCAGAAAACTCAGCAGCGTGGCCTCGCCTTCGGTGCGATGCGGGATAGTATCGGCGCGCTCCAGGTACTGCAATGCGTGCTCGGGTGAACTCCAGAGATTGATATCCAAACTTGCCATGCTTTCAGGCTAAGGCCTTCGCTTGCATCAGCGCCAGGGGCGATTTCTCAGCGCAGAAAAAGCCGCCCGGGCCGATATGTACAACGTCGAGCGTGACCACACGCCGGGACTCCGCATATGCGATTCACAAACCGAATTCATCTCGCCGCGGCTCTCCTCGCGGCCACTGTCCTTTCTCTTGTTCCCGTGGCCGCCGCGCAGCTTCTCCGTGGTCAGGTACCGGAAGCCGTTGCCGCTTCCCGATCCCTCGGCCCGGTCGCGCGTTCCACGCGGATGAACCTCGCCATCGGCCTGCCGCTCCGCAACCAGAGTGAGCTGGCCAGCCTCGTCCAGCAGATTGCCGATCCGGCCAGCCCGAATTACCGCCACTATCTGACTCCCGAGCAGTTCGCCGAGCGCTTCGGGCCGACCGAGGCCGACTACCAGGCGCTTGCGTCTTTCCTGCGCGCCAACGGGCTGGAGGTGACGGGCACACATCCGAATCGCATGATCCTCGACGTGAGCGGATCGGTGGAGGATGTGGAGCGCACCCTGCATGTGAATATCCTGCGCTGGAGTCACCCCACGCGCGGCGAGTTCTTCGCGCCCGATCGCGAGCCGTCGATTGACGCCGGCGTTGAAATCCTGGACATCAGCGGGCTCGACAACTTCTCTGTGCCGCGGCCCATGGACCTGCGCGTGGCGCCGCTGGGCAAAGCGAATCCGCTGACTACCGGTTCCGGTCCGGGCGGATTGTTCATCGGCGGCGATTTTCGCGCCGCTTATGCGCCATCGGTGACGCTGAATGGCGCGGGCCAGACGGTGGGATTGTTCGAGCTGGATGGCTACTATGCCGCCGACGTTACGGCGAATTTCAAACAGGCTGGCCTGCCCGCGGTTCCCATCAGCACGGTTCTGCTGGATGGGTTCAATGGCACGCCTGGCAGCGGGAATATCGAAGTCACGCTGGACATCATGATGGCCGCGTACATGGCGCCGGGCGCGTCCATCATCGTGTACGAAGGTCTCAGCCCGAACGATGTACTGAATCGCATGGCCACCGACAAACTCGCCAGCCAGTTGAGCTCGTCCTGGACCTTCAGCCCCACCAACGCCACCACGGAACAAATCTTTCAGGAGATGATCACGCAGGGCCAGTCGCTGTTTCAGGCTTCCGGGGACGACGGCGCGTACCATGGCGCGATCATGCCGCCGGCGGACGATCCAAATGTCACGGTGGTCGGCGGCACCAGCCTGACCACTTCCGGTCCCGGAGGGCCGTGGGCTTCGGAAACCACGTGGCCGGATGGCGGCGGCGGGGTCAGCACGGTGTGGCCGATTCCCAGCTATCAGAAGCCGGTGAACATGTCGGCGGCGGGCGGGTCCAGCACCATGCGCAACATCCCCGACGTGGCCCTGATTGCCGACATTCAGACGTTTCTGATCGCCGACAACGGCAAGCAGTATTCCATCGGCGGCACCAGCGAAGCGGCGCCTCTGTGGGCCGGCTTCATCGCTCTGGCCAACCAGCAGGCCGTCTCCGCCGGCAAGGCGAAGGTCGGATTCCTGAACCCCACCATCTACTCCATCGGCCTCGGCTCGCACTACGCGAGCGATCTGCACGACATCACTACCGGAAGCAACGGCTTTCCCGCTGTTGCCGGATACGATCTGGCCACCGGCTGGGGAACGATCACCGGCCAGTCGCTGATTAACGATCTCGCCGGCGCCCCCAATGTGCCGGCCTTCAGCCTGTCCTCAACCGCATCGTCGCTTTCGATTGCCCCCGGTAAAAGCGGCGCCAGCACCATCACCGTCAACCCGCAGAACGGCTTCAACGGATCGGTGAGCCTGGGCGTTTCCGGCCTGCCTTCGGGCGTGACCGCGTCGTTCAGCCCGCAGAACGCGACCACCAGCAGCCTGTTGACCGTCAACGTGAGCGCATCAGCCGCTCCGACAACCGCTACGCTCACCATCACCGGAACATCGGGCACGCTCACGAGCAGCGCGCGCCTCACGCTGACGATAACCGGGTCGGCCTCGTTTACGCTGACGGCGAACCCGTCCAGCGTCACGCTTAAGCCGGGCGGTAGTGGCGCGAGTACCATCACGCTGGCGCCGCAGAGCGGCTTCAGCGGTTCCGTAACGGTCTCGGTGAGCGGCGTGCCTTCCGGAGTAACCGCGGCGTGGGGTACGCCGTCGGGCAGCAGCATCCCGCTGAACTTCAGCGCGGCCTCGAACGCGCCCGCCGGAACCGCCACCGTGACGGTCACCGGCACGTCGGGCTCGCTATCGGCCAAAGTGACTATCGGCCTCACGGTCACGGCAGCAGCCTCGGGCTTCACCCTCACGGCGACGCCAACGGCCGTGAGCATCAGTCCGGGGGCGAGCGGTGGCAGCGCCATCACCGTGAACGCGCAGGGCGGCTTTAATGGAACGGTCGGGTTCTCCGTCTCGGGTTTGCCGAGCGGAGTGACCGCTTCGATCAGCCCGGCGAGCACCACGGGTCACACCACGGTGACCTTCACCGCCGCCGCCAACGCACCGACGAGCACCACCACGGTAACCATCACCGGCACATCCGGCAGCCTCACCGCGAAGACCACCGTGACGCTCACCGTGGCGCCGGCGCCGTCGTTCACATTGTCCGCCTCGCCCAACTCGCTCACCATTGCGCGAGGCAGCAAAGGGAGCAGCACCATCACGCTCAGCGAGCAGAACGGGTTCAACGGAACAGTGACCGTGAGTCTGTCCGGTTTCCCGGGCGGGACCAGCTACACCTGGGCCCCCGGTCCAGCCCCGTACTCGCTGGTCCTGACCATCCTGCCCTCGCAGTTCGCGTCGCCGGGGCAGTCGACAATCACCGTTGCCGGCGCCTCCGGCAACCTGAAAGCGGCGACAACAATCAATCTGACGGTGAAGTAGGTGGGGCAGCCTCTCAGGCTGCGGCGGGCTCCCAGCCCGCCGCGGCCGTGGGTGCTGCTTACCGGTACGCCGCGACGCCGGTCACGCGCTCGCCAATCACCAGCGCGTGAATGTGATCGGTGCCCTCGTAGGTCTTCACCGTTTCGAGGTTGCACATGTGGCGCATGATAGGGTACTCGTCCATGATCCCGTTGGCGCCGAGCAGATCGCGGCTGAGCCGCGCGCAATCCAGCGCGATCGCCACGTTGTTGCGCTTCAGCATGGAGACATGAGCCGGCTCCGCGCGGCCCTCGTCCTTCAGGCGGCCGACCTGCACCGCCAGAAGCTGCGCCTTGGTGATCTCGGTGATCATCCACGCCAGCTTCTCCTGCACAAGCTGGTGCGAGGCGATGGGCCGGTCGTCGAACTGCTTGCGCATGAGTGAATATTGCCGCGCCGTTTCGTAGCAGTCCATGGCCGCGCCGATCACGCCCCAGCCGATCCCATAGCGCGCCTGCGTCAGGCAGCTCAGCGGCGCGCGCAGCCCCTTTGCCTCGGGCAGACGGTTCGCCTCCGGCACGCGGCAATCCGCAAACGACAGGCTCGACGTGACCGACGCGCGCATCGACAGCTTGCCGTGAATCTCCGACGTGCTGTATCCGGGCGTGCCTCGCTCCACCAGAAAACCGCGAATGCCCTCATCCGTCCGCGCCCACACCACCGCCACATCCGCTGCCGACCCGTTGGTGATCCACGTCTTCTCGCCGTCGAGCACCCAGCAGTCGCCCTCTCGAGTGGCGCGCGTGGTCATGCCCGCGGGATTCGACCCGAAACCCGGCTCGGTCAGCCCGAAGCAGCCGACGGCCTCGCCCGATTGCAGTTTCGGCAGCCAGCGCTGTTTCTGCTCTTCCGAGCCGTAGGTGAGGATGGGATACATCACCAGCGCGCCCTGTACCGAGACGAAGCTGCGCAGGCCGGAATCGCCGCGCTCCAGCTCCTGCATGATCAGCCCGTATTCGACGTTGGACATTCCCGCGCAGCCGTAGCCTTCCAGATTCGCGCCGAGAAAGCCCACTTCGCCCATTTCCGGGATCAGCTCTTTCGGAAAGCGCGCGTCGCGGAAGCAATCGCGAATCAACGGCACGACGCGCTCGTCCACGAACTGCCGCGCCGTCTGCCGCACCAGCAGCTCCTGCTCGCTGAAGAGCGAATCGATATGCAGGTAATCCACGCCGTTGAACCGCGCCATAGCACCTTGATTCTACGTCACGGCAGTGTGATGTAATCTCCAGCAGGTGCTCCATGCGGCGGGTGTGTTTCGTGTTACTGATCTCGGCATGTGCGCTGTCCGCGCAAAAGGATGCCGACCCGGACGACCCCTTGCGCCGCGGCCGGCAGGCCTTCGAGGAGTTCAAGCCCGCTGACGATTCGGCCGACAACGTCGCTCTCGGCGAAAAAGCGCGAGCGGCTTTCGAAGAAGTTCTGGCCGAGAACCCGAAAAACACGACCGCGCTGAAGTATCTCGCTTCGCTCGACCTGCAGATCGCCACGGGTACCTCCGATCCCGACAAAAGAACCGCTCACCTCGACGCCGCCCGCTCGCGGTTCGAAGACCTCGCCTCGATCGATCCCGGCGAGAAGGAAGCATGGTACAGTCTTGCCGTCATCGACTGGTACAAATGGCATCCGAAATTGCTCGAGGCGCTCGATCGGGCGAAGATTCAGCCCGGGGAACCCCGCTACATCCCCGACGAGAAAATCCGCCGCGACCTTTGGGAAAGCGCCGGCGTCTTCGTCTCTGACGGAATCGCCAAACTTCAAAAGGCGCTCGAAATAGACCCGCAATATGCGGATGCACTCCATTACATGAGCACATTCGCGCTGGAACAAGCCTCGCTCTACGACACGATGGAGCAATATCAGAAAGGCGTAACGGAGGCTGAGCAGTGGGGTCGTCCTCCGCGCGCGCCCAGCCGGATCCGCGTGGGCGGCAACGTACAGATCCAGAATCTGATCAGGAAGGTGGTGCCCGTGTATCCGAAGGAAGCGCGCGATGCCGGCATTCAGGGCACTGTACGCTTTCAGGTGATCATCGGTAAGGACGGTCAGGTCCAGGACGTTCAGCTTGTGAGTGGCGATCCGGCGCTGGTTCAGGCGGCAAAGGACGCCGTTCAGCAGTGGGTCTACAAACCGACCCTGCTGAACGGTCAGCCCGTGGAGGTGGTGACCACCGTCGACGTGAACTTCACGCTTCAGTGAAGGTCAGGGCTGCGCGCCTGATTTGCCGGCCCGTCGAACTCCACCAGATCTACGTGACCGAAATCGCCCACGCCGCGAACGCTCCAGCCACTGGACGCCAGCCGCCGCTCGAACCACTTCTCCCAGCCTGTCGCGCCCTGTCCGGCGCCGTACACGAAGAATCGGCCTGAAGGAACCAGCGCCGTCCGCATCACCGTACTTGCGTAATCCTCCGCCGCCGGTGAGATCGCAAAGGGAAACGGATACGGCCGGCCGTGAATCGGATAAACCGCCAGCGGCGCGTAAAGGAAAGATGGAAGCGGATAATTCGGATACCAGGCCGGCGATTGGCCCTCCATAAACGGGCTCACGCAGACCACTGGCGTCTCCAGTTGCTGCACGCGTGCGTCGACGGCACGCGCCGCCCCGCGCCAGTCGTAGTTGAAATCGCGCGGCGCCACGCGGTTCCACTGGCCCATGAAGATCAGCACGCCGATGCCGAGCACCGCGCTCAACGCCGCCCATCGCTGCGCGGGGACGAATCGGGCAGCGAAAGCCGTTCCGGCAATCGCCGCGCCAGGCAGCATGAGCGAGTAGTATCGCGGCACAAAGAGGCTATGCCCGGTAGCGTGCGAGAAGACGAACAGAGCGACCGGCGGCGCCAGCCACCAGGCCAGCGCCAGCGCGCAGGAGGATCGTGAAATCTCCCATTCGGCGCGCCTCCAGGGAAGGAACAGCGCCACGATGACCACGACCGCTGCGATCAGAGCGGCCGGTTCGATGGCCCTCAGCAGATCCCACACTCCGGGCATGCCGACAATGACGTGCGTCTTCGCCTGGCTCTGCAGCGCTATCGCCTCCGGAGCCGCCGGCAAAAGCGTCAATGCCAACGCTGCAAACACAATTGCGGCGCTGGGCCATCGAACCGGCGTATCCCGTGCCACCAGCCGCGCGGCGGCGTACAAAACGAGAACCGGATAGAACGGCCAGTACACCAGTTGCACGCGCCACAGCAAAGCCCCTGCGAGCACGAACAGCAACGCCTCGCCCCAGCTTCCGGAATCCAGCCAGCGCACCAGAAACCATACGCTCGCGACGCCCACCAGCATGCCGAGGGCGTACGGCCGCGCGTCGTCGGCCTGAATGTCGAAATTGCGCATGGCCAGACATGCGAACACGACGAACCATGCGGCAGGCGGATGAATCAGCCGGCTGGCCAGGCGGAAGATCAGGAACAACGCCACGATCATCGCCAGCGTTGACGGCAGCCGGTAAACGGGCTCCGAGAATCCTCCCAGCTTCTCCGCAATCCACGGCAAAACGAAGTAGATGGACTCAGCCACCTGAGGCGCTACCGAGAGCGAAGGATCGCCTGCGCCGCGGTGGACGACAAAAACCGTGCCCGTTTCATCCGTCCAGAAACTCTCGCCGAGCGGCATCAGCCACACGCGCGCGATGCAGAGCGCCAGCAGCAACCACAGGAACAGGTCTGCATGCCGCGGCCCGTGGGTCATCTGGCAATAATAGTATCTCCCCCGGCGGTCCCCCCGCGCGTCCGGCCAACTAACGCGTTCGCCTCTCCCGGGAACTTTTCCGGCCGATTTGTGATCTAATTCCGGCAGGTGCTCCATGCGCTCTGTATGTTTTGCGTTACTAATCTCCGCGGCCGCCCTGTTTGCGGAAAATGAGGCCCAGCCGGTGGACGCTCCTGGCTGGATGAACCGGGGCGTTCAGGCATTGAAGGCCGCACGATACGATGAGGCGATCCAGGCCTTTCAGAAGGCTGTCGATCTGGACCCTTCCAATGTGAACTCGCGTCTGTATCTGGCAACCACGTTCTTCGTGCAGTACATTCCGGGCGCCTCATCACCGGAGAATCTGGCCTATGCCGAAAAGGCTGACAAGGAATTCCAGGTGGTGCTGGAACTCGACCCGGACAACAAAACCGCCATCCAGTACCTTGCTTCACTCGCATACCAGGAGTCGGCTGGCATCAGTGATCCCGACGGCAAGAACCGCGAGCTTGACGTCGCGCGCTCCTGGTACGAGAAGCTGACCGGGCTCGATCCGAAAAACAAGGAGGCCTGGTACAGCCTCGGCGTGATCGATTGGATGAAGTGGTACCCGAAATGGATGGAGGCGCTCAATCGAGCTGACCTGCGGCCCGACGACACCCAGCCGATCTCAAACGCGCGCATCCGCCTCGATCTGAAGGACTCGGCTACGTACGTCGAGGACGGCATCGCCAACCTCGAAAAAGCACTGAAGATCGATCCTCAATACGCGGACGCCATGGCCTATATGAACCTGCTCATCCGCGAGCGCGCGTCGCTCGCCGACACCGTCGAGCAATATAAAGCCGATATTGCGCTCGCGGACGACTGGGTTCAGAAATCGCTCGAAGCGAAGCAGAGCGGGGGCGCCAGTGCGGGTCTTCGCGAGGCTCAGCCGCCGTCGGACTCGCCGCAGCGCATCCGCGTCGGGGGCGGTGTGCAGGAATGCAACCTGATCACAAAGGTCGATCCGGTGTACCCGCAGCTCGCTTATCAGGCGCGCATTCAGGGAACGGTTCGATTCCAGGTGATTGTCTCCGCCGACGGCCATATGCAGAGCGTACAGCTCGTGAGTGGCCACCCCCTGCTGGTTCAGGCCGCCAGGGACGCCATCCAGCAGTGGGTTTATCGGCCGACGCTGCTCAACGGCCGGCCGGTGGAAGTGGTGACCACGGTTGATGTCAACTTCTCACTCGATCCCGGCGTCATCACCCCTCCAGCTTGTAGCGCGATTCCGCCACCCGGTACAGAGGCCGCCACAACATCCGGTTCACCGTTACCACCAGAGTCGCCATCACAACCGTAGACAGCAGCAGCACGGCGTAATTGCCGGCGTCCGTCGCGGAGCTGATCTCCGCGCCCAGGCCGAACGTCTGCAGCACCTTGCCCTGGAAATGGAAATACTCGGCCACGATGCTGGCGTTCCACGCGCCGCCCGAAGCCGTCACCAACCCGGTCACCAAATACGGGAAAATGCCCGGAAGAATCACCGTGCGCCAGCGATCCAGGCGGCTGAATCGGAAAATCGCCGCGACTTCGTGAAATTCGGACGGAATTGCCGTCGCTCCCGCGATTACGTTGAACAGGATGTACCATTGCGTGCCCAGCAACATCAGCAGGACCGATCCGGCCGTTAACCCGCCGCCGAGGCGAAGCAACCCCAGCAGGACCACCGGAAAGAGCGCCGTGGCCGGCACCGACGCGGCAATCTGCGCCAGCGGCTGTGCGATGCGCGCCAGGCGTGGACTGAAACCGATCGCCACGCCCGCGGGAATGGTCCACAACGACGCGATCACCAGCGACACCACCACGCGCGCAAACGTGGCTCCGGCACTTTCTATCGTTGTCAGCAGGGCCCCGCTCGTCACCCCGCGCAGCGTGTTCGCCGCCTCGAAAACGCCGTAGCCGATCATCGTCGCGAACGCCGCGGCCATGATCACCGCCAGCGCCACCTTGCCCGCGGAGCTTCGTGTCGGGTTCGTTGCCGGTTGCGCCGTGCGCACGCAAAGTTTCTCTTCCAGCGGGGTCAGCGTCATTTCCTGCAGGCGCGTCAGCAGCGGCGACTTTCGCAGCAGATTCAGCACCCAGGATTCCGGCGACGCCGTCGCTTCCACCTGCTCGAACTTGAACTTCTCCGACCAGGCGATGGCTGGCCGCCACACGAACTGGTCCAGCAGAATGATGACCGCGATCATCGCCGCCAGCCCCCACAGGATCGCGCCCGTGTCGCCCGCGCTGGCCGCCGACTGCAGGTACGATCCCAGGCCCGGCAGCCGGAAATCCCGTTGCCCGAGCTGGAACATCTCGCAGGCCATCAGGAAAAACCAGCCGCCCGCCACCGATACCATCGAGTTCCACACCAGCCCGATGGTCGCGTACGGCAGCTCCAGTTGCAGAAAGCGCTGCAGCCAGCCGAAGCGGTAGACGCGCGACGCCTCGCGCAGTTCCTTCGGAATAGCTTTCAGCGATGCATAGAAGCTGAACGCCATGTTCCACACCTGGCCGGTGAAGATGAGCACGATGGAGCCGATTTCCACGCCGAATTGCCGCGTCGGGAACAGCGCCACCATGGCCAGCATCACGCCCGGCAGGAAGCTGAGCACGGGGATGGACTGCAGGATGTCCAGAACCGCCAGCATGATCCCCTGCAGGCGTTTGTTGTAGGCGGCGATGTAGCCGTAGGTCACCGCGAAAATCAGACTCAGCACGTAGGCCACGGCCATGCGCACCAGCGAATACAACGAATACAAGGGCAGGGCGGACGGAGAACGGGAAATCTCCACGCGCGACTCCACCGGCCCGAGCCAGGTGTGCCCCACCATCAGGACTGAGCAGATCGTCGCCATGATCGCGATGAACACCGCGGTGTCCAGCAGCAGGGACCAAGTGCGCTCGCCGATGATCGACCGTGCCAGCCCCTGAATGCTCATGACGCGGTCATCGCCCGGAGCCGGCTCCCGCCGGGGTCTCCACCACTGCCGCCTCTTCCGGGATGAAGAACCGGCCGCCGCGCGCGTCGTGATCGAACAGCTCCGCGTAGCGGCCCCAGTTCACCGCGGTCTCCAGTTGCAGTTTGGTTTCGTCTTCGCTGAAGTGTTCGTCCAGCAGGTCCTCGAAGAACTCATCCGGTAGCGTCCTGTCCGATTTCGTTTCCAACGACCGCACAATCCGCCCGAGCAGCGGGACGTGTTCGAGCGCCGCGGTGCGAAACAGTTCCTTCTTGCGCAGGATGTCGGCTTCCAGAAACTCCCGGCCCCGCGGAGTCATCTCCGCATCGCCCTCGGTCACGTTGGCGAAACCCAGCATCGCCGCCGCTTCCACGATGGGCAGCAGGTCGTCCACCTCGAACGAAAGCATGTGCGCCAGTTGATGGACATCTTCCCTGCCGCCGCGGTCGGCGAGAATCTCCAGAAGACCGGCAATGCCGCCCGGCCGTGCGTGCGGCAGCATCGGATAGTGCGGTTTTGCGGGTGCGGCGCCCGGAATCTCCGGGTGCGCGTCGGGCTGCGTAAGGACTTTGTAGATGTAGTCCACCAGCTCGGTGAAGCGCGGGTTCTTATGGTCGCGCGGGCGCGGCAGATCCACATGAAAATCCGTTCGGATGCGCGCCGGGTTTCTGGCCAGCACCACCACGCGGTCGGCCAGCAGCACGGCCTCGTCGATGTTGTGCGTCACGATAAACACCGTGCGCGTGGGCATCTTCTGGTCTTCCCAGAGATCCAGCAGCTCGTTACGGAGGTTCTCGGCGGTGAGAACATCGAGAGCCGAAAACGGTTCGTCCATGAACAGGATTTCCGGCTCCACGACGAGAGCGCGAGCGAATCCCACGCGCTGTTTCATCCCGCCGGACAGCTCTTTCGGATAAGCGCTCTCGAAGCCGTCCAGACCCACCACGTCCAGCATCCCAGTGGCCCGTTTCCGCCGCTCATCGGGCTTGACGCCCCGCGCCTTCAGTGGAGCTTCCACGTTCTCGAGCACGGTGAGCCATGGAAAAAGCGCGAAGCTCTGGAACACGATGGAGACGTTGGGAACCGGCCCATCGATCGGCTGGCCGTGCCACAATACCTCGCCCGCCGACGCCTTCGCCAATCCGGTGAGGATGCGCAGCAGCGTCGATTTTCCCGATCCCGATGGCCCCAGCAACGCCAGAATCTCCCCCGGATAAATGCAGAGGTCCAGCGGCGCGATCACCTGAATGCGGTTTTCGCCGGCCACGCCATAGAACTTCTCCACCTTGCGCGCTTCGATCAGCGGTTCCGCCACGGGCACCTCGTAACTGATTTGAAATGAGCTGGGAATCGGCTCCACGCCATTATCGCAGGGGAGCGGCCGGGACGGAGCCGCAGTATCGTGGGGCAGCGGCGCGCATTGCCACCCGTCTCGCGTCGCCCGCGATTGTGAACCGCCCGGGACGGCCTGGCGGCGCGATCCGTCCGAGTAAGATACCGGAAAAATCCGGCAGATACTTCCGGGCCAGCGGCTCAGCCCGCTTGCATTAACCATCGCGTCCACCGTGAAGTCATGGACCGTACCCCCGAAAGTACGTCTCTTTAATCGCAAGTGACATGAAAGTGACATTGTAAGAATGTAAACAGCGGCTATTCATGCCTTGCATTGAGACTGGAATTCGATTAGTCTTAGTTGGCTCCGGGGGGCCGTGACGCCTCGCCGCGGTCCGCCGCGCCTTTGCTAACCATCAGCATTGCTCTTCGAAGCCAGGAGAACCACGATGTTTCATCCAGTCAGGGAATGGATTCTCGCTACTGCCCGGAGGCGATTTGCCGTCCCGGGCTCTCTCGTCTTCGCTCTCGCGCTCCTCGGCGCCGGCCCGGCGAGCGCGCAGATTGTCGCCTCGTATACATTCGCCGATGGAACCGCAGACGGGTGGTTTTCGTTCAACGGCGCAAGCACGCCGACCGCAACCACCGCCGCCGCGTACGCTCCCAGTGGAAGCTCATACAGCCTGTTAACTGCCACCAACAGCAGCGGCCAGAGCAGCGGCCCGGCTATTTCGCTGAATCACGTCCTGCTGCCCGGCGCACAGTACACCATCACGGGCTACGTGATGCTCACCAGCGGTGAATCCGCCACCAACGCGAACTTCACCATGCAGCGCACCGATCCCAGTTGTTCCGGCGGCGCCTGCTACGACACCATCGGCAATTATCAGGTCCCCGTGTCGTCCTCCGGCTGGGCGCAGATCGGCGGAAGCTACACCGTCAGCGCCACGGAAACAGGTTTGAATCTCTACGCTCAGTTGGTCGGCCCCACCAGCACGCAATCCTTCTATCTCGCCGACGTAGTGATCACCGAGACCGCGCCACCCCCGGGCGGAACGCCAGTCGCCACCTACACGTTCTCCGATGGCGGGCTGGACGGCTGGTTCCCGTTCGGTTCGGCGACCCTGACGAACGCCGCCCCCCCGATTGCCGATCCCAGCGGCGATGCGCGGTCTCTTGAAGTGACCAACCGTACAGCAGGTTACATGGGGCCGGCGCTGAATCTGCTGAGCGTCAACGGCGTCGTTGCCGGCGCGATCTATCAGGTCTCCGCCTGGGTACTGCTCGCCGCGCCGGACAGCAGTAATCCCACCGCCACCATCTCGTCGAAGCTGGAAAACTGCGGCCAGAACGACGCGCACAACAACACCGTCTACAGCAACATCGCCACGTCCGCGGCCTTATCCAGCACCGCCTGGACGCAGGTGACGGGCACCTTCACTTTCTCGAACATTCCCGGCGCGCCCACCACCCTGACGCTGTACATACAATCCAGCAGCGCCACCGATTCCTTCTACATCGGCCACGTCACCATCGGCCAGCTCGCCCCGCCGCCCGTGCCCGTCAGCGAGCAGAACAACGCCGGCCTCAGCACCAATTTCGAGGATGGCGGACTGGACGGCTGGAGCTCGCGCTCGGGCCAATCCGTTCTGACCAACACCACGGCCGAGGCGTATGACAGCACCAACAGCCTGCTGATCACCAACCGCATCGCCTACTGGGACGGCCCGCAGATCAGTGTCAGCAACGTGATGTACCCGGGATCGGAGTACGCCATCAGCGTATGGGTGCAAATTCAGCCGGACGACGGCCAGCAGCACACCATCAACATGAGTCTTCAGACCACGTTCATGGGCAACGTAAGCTATCCGGGAATCACCGCCGTCACTATCCCCGGCGACGGTCAGTGGCACCAGATCTCCGTCCCGCAGTACCTCATGTCTTCCAATTACGACCAGGGCGGACAGGGGGCTTTTCTGTATCTGCAGACGTCCGCGAGCGATACTTCGCCGCTGGTGTCGTTCTATATCGACGATTTCCAACTGTCGTATATTCCGCCGCCGACGATTCAGACCAACATTCCGTCCATTTACCAGACCTTCGCGAATTACTTCCCCATCGGCGCGGAGGTTGACACCACCGACCTTTCCGGCCCGCACGAGCAATTGCTCACCCAGCACTTCAACAGCATCGTGTCGGGGAACGATATGAAGTGGATGTCGGTGGAACCCTCGGAAGGCTCGTACAACTACGGCAACGCCGACGCCGAGGTGGGGCTCGCCGTGTGCCACAACATGCTGGTCCGCGGCCACAACCTGGTTTGGGCCACGGGCGCGCAAACGCCGTCCTACGCCTTTGGAGACGGAACCAATTCCGCCGCCAATCAGGCTGCGGTAACCGGCTACATACAGGAGCACATCCAGAGCGAGGTGCAGCACTTCGGCAGCAACGTTTATGCCTGGGATGTGGTGAATGAGCCGCTCGATCCAACCCAGTCCGATTGCCTCTTCCACGGCCCCTTCTATCAAGTGCTCGGCGCCAGCTACATCGACATCGCCCTCGAGGCGGCGCGCCAGTACGCCCCGGCGGGCACCAGGCTGTTCATCAACGACTACAGCACCACCGACCCGGACCGCCTCGCCTGCCTCATCAAAGTGGTTGATGGGCTGAAGAAGAGCGGCATCCCCGTCGACGGCATCGGCCACGAAATGCACAATCACATTGACCAGCCATCCACTCTCGCCATGGTCGGCGCCATCGGCGCTGTCGCCCTGACGGTTCCCGGGATCGACCAGCAGATCACCGAAATGGACGAGAGCGTGTACACCGCGGCGCAGGACTCCACCGCGGCAACCTGCGAGGCCAGCAACTACGGTGCGAACAACGGCAGCGTGCCGCCTTCCATTCTCGACGAGCAGGGCTGGCTCTATGGCCAGTATTTCGCCGCGTTGCGGCTGCTGAAGCCGGTGGTCAGCGCGGTAACGTTCTGGGGCTTCGCCGACGACGATACGTGGCTCAGCAACTTCCCCTGCGCCCATCTCGACGAACCTCTGCCGTTCAACTCGGGGTTGCAGGCGAAGCCGGCGTATTGGGGTATCGTCGATCCCACGCAGTTGCCCGGCTTCGGGCTATCGTTCGCCGTCTCCAGCAAGACCGGAACGGTGGGCGGCACGCGCACCTGGACCGTCACGGCTACAAACCCAAGCAGCCAGACAGCTTACAACACGCAGATCGGCAGCTTCACGCTTCTGCAGACGGCCGGCAGGAATTGCAAACCAGTGGTCACTCCGCCTGGCGGAAGTTTCCCCGTTCTCGTCGGAAACGTCCCCGCCGACGGCGCCTTGAACGCTGCGTTCAGCATCAACTTCAGCGGCTGCTCCAGCTCGGCTCGGTTCATTCTGACCATGCCGTGGAGCTCCGCTGTGTACGAGCTCGGCGCGCTGGTCACGCCCGGCGAGTCGCAGTAAGCATCGCGAACGGGAATGCAACCGGCGGGCGGGATACTCTCCTGCCCGCCGATCCCTTTTAGGGCTCGCGTCCAGACACGGCGGCGCGAGGAGTGGCGGCAAGCGTCGGTATCGCGCCAGAATCGGTCTGTGAAACCGGGACTGAGCAGAGCGGATCGGCTGCTGCTGGCGGGCGTGGTCCTGCTGGCGGCTGGGACGTTCGCCGCGGCCACGCGGCACATGACGCAATCCGTCTATCAGGACGAAGTCGAGGTGTCCCGTTATGCAAGTGGGAACACCCTCGCGGACGTGTTCTGGCAGACCATCGGCGAAAGGCCGTACCCGCCGCTCTACTTCTTCGCCGTTCACTACTGGCTGCGAGTGCAGAGCGGAGAAGCGGCGTTGCGAATGCCCGCGGCTGTGTTCGGCGCTCTGGCAATTGTCGCGGTGTTCTTTCTCGGCAGGGAACTGGGCGGGGGCGTGATCGGGGCCGTGGCGGCTTTGTTCTTCGCGCTCGCGCCAGGCGTGTTCATCTATTCCGTCAACGCCAGCGCATACACGCTGCTGATGCTGGCATCGGCGCTCTCGACGCTGTTTCTGTTCCGGGCGGCGCGATCCGACGGCTGGGGGGACTGGCTGGGCTACGCCGCGTTCGCGCTGATTGGCCTTGGCACGCACACGCTGTTCATGTTAGTGCTGGCGGGACAGGGGTTCGCGGGGTTGTACCTGAGACGCTCGCGGAGGTTCTTTTTGGTCATGAGCCTTCTGGCTTCGGTGGCGCTGGCGTGGTCGTTGTTCTATATGCGTTACGGCGGCGATGTGCGGGCGCCGCAGGCCGGCCGGTTTCCGCCGCTCGTGCTGATATTGACTACGGCGGGCATGTACCTGGGCGCGCTCTCACGCGGTTCCCTCCCGCAGCTTTCGCTCTGGTGCCTGCTGCAGGCGATCGGGGGGACCCTGCTTTTTCTGCGGATGCGGCGGACCTTCCGGGCGTTAGCGATCTTTGCGACGGTCTCCGTCGTTTCGACAACTCTGTTCGTCGCCCTGACACTGCGCTTCATCGCGTACCGTTACGCGCTCGGAGTCTTCCCGGTCGCCTGCGTAATCGCGGCGTACTCGTTCACTCCTCTGAGGCGGGCGTTCGCGCGAGTTGCCATCGCCGCGATCGCGGTTGGTTACGCCGCCGCCGGAGTGGTTTTCATCGCCACCTCCACCGATCGCACGTTCGAGTGGCAGGATTGGCGGAGCATCGCGCACTACGTGGAGGGCCGCACGGTTCCAGGCGACGTAATTATCCTCACCCGGGCCGATGCGATGCAACTGAATTACTACTACCGCGGTAAGGCCCAACTCATCGAGGCGCCGCCGAAGGAGATCGAGTTGCTGATCGAGCAGATGCTGAAGCCCGGCTCGGGCCGCGACCGGGTCTGGGTAGTGGTTTCGACGTTCGCCAACCCCAACCCGATTGTTGCGCGCTTCAGCGAGACCGGACGGACGGGCCTGAACAAGCTCGTCGCGCAGTTCGCCGAGCGGATCGGACGGTATCATTTGACGGTCGCGCAGACAGCCGAGTTGCGCCAGGCGATGGTAGTGCTGATCACGCGGGAGCCACCGCGCGAATGAACGTCGCTACTTGCTTGCGGTGATAACCCGCTCGACAAGCGCGATCTGCTCCGGCGTCCCGCGCACCGCTACGGCTCGCAGAGACGTGCACGCGTAAAGCCGCCGGATATCGGCCACCGCCCTTATTCGCGCGAACATCTCATGAGGCGATTGATTGCCACTCAGGTAGAAGACGCGTACTGTCTCGGCCTGGTCCGGCAACTGATATTCGTGCGCGTCGCGATCCGGCGTGGTCTGACCCGCGGCGCGGTCGAATTCCCTGAACAGCCAGTCCACCATGCCAAGCTGCTCCTTCGTGCCTCGCGCCCCCACGGCTCGGACTTGCGTGTAGGTGTATAGTTGCCGAATATCGGCCAGGGAACGCACTGCCGTGACCATTTCCTGGAAGTCCCTTGGCTCAGCAATGTGCGCGAGCCAATAGACTCGAACTGAACCGATTAGCGCAGTCGTCCGATCGACGCTCACCGGCGACGCGTACTCATGCATGGCGAGCGTTGGAGCGGGTTCCTGCCGGCTCGCCGCGCCGAGCTCGCTGAGCAACCAGTCGCTCAGTTCAACCTGATCCTGCGGCCCGCGCATGATCGCCGCCCGCGCGCGAGTGTCCACATAGATGCCGCGAACGTTTGAAATGCTGCGGGCGAGCGTGACGATTCCCTGCACGTCCTGCATAGTCAGGACTCCCGGAAGATAGTCGACGTGAACGGTTTCACCGCCAGCGAGCGGGTATTCCTTAACAATCGGACTCCCATCGCCGGTTGACCCCGCGGCCGGCGACGAAGATCCCTCCACTGCATCGAAGAGCCACGCGCCGATCGCCAACTGGTCCGGCGTGCCCGTGACGGCCAATGTCCTGTTTGCCAGATCCGTGGATACCGTCGCGCCGTCGGTCATCGCCCGGATGACGACTGTGGTTTCGGTCATTTCGGGGAGAGTTCGTTCGGCGGGAAAAGGGAACGTGCGCGTCTGCCCGTAGGCGTGCGCCAGGATAGTCGTGAACAGTGCGACGAGCACAAAATGACAGCGCATGACAAGCCTCCTCTCACCTAAGACGGCTTCAGACCGCTAATTGTGCACCCTCATCCGTTCCACAATAGATCTCATGCACAAGCTTTCCCCGCAGCAGCTCGAAGCGGTCCATGCCGGCCTTCCCGGCTGGTCGATCGCCGCCGAAAAACTCCACCGTGAATACAAGTTTCCCGACTTCGTCCACGCCTTCGGCTTCATGGCCACCGCCGCCATCGCCATCGAGAAAATGAATCACCACCCGGAGTGGTTCAACGTCTACAACCGCGTCACCGTCGATCTCACTACTCACGACGCCGGCGGGATCACGCAAAAGGACGTAGACCTCGCGCGCCTGCTCGACAGCATTGCCGGAAAGCTGCAATGAAACTACTGGCAGGGGCCCTCCTTTGCGCGGTCGCGGCGCTCGCCCAGGACGCGTTCCCGTCCGGTCCGCTCGCCGACGCGGAGATCGAACGCTCCATCGCTGCCCGCCAGCTCCCCGGAGCAGTCCTGCTCATCGGGCACGATGGCGAGGTCGTCTACCGAAAAGCCTACGGTTCCCGCGCGCTCGTCCCCGCCCGCGAGCCCATGACCGTCGACACCATCTTCGATCTCGCCTCGCTTACCAAAGTGGTGGCCACCACGCCCTGCCTGATGAAGCTGCTCGAGGAGGGCCGCATCCGGCTGGACGACCCGGTCACCGACTACCTCCCGGAGTTTCAGGGCGGGAATAGTACTATCACGCTGCGAAATCTGATGACACACTTCTCGGGTCTCCCCCCCGATCTCGATCTCACCACTCCATGGACCGGGTACGACACGGCGATCGCGAAGGCTCTGGTGGACAAGCCCGCCGGCCCGCCCGGCGTCCGCTTCGCCTATAGCGACATCAACTTCATCCTGCTGGGCGAAATTGTCCGCCGCCTTGCCGGCGAGCCGCTCCCCGATTACGCGCACCGCGTTGTCTTCGACCCGCTGGATATGCGGGACACCATGTTCCAGCCGCCGCCAGGCCTGCTTCCGCGCATCGCCCCCACCGAGATCGACCCGGCAACCGGTCAGCCTCTGCGCGGTGTCGTCCATGATCCGACCGCCCGGCGTATGGGAGGGGTCGCCGGTCACGCCGGTCTGTTCGGCACCGCCGCCGACCTCGCCCGTTTCTGCCAGATGATGCTCGATCACGGCGCCGTCGGCGGCCGCCCGCTGTTTAGTCCCCCGACTGTCGAGAAATTCACCACCCCGCAGAGCCCGCCCGACCAGTCCATCCTGCGCGGCCTTGGCTGGGATATCGATTCACCGTTGTCCGGAAATCGTGGCGACCTGTTCCCCATCGGTTCCTACGGCCACACCGGCTTTACGGGCACCTCCATCTGGATCGACCCGTTCAGCCGCACCTACGTCGTTCTGCTGGCCAATTCCGTTCACCCCCGTCACGCAAAGCCGCTCACTTCCCTGCGCGGGCGGATCGCCACCATCGTAGCCGCGGCGTACGGGATCGCCTCGCCGGCCGTGAAAATCGCCGGCTACGACCAGACAATCGTCGGTCCCGGCCTTCACCGGAAAGTCGGGATTCACGCCCACGTCCTCACCGGCCTGGACGTTCTGCGGGAGCAGAATTTCGCCCCGCTGCGCGGCCGCCACATTGGACTGATTACCAATCAGACCGGCATCTCCAGCGATGGAAAACGAAACGTCGATCTGATGCGCGAAGCCGGGATCGACGTCCATGCCCTTTACTCTCCCGAGCACGGCATTTCCGGCCGCGCGGATCGGGAGGATATTGCCAATTCCCAGGATCCCGCCACCGGCATTCCCATATGGAGTCTCTATCAGGGCTCACGGCGGCGCCTCTCCGGCGAAATGCTCTCCGGCGTGGACACCCTCGTTTTCGACATCCAGGATGTGGGCGCGCGTTTTTACACTTACTCCTGCACCATGCAATACGCAATGCAGGAGGCGGCAACGCGGCGCTTGCGCTTCATCGTTCTCGACCGGCCCAATCCGATTACCGGTGTCCACGTGGAAGGGCCGATTCTCGAGCGGGACCTGCAATCCTTCGTCGGTTGCAGAGAAATACCACAACGCCATGGCATGACCATGGGGGAACTCGCAACAATGGACAACGATGTCCTCGGCCTCGGGATCGATCTCCAGGTCGTCCGCATGACCGGCTGGCAGCGCGGTTTCTGGTTCGATTCGACCGGTCTCCCCTGGATAGACCCTTCCCCAAACATGCGCAGCCTGAGCGAAGCCCTGCTTTACCCCGGAATTGGCATGCTCGAGGCGTCCACGAACTATTCTGTAGGGCGGGGAACGGGCGCCCCTTTCGAGCAGATTGGCGCAGATTGGATGGACGGCCGGCGCCTGGCCGACTGGCTGAATGCCAGGCAAATCCCGGGAGTTCGGGTCTATCCGACCCGGTTCCGTCCGGCCTCTTCCAATTTCAAGGCGCGATTGATCCAGGGTGTACGCTTCGAGGTGACCGACCGGGACGCGTTCGACAGCACGCGGCTGGGTCTCGAAATCGCCTCCGCCCTGCTGCGACTGTGGCCGGGGAAGATGGACCCGGAGAAGGACCGCTGGCTGGTGGGAAACAGAGAAGTGCTTAGGAATCTGATAGATGGGACCGACCCGCGGATTATTGTGGAAACTCTCACGGGCCCGCTAAGCGAGTTCGCCCGACGCCGGCAGAATTGGCTCCTTTATTCGGAGTAGCCCGGGCTTTAGATTGGAGGGCAGGCCGGGCGGCCCGCCCCCGAAACGATCAGGCTGACGCGGCTTTCGTTGTCGCGCTCGCCTTTTCTGTCTTTGGCTTGTTCTTGCTCCCCGGCGGACGACCCCTCCTCTTTACCTCGGTCATCCAGGCCGGTGGGCGGCCCCTGCGTTTGCCACGGCTACGAGCGAGTCGCTCGAGGCTCATAATGGCTTCTTCAATTTGCTCCCGTTCCTGCCGTAACTCCACCAGGATTTTGGCTACGTCCATTTAGCACCTTTCGTCAGCAAAAATGTGCCCCGTAGGGCAGCTCTGTTCCGAATTCAGAACAGCCATACGCATTTCCTTATAGTTACACCTGTTGTTGTACAGCATCTGCGCCTTTTTTTCAAGCCCTCTGTTCTGAAAACGGAACAGACCTGTACCAGGGGAGGGCCCTTTTGGCTGCGAAAAGGGACCCCCCGGCCCATTCCCGGCCGCTTCCCCGGCTGGATTTGTCCCTTTCCTGGCCGCGGGGACCGGGCACCTATAATGAAGGTCTAACGCTGGGAGGCGCCTACGATTTCCGGCCCAACAATGTACGAGCTTCTGGAGTATACCGAGTAGGAGCGAAGCAACTGGTTCGAGTGGATGCGCCATCAGGAACGCCCCGTGCTGGAGATCGCCGCCGGTCCCTCCATTGACGGGCGTTTCGAAAAAGTGGGGGAGCTGATCCGCCATATCTTCTCCGGTGAGAAAAGGTATGTCGACCGGCTCTCTGACCGGCCGATTACCGACACTTCCACGATTTCGGCGACGGACCTCGCAGCACTGCACGCGTTCGGCCAGCGGAGCCGCCGGGAGCTGCGCGATTACATCGACGGACTTTCGGCCGGGAATGCGGAAACGCCGCTGGAGTTCAAAATGATGAACAGCACGTTGACGGCGACGCCGCGAAAGATCGTGACCCACATCCTCATGCATGAGATCCGCCACTGGGCGCAGATTTCGACTCTGCTCCGGCTGAATGGCCTGAAAGTCGGGTTTCACGATTTTCTGTTCAGACCGGTGATGGGCGGAGAACGGCGGCGCGAATCGCAAAGCGCCTGAGGAGGTGCATCAGTCTCCCTGGAACGGACCGGGCAACATCCCCGCGCATCACTCCATTTCTCTGGTTCGATGCGGATGCCGAAGAGGCAGTCGAGTTCTATCTCAGTGTGTTTGCCAACTCGCGCCGGCTGGGAGAGCGCACAGGACGCGGCGGCGTCCCCCTGAAAACGCGAGACCGGATGCCAGCCGCGTCCGTTGTGCGCGGTTCATGGAAGTTCACCGCGCTGAATGGCGGTCCCGCTCACCAGTTCACCGATGCGATCTCCTTCGTGGTCCGCTGCGATTCCCAGCGGGAAATCGATTACTACTGGTCGAAGCTTACCGACCGCGGAGCGCAAAGGGGTTCACCGCTGCCGCCGCCGCGATGCTGGCCCTGGGGATCGGCCCGAGCACAGCCGTCTTCGCGGTGCTGGCAGCGAGATTCAGGCGGCTGGCTGAAGGATCGCCTCGGTCTCCCGTGGCAGATCGTGCCCGCCCGTATCGACGAGCTCCTCAAACACTCGGGGCCATGCAGGCCATGATGCAAATGAAGAAGCTCGATATCGCCGAGCTGGAGCGCGCCGCGCAGTCCTGAGCCGGCTCTTAAGCAAACGCCGGCACAACGGAGCGGACCGCCGGCTTGACTCGGCTCGCGCTGTGGGCGGCTCCGCCCTGTGCCGGCTCTTAAGCAAACGCCGGCACAACGGAGCGGACCGCCGGCTTGACTCGGCTCGCGCTGTGGGCGGCTCCGCCCTGTGCCGGCTCTTAAGCAAACGCCGGCACAACGGAGCGGACCGCCGGCTTTACTCGGCTCGCACTGTGGGCGGCTCCGCCCTGTGCCGGGCTGGTCAGGCATCCTTGTTACGTTTCGCAAGGCTGTCACGTCTTTTCCTGAAGAGCGCGGGGAATGTCCTGGCCTGCAGCTTCATAGTTGTTCCCGCCTGGCCTTGCCGCCGATCATGACATGATAAGGAGCGCGGGCAGGCGGTATCGCAACCTAAGATATGGAAGAGAAAAACCCTTTGCAACCCGGGTCGGAGGATCTGTCTTCACACCCCCGGCCGAGCCGCTCTCTTGCGCGGCGAGTGATTATCTGGATTCTTGTTCTCCTGGTGTTCGCCGGTCTTTTCGTATTAGTCCTGACTCACAAGAACATTCCTCAGGTGGCCGCGCAGGGCGGCGGCAGAGGAGGGCGCGCGGCCATGCTGGGCGCTGGCGCGGTGACAGTGACCCCGGCCGTCGCGCAAAAGGGGGACATCGGCGTTTATCTGGAGGCCATCGGGACGGTCACTCCCGTCTATACGACCTCGGTGACCAGCCAGGTCACCGGCCAGGTGATGGCGGTTCACTACACCGAAGGCCAGGTCGTGCAGAAGGGCGATCCGCTCATCGATATCGATCCCCGTCCTTTTGAAGCGCAGCTCGCGCAGGCCCAGGGCACGCTGATTAAGGATCAGCACGTCCTCGATCAGGCCAGGATGGATCTCGATCGCTATCGCGACGCCTGGTCGAAGAACGCGATCGCGAAACAGATCATGGACGATCAGGAGAAACTCGTGCTGCAGGATGAGGGCACGGTGAAGGCCGACGAGGGACTGGTGCAATACGATCAGGTGCAGGTTGCCTGGTGCCACATCACCGCGCCGTTTACGGGCCGCGTCGGGCTCCGGCTGATCGATCCCGGAAACGTGGTGCAGGCCAACACCACCACGAGTCCCCTGGTGGTCATTGCCCAGGAGCAGCCGATTACCGTGATCTTCACCCTTTCCGAGGATTCCCTTGGGCAGATCCAGACCCAGTTGCGCAAAGGCCAGCGTCTGACCGTGGATGCGTGGGATCGCGGCGCGAAAACGAAGATCGCCTCGGGCAAACTGCTGACCATCGACAACCAGATCGACACCACCACCGGCACGGTAAAGCTGCGCGCCCAATTCGCCAACTCGCATCGCGAGCTGTTTCCGAATCAGTTCGTCAACGCGCGCCTGCTGCTCGAAATGCTCAAAAACATGACCCTGATCCCCACCTCCGCCATTCAACACAATGGACAGGTCGCTTTCGTCTACCTGATTCAGAACGGAGCGGCGCAGATGCGCAACGTCACGCCCGGCGTGGTGGAGGGCGGCCGAACGGCGGTGGAAGGGATCAACCCCGGGGACATGGTGGCCAACAGCAGCTTCGAGAAGCTCCAGCCCAATGTAAAAGTAGCCATCGCCAAACAACAAACCCGACCCGCCGGCGGCAACAGCGGGAGCAGCGCGCCGTGAGTCCGTCAACTCCCTTCATCCTGCGGCCGGTGGCCACGTCGCTGTTGATGGCCGCCTTTTTGCTGACGGGAATCGTCGCCTACACGCAATTGCCGGTTTCCGCTTTGCCGCAGGTGGACTATCCGACCATCCAGGTGGTCACCTTCTATCCCGGCGCCAGTCCGGACGTGGTCGCCACCACGGTGACCGCGCCGCTGGAACGCCAGTTCGGCCAGTTGCAGGGGCTGAGCCAGATGACCTCCACCAGCTCGGGCACCAACTCGGTGATCGTGCTGCAGTTCAGCCTGAGCCTGAACATCGACGTGGCCGAGGAAGAGGTGCAGTCGGCCATTAACGCATCGCAAAGCTACCTGCCCAGCGTGCTGCCGGCGCCGCCCATCTACAGCAAGACGAATCCCGCCGATCCGCCGATTCTCACGCTGGCGGTCACTTCCGACTCCATGCCGCTGTCCCAGGTGGAGGATCTGGTGGATACACGCCTGGCGCCGAAGCTGTCGCAGTTGAACGGCGTGGGCCTGGTCAGCATCAGCGGCGGCCAGAAGCCGGCCGTGCGCATCCAGGCGAATCCGGCGCAACTGGCGTCGTATGGAATTACTTTCGAACAGCTCCGCACGGCGCTGGTCCAAACCAGCGTGAATGCGGCCAAGGGCAACTTCGACGGACCGCGGCAGGATTATCAAATCGATTCCAACGACCAGCTCCAGACCAGCGGCGACTACCTGGACATCGTGATCGCCTACCGCAATGGCGCGCCGGTGACGCTCCGGAACGTGGCGCGCGTCGTGGACGGGGTGGAGAACAACAACCAGGCGGCGTGGATGAACCACCAGCCGGCGGTGATCCTGAACATCCAGCGGCAGCCGGGCGCCAACACCATCAGCGTGGTTCGCAGCATCAAGGCCATTCTGCCGCGGCTGGAGGCCAATTTGCCGGCCGCCATCAAGGTCACGCAGATGACCGATCTCACGGTGCCCATCCAGGCCTCCATCGACGACGTGGAGTTCGAGCTGGGCCTCGTCGTGGTGCTGGTGGTGCTGGTCATTTTCCTGTTCCTGCGCAGCCTCCGCGCAACCGTGATCCCCGCCATTGCCGTGCCCATCTCGCTGGTGGGCACGCTGGGCGTCATGTACATGCTGGGCTACAGCATCGACAATCTCTCCATGATGGCGCTGACCATCGCCACCGGGTTCGTGGTGGACGACGCCATCGTGATGATCGAGAACATTTCGCGCTTCCTCGAGGAAGGCGATCCGCCGTTGCAGGCCGCGCTGAAGGGCGCCGAGCAGATCGGCTTTACCATCGTGTCGCTGACCGTCTCGCTGATCGCGGTGCTCATTCCATTGCTGTTCATGGGCGACGTGGTGGGCCGCCTGTTCCGCGAATTCGCGGTGACTCTGGCCGTGACCATCGTAATCTCGGCGGTGGTCTCCCTGACGCTGACGCCCATGATGTGCGCGCGCACGCTGCGCCACGACCCGGCCGCGCTGCAAACGCGTTTTTATCGCGTCTCCGAGCGCGCCTTCGACGGCATGATCGCTTTCTACGGGCGGACGCTGAAGTTCGTCCTGCGTTTCCAGGGCTTCACTCTGCTGGTCGCACTGGCCACTCTGGTACTGACCATCGTCCTCTACATCTATATTCCCAAGGGCTTTTTCCCGGTGCAGGATACCGGGGTCATCCAGGGCATTTCACAGGCGCCGCAGACCATCTCCTTCGGGGCGATGGCTTACGAGCACCAACGGCTGACCGACGTCATCCTCGCCGATCCGGCGGTGGCCAGCCTCACCTCGTTCATTGGCGCGGACGGCACCAATACCACGCTGAACAGTGGCCGTTTCTCCATCAACCTGAAGCCGCTGTCGGACCGCGGGCTGAGTGCGTCCGACGTGATTCGCCGCCTGCAGACCAAACTGGCCGACGTGAAGGGGATCAGGCTGTACATGCAGCCGGTGCAGAACATCACCGTAGACGACCGTGTCAGCCGCACGCAATATCAGTACAGCCTGGAAGATCCCGATGCCGACGAGCTGAATCTGTGGACCAATCGCTTCGTGGACCGGCTGAAGAAACTGCCGGAGCTGGAGGATGTGGCCACCGACCAGCAGACCAACGGTCTGGCGGTATCCATGGTCATCGATCGCGTCACCGCCTCGCGGCTGGGCATCGCGCCCTCGACGATCGACAACACGCTGTACGACGCCTACGGGCAGCGGCAGATCAACACCATGTACACGCAGCTCAACCAGTATCACGTGATTCTGGAATCCGCGCCCGAATTCCGGCTCGATCCGGGCAACCTGACGAGCCTGTACATCATGTCCAACGCGTCCGCGGGGACCTCCGGCGCGGCGGCGTCTACTAACTTCGCGGCGTCCAGTTCCGCGTCGGCCGGTTCGAACGCGATCACCGCCGGCGCCGCTTACACGGCGTCGTCGGGCACGCTGACCGCGCCACAGAACGCGCTGACACGCGTTCCCAACCCCAGCGCCGCCGCCAATGGCGTCACTGCCACCACGCCGCTGAGCGCGGTGCCGCTCGGCACTTTCTCTCGCTTCGAAAACGTGAACTCGCCGCTTTCCATCAATCATCAGGGCCAGTTCCCCTCGGTCACGGTTTCCTTCAATCTGGCGCCGAACGCTTCGCTGGGCACGGCGATCACCGACATCAATGGCGTGGCGAAGCAAATGAACATGCCGGCCAGCCTGCAGACCGGATTCCAGGGAACCGCCGCGTCGTTCGAGAGTTCGCTTTCCAATGAGGCGCTGCTGATTCTGGCGGCGCTGGTGACGGTCTACATCGTTCTGGGCGTGCTGTACGAAAGCTACATTCACCCGGTGACGATTCTCTCCACGCTCCCCTCGGCCGGCGTGGGCGCGTTGTTGGCGCTGCTGCTGTTCCGCGAGGATCTGAGCGTGGTGGCCATTATCGGCATCATCCTGCTGATCGGCATTGTCAAGAAGAACGGCATCATGATGGTCGACTTCGCGCTGGAGGGCGAACGCAAGCATGGGAAGAATTCCACCGACGCCATCTACGAAGCCAGCCTGCTGCGCTTTCGTCCCATCATGATGACCACCATGGCCGCGCTTCTGGCGGGCATTCCGCTGGCCGCGGGCACCGGCATCGGCAGCGAGTTGCGCCGTCCGCTGGGCATTTGCATGGTGGGCGGCCTGCTGCTGAGCCAGCTCCTCACGCTGTATACGACGCCGGTGATCTACATCTTCTTCGACCGGATCGCCCAGCGCTTTGGGCACAAACGCGCCAGCGGCGCTTCCGGCGATCCCGATTCCGAGCCGCCCGCGGAGCGCGCATGAATTTTTCGCGGCTGTTTATCTACCGGCCTGTTGCCACCGCGCTGCTGACCATCGCGGTCATCCTGGCGGGGGCTATCGCGTATAACGTGCTCCCGGTGTCGCCGCTCCCCCAGGTCGATTACCCCACCATCTCGGTTGGCGCGTCGCTGCCCGGCGCCAGCGCGGACATCATGGCCGCTTCGGTGGCCACTCCGCTGGAGCGTCAGTTCGCCCATATTGCCGGCATCTCGGAGATGACCTCCACCAGTTCGCTGGGCACCACCGGCGTCACCCTGCAGTTTGACTTGAGCCGCAACATCGACGGGGCGGCGCGGGACGTGGAGGCGGCCATCAACGCCGCGCGCACCTATCTCCCCGCGAATCTGCCCGCCAATCCGACCTACCGCAAGGTAAATCCGGCGGACTCGCCGATCATGATCATCGGTCTCACGTCGGACGTCTACGACCGCGGCACGCTCTACGATTACGCCTCCACCATCGTGCAGCAGAAGATCTCGCAGATTAACGGCGTCGGTCAGGTCACCACCGGCGGCGGCGCTCTGCCCGGTGTGCGCGTGGACGTGAATCCGACTCAGCTCAACAGTTACGGGTTTACTCTCGCCAATGTGCAGTCGCTGCTGAGCCTGCAGAACGCTCACCAGGCGCGCGGTCAACTCGCCAACAACGTGGTCACCGCCGACATCATCACCAACGATCAGATTCGCCATGCCAGCGACTATAAGCCGCTGATCGTCGGCTACAGCAACGGCGCGGCGGTTCGTCTGGATGCCGTGGCGGACGTGACCGACGGCGTCCAGAACATTCGCTCCGCGGGATATCTGAACGGCAAGCCGGCCATTCCCATCATCATCTTCCGGCAGCCCGGCGCGAATATCATTCAGACCGTGGAGAAGATCCGCGCCGAGTTGCCCTCCATCAAGGCGTCCATTCCGAAGGGCATTGAAACCACCATCGTTCTGGACCGCACCACCACCATTCGCGCCTCCGTACGCGAGGTCGAGCGAACGCTCATGATTTCCATCTGCCTGGTGATAGGCGTGGTGTTCGTCTTCCTGCGCAATCCGCGCGCGACGCTCATCCCCGCCGTGGCCGTGCCGGCTTCGCTGATCGGCACGTTTGCCGTGATGTACCTTTTCGGGTACAGCATCGACAACCTCTCGCTGATGGCTCTCACCATCTCCACCGGTTTCGTGGTGGACGACGCCATCGTGGTGATGGAGAATATCTCGCGGCATATCGAAGACGGGATGAAGCCGTGGGCCGCCTCTCTTCAGGGGGCCAAAGAAATCGGCTTTACCGTCTTTTCCATCAGCATGTCGCTGATCGCCGTGTTCATTCCCATTCTGCTGATGGGCGGCATTGTGGGACGCCTTTTCCGCGAATTCGCCATGACGCTCTCCACGGCCATCGTCGTGTCCATGGTGATCTCGCTCACCACCACCCCCACCATGTGCGCGCATCTTCTGAAGCCGCACCGCGAGAAGCACAATTTCCTTTTCCGCGCCAGCGAGAAGTTCTTCACCGGAATGCTTTCCGTCTATCGGCGCTCGTTGCTCTGGGTGCTGGACAACTGGGGGCTCACTCTGGTGGTGCTGGTGCTGGTGATCGCGCTCAATGTAGTCGTGGCGGTGCGCATTCCCAAAGGGTTCTTCCCGCAGCAGGATACGGGAGTTCTGGTCGGCGGGGTACAGGGACCGCAGGATGCGTCGTTCCCGTTGATGGACGATTCGGTACGGCGGCTGGTGAACGTTATCAAGCGCGATCCAGGCGTGGACAACGTGGTGGCCTTTACCGGCGGCCAGGGCAACACCAACGGCGGCTTCATCTTCATGGCGCTCAAGCCGCTGGAAAAGCGCAAGGCCAGCGCCATGCAGATTCTCGGCCGGCTGCGCCCGAAAATGAACGCGCTGCCGGTCGCTTCCGTGTTTCTGGCGCCCGCGCAGGACCTGCGCATCGGCGGTCGCCAGAGCAACGCGCTGTATCAGTACACCATCCAGTCCGACAGCTCGCAGGATCTGGCGAAATGGGGGCCGGTTCTGCTGCGCGAGATGAAGAAACTGCCCGGCTTTCAGGACGTCAACACCGATCAGCAGAACGGCGGCCTCGATCAGTACGTGAGCTACGACCGCGTTACCGCGGCGCGCCTCGGCGTTACCCCGCAGGCCCTCGACTCAGCCCTGTACAGCGCCTTCGGCCAGCAGGAAGTTTCCATCATTTACACGCAGCTCAACCAGTATTACGTGGTCATGGAAGTCGCTCCGCAATTCTGGGAAAGGCCGGAGGGTCTGAAGTACATTTACGCGAGCTCGGCCAGCGCCGGCAACGTTCCGCTCGACGCCGTGTCCAGTTCGCAATCGCACAATATCCCGCTGTCGGTGAACCACACCAGTCTGTTCCCTTCGGTCACGGTGTCGTTCAATCTGGCTGGCGGCATGTCCCTCAGCGACGCCACGCGCGAGGTGGCCCAAATGCAGGCGCGCCTGAACATGCCGCAGACGGTGCGCGGATTCTTTGCCGGCACCGCGCAGGCGTACCAGGATTCACTGGCCAGCGAGCCGATTCTGATTATCACCGCGATACTGGCCGTCTACATCGTGCTGGGCATTCTCTATGAGAGCCTTGTGCACCCCATCACCATCATTTCCACGATTCCCTCGGCCAGCGTGGGGGCGATGATGGCGCTGATGTTGTTCCATATCGATCTCAACGTAATCTCCATCATTGGGATCGTACTGCTCATCGGCATCGTCAAGAAGAACGCCATCATGATGATCGATTTCGCCCTGCAGGCCGAACGGAACGAGGGCAAGAGCACCGCCGACGCCATCTTCGAGGCCTGCATGCTGCGCTTCCGGCCGATCATGATGACTACCATGGCGGCTGTTTTTGGCGCTTTGCCCCTGGCTTTTGGCACAGGCATCGGGTCGGAGCTGCGACAGCCGTTGGGAATCACCATTGTCGGCGGATTGCTGGCGAGCCAGTTGCTGACTCTTTACACCACGCCTGTCGTTTATCTGTTTCTGGATCGCCTTCGTCTGCGGATTAAGGGTAAAGAGCACGACACGTTCCCGTCCGCTCCGGGGAGCGTGCCGGAGGTGGCGTGATGAACAGGAAGACGTGGGGCAGGATTGTATCCTGCGGCGGGTTTGTAACCTGTCTCGGAGGCCGATTGCAAATCGGCCGCAGGTTGCAAACCTGCCCCACGGAATTGAGGTGCGTATGATTAACCGTACCGTTTGGGCCGTCGCCGCCCTCACCGCCGCGCTCACTGGCTGCACTGTGGGCCCGAAGTACACTCCGCCCGCGAAGCAGGCCCCGCCCGCGTACAAGGAATCGGCCGCGAATATCCCGCCGCACACGCCCAATCCCAATGCCGCTACCGCGCCCGATCCGACGCTCGGCGGTCTGGGCAACTGGACCGTCGCTCAGCCCCAGGACGCGCAACTGCGCGGCAAATGGTGGGAAGTCTACAACGATCCCGAACTGAACTCGCTCGAGGAACAGCTCAATATCAATAACCAGAACATCAAACAGTACTTCGAGAACTTCATGGCCGCGCGCGCTCTGGTGCGCGAAGCGCGCACGCAGTACTTTCCGACGGTCACCGTAGGGCCATCATTATCGGGTTCGCAAAGCTCGCGCAATCTGGGTGTTGCCGGGGCGGCAGGCGGCGCCGGCGGAGCTTCATTCGCCGGCGGGACCGGCTCGGTCACTAAGCTTATCGACCTGCCGGCGAGCGCTTCCTGGGAACCGGACCTGTGGGGAAAGATCCGCAATACCGTCCACGCGGAGCAGTACGCAGCGCAACTCAGCGCGGCCGACCTTGAGAACGAGCGCCTCACCGAACAGGCCGCGTTGGCCACGTATTTCTTCGAACTGCGCGGCCAGGACGCATTGCAGCAGATTCTGGACGCCACGGTCGCCGCCGATCAGAAATCCCTGGACATCAACCGGGCGGCGTATCAGGCGGGCACCGGCGACCAGATTGCCGTGATCCAGGCGGAGAACACGCTCGAAAGCGCGCAATCGCAGGCCACCAATCTGGGCATCGCCCGCGCGCAATACGAGCACGCCATCGCGACGCTCATCGGCAAAGCCGCCTCGGACTTTTCGATTCCAGTCAAGGCGATGCTGGTGACCCCGCCGTCGATTCCGGTGGGTTTGCCGTCGCAGCTTCTGGAGCGCCGCCCGGATATCGCGGCCGCCGAGCGGGTCATGGCGGCGGCCAACGCGCAGATCGGCATCGCCTACGCCGCCTATTACCCGAACATCAGTCTTACCGCCGGCGGGGGATTCGAGAGCAGTTCCTGGAAGCACCTTTTCGACTGGGCCAGCCGCTTCTGGTCGGTTGGCGCCTCCGCGTCGGAAACCGTCTTTGACGCCGGACTCCGCCGCGCTACCATCAACCAGTACATAGCCACCTACAACGGCGACCTCGCGTCCTATCGGCAGACTGTGCTGAACGCGTTTGAGCAGGTGGAAGACAACCTTGCCGCCCTGCGTATTCTGACCGAGCAGATTCGGGTGCAGCGCCAGGCGGTGGAATCGGCGAGAACCGCGCTCGATCTGGAGCAGAAGCGCTACGACACGGGCATCGACCCGTACATCGACGTGGTCACCCAGCAGAACGTCCTGCTCGCCGCGCAACAGGTGCTGGCGGGAATCGAGATCCAGCGCGCGGTCGCGTCGGTGCAGCTCATCGAGGCGCTGGGCGGAGGATGGGACCGCTCGCAATTGCCCACGCCCGAGCAGGTGGCCGCGAAGCCGACGAAGGACCAGACCACCATTCAGCAGTAAAATGTGGGGCAGGATTGCATCCTGCGGCCGATTTGCAATCGGCCTCCGAAGCGGGTTGAAAACCCGCTGCCGGTTAGAAACCTGCCCCACTCACTGCCATTTCGTCCTATGGCGCGCCAGCCACCAGCAGGGGGAGTTCCAGGCGGACGCCGCATATTGCGGAAACAGGCTGTGCGAACAGCTCTGGTTGGCGGTGCCGAGATAGTCGTACTCTTCCTTGCTCCCCTTGAGCGGCGTCTTCAGGAAGTTGTCTACCGGCACCATCCCCATGCCCGAGCCGGAAACAAGGCGCACGGCGAAGACGGCAAAATCGGCGGCGTAGACGGCTGCCGCGCCGATTAACAGATATTTCACGATCCGAAGGAGCTTCCCGCGCCGGGTCACGATGGCCACGCTTTATCCTGCCATGAATCTCACGCGCCGTTACTTAGAACAAGTACTGTCACAAATGTTTGTTCCTTCGCTCACCGGACTGTAACGCTTCGCGCGCTTTCATGGGGGTATGAGGTGCGACCTCCACGTTCACACGCGATATTCCGGCATGTGCACCATACCGGTGCTGCGGCGCTTCTGCCGGGAGAGCTATAACGATCCGCTTGCTGTTTACGAGACGCTCAGGCGCAGGGGCATGCAGATCGTCACCGTAACCGACCACGATTCCATCGGGGCGGCCGAAGTGCTGCGGCGGTTCCCGGATTTCTTCGTCAGCGAGGAAGTAACCTGCACCCTGCCCAGCGGCACGGAAGCGCACATCGCCGTCTACGATCTCAGCGAGCGGCAGCACGTGGAGATTCAGGCGCGGCGCGACGATATGCCAGGGCTGCTGGCCTACATGCGCGAGCAGGACCTCCTGTTCGGCGTGAACCATGCCTTTTCGGCCCTCACCGGGCGGCGCAAGGCCGAAGATTTCGCGCTGTTTGACGCGGAATTTCCGATGTTCGAGACGCGCAACGGACATATTCCCGCCATTTCCAATCGCAAGGCCATGCGGCTGGCGGCGCGCGGCGGGAAAATCGCCACCGGCGGGAGCGATTCGCACACCCTGGGACCGCTGGCCAGGACGTGGACGGAGGTCCCGGGCGCGCGCAATGTCCGTGAGTTTCTGGACGGCCTGCGCGCCGGCCGTGCGGTGGTGGCGGGCAACGACGGCACGCCCTGGTTACTAACCCGGTCGGTGCTGGAAACCGGCGGATATTTCGTGCGCGAGCTGGGCTGGCCGGTTCTCTTATTCCCCCTCTTTGCGGCGGTGCCCCTCTCGACGCTGGGCGCTCACGTGAGCGACATCGTGTTCGCCTCGACATGGGGCAGGCGGCTGGAACAGGCCGCCGCGACACCAGCCGGGGGACAGGTATCGGTGCCCGCTTGATCCGGGTAGTTGCCAGCCTGCCCGCGGATTACACTAATACTGCGAATGCGTAGTTCTGTTCTTGGCGCGTTGGCATGGACCGTTGTGGGGCTGGTCGCGCTCTCGACGGTGCTGGCGACGCTGCTGGCGGCTTCCGGCGGTCCCCATGCGGCAATGGCTTTCCTCGGCGACTGGCGTGTCTGGCTGGTCGCGGCGGCAGCGCTGGTTTGCGGTCTTGCCGCGGCGCGCATCATTGCGGGATCGCTGGCTCACCGCATCGGCGGCCTTAAGGAATACTCGGACCGTATTCTCGACGCCCCGCTGGCCGACCCGGAGCTCTTCCGCGCCGACGATGAGCTGGGAGTTCTGGGCCGTTCCATGTCGCGCGTGCCCCCACGCGTCCACGAGCTGGTACAACGAGTGAGTCTGGAATCGCAGCGGCGCGAAGCGATCCTCGCGGGGATGGTGGAAGCCCTTCTGGCGGTGGATCAGGACCTCAGGGTAGTGTTCTGCAACGACGCCTTCGCGCGCGTGGCGGGCGTGCCGGGCGGCGTCGGGCCAGGTACTTCGCTGGTCCGTATTGTGCGCGATCCCGCTTTGGTGGACCTTCTGCGCGAGGCGCTGGGAACCGGCCGTACGGCGCAACGCCGCCTGCAGCTCGGCTCCTCGGAAGGGCCGTGGTTCGAGGTCAACGTGGCGCCCCTGGCCATGCCCGCCGGCCGCGGCGCCATCGCGCTGCTGCATGACATCACCGAACTGGAGCGGCTGGAGCGAATTCGCAAGGACTTCGTCGCCAACGTCTCGCACGAGCTGCGCACTCCGCTGACGGCCATTCGCGGCTATGCCGAGACATTGCTGGATGGCGCCCTCGAGGATGCGGAAAATCGCCGCCGCTTTGTCGAAGTAATCGAGACGCACGCCATCCGCCTGAACAACATCGCCGCCGATCTGCTGGCGCTGTCCGAGCTGGACAATGGGTATCCCACCGAACAACCGCGCCCGGTGCAGGTGCTGGCGGCGGTGGAATCCGCGCTGCGGACGGTTGAGCCGGTGGCCGGCGAACGGCGCGTCCGCCTGGTGAGCGAAGTGCCGGCCGACCTCGAGATTCTTGGGCATCGCATGCGCCTGGAGCAGGCGCTGGTGAACCTGACCGATAACGCGGTGAAGTTCAATCGCCCCGATGGCGAAGTGCGCGTGCAGGCCGAGCGCGCTAACGGTTGTGTCCGCATCGTTGTCTCCGACACGGGCATCGGAATTCCCTCTTCCGATCTGCCGCGCATATTCGAACGCTTCTATCGAGTGGACCGCGCGCGCTCGCGCGAGATGGGCGGCACCGGTCTCGGCCTGTCCATCGTCAAGCACGCGGTAGAGCAGATGAAGGGGACGGTCAACGTGGAAAGTGAGCTCGGGAAGGGCTCTCGCTTCATTCTGATGCTCCCCACAAGCCGCCAGAGTAGCTTGTAAACAGCAGAAAAATAGTGCTCACGCTCGTGCTGTCACAGATTCTTAACGATTTGTTCACATTGCCATAACCCTGCCTCGATATGCTCAAGGTCGTTCAAAAAATTCAGGGAACCTCATTGGTCCGCTAATCGGGAAAGGAGCATACGACCGAATGACCACAGGTCAAAGGCGTCTTAAATGGGTTAGGACTGCGCTGACGGTTACGTTCTGCGCGGCAACGATGCTGGGAGCCGATCCAGCCTCCGGCGGCGCGTCGAACAACGCCAGCAGCAGCGATGTTCAGGAACTTCGGGCTCTGCTGGCGGCGCAGCAGAGACAGATCGAGCAACTGCGCACGGCGCTCGAAGAACAAAAGAAGGTCATCGACAAACTGGCGCCCGCGCAGAACAGCAGCGCTCAATTTTCACTTCCAAACACGCCGAAGCTGGGCGAGGTAGCGACGACGAGTCCGGTGCTGCCGACCGCTCCGGCCCCGCTGCCGGCGCCTGCGGCATCGGGCAACGCCGCCGACGAAGCGCCTGCGCCGCTGCAGCTCAAGCTTGGGAATGCCTCCATTACGCCCATCGGGTTTATGGATATGACTTCCGTTACCAGATCGACCAATCCGGGGTCTGGTATCGGCACCAATTTCGGCAGCATCCCCTACGGCAATACTCAGGCCGCGAGTTTGTCGGAATCTCGCTTCAGCATCCAGAACTCGCGCATTGGCGCGCGCGTTGACACCGGGTTCAGCGGCTTCAATGTGCTCGGCTACTGGGAGTCTGACTTTCTGGGTCAGCTCGGCAACCCGCCCAATGGCGGCCTCGCGGTCAGCAGCAATCCATTTGTGTTCCGCATGCGCCTGTACTTTGTTGACGTGAGCAAGAACAACTGGGAGTTCCTGGCGGGCCAGTCCTGGAGCCTGATGACGCCGAATCGCGTGGGCGTATCGCCTCTGCCTGGTGACATCTTCTATAGCCAGGACATGGATGTGAACTACCAGGCGGGCCTGGTTTGGAGCCGCGTGGGCAGCTTCCGCGGTGCTTATCACTTCGGCAACAAGGCGGCGTTTGCGGTCTCAGTGGAAAACTCCGAGCCGTACATCGGTGGCGGCAACGGCGGCAGCGCCGTGACCGCTCCGGCGGCGATCGCCGCGGCGTCCGGCGTTCTCGGGACACAGATCAACAATGGCACCAGCGTGATTTCGGCCGCCGCTCTGATGCCGGACGTTATCGCCAAGCTGGCCTTCGATCCGTCGAAGAGAGCCCACATCGAGTTCGCGGGCGTCATGGTCGCCGACAAGTTCTCGGATCCCGTCAGCGTGCCCGCCTATCAGACCAACACAAAAGTCGGCGGCGGCGGAGCGATCAACATGAATTTCGAGCTGTTCAAGGGCTTCCGCTTCATTACGAACAACTTCTGGAACGCCGGCGCTGGCCGGTATATCTTTGGCCAGGCGCCGGACTTCATTATCCGCGCCAACGGCGACCTCTCCCTGGTACATTCCGCATCCACGGTGACGGGTTTTGAGGCCCAGGCCCGAAAGACTCTCATTTACGCTTACTATGGCGGTGTTTACATCGACAAGAACCTGACGCTCGACACCACCGGCAAGCTGGTAGGCTACGGGCCGATCTCCAGCGACGGTCAGAACCGCGCGATCCAGGAAATCACGTTCGGGACCAACAGCACGCTGGCGAAGAACCCGCGGTGGGGGGCTCTGAACCTCATCACGCAGTACTCGTACGTGCAGCGCAACCCATGGCTGGTGACTGGCACCAGCCCCACGGATGCGCATTTCTCCATGGGCTTCATCGATCTTCGTTACACGCTGCCCGGTGCGCCTGCACCGAAGATGTACTAGACATCACCGTTACAGGACTGGCTCGGGACACTCCGGGCCAGTTCTGTTCGGCATTTTCAGCCTGTTGTAATCAGTTGTTAACCCATTTGTAATATTCAGGTGGAAAACTCGAAGGAGAAAGAATGCGAAGTACGGTTCTGATCGCAATCGCCGCAGTGTCTGCGGTTACTGTTCCCGTAACGTGCGCGGCCGCGAACATCAATGCCGCGGGCGCCACGTTCCCGGCGCCGATCTATCAGAAATGGTTTGAAGAGTATCATGCCGCCCATCCCGATGTGCAGGTGAACTACCAGGCGATCGGATCGGGCGGTGGAATTGCTCAGTTGACCGCCGGCACGGTGGACTTCGGCGCGTCCGATATGCCCATGAAAGATGAGCAGATTGCGAAGATCACGAAGTTTCACGTCCTGCATTTCCCGACGGTGCTGGGTGGCGTCGTTCCCACTTACAATATCGAAGGCGTGAAGACCGAACTGAAGTTCACGCCGGAAGTACTGGCCGGCATATATCTGGGGAAGATCACGAAATGGAATGACGCGGCACTCAGGAAAGACAACCCCGGCGTGAAGTTCCCGGACGCGGATATCACCGTGGTGCACCGCTCCGACGGCAGCGGCACGACCTTCGTCTGGAGCGACTATCTCTCGAAGGTTAGTCCGGAGTGGAAGGGCAAAGTTGGCTCGGGCACCTCGATCAACTGGCCGGTGGGTCTGGGCGCCAAGAACAACGAAGGCGTGGCCGGACAGGTGAAGCAGACCCCGAACTCCATTGGCTACGTCGAGCTCATTTACGCCGTGAAGAACAACATGGCCTACGGATCGGTCAAGAATCAGGCTGGCGCATTCGTGAAAGCCAGCCTGGATACCGTGACCGCCGCGGCGGCCGGCGCGGCAAAAGAGATGCCCGCGGACTTTCGGGTGTCTATCACCAATGCACCGGGCAAGAACTCTTACCCAATCTCGACATTTACGTGGATGCTGATTCCGAGTCAGATTCCGGATGGAAGCAAACGCACCGAGATCGTGGATTTTCTGAAGTGGATGCTGACCACCGGACAGAAAGACGCAGCGGGACTGGATTACGCGCCGCTGCCCGCGCCGGTGGTGGCAAAGGAACAGAAGCAGCTCGCTTTGATTAAGTAGGCAGGATTCCTCGGCAGCCTTTATGGCTACAATGGCACCGTCCGTGCCCGGGAGGGCACGGACTCTCTTTGGAAATGTCCGTGGCGGCGATCGGGTCGCGTACCTGATCACGTTTCTCTTTGCCGCGTCGATCCTGCTGGTCACCGTTCTGCTGATATTCGAGTTGTGGGTGAAATCGAGTCTGGCCATCCATCAATTCGGATTCAGCTTCCTGTGGACCAGCACGTGGGACCCGGTGGAAGGTCAGTTCGGCGCGTTGCCGTTCATCTACGGAACGATCGTGACATCGATTGTCGGGCTTTTGATCTCGGTGCCCCTGGGTGTTGGGGCGGCCATCTACCTCTCCGAGCTGGCGCCGCCAAAAGTATCGAACGCACTCGTTTTCCTGGTGGAGTTGCTGGCGGCCGTGCCCAGCGTGGTGTTCGGCCTGCTGGCGATTTTCGCGCTGGTGCCGGCCATGCGTTTGTACGTGCAGCCGGCGCTGATTCGCGCGTTCGGGTGGTCGCCGTTCTTCAAGGGGCCGGCTTCCGGTCTCGGCGTGCTCACGGCCAGCATAGTGCTGGCGATCATGATGTTCCCGTACATCATTTCCATTTCCCGCGAGGCGCTCATGCAGGTTCCGCGCGAGCAGCGGGAAGCCGCTCTCGCTCTGGGCGCGACTCGCTGGGAAGCGACATGGGACGCCGTCGTGCCGTTCGCCAAACTGGGGATCGTGGGCTCGGTGTTTCTGAGTTTGGCGCGCGCTTTGGGCGAGACCATGGCAGTGACCATGGTGATCGGGAACGATCCGCGCATCGCTTCGTCCATTCTTGCGCCGGGCTACACGATCGCCTCGGTCATCGCCAACGAGTTCAGCGAGGCCACCAGTGACATACATCAATCGGCGCTTGTTGCCCTTGGTCTTGTGCTCTTCCTGATCACCATCATTCTGAACGGCCTTGGACAGCTCCTGCTGGTGCTGACCGCAAAGCCGGGGACGGCGAAGTAGACATGCTCAGACTGTGGCGGCGGGCCGTAAACGACGTGATGCTGACGCTGACGGGGATCTGCGCCGTGCTCACCGCTTCGACCCTGTTCTTCATCCTCGGCTATCTGGTCTGGAACGGCAGCACATCGCTGGACTGGAATTTCTTTACCAAGCTCCCGTTGTCTCCGGGCGAGCTGGGCGGCGGAATGGCCAACGCCATTGTGGGCAGCGCGAAAATCGTCTTTCTCGGCGCCCTGATTGGTGTCCCGGTGGGATTCGTCGCCGGCGTCTTTCTTTCGGAATTCAGCGGCAAGACGCTCGCCAACACGATTCGCTTTACCGCAGATCTGCTGAACGGCGTGCCCTCCATTGTGATCGGCATTCTGGCGTGGGCGCTGATTGTTGTGCCCACCAGGCACTTCTCCGCCTGGGCGGGAAGCTTTGCGCTGAGTCTGATGGTGATCCCGGTCACGCTGCGTGCCACCGAGCAGTTTCTCGCCCAGGTGCCCGTGGCGCTCCGCGAAGGTGCGCTGGCGCTGGGTGCGAGTAAATGGAGATCGGTGGCGACGGTGGTGGTGCCAGCCGCCCGTACCGGCATCCTGACAGGTATCATACTGGGAGTAGCCCGGATTTCTGGGGAGACCGCTCCATTGCTGTTCACGGCGCTCAACAACCAGTTCTGGAGTAAAGGATTCAACGAGCCCACCGCTTCATTGCCGGTGATGATTTACAACCGCGCCGAATCGGCCTTCGAGGACTTTCACCGGCAGGCGTGGGCCGCCGGCCTGGTGCTGCTGGCGCTGGTGCTGGTAGCCAACATTGCCGCACGGATGGTGCTGGCGAGAGGAGCAGCCGCTCAGCGCTGATGAGAACCACTATGGGAGCAATACCTCAACCCGGCACGAAGAGTGAACCGATGGCCGATACGACGCCCGGCGTGAAGCCCCAGGCAGGGCCGAAAATTCGCGCCTCCAACGTGGATTTCTTTTACGGGAAATTTCAGGCCCTCCACAATATTTCCATCGATTTCCCGGAAAACAAGATCACCGCGCTCATCGGGCCTTCGGGCTGCGGCAAGTCCACCTTCCTGCGAACGCTGAACCGGATCAACGACACCATTCGCGGCGCGCGAGCGACCGGCGAGGTGGTGCTGGACGGCGAGAACATCATGCAAGGCGGCGACGTCACCGAGTTGCGGCGCCGCGTGGGCATGGTGTTCCAGCGCCCCAATCCGTTCCCCAAATCGATCTTCGACAACATTGCATACGGCGTGCGCATCAACGGCATGGCTCACCGCGGGCAACTCCACGAAGTCGTGGAACGCAGCCTGCGCCGCGCGGCCCTGTGGGAAGAAGTCAAGGACAAGCTGAACAAATCCGCCTATGCGCTTTCGGGCGGCCAGCAGCAGCGGCTATGTATCGCCCGCGCTCTGGCGGTGGACCCGGAAGTGCTCCTTCTCGACGAACCCTGCTCCGCGCTCGATCCCATTGCTACCAGCAAGATCGAGGAACTGCTGCTCAGTATCAAAGACCAGTGCACGCTGATCATCGTCACTCACAACATGCAACAGGCGGCGCGTGTTGCCGATTTCACCGGTTTCTTCCTTTTGGGAAAACTGATCGAAGTTAACAAGACCGATTTCATTTTCAAAACGCCGGCGAAGAAAGAAACGGAAGACTACATTACCGGCCGGTTCGGCTGATTCCGGAGCGGCAACGAGGAAAAACCGCTGTGCGCCACTTTTCACTGGAACTCGATGATTTGCATCAGCGCCTTCTGCAAATGGGCGGGCTGGTGGAGTCGGTCATTCGCAAGGCCGTGCGCGCGCTCGTGGACCGCGACAAGAACGTCGCGGACCAGGTATTTCAGGACGAAGAGCGCATCAACCAGATGGAAATCGAGATCGACGACATGGGCACGCGGCTGCTGGCGCTGCACCAGCCAGTGGCCCGCGATCTGCGGTTTCTTACCGCGGCGCTGAAGATCAACACCGACCTGGAGCGCATGGGCGATCTGGCGGTGAACATCACCGAACGGGCGCTCTCGCTGATTTCCATGCCCCCGGTGAAGCCGCTCATCGACATTCCGAAGATGGCCGGTCTGGTGGAGCAGATGTTGCTGCGCAGTCTGGGCGCTTTCGTCGACGGCGACGCCGAGATGGCGCGGACGGTGCTGCTGTCCGACGACGAGGTGGACCGCCTGCGCGATGCCATCTACCGCGAATTGGTGACTTTCATGCAGCAGGACCCGACCACCGTGCAATCGGCCGTGGATCTGATGTTTGTCGCGCGGGATCTGGAGCGCATTGCCGACCACGCCACGAACATTGCCGAAGACGTCGTGTACCTGGTGCAGGGGGTGGATGTGAGGCATCGAGCCGTCGAGGCAATGAAGTAACGGCGCGCGAGTGGCCAGCCCACATTGCAATCGGGTTACAGTATCAATTGTGGGGTTTCAGTTCAGGCGCGGAGAGGCCGTTCCGCGAGCGATTCGGCGCATCGCCGGCGAACAGCTCAGATATGCCGCCTCGCAACTGCGCGACGCGATCCCGGAGAACCGCGACACCGCCGTCCATGAGGCCCGCAAGAGCATCAAGAAGGTTCGAGCCGTCGTGCGTCTGATGGCCGGCGAGCTCGGCCCTGTCGCCGAAGCGGAAAACGAACTGCTACGCAATCTGGCGCTCAAGGTTTCGCCTCTCCGCGACGCCGCCGTGCTGGTAGAAACCTTCGACAGTCTCCGGGACCACTTCCCGGAGACTGTTAGTCCTGCGCTGAGGGAACGAATTCGTACGGAACTGCTGAAGAACCGGAGCCGGGCGGCAAGGACCTCCACTGCCGCGCGTTCGCCGGCCACGATTGCGTTTGCGCTGGAGCGCGCGGCCCAGCGGGCGCGCGCGTGGCCTCTGCACAACGATGGATTCGACGCCATTGCGCCCGGGCTAAGGCGAGCCTTGCGGCGGGGTCGAAAGGCGCTGTGTGAGGCGCTGGCCGACCCGGCGCCGATCCGCTATCACGAGTTTCGAAAGCGCGTGAAGGACCACTGGTATCATGTCCGGCTTCTCGAGAATGCGTGGACGCATGAAACGAAGTTGTACGAAAAGGACCTGAAGACGCTGGAAACGTTGCTGGGCGACGATCACAACCTGGTCGTGCTCAGCGAGCGTGTTGCCTCCCTCGGAACGGGCGCGGAGGTTGCTGGGTTGCAGGAAGCGATCGCCGCCCGGCAGAGAAAGCTCCGCGAAGAGGCCCAGGCTCTGGGGCGGCGGCTCTATGCGCCGAAGCCGGGCGTTTTCGTTTGTCGTGCCGAAGAGTTGTGGAACAACTGGCAGATGAATCCGAAGCGGCGCTCCATGCCGGCGGTCCAGTCGCTGGAACCGGGCAGGCAGCAAGCCCCCGCCGCGTGATATTCCTGAAATTGGCATGCGCGCGTTTGCCGTTCTGTTCGTCGCTGTCCTGGCCGTTGCGCCAATGGACGGAGCCTCCACGGTAGCCATCACGGTTCTGAATCAGATCGACACCGGCTCGGGACAGAACGGACGTTTGAATGTGTTCCTGTCCACCTCGTTCCAGCCGGCGGACTGGGACTACACTTTCTTTCAGGACCATCCCGGCAATGAGAAGCTGCTGTGGGAGCTGGCGCCGCAGCACATCAATCTGCAGTCGATCGACGGCGGCAATCCCGCGACGGGCGCGAATTCGTGGGACTTCACCGAGAACAACGCCATCAACCAGCCGATCCTTGCGCTGGCCGACCACAGTCCGCTGTATGAGATCGTTCCGCCGCCGTATCTGACCCAAAGCGATGGCAGCGTGACATCCGGCGACTTTCCCGCGTTTGCCGGCTACACCGCGAATCTGGTGAGCTACTTCAACACGGGTGGATTCCAGGCGAGCGGGTCCCATTTCCAGGCGCCCAGCCCGTATCACATCACCTGGTGGGGCGTTTATAACGAGCCCAACGTCAACGGAATGACGCCGCAGGCTTACACCAGTCTCTACAACCTCACGGTTCCGGCGATGCAGGCGGTGGATCCGAATCTGCGTTTCGTCGCCGTGGAACTCGCCGACTGGACCGGACAGGCGGACTCTTTCCTGCCCTACTTCGTTCAGAACGTCAGCGCGCGCGTGGACCTGGTGGCAACGCATTTTTACGGTACCTGCGATCAAAACACGCCCGACTGGCAGGTTTTCGGGGCCATCGATACGTTCGCCAGCGAGGTGCAGCGCATCCGCGCCAATATGCAGGCCAACTCCGCGCTCGCCAACCTTCCCATCTGGGTCACCGAGAATAACGTCAACGCGGATTACGGCGACAGCAACGGGATGAGCGTCTGCAATCCCAGACAGGTGTTTGTCACCGATCAGCGCGGGTCCAGCGCGTTTTTCGCCGCGTGGCGCCCGCTGGTGTTCGAACGGCTGGCGCAGGTCGGCGTCAACAGCCTGCATCACTGGGATCACGACGCGGACCTGCAGTATGGGGAGGTTGACTACAGTACCGGCAACCTGCAGTTGAGCTACTGGGTGGATTACTGGCTGTCGCATCTGTTCCCGTCGCCGCCGGGCGCCAACATCCTCCAGGTGCAGAACTCGGACACCACCGGCAGCGTGGACGCATTCGCAACGCGAGACGACGATGGATCGGTGGTGATCATGCTCATCGATCATGCGTTGCTGCTGACGACCGATAACAATGGCCCGGGCGTCGCCTTCACGTTCAACGTGGATGTCTCCGCGCTCGGCTCGTTCAATTCGGTGACGACGCTGTCCATTGACACGCTCACCAGCGCTGCCGCGGGTCCGTCGCCGCAGACGGTTCCGTTTATGCCGAACCTCTCGGTAACGCTGCCCGGATACGGTGTGGCGTTCCTGCGCCTGAACGCCGCGCCCGTGACCATCCTGCCGGGTGGAATCGTGAACGGCGCAAGCTTTCAGTCAGGGCCGCTGGCTGCTGGCGAGATTGTGACTATCTTCGGTAATGGCATGGGGCCATCCACTTTGCAGACGATGCAGAGCACCGCCGCGCCCGGCTTTCTGGACAATTCGCTGGCGGGCACCCGCGTCTGGTTTGACGGCACGCCGGCGCCCGTGGTCTACAGCTACCAGAATTACGTTTCGGCCATCGTGCCCTACGAAGTGGCGGGGCAGGGAAGCACGAACGTGCAGGTGGAGTACCTGGGCGCCTTCAGTCCGGTGGTGAGCATGCCGGTGGCGGCGACGGCTCCGGCGATATTCACGGAGCCTCCGGAAGGGACGGGCGGCGGGGCGATACTCGACCAGAACTCGGCGCTGGTGACTCCCGCCAATCCGGCCTCACCCGGCGACTGGGTGACCATCTTCGCGACCGGGGAGGGGGACGTGGACCCCGAAGCCCTGGATGGCCGGATCGCCGAGGGGCTGGCGTCGTCGAACGTGCCTTTGACGGCGACCATCGGCGGCTTTCCGGCGGCCGTCCGATATGCCGGCCGTGTGCCGGGGAACGTGTTCGGCGTGTTGCAGGTGGAGGCCCAGATTCCGGCAGACGTGGCGTCCGGAGCGAATGTTCCCGTGCAGATTCAGATCGGCAACGCGACCAGCCAGAGCGGCGTGACGATCGCGGTGAAATAGCTACGCGGCGACGGCTTCCTTGCCCATCTGGCGTGCGACCAGAACCGGCTTGCGTACGGGCGTGGAAGCTTCCACGTAGGCCTGCTCAAAGGCTTCCGCCATTGGCGCGCAGCCCGGGGAGGTGTAGAGCTGAAGGAAGATTCTGCGGATGCCGCCGGCTTCCAGTCCGTGGCAGAGGTGAGCCACGCTGGATGCGGATTTGCGGATGCAGGTTCTGCAGTCAAGGCCCAGTGCGAGGCAGGTCTCGGGGCGATTCTCGTCCAGTAAGTAGTCCATTGTAAGAGTCCTGCGCGAGGACACCCATTACTTGTCGCGCGTATGTCTCGATTATTAGGATTCCGGTGGTGGTTTACTACAGTGCCGAGGGGTAGCCGGCGCGACTCTTTTGCGGGTATTGAATTCGGCCTGCATTGCGGCGAAAAAGAGGCATTACCAGGGTGAACCGTGGACGCGCGCAAGGCGGAAGCACCGGTAGCATGTACACAGGAGATTTCTATGGGCATTCGTGTGTTGTCGTGCATGGCTGCGGGGCTACTCGGTGGGGTGATGGCCCTCGGGCAATCGCTGACCGATCACGCCGCCGCGATTGCCGGGGCGAGCGCTGGCGTTGCCGGCGGCAGAGTGGTGAGCGATGCGCTGAGCCGCATTCTGGAAAGCGCCAGCGATACGACAGGCGCCGCGGCCGCTGAGACGAAAAAGGCGGAAAACCGGCCCGCTCGGGGCACTTCGGCGAAGAGCGGGAGTGTTTCGGCTCCATCGAGCCCCGCAGCCCCGATTTTTGCCGCGCCTTCGTCGGGATTCGCCACATCTTCGTCGGCGCCGTCCGCACCTGCCCGGCCGTGGCGGAGACCTTCCGCGGACAGAGACGTTGCTTCCAGCGGCGTGCCTGTGTTTGTCCAATTCGATATGCCCCCGCCTCCGCCAGCGGTTACCTCGGCTGAGCTTCGGGCCATTGCTGCCGGTACGAGCCGCGCGGACGTCGTTGGCAAAGTGGGGGTTCCGGCCGCCCGGATCACCATGGACGACGACGGCCACCTGGTGGAAATCCTCGAGTACACGGCGAACGGCAATCGCGTGGGCAGTGTGCGCTGCAGCGATGGACACGTGGAGTCGGTTGACGCCGCAGAGCGGTAATTTCGGTAATTGGGTGACGTACACCTCATTTCCGAATTACCTTTGAGAGCAGGTGTTCGTATTTTCAATAACTTAGGGCGGCGCACGTCCGACGAAATTCGGAAATGACGTGTACGTCACCCAATTGCGAATTGCCTCGCGCTGCTATGCTGAAGCTGTAGTGTGGAAGTTTGTTGTCTCCGTAGTTGCTGCGCTTATCCTGCTGCCTCTTTCGATTCTGCTGCTCCTGTCCGAGACGCCCGTGCTGAGGCTGCCGGCCTCGGCCACGGCGATCGGTCCGGCCACCCCGTTTGCAGTTGCGGTGGACGATCTGCACGGCGTGCGAAGCGTGCATGTCTACGTGGAGCAGGGCGGCGCGCGCTACGACCTCTATCGGGCCTCATTCCCTTCGCGACGCATCCTCTGGCAAAGGCATCTGCCGGCCGCGACATTCCGCTTTGTCGCGGGGACAAAGACCACGCCGCAACTGAAGGACGGCCAGGCGCGGCTGGTGGCAGAGGCGGTGTCCAACGATTTCCGCGGCTCCACGGCGACCCTCGAGCGCGAGATTACCGTCATCACACGTCCGCCTTCGCTCAGCGCCGATTCCGACCAGCACTACCTGTATCAGGGCATGGCCGACGCCACCACCTTCGATGTCAGCGGCTACTGGACCGAGGCCGGCGTGCGCGTCGGCGATAAGACGTTTCGAAGCTGGCCCCTTCCTGGAGATAAGACGGGCGGCAAACCCGGACGCTTCGCGCTCTACGCGTTCGCGTGGAACATGCCGCGTTCGGCAGTGCCTGTGGTCTATGCGACCAACCCGGCCGGTACCGAGGTCACCGTCCCGCTGGTTGTTGTGTTCCCTGCAAAGGAGCAGCCCCACTACAGCACGCGCGATCTGGTCGTTTCCGACGCCTTCATGCAAAAGGTGATCAACGAGCTCGACCCGGGCGGCTCCGGCGATCCCGTGACGCGTTTCCTGAAGATCAACGGCGAGATGCGGCGCGCCAACAACGAGACCCTGGCCGATCTTCGCAACAGGACCGAGGCGCGGTTCCTCTGGTCGCAGCCGTTTCTGCAGCAGAAGAACTCGCAGGTGGAATCGAGCTTCGCCGACGTGCGCAACTACATCTACCACGGGAAGAAGATCGATCGGCAGGTGCACCTCGGCTATGACCTGGCGATCACGAAACACGTGGGCGTGGAGGCGTCGAACGATGGCCGCGTGGTGTACGCCGCGCCGCTGGGAATTTACGGGAACTGCATTGTGGTGGACCACGGCTACGGATTGCAGTCGATTTACGGGCATCTCAGCGAAATCGGCGTGCACGAGGGGGACATGGTGAAGCGCGGCCAGATCATGGGCAGGAGCGGCGAAACGGGCATGGCCGGCGGGGACCACATTCACTTCACCATGCAGCTCGACGGCGTGCAGATCGACCCGAAAGAGTGGTTCGACGCCCACTGGATTCGCGATCACGTGGCGAAGCGGGTGGAGATTCCCGGCTTCCAGTAGAGCGCACAGGGCGCAGCGGCGTCCTCCCTGAAGACGCGAAACCGGACGCCGGTCGCGCCCGTTGTGCGCGGTTTCACGGAAAGCGTCGGCGGCGCCGCGCTCGCCAGTACTTCCAGCAGAAGTAGAGGGCGAGAACAATGGCGCCCACGAGCGTGAACAGGCGGATGTTGTGCTCAATCGCCTCGAACACTTTTTGCCACTGCTCACCGAGCGCATAGCCGACGGTGATGAACGTAGCGACCCACACCAACGCTCCGGGCCAGGCGTAGCTGGCGAAGGAACGGAATTCAAGTTTCGAGGTCCCGGCCACGATGGCGGTAAAGTGCCGCACGCCGGGCACGAAATAGCCGAAGAACAGGGCCCAGTGGCCGATGCGGCTGAACCAGTCGTGGACGCGCTGGATCTGCTGTTCGGTGACGTGAATCCAGCGGCCATAGCGGTGAATGAAACCAAGGCCCAGAGTCCGCCCGATGGTGTAGCTCAGGCTGATGCCGCAGGCGCTGCCGCAGAACGCCGTCAGGACCGCCGGAACCGGGTGGAATCTCCCGCGCCAGATGAGATAGCCGGTGAACACCAGCAGCCACTCGTCGGGAAGCGGCAGTCCGACAATTCCCAGAACCAGACAGAGAAATACCGCGCCGTACCCGTTGGCGGAGACCCACTGCAGGATGTGATCCAAACTTAGAGGATAACGGAGGTCCTCTTACTGTAAGTAAACGCCGGCACAACGGAGCGGACTGCCAGGCTTAACTCGGCTGGCACTGCGGCCGGCTCCGCCCTGTGCCGGCTAGCTGGCGGTCTTGTTACTGAGCAACCCCGGCCGGCCGGGCACAATGGAGAAGTACTCGATGAACCGCTTCTTCTGATCCGGCAGCGACAGTGGCCGCGGGCTTTCCACCATGCTCTGCGCGAGCAGTTGGAACTGCTTGCCGAGGTCGGTTGTGGGGTCGACCCAGCGCCCCAGCGTCAGCGCGCGCTGCACGCCGTGATAGTCGTTGGGCAGCGTCATGTGCACGGGCAGGCCAAGGAGTTGTTCGATCTGCTGCGGCGTGATCATCGGCCGCTTCTGGCAGCGGTTCACCAGCACGCAGACGCGGTCGCCGAGATCGAGCTGCTTCAGATACGTGTATTTCTCGCGGGCGAGGTGAAGCGAGGGAATCTCCGGCGTGCACACCAGCATGATGCGCTTGGATTCGTGCATGATTTCCAGCGAGTAGCGTTCGAGGTTGCCCGACAGATCGAAGCAGACCACGCGGTAGTTGCGGCGCATGAACTCGGTGAGGTGGCGGATCTGAGTGGGTTCGATGCGCAGGTCCGGGTTCAGCTTGCCGGCGTGCAGGACGTCGAGTTTGTCCACCCTGGTGACCAGTTGCGGCCACAGGTTCTCGTCCATGTTGAGGGCGTGCTCGCAGGCGTCGGTGACGCTGAAGCCGTTATCGAGTTTCAGCATGAACCGAACCATTCCGGAATTCATGTCGAAATCGGAGAGCAGCACGCTGGCATCGGGCATGCTGGACAGCGCGATAGACGTGTTCAGCGCGATGGTGGACGTTCCGACGCCGGCCTTGGATGGCAGGAACGAGAAAACCTGCTCGGTAGTCTCGATGGCAGGCGGCCTGGACTCGACGGCCGCGCGGATTCGGTTGAGCGCTTCGCCCAGGGAGCGAACGTCGATGGGAAGCGAGGCGAATTCGCGAATGCCCACGCGCATGCACTCCAGCAGGAGCTGCGGATCGCACAGGCGGCTGACGGCGACGCTCTGGATGCCGGGCACGCGTTGGTCGAGCTCACGCACCAGCTCCGTGGCCCGTTGCATCGATTCGGTGCTCAGGAACACCACGTGTGGGGCGTGTGCCCGCACAAACCGCATCAGCTCCAGCGAATTGGGGTAGTGGTCGATAACTCGCGTGACGCTGACTTGTCCGAGGTCCGCCAGAGCCGATTCCAGCCGCGCCGTCACGTCGGCATCCGGACAGATGATGAGTCCCCTCAGCATTTTCCAGCCAACTCTCCTTCGTCTTAGCCTAAACGTGCCAGGACTAACTCACAATTAGACCTTGGTACCGATTTGCGGCGTCCCGATGGCCTGGTACAGCCATCGTTGAGCCGGACCGGTACTGGGGTGAACCACCTGGCCCGCATCACCCCTCGTTCTTTCTTATCGGCCATTCCGGGCCGAAACTCCACTGCAATCCTGAATCGCCCTGCCCCCGGAATCGCCCCGCTGGCACTCGCGGTCTTCCTGCCCCCGGTTACGGCAATAACCGTACTGTTTCCAGTGCTTACTGTGAGAGCCCGTCACGCCGGTATTGAGGGGCGGAGCGGACTTCAATAGAGCGCCACGACGCGCCAGCCGTCGGTGAGATACTCCTTTCCGGCGTTGCGCAGCGGGAGAATCATCGCGAGTCGATCTTAGCAGCCGCTCGCCGGACATCCTCTCGCCGGGCATCCTCTCGTGCAACGACCGCTGCTGTAAACTCGGTTTGATATCCCCTTCATGAACACGTCATTCCGGAACGACAGGCGCATTGTGATGACTCTCGACGCCGGGGGCACGAATCTGAAGTTCTCGGCAATCCGCGGCGGCGAACTGCTGGTCGGGCCGATCAGCACGCCTTCGGAAGCCGATAACCTCGAGCGCTGCCTCGCCAACATTTTCGGCGGCTTCGAGTCGTTGAAGCGCGCGCTGCCCGAGCCGCCCGTGGCCATCAGTTTCGCGTTCCCGGGCCCCACCGACTATCCGCTCGGCATCATCGGCGACCTGCTCAACATGCCCGCCTTTCGCGGCGGCGTGCCGCTGGGACCGGTGCTGGAGGACAGGTTCGGCATACCCGCCTTCATCAACAACGACGGAGACCTGTTTGTGTACGGCGAGGCCATCGCCGGGTTCCTGCCATATGTCAACCGGTTGCTGGAAGAGGCCGGCAGCCCCAGGCGATACCACAATCTCTTCGGCATCACCATCGGCACCGGTCTTGGCGGCGGCATCGTCCGCAACGGCGAGCTGTTCATCGGCGACAATTCCGGCGCGGGTGAGGCCTGGCTGCTGCGGAACAAGCTGGACGCTTCCGTCAACGCGGAGGAAGGCGCCTCCATACGAGCGGTGCGCCGCGTTTATGCGCGGCAGGCCGGGATTGCGTTCGACGACGCTCCCGAACCGCGCGTGATTTTCGAAATTGGAATGGGGCGCGCCGAGGGCAATCGCGCGGCGGCGGTGGAAGCTTTCCGGTGCCTCGGCGAAGTGGCCGGCGATGCCATGGCTCAGGCGCTGACTCTGGTGGATGGACTGGCCGTGATCGGCGGCGGTGTCTCCGGCGCGCATCCGCTGTTCCTGCCCGCTCTGGTCAACGCTCTGAACGACACTTTTGGCGATGGATGCCCGCGGCTGGGTGTGCGTGCGTTCAACATTGAGGATACTGGCGAGCGGACGGCGTTTCTGCGCGGCGCTGTGCGCGAAATCAGGGTGCCGGGTACTTCGCGTGTCATCGCGCAGGATCCGCTGCCGCGTACGGCCGTGGGAATGTCGCGTCTGGGCACCAGCGAAGCAGTGGCCGTGGGCGCCTGCGCCTTCGCGTTGAGCAAACTCGGGTAGCTGTGGGGCAGGTTTGAAACCTGCGGCTGATTTTCAATCGGCCCGGTTGAAACCGTTACGCGTGGCGGGCCACGTAGATGAGAAGCGAGAAGATCACTGCCGGGATCAGCGCCACCACCGCGTAAGTCAGGATCCGCCTCGAGAGCGGCGTGCGTCGCCAGGTCCAGTTCCGCAGTTCGGCGCGATCGGAGGGATCCACCGCCTCCGGGTTCTCCAGATCGCGTGCGAATTCGCGTGCGCTGGCATAACGATGGCGCGGCTCGCGCTCCATCGCGCGATAGACGATTTCCTGCAACTGCGGTGTGACCGACGGCTCGAGTTCGCAAGGCGGAATCGGGTTGTTCTGCAGCCGGTCGTTCATGATGGCGAAAGCATTCGGCCCGCGGAACGGCGTCGCGCCCGTGAGCATTTCATAAAGGATGACGCCGAGCGCGTACAAGTCGCTGCGCGCATCGCCCCGCCTTCCCTCCACCTGTTCCGGTGAAATGTAGTCGGGCGTGCCGATGACGTCGGAGAGCCGGCGCAACGTGTGCTTCGACGTGGTGCGGCCGGCAATGCCGAAGTCGATCAGCTTGATGCGATCCTGCGCGTCGATCATGACGTTCTCGGGCTTCAGATCGCGGTGCACTACGCCTCGGCTGTGGATGTAGTCGAGTGCCTCGCAGATACCGCGGGCGATGCGCAGGGCCCGATCGGCGGGAATGCGCTCGGGCCCGCGCAAAACATCGCGCAGGAGCCGCCCTTCCACCCACTCCATCACCATGTACGGGCGGCTGCGCCGCTCGTCGGTAAAGACCTTCATCACCGCGGGGTGATCCAGATCGCGCCCGATTTCCTCCTCCTGGCGGAAGCGGTGGACCAGCAGCGGGTCGTCTTCCACGTCGGGATGGGGCACTTTGATGGCTACCACCGCGCCGGTGCGCAGATCGGTTCCGCGAAAGATAGAGGCCATGCCGCTGCGTGCGGCCACGCATTCGAGACGATAATGATCGAGCTGTGCGCCGCTGCGCAGCCGAACCGGCGCGTCCTCCTGGATGGTTGCCACTGGTTACGAAAGTACGGGAACTCCCATAAGGAAGGCATAAAGAGAAGACAAAAACGACATTAAACGCTGGGAATGTTTACGCGACGGCCGTCCCGATTCCGAGCCGCGCGCGCCGGCAAGCGGTCTTGCGCGTTCTTCGGCAACCTGTTCAACGCGCGGAGTGGTTACTCGACGGCGAGTCTCGGCGGCGAGGAGTATGCTGGAAATCGCTATTCCCATGCGCCGACCACTTTTCGTTTGCCTCGTCCTTTCTGCCGCTTGCGCCCTGTTCGCCCAATCTGCGTCCGCGCCGCCCGCGTCGTGGAAGCCCGCCCTCGACCGTCTGGAGGCCATCGGCGAGGTACCGCTTGCCGAATGGCGATTCCACGCGGATGTGGCGCATCCGGAAGATCCGGCCCTTGACGATTCGAGTTGGAGCGTAGTAAAGGTGGGCGACCACTGGAGCGGCGCGTGTGTGCTGCGCCGCATGGTGGAGATTCCCGCGAAGGTGGCCGGCTATGACGCGGGTGGCGCGCGGGTGAAACTGGACCTCTCCACCAGTAGCTGGAGCCCGGTGATGCTCACCGTGTTCTCCAACTCCGCCGTGGTGGCGCGATTCGACGAGGACATGGAGCAGCCCATCACGCTGACCGAGGCGGCGCAGCCGGGCGAGAAATTCCTGATCGCGATTCGTCTGGATCTGCGGCCCGAGAACATCGATCTGCGCCGGGCTCGGCTGTTGATTGAGCCTCCCGCTTTGCGCCCCGATCCCGGTCTGCTGCGAATGGAGATTCTCTCCGCCTGGCCGGTGGTGCACGCTTACGAAGAAGGGCGGGCCGCGCGAGAGCAGCAGCTCGATTCAGCAGTGAAGGCCATCGATGTGGCCGCGCTGGATCGCGGCGATCAGCACGCTTTCGACAACTCGCTGCGTGCCGCGCAGTCGGATCTCGAACCGCTTCGTTCCTGGCTGCGGCAGTTCACCATTCACGCCACCGGCAACTCGCATATCGACATGGCCTGGCTGTGGCCGTGGACCGAAACCGTCGAGGTTGTGCGCAACACCTTCCGCAGCGCGCTCGATCTGATGCGCGAATATCCGGATTTCACTTTCTCCATGGGCTCGGCGCAGACCTTCCAGTGGATGGAAGAGAAGTACCCCGATCTGTTCCGCGAGATCCAGCAGCGCGTGAAGGAAGGCCGCTGGGAGTTGGTGGGCGGCATGTGGGTGGAACCCGATCTCAACATGCCCGCGGGAGAATCGCTGGTGCGGCAGCTCCTGGTGGGCAAGCGCTATTTCCGGCAGAAGTTCGGCGTGGATGTGAGGATCGGCTGGAACCCCGATTCGTTCGGCTATAGCTGGCAGCTCCCGCAGATCTACAAGCGTTCGGGCATCGACTATTTCGTCACGCAGAAGCTGCTGTGGGCCTCGGACACGACGAAGTTCCCTCACCGCCTGTTCTGGTGGGAGTCGCCCGACGGTAGCCGTGTGCTGACGTACTTTCCGCAGGACTACGCGGGCGGTATCGACGCCCAGCATCTGGCCTCGAACCTATCGGTATGGGGCCCGTTGATGTACGGCCAGTCAACCAGTGTTCAGCCCGAGATGATGCATCTGTTCGGCGTGGGTGACCACGGTGGCGGTCCGACGCGCGACATGCTGGATGACGGGCTGCGGCTGCAGTCTCGCGATGTCGTCTATCCGAAGCTGCAGTTCGGCACGGCGGCTGGTTTCTTTGCCGACCTCGAGAAAAAGCTTCCCGAGATGACTGTGCCGACGTGGAAAGACGAGCTGTACTTCGAATATCATCGCGGCGTGCTGACCAGCCAGGCCGACACCAAGCAGCGCATTCGCCACGATGAGGAGCTGCTGCTCAACGCCGAGAAGTTCTCGTCCTTCGCGATGGCAATTGGCTACGACTATCCGCAGGAGAAGCTGAACGACGCGTGGCGGCGCCTGCTGTTCGACCATTTTCACGACATCATGCCCGGGTCCGGGATCGCGGTGAATTACCTGGACGCGAAACGGAATCTCGAAGAGGTGGCCCGGCTGGGCGGCGAAGCGATGGACGGCGGCTTGCGCCAGATTGCGGCGACCGTGGCGACGGACGCGCAGCGCGGCGTGCCGGTGATCGTTTTCAATCCGCTTTCGTGGGCGCGAACTGAGCCCGTGGAGATCGAGGCGCAGATGCCCGGACCATCGGAAGGCGTTGACGTTGTGGATTCGGCGGGCAAACCCGTGCTGCGGGTGTACCTGCCCGATCAGAAGGGGAACAATATAGTGCGCTTGCTGGTTTCAGTCAACGTCCCGGCGCTCGGTTACCGCACCTACTACCTTCGACCGGGACATAGCTTTTGGGGTCCACCTCTGAAGACCACGGCAAGTTCTCTTGAGAACGAGTTCATCCGCGTCACTGTGGACCCGCAGACCGGGTGCATTACCAGCCTCGTCGACAAGCGCAGCGGAACTGAGGCGCTCGCGCCTGCCGACACCGACACCGGCGGTCCGAAGGATCGTGTCTGCGGCAACCTGCTGCAGGCTTTCGTGGACAAGCCGAAGCAGTGGGATGCCTGGAACATCGACGCGGATTTCGAAAAGCAATACTGGAGCATCGAGAAGGCCGATGAGGTGAAGCTCGTCGAGAGCGGGCCGCTACGCGCGGTCATTCGCGTGAAATCACATTTCCAGAATTCATCGTTCATTCAGGACATCACTGTATACTCGGGCGTGCCACGCGTGGACGTGAAGATGCAGGCGGACTGGCACGAGAAGCATATCCTGCTCAAGGTGGCATTCCCAGTGAGCGCGCACAACGACAAGGCGACCTTCGAAATCCCGTTCGGCTCCATCCAGCGGCCGACTACGCGCAACACCCCCGCGGAGCGGGCGAAGTTCGAAGTGCCCGCCGAGCGCTGGGCCGATCTGTCCGACGCCACCCACGGCTTCAGTCTGCTGAACGATTGCAAGTACGGCTACGACGCCAAGGGCAATGTGCTGCGGCTTTCGCTTCTGCGATCGCCCGACTTCCCCGATCCGCACGCCGACGAAGGCCATCACGCGTTCACCTATTCGCTTTATCCGCACGCCGGCGGATGGCGCGATGCGCTGACCATTCGCCAGGGGTACGAGTTGAACTATCCGCTGATCCCCGTCGTCGCGACGAATCATGTCGGCACGCTGCCCGCCGAGCATTCCTTCCTCGAGGTCCGCGAGAACAACGTGGTGGTGACGGCGGTCAAGAAAGCGGAAGATGACGATACGTTGATCGTGCGTTTCTATGAATGGGCGGGCCGCGCCGGAGACATTCACCTGATCTCGCCGCTGGCGCGCGAGCCCGTGGAGCAGACCGATCTGATGGAGCGGCCCACCGGCGAAATCCCCGCGCACGCCGAAATCACGGTTCCGGTGGCCCCCTATGAAATCAAGACCGTCAAGGTGAGCGCGCACTGATGAAGATCACGTCCTCGCTCGCCCGCAGCACGGTGGTGGCCGCGCTGGGCGGCCTTCTCTTCGGCTTCGACACCGCGGTCATCGCCGGGACCACGTCGGCGCTCACGCGTGTGTGGTCCCTCACGCCCAGTGGCCTCGGTCTCACCGTGGCCAGCGCGCTGGTCGGAACCATTCTGGGGGCCATGCTGGCGGGTATCCCCGGCGATCGGCTCGGCCGCCGCGACAGCCTTCGCATCATGGCCGTGCTCTACTTCGTCTCCGCGCTCGGCTGCGCCTTCGCGTGGGACTGGTATTCGCTCATCTTCTTCCGCTTCATCGGTGGGCTGGGCATTGGCGGGTCTTCGGTGCTCGGGCCCATGTACATTGCCGAAATCGCGCCGGCGCGCTGGCGCGGACGGCTGGTCGGCTTTTTCCAGTTCAACGTTGTCGCCGGCATTCTGCTCGCGTATTTCTCGAATTACGTGGTCGGTCTGATGTCCCTCGGCGACGCCGAATGGCGCTGGAAGCTGGGCGTCGCGGCCGCTCCCGCGTTGCTGTTCTTCGCCATGCTGTTCGGCATTCCGCGCAGCCCGCGGTGGCTGGTGCGTAAAGGGCGGGTGGAGGAAGCCCGCGCGGTGCTGGCGCAAATCGGCGAGGAGAATGTCGAAGCTGAGCTGCAGGACATCGTCGCGTCGGTGGACCTGGATCACGCGCGCGGGAGCGAGCCGCTGTTCAGCGCGAAGTTCCGCTTTCCGCTGTTCCTGGCCGTCTCCATCGCCATGTTCAACCAGCTCTCCGGCATCAACGCAATTCTCTATTATCTGAACGACATTTTCGCCAAGGCGGGTTTCAGCAAGGTTTCGAGCGATCTGCAGTCGGTGGCCATCGGGGCCACCAATCTGCTGTTCACCGTGGTTGCCATGACCGTGATCGACCGCGTCGGGCGAAAGACACTGCTGCTGATCGGTTCCGTGGGCACCGCGCTGTGTCTGGCGGGCGTGGCGCACATCTTCTATTGGGGCCGGCACGAGGACATGCTGGTATGGCTGCTGGTCGGCTACATCGCCTTCTTCGGTTTCTCGCAGGGAGCGGTGATCTGGGTTTATCTCAGCGAGGTGTTCCCCACCAGCGTGCGCGCGAAGGGCCAGAGTCTGGGCAGCTTCACGCACTGGGCCATGAACGCGCTCATCTCCTGGACCTTCCCCATCATCGCCGCCTCGTCGAAAGCGGCTCCGTTCGTCTTCTTCGCGGCCTGCATGGCGCTGCAGTTCGTGGTGGTGCTGACCATGTATCCGGAAACGAAGGGCGCGACGCTGGAGGAGATGCAGAAGAAGCTGGAGCGGCGGTGATCGCTATCCGCCGATCACCTCGTCCTGATGCGCCAGCACTTGCGGCCAGGCCTGTTCGTGGCGGTTCTTCGACTCTTCGTCGGGAAAGCCGGAGTGGGTGAGCTTCACGTGAGTGCCGCCGGCGCCGGCGGGGGCGAGCTCCACCGTCACCACCGTCTCGGCGCCGCGAGTGGCCGCTGTCACCCACGTGAGTTCGACGATTCGCTCAGGCTCCAGCCGCAGAAAACGGCCGTAGTGTGGGTGGCGCTGTCCTTCGAACTCGGTCTCGAAAAAGAATGGCGTATTGACTTCCCCGTGCATCAGAACCGAGCCGGGCACGGCGAACCAGCGATCGAACTCGCAAGTCCAGGCGCGGAACAGTGCGGCCGGCGAGGCCGCCATGGTTCGTTCAACGGTCAGGCGGAACATGGCGTCCGCCAGCGTATCACGTGGTGCGGAGCGCGGTGGCCGCTTCGACACCGCTTCAAGCCGCGAAGCCCGGCGCGCCGGCGAGAGCAGCCCGTATCTCGCCGATCTGTCGGGCGTGCCGGACGGGATGAATGGACATCAGCAGCAGGATCTCGTAGCAGTTGACCGGCCCCGGTATCAGCGGGTGGCTGGTGAGCCAGCATCGCGGATCGCCGCTGAATCCCTCCACAAACCGGACCGTCTCGGTGCGGACCGAGTCGAAAAACGAAAGGGCCTCGTCCAGGTTCCGGAAGCGGCCGTGTGGCCGCCCCGCTTCGGATGCCTGTACGGATGTCGTCCGATCCAGACCTCTCTCCAGGATCTTCGCCTCTCTCGCGGGGTTCGGGTGGGAACCGTCTGACCGGACGGCGCTGGTCAGTCTCGAGAGGAGAAGCTGCTCCGCAATGGCCAGGTGTTCGACGCATTCGAGAACGGACCATCGTCCGGGTCCGGGCTGGCGCACCGCCATTCGCTCGTCGATTCCATCCAGGGCCTTGCCGAGCGCGTCGCGCCCCAAAGCAAGACCTCGCAGGATTTCCTGCCTCTCAGATTCCGTCATGACAGAAGGATGCTGCCATCTACAGCTCGGCCAGCGCCCGATGAACCATGTAGATGCTGATCGCGCCTTCGCCCACCGCCGACGCCACGCGCTTCACGTTGCCCGCGCGCACGTCGCCCACGGCGAACACACCGGGAAGGCTGGTTTCCAGCATCTCCGGCGCGCGTTTCGCGGGACCCTGCCACGCGCCGTTCAGGTCATGGCCCGTCAGGATGAAACCGCGATCGTCCAGAGCGAGGCAGCCCTTCAGCCACTCGGTCCGTGGCGATGCGCCGGTCATGATGAACGCATGCCTGACGTCGCGTGTCGTGACTTCGCCGGTCTTCCTGTTCCGCCAGGTCACGCGCTCGAGGCACGCGTCGCCGTCGAGGGCTGTGATTTCCGTATTCACGTGCAATTCGATTCGCGGGTTCTCGGTGATGCGCTGAATCAGATAGCGCGACATGGTGATGGACAATTCCGGCCCGCGCACCAGCATGTACACCTTGCTGGCGGTCTGTGAAAGGAAGACGGCCGCCTGCCCGGCCGAGTTGCCGCCGCCGACCACAACCACCTCCTCGCCCCCGCACAATTGCGACTCGATCCAGGTAGCGCCGTAGTAAATGCCATTGCCGGCAAACTTGTCGAGGTTCGCGATCTCCGGTTTGTTGTACTGAGCGCCGGTGGCAATCACGATAGCGCGCGTGGAGAGCGCTTCGCCGCTGTCCAGCATCACCTGGTAGGGCCGCTGGCCGCAATTCAGCCGCACTACGCTGCGCGCAATCAACATGTCCGCGCCGAACTTCTGCGCCTGCGTGGTGGCGCGCGCGGCCAGTTCCACGCCGGAAACGCCGGTGGGGAAGCCGAGGTAGTTTTCAATCTTCGAGCTCGAGCCCGCCTGCCCGCCTGGCGCTTCGGTCTCGATCACCAGAACATCCAGTCCTTCCGAGGCCGCATAGACCGCCGCCGCCAGGCCCGCCGGTCCGGCGCCGGCGATGATGACGTCGCGTACCCGGGAAGCATTGATGTTGGCGTTGAAGCCCAGACAGTTCGCCAGCCTCTGGATCGTGGGGTTGCGCAGCACAGTGCGCCCGCTGCAAATGACCACCGGAATCTCCGAGGCCTTTACCTGGAACTGGTCGAGAACGTCCTGCGACGTGCGATCGTCGTCGAGATCCACATAGGTATACGGGTGGCCATTTCGCGTCAGGAACTCGCGCAACTCGAGCGTGCGCGCCGAGTGCCGCGAGCCCATCAGAATGGTGTTGCCCAGGCCGTGGCGGATCAGCTCCAGGCGGCGCAGGATAAATGCGCGCATGAAAATGTCGCTGAGTTCCGAATCCTTCGCGATCAGCGACCGCAGCGCATCGCCGCCCAGTTCGAGGAACTCTCCGGCTGCGGTGACGCGCCCGCGCACCAGACATTTCTGCCCGGAGATCATGCTCATCTCGCCGGTGAATTCGCCGGGATCGTGCGCGGCCACGGGGCGTTCGCCATCGAGACCCGGTTGCACAATCTCCATACCGCCGGAAAGCAGTACGAAGAACGGTACGGCGGTGTCGTTGGGCTCGAACAGGATCTCGCCGGCCGCGACCTTGCGTACCCGTCCGAGCGGGCGGATGCGGTCGATCTGTTCCTGGGTCAGCGTTGGAAAAGTCTGCGTTCGCGGATCGGGCACGCTGGGCGGAGGCGGCCCGGGTGAGGGCAAAGACATGTTCCATTCTCGCACCGGGTGGAAACCAGCCGGGACGCGGCGTCGTCCCAAGGCGCATGTTCGAACAGGCCAACCTGCGCGGGGGCCGCAGCGCGCTGGTCGATTGGATTCTACGTGGCGTGATCGCGGTTGCTTTCGTCCTCTTTGGCGCGGAGAAACTGCCCTCCGACCCCACATCGCCGTGGGTCGTGCTGTTCGCGCGAGTCGGCCTCGGACAATGGTTCCGCTACTTCACTGGGATCGTCGAGATTGCCGGAGGTGTCCTGGTGCTCATCCCCTGGACAGTGACGCTCGGGCTGGCATTGCTGGCTTGCACCATGTTGGGCGCTGTTCTCATCCTCATTTTCGTGCTCGGCCAGCCAGCGGATACCATAATGTCCGGCGGCATTGTCATCGGCCTTCTTGTGTTCTGGCGCAGCCGGCGAACTGGCTGACCTTCGCCGGCGCCGCCGATCACCGGTTGAACCAAACGCACTCCGGCGACACCGGACACTGCTGGCAAAGCGGCTGGTTTGTCTTGCACAGCTCCTGTCCGTGGTGTTTGAGGAGTTGGTATGCACGAATCAGTGGGTCGCAGTTTTCCGGCAGCTCCGCGCGAATCGCTTCCTGCGCCGAGCGGTATCCCGCCGCGTAGTTCTTCTTTTCTTCTCCGTACCCCAGACGGTGGGCCACTCGTACGCAGTTCGAAGGGACGGCCGCGATGGGAACTGTCCCGGTGAACAGAAGGACCTTGTCTGCGCCCGGATCGCCGATGGTGGGGAATCGTTTCAGCGCCCTGCGAGCCTGGGGCAAAGGGCCGCGAAGCGCCGTCCTGAGGTCGCCGCCGTATTCGGATTTCACCAATGAGGCAATCTCGCGCAGGCGGGCGGCCCGCATCTCGGGAAACATCCCGCGGCCCTTCATGACCCGGATCAGATCGGCGTCATCCGCTCCGAGGATGTCGTCAACGCCCGTTCCGATTTCCCTTTGCAGGATGTCGAAGCCCTTCGTACAGGCGGGGTCCGTGGCGGGGTAGGCGCAGTTGGCAAACAGGATCATCAGGTACGGGTCGGTAAGGCGCGGCGGCGGCAGCTTGCCGTAGTGTTTTTCGAGCTTGTTGAGCAGCAGGGCGAGCCGGGTCACCTGTCTGCGGATTATGGCACAGCGTCAGGCCGCTCGCGACAGGTAACACAGCGGCATGATCAATGCGATGGCGAAGCCCAGCGTGTTGGCACTCACGATGCGCGGCCGCCGCAGAAAATCGCGGAAGATCCAACCCATCAGATGTACCGTGAACACGGCGAAAACGATGTTCGGAAACCAGTTGCGCGGCTCCGTAAGCCGCGGCCACAGCAGGCACAACATGCTGTTGGCAAGGATGCCGACCCCGGCGGCGCGAATGCCCTGGGTCACCAGCACAGACCTGGCGGGCTGTTCTGCGGACACATTCTCCATAGGATGTAAAGTTCTTATCGACGAGATCGGGCACCTCCTACAATGAAAAGACATGGCGGCATTGAACAGTTTTGGCGCGGAATCGGTCCTTCGCGTGGGCAATCGCGACTATCGCATCCACCGCCTCGACGTACTCGAGAAGCAGGGCGTGGCGCGAATTTCGCGGATCCCTTACTCCATTCGCGTTCTTCTGGAGAACCTGCTGCGGTGTGAGGACAACCGGACCGTCCGCCGCGGCGACATCGAGTATGTGGCGCGCTGGGAGCCCGGCGCCGGAGCACGGGAAATCAATTTCCGTCCCGCGCGCGTGTTGCTGCAGGATTTCACCGGCGTGCCGTGCGTGGTGGACCTCGCGGCCATGCGCAACGCCCTGGCCGCCATGCAGGTGGACCCGAGACGAGCCAATCCGCTCATCCCCGCCGACCTCGTCATCGACCACTCCGTTCAGGTGGACCAGTTCGGCACCCCCGGCGCCTTCGGCTTCAACGCATTGCTGGAATTCCAGCGCAACCGCGAGCGATACGCGTTCCTCAAATGGGGCCAGAGCGCGTTCAGTAATTTCCGCGTGGTGCCGCCGGACACGGGTATCGTGCATCAGGTGAATCTCGAGTACCTGGCGCAGGTGGTGTTCACCAGCGACGGCGCCGCCTACCCCGACACGCTGATGGGCACCGATTCGCACACCACCATGGTCAACGGACTCGGCGTGGTTGGCTGGGGCGTGGGCGGTATCGAAGCCGAGGCCTGCATGCTTGGCCAGCCCATCTCCATGCTGTTGCCCGAAGTCGTCGGGTTTCGTCTCAGCGGCGCCCTCCCCGGCGGCGCGACTGCCACCGACCTGGTCCTCACCGTGACCCAAATGCTTCGGAAGAAGGGCGTGGTCGGCAAGTTCGTGGAGTTCTTCGGGCCCGGCGTCGCCGCGCTGAGTCTCGCCGACCGGGCCACCATCGCCAACATGGCCCCGGAATACGGCGCGACCATCGGCTTCTTCCCCATCGATGGCCAGACTCTCGACTACCTGCGCATGACCCACCGTCCCGCCCATCAGATCGCGCTGGTGGAGGCCTACGCGAAGGAGCAGGGGCTCTTTCTGACCCCTGGCGCGCCCGCGCCGGACTATTCGGACACGCTGGAGCTGGATCTCGCCACCGTCGTGCCGTCGCTGGCCGGTCCAAAGCGCCCGCAGGATCGCATCGAGCTGCCCAACGTAAAGAAGAACTTCCTCGAAACGCTGGGCGCCGCTCCGCGATCGGTGCCGGCCACCGTGGATGGCGAAAAGACCGCCGTGCAGGATGGCTCGGTGGTAATCGCCGCCATCACCAGTTGCACGAACACCTCGAATCCCGCGGTCATGATCGCCGCCGGCCTTCTGGCGAAGAAGGCAGTCGAAAAAGGCCTGCACACGCAGCCGTGGGTGAAAACCAGTCTGGCGCCCGGTTCCAAGGTTGTGCTCGACTATCTCACCGACGCCGGCCTGATGCCTTATCTCGAGAAGCTGAAGTTCAACCTGGTTGGTTACGGCTGCACCACGTGCATCGGCAACAGCGGGCCGCTGCCGGAACCCGTTGCCGAGGCCGTTCAGAAAGAGAAGCTGGTGGTGGCCGCGGTGCTCAGCGGCAACCGCAATTTCGAGGGCCGCATCAACGCGCTTGTGCGCGCCAATTATCTGGCCTCGCCGCCGCTGGTGGTGGCCTACGCGCTTGCCGGGCGCGTCGATATCGACCTTCAGCACGACCCGCTGGGCGCCGACAAGCAGGGCAACCCGGTACATCTGGCGGATATCTGGCCGCGGCCGGAGGAAGTGGCGGAGGCGGTTTCCCGATCGGTTCGCGAGGAGTTCTTTGAGAAGGAGTACTCGCAGGTATTTGAGGGCGAAGCGAACTGGAACGGCATCGCCGTCCCCGCCGGGGAGATCTATCGATGGGATACCGACTCCACGTACATTCGCCAGCCGCCCTATTTCGACGACATGGTGGATCCGCGCGCGCCGATCCAGGACATCGCCGGTATGCGCGCACTCGCGGTACTGGGCGATTCCGTCACCACGGACCATATCTCACCCGCCGGCTCCATTCCCGTGGACAGTCCGGCCGGGAAGTATCTCATCGGTCTGGGCGTGAAGCCGTCCGATTTCAACTCCTACGGAGCCCGGCGGGGCAATCACGAGGTGATGGTGCGCGGCACCTTCGCCAACATTCGGCTGCGCAACCTGCTGGCGCCGGGCACCGAGGGTGGATGGACGCGCCATCTGCCGGATGGCGAGAAGATGTTCATCTATGACGCGGCGATGCGCTATCAAAGCGAGAAAGTCCCGCTGCTGATCGTCGCAGGCAAGGAGTACGGAACCGGGTCATCCCGCGACTGGGCGGCCAAGGGGACCCTTCTTCTCGGCGTGAAGGCAGTACTTGCGGAGAGCTATGAGCGCATTCATCGCTCGAACCTCGTCGGCATGGGCGTATTGCCGCTGCAGTTTCTGCCCGGTCAGGACCGTAACACTCTGGGGCTCGCCGGTGAGGAAACGTTCAGCGTCCACGGACTGGCCGCGGCCATCGAGGGCGGTGAAAAACGTGCCGTGGTGCGGGCTTCGGACAAGCGGTTCGAGGTTCTCGTGCGCCTCGACACGCCGATGGAGGTCGAGTACTACCGCAACGGCGGTATTCTGCCTTACGTTCTGCGCCAGCTTGCGGCGGCCTGACACTCCGGGCAGAAGCTGTTGAGACAATTCGGTGACGGGCACCGAAACTCCGCGGCAACCAAAAGCTTGTTGTCGGCCGTTCCCGATGCGTCAAATTCGGTGCCCGTCGCCGAATTGTCCGGCACGTTATCTTACAAACCTTTACAGTCGGCTGTGCTACATTTGGTCTGAAGTTGACGTTCCTGTAACAGTGCCGGAGAACCATGTGATTGCGGTTCCCAGGGATCGCTGGGTGCTGGTGCACGGCCACATCTTCAAGAACGCCGGCAGCACCATTGAGTCGATTCTCCGCCGCTCGTTCGGACCACGATTCGCGACTCTCCACGGGCCCGCGCACGATTCCACGATCAGAGGTTCGGAGCTGGCTGGCTTCCTTTTGGCGAACCCTGAAATTGCCGCCGTTTCCAGTCACCATACGGCTTATCCTCTGCCGGTCATCGCCGGCACGATTCTTTTCGATCTGTGTTTTTTCCGAAATCCGTTGCTTCGGCTGTGGTCGATGTACCGCTATTTTCGGGTCACTCAGGCGTCCGGAGACCTGGCATCCCGTGCCCGATCCCATTCGGCTCCTGAGTTCTTCGACTTGCTGATGGCGGAGTATCCCCACCTCGTCAATGACGCGCAGGTGACTTACCTTGCCAATGGCGGAGTGTACACGCGCCCTCCCACCGCGCAGGATCTGCGCGTCGCGATGGAGCGCGCGCGTCGGATCTCGGTCCTCGGCGTGGTGGAGCTGTTCGACGAAAGCGCGGTCACGGCGGAGTATTTTCTGCGCCCGACTTTTCCCGCTCTCCGGTTCGAATACGTGACGGAGAACGTCAGCACGTTCGCCAACGACGGCCCGGCCGAGGAGGTTCTCCGGCGCGAGGTTGGCGGAGCGCGTTACGCCCAGCTCGAGCGCATGAATCGGCTCGATGCCCAGATGCTCGCGTTCGCCCGGGAAGAACTGCTGCGCCGCTTCGAGATGGTACCGGATCGCGGACAGCGCCTGACTTCGCTGCGCGAACGGTGCAAAGCGCTGGAGTCCGTCGCAACGACTGTGTATGCGCGGACCTCCGGAGTGAGCGCGTAAGACAAAACGCTGTAAGTAATTGCTGGTACGCGGGCACCAGCGCACGGGATTTTGCACTTAGTACCAGAATGTGCCTAGAAAGAGCTACCCGGCCCAGGCGATAAGAGAAGTGAAAGCGGACATGGGCCGTAGCTTCTCTATGCGCGCAATCGAATCAGTCATTGATGAATACATGCAGCACATGAAGCAGCGGACGGACGCGTACCAGTCCATCCGGGCGAGCTCCCAGGCGCTGGGCGCAAGGTTCCGCGACCGCCTTCAGGCGGGCGATCTCGCGGCGGCCGCCGCGTGCGGTGAACAACTTGCCGATGCCGTGGATCATGTCTGCGCCGTGGGCCGCCAGCATGTCAAACGCGAACTGGAGTTCGTGCGCGATCTGGTGTTCTTCTGTGCGATCTGCAAAACCGCCGCTGCCGAAGCGGTGATTCATGGCCAGGAAGAGATCCCGGAAACGCTCGATGGCTTCATCCGTGAAGAAATCGCTTACCTCGACCCGGAACAGAGAGACCACTAGCGCCGCGCGCGCGCCGGCAAACCTCGCTCAGTACTCCTCGAAGCAGAATGCCAGGTTCGAGCCGGTCGGCGAGAGCGAATACTCGCCGTTCTCCAGAATGTCTCCGACCTCAATGCGGAAGAGGCCGGCGGCGACCTTCGTCACGGTCAGGTGGAAGGGGCCGGCGGAACCGCGCCGGTGGCTCCCGCTGGTCACGGAAACCACGCGTTCCCCGTTGCGAACTTCGAGCCTCCACAACTCCAGCGTCCCCGGATCGATCTTGTTCTGCTCCATCAGAAAAATGGGCTCGGCCAACGGAGTCCTGGCGGGAGAAGCAGCGCCGGGGATGGTGTAGACTGCCGTTTTTTTCTGGGCTTCCTGCTTTGCCTCGGTGACCTCCGTCTGGATCAGGGTGTCCGCGTGCAACAAGTAAGGGATGTCCGCTTTCGGCGGGCGTGGGCCTTTGTATTCGTCCGCAAACATCGCCGCGGAGAGCAGCACAGTCGCGAGGAAGAATCTTCGTCGGAGCATCGCAGTTGCCATTCTAACAGCCGCCGCCGAACTGTCGTTCGGAGGAGATAATGGGCATACCGATGCTCATTGTTCACGTTCACGCTCATGTCAAACCCGAAGCGGTGGAGGCGTTCCGGCTGGCCACCATCGAGAACGCCCGCCACAGCGTGCAGGAAGCCGGGGTTATCCGTTTCGATTGCATCGAGCAGACCGACGATCCGTCGCGTTTCGTGCTGGTGGAGATCTATCGTTCGCCCCAGGCGGCGGCGGACCACAAGGATACGGCCCACTACCAGCGCTGGCGCGACGCTGTCGCCGATCTGATGGCCGAGCCGCGTTTCAGCGTGAAGTACGAAGCGGTGTTTCCGGGCGAATCGAAATGGTAATCGGCCGATGATGCGGTTCGAATTTGCCACGGCGGCGCGAATCGTTTTCGGCTTGGGCGCGGTATCCGAAGTTGCGCCGGCCGCGCGCGAGTGGGGTTCCTGCCCGTTGCTGGTGACCGGGTTGGACAACCACGCGCTTGCCAGAGCAGGTCTCGAAGGCGCGGTCTTTCCCGTGGCCGGAGAGCCGACCGTCGGACTGGTTCGCGACGGTGTTCGCGCGGCCATTGAGAACAAGGCTGACGTCATCGTCGCCGTCGGCGGCGGCAGCGCCATTGATGCGGGCAAAGCGATTGCCGGGTTGTTGCGGAATGGCCTGGAACCGCTCGACTATCTGGAGGTCGTCGGCCGGGGGCGGGCGCTGGCGAACCCGGCTGCGCCGTTTATCGCCGTACCGACCACCGCGGGCACCGGCGCGGAGGTGACGCGCAACGCCGTGCTGGCATCGCCGGAACATCGCGTGAAAGCGAGCCTGCGCAGTCCGTATCTTCTGCCGCGTCTTGCCGTGGTGGACCCGGAACTCACTCTGGCGCTCCCCCCGGCGATCACTGCCAGTACCGGACTGGACGCGTTGACGCAACTGCTGGAGGCCTGGGTGTCGGTCCGCGCGAACCCGATGACCGACGGGTTTTGCCGGGAGGGCTTGCCGCTGGTGGCGCGATCGTTGCGGCGCGCTTTTCGGGACGGATGCGATTTATCGGCGCGCACCGATATGTCGCTGGCAGCGCTGCTGAGCGGTCTGGCTCTGGCCAACGCCGGACTCGGCGCAGTACACGGTTTTGCGGCGCCGATCGGTGGCATGTTCGACGCGCCACACGGAGCGATATGCGCCGCTCTGCTCCCGCACGCGACCGCCGTGAACATTGCGGCGCTCCGGGCGCGCGATCCGAACGGTGAGCGCCTGCGGCGGTATGAAGCAGCGGCCCGCACGCTGACCGGAAACGCCTCCGCCGATGAGCTGCCGGAATGGCTGAACGCGTTGTGCCGCGATCTGGGAATACCAGCGCTCGCCAGCTACGGCATTCGGGAAGCGCACGTCGCCGACCTTGTCAGTCAGTCGGCGCGCAGCAGCAGCATGAAAGGCAATCCCATCGCGTTGACGGAGCCGGAGTTGCGGGAGATCCTCACGCGATCATTGTGATACGGGCCGGAGTGCTTCACCGCGCCTTGCTGAATCAGGTCCTTCACCGCGCCGGCCACGTCTTCAATCGACGCCTCCGGGTCGACGCGGTGCTGATAGAGCAGGTCGTGGGAGTCGCGGACCGGTCCGGACAAGCCGACTTGTCGGTCTTGGTTCGGGTGCCGTGGCTCCGTCCGAGTGCCCGATCCGTTCGGGGCGGTCGTTAGCGGATGCAAGCGCGTTTCTCGTTCCTGATCATGTTCCTGAAGTATCGAAGAGAGGGGATTCGTACCTGGCCGCCGCGATTGATACCGAGCGGTTATCGGTGCGCCCTCGTCACCCTCAACACCTCACGCGGTTCGGTAGCACGCGCGCTGGAACAGGGTCAGGTCATCGCCCTCTTCCGGCGCCCGCCGGGACGGCAGGAACGTTCACTGGTTGACCGCTAAGCCCCTTTATGAGTTGATCGCCGACATTGATCATGAATCCTGCTTGCTCGAATGTAGCGGCGTGTCCTTTGTGGACAACTCTATTGCGGAGCCCATTTGCCCGATCTAGTACTGTGAGGAGTTGTCGCGCTGGAGCGTCGGGTCGAAGTACCAACGGCAACTCAACGTTGATCTTGTACGACATTCCGATTTCACCTCGGAAGCTCTCGATCGTCCCTTCTGGTACTCCTGCCCTTCCCTTGATATCGTCGAGAAACTCGGTAAGGACCTGTTCGATCGAGAAAAACGCAAGGAGAAGTGCGTAACGATAGTCTTGTCCTATTTTCAATTCTTCAAGGGCCTTGGTCAGCATCACCTGCGGTTCCGACATGGATGCCTCGTTTGCTAGGAAATGCTGGATCAGAGGGCAAACGCGTTCTGGATCAACCGTGGGAGGTCTTAGAGTGTGAGGATTGGCCCCGAGTGGTACTGCTTCAACGCGGATTCCGAGGTCGCGAAGAGTGGTAATACGTTCTGGTTCCGGAATTCGGAGCTCTTCCTCCGTGTACTCGTGGATTCCAGCACGAACTACGGGGTAGTCTTCGATCAGATCATTCGGCAGTCGAACGCTGACGTCGCCGGCAAACGCGCGATACGCCGTCAGAAAGCGATCCAAGATCTTCTCATATCGCTCATGTTCTTCCTGGCTGATATTAGCCGCATCCACGACATCGTGTACGATGAAAAGCTCCGTATATTCACGGGACCTGAAAACGCGGTAGTACTGAACCCCGTCCTCGAACACATACAGCAATTGCCCCTCACTCACCATCGCCATATTGTGCTGGTCTGCCATCACGATTGGCCGTTGCAGCCTCCAATGGGTCCTGCCTTCCTGCGCTTCGCTCTGGAGACCATTCGCGACGTCGAGGGCCTCGACGGGTTGGAGATGATGAAATATGAGGATGCTGCCGATATTGTCGCCGATGCGCACAATGAAACCACTATGCTCCGGAATGCGAAACCGTCCCGGATATAGAAGCGTTACTGTCCTCGAACCGCGTGGCATACCCCCATTCTCCCATTTGGCGAACTGCGAATCCCCCTGCCGCGCAGCGCCCACGTTTAAGACCGTTTTCGAAACGGCCTTGACAGGATGCCGAACCGGAGCCCAACCAGCACCGGCTTTGAGCGGGTCCCCGTATTGAAATGCCGGTCTGTTCGACGAACGCGATTACTCCCCACAAGTCGACCTCGGCGTGCCGCCACGGAATCGGAACTCGCGACGTAACGCGATTGCCAACTGCAATCCCGATGCTTTGCCGGGCGCCAGGGCGAGTCACCGTATGCGGAACGTAGAGCCTACACCCAGTTGTCTCCCCCCGCTCACCGTGGATTGGGCATGGGAGATCTGCACGGGTAGGTAGTTCCGGCCAACTCGACTTATTGCTAAAATACGGGCGTCGATATGCGTTTAACAGGCAAACGAAAGGTCGCTGGGATGACGGCGCCACTGCTCGCGGATGCGGCGGCGCTATTCACTGGGCATGAAGCCACCAGGGAGGCAGCGCTGGGGCGATTCAGGTTGGACCTATACTATCCTGCACTCAAACTCGCTTTCGAATATGACGGACCTGAGCACTATTGCGAGGTGGGGCACATCGAAAGAGATGAACGGAAAGGAGAAGCGTGCGAAAGACAAGAGATCACGTTGCGCCGGTGGCCTTACTACTTCCAGCTTACAAGGGACGTTGCGAAGTACATGTTTGCCGGATTCTATTCTGATTACAAATATGCCCAAGCGATTTCGTTGGTCTATGGAGCAAAGGACGAACGTGACGTCTTGGCTCCCGGTCTGCACAAGTCGAAGTGTACACCAGCCAACTTCGTGCATCGCGGAGCCAATAGGTTCTTTCGAGAAATCGACGATGCCCCTAGCAGTGTCAGATCGCAGGTTATACGTTCTTTTCAACTCTACTTGGCCCATCTCGGCCCCAGTCGCGGATGGCTGTTGCTACCAGAGCATGACAGCCGCTTCCGCGTGTTTATGGAGCGCCCGCCGGAAGCTGAGCATCTGAACTGTTACTTTCCGAATCTGATGACAACATAGAAGCACTCACGGTACATCTCTTTCGATTCAACCGCAGACGGCGTCTGACCGCCCGGCGTGTCCTTGCTCGGAGTTCGGATCTCAGCGCATTAGTAACGACAAGTCGGCTTGTGTCCGCCGATTCCTGGGCAGATGACGGGCTACTCGGAAAGAGTTCATTCCCGAAGCCGGTCGCGATTGAGAAAGGGAAACGCGTTCCGCCACAGAGCCCACTAGCGATTTGTCATTCGCTCCAGCTCTTCCGGGTAGCGGTCGCCCTGCACGGGGATCTGCGCAGTGGCGCTGTCGAGATCGCGCAGATCATCCGGGGTAAGCTCCAGGATAGTCGCTCCGATGTTCTCGTCCACGCGCTCCAGTCTGGTGGTGCCGGGGATGGGAACGATCCAGGGTTTCCGTGCAAGGAGCCAGGCGAGCGCAATCTGAGCGGATGTCGCCTTCCTGCGCGCGGCGAAAGCGGCAATCAGATCCACCAGAGCTCGATTCGCTTTGCGGGCCTCCGGTGAAAAGCGTGGGAAACTGCCGCGGTTGTCCTCCTGGTGGAACTGAGTGTTTTCGGTAATCGTCCCGGTCAGAAAGCCCCTGCCCAGCGGGCTGTACGGAACAAAGCCAATCCCGAGTTCCTCGAGCGCCGGCAGGACTTCTTCTTCCGGGCGCTTCCACCACAGGGAGTATTCACTTTGAACCGCAGTCACCGGCTGAACGGCGTGTGCCCGGCGAATCGTCCCAGCCCCTGCTTCAGACAGGCCGAAGTGTTTCACCTTGCCTTCCTGAATCAGGTCTTTCACTGCGCCTGCGACGTCTTCAATCGGCACCTCCGGGTCGACGCGGTGCTGATAAAGGAGGTCGATGGTGTCGACCCGAAGCCGCTTCAGCGAGCCCTCCACGCTCTCCCTGATGTACTCCGGGCGGCTGTTCAGCCCAACGGGATGCGGATCTTCTTCGGAGTCGATCTGGAACCCGAACTTCGTCGCGATCACCACCTGGTCGCGCACGGGAGCGAGACCCTCGCCTACAACTTCTTCATTCACGAACGGACCATAGACCTGAGCGGTATCGAAGAATGTGATGCCCCGTTCGACCGCTCCGCGCATGACCGCGATCATCTCCTGCCTGGTCCCCGCCACCGGGCCGTGACCAGCGCTCATCCTCATGCAGCCCAATCCTATGGCCGATACTTCCAGGTTGCTTTTCCCGAGCGTGCGCTTTTTCATTGCTTCTCCCTTCGGTCCTTCATCGGGTTTTGTGCTCCGAGTTTCGGGACCGCTCAATAATGCTCCCAGACGACGAACCAGTGTTCATCGGGGCGGGCCGATCGGATGATCAATCGCCCGTCCTCGGTGAAGGTGAAAACGCGAGGAACCTTGCCGACGAGCAGGTCGCCGGTGATCGATTCCCTCGACGTGATGGGTCACCGTGTGCGTCGCTTCATCCACATCGTAGCTCCCGAAAGAGGCCTCGTAGCCATTCAGGACGTACTCGTTGGATTGAGCGTTCGCCGACCTGGGGTACATGAGCTGCACGGACATATGGCCATCGCGCGTGTAAATCAGCATGCCTTTTGGCTGGGGAGGTCTCGCGACCCACGTGACGCTCTCCGCCCTTGCGCAATCCACCGCGTGGCCTGCGCTATACTGACGCCAGGCGCTTGAGGCTCACCACCCGCAGTGAATACGCCCTGTTGGCCCTCGTCTATCTCGGACGGCGATGGGAAGAAGGATTCGTCACCGTCGAAACCATCGCGCGCGCGCAGGAGATTCCCGTCAAGTACCTCGAACAGATCCTCGTGACGCTCAAGCGCTCGCGCATCGTGCGCAGCGTCAAGGGCCAGCACGGCGGCTATCAACTTGCCCGCGCGCCGGAGCGCATCACGCTGGCCGAAGTGATTCGCCTCTTCGATGGGCCGCTGGCGCCCACCGTCTCCGCCAGCCGCTATTTCTACGAATCGACCCCCATCGAGCGTGAAAAGAAACTGATCCGCGTCTTCAGGCAAGTCCGCAAGCTCGTCGCCGACAAGCTGGAGCACACCACCATCGCCGACGCGTTGTGATATCCTTTCGCTTGGCCACTTATCTGACAAGCCCCATGGGATAACATTACAAAGCGATGATCGAAACCATTACCATCCTCGGCGGCTCCGGCAAGTCCGGCGAGCCGGAAGCGGTCCGGCGCATCGAGCTCCGCATGGGCGACGTGGTCAGCATCGTCGGCCCCACCGGCTCCGGCAAGACGACATTGATAAACGATATCGAACTGTTCGCCAGCGCCAATACCCCCACCCGCCGGCGCATCCTCATCGACGGCCGCCCGCCCGGCGATGAATGCCGCGACGATCCGGCGCACAACCCCATTGCACTCATCACCCAGCACACGACGTTTCTCTCCGACCTTCCCGTGGAGGAGTTCCTGCTCACTCACGCGCGCATCCGCGCCGCCGGCGGCGCCGGGGCCGGCAATCTCGTCGAGCGCACCCTCGCCTTCGCCAACCAATTGACCGGCGAGCCGATCCTCGTGCACAGCCGGATGACCGAGCTCTCCGGGGGCCAGACGCGCGCCCTGCTCATCGCCGACGCCACCGTCATCTGCGACACTCCCATCGTGCTGCTCGACGAGGTTGAAAACGCCGGCATCCACCGCACGCGCGCTCTCCAGTTGCTGCGCGAGCATCGCAAAATCTTCATCTTCGTCACCCACGACCCACGAATCGCACTGTTATCGGACTACCGCATCGTCATGCGGAACGGCACCATCACCGAGGTGATCCATACCGACGACGACGAGCGCCGCGTCTCCGTGCGCGTTAGCCAGTTGGACGACCTGCTGTCCGCGTTGCGCGATCGTCTTCGTCATGGCCACCGGATCAGCGCGCGCGATGTGGAGGGCTGGGCATGCAGTTAGTCGTTTGCGCCGGACCCGCCACGACGGGAAAAACAGCCGTGCTGCGCCACGTCATCGCCAAACTGCGGCAGGCCGGCCGCAGCCCGGCGTTCCTCAAGATCGACGTGCAATTCGCCGAAGAGGACGAAGAGTTCGCCCGCGAGTTCGCCATCCCCACGCGTAAGGTCTACTCGGGCGAGTTGTGCCCGGATCATTGCAACGTCATGGTGCTCGGCGATGCGCTGGAGTGGGCGCGCCGCTCCGCCTGCGACATCCTGCTGGTGGAAACCGCGGGGTTGTGCCTGCGCTGTTCTCCGTATGTGGATGGCGGCCTTGGCCTGGTTGTTCTGGAAGCCACCAGCGGTATGAACCTGCCGCGCAAGGTCGGCCCCATGCTCTCGCTGGCCGATGTAGCCGTGATCACCAAGATCGACCGCGTCTCGCAGGCCGAGCGCGAAGTCTTCCGCGCGCGCATTCAGGACGCCGCCCCGCAGGTGAAGATTCGCGAAGTGAACGCCCTCTACGGCATTGGCATCGATCCGCTGCTGCGCTACATCGACGCCACGCCGGAAACCGGCGGCCAGCTCCTGCTGCGCGGCAACCCGCCCGTGGGCACGTGCACCATCTGCGTGGGCAAGAAGGAAGTCGGCTGGCAGGCGCATTTCGGCGTGGTGCGTCCGCTGGAAAACCAGGTCTTCTATCGCGGCGAGTGACATGCCCCCGCGCGTTTATTTCGATAACGCCGCCACCACGCCGCTCGACCCGCGTGTCTTTGCGGCCATGCGGCCGCACCTGGAAAGCGCCTTCGGCAATCCATCCAGCCTCCACTGGGCCGGACGCGAAGCCGCCGAAAGCCTCCTCCACGCCCGCCGCCAGGTCGCTGCTCTGTTGCACGCCCAGCCCGAGGAGATCGTCTTCACCGCCAGCGGGACCGAGGCCGACAACATGGCGCTGGTGGGCGTAATCGAAGCGCTCGGCCAGCGCGACAACCACGTCCTCACCAGTTCCATCGAACACCCCGCCGTTCTCGAAACCTGCCGCCACCTGGAGCGCAAAGGCGTCGCGATCACCCGTCTTCCTGTCGGCGGCGACGGTCTGGTGGATCCCGCCAGTCTCGCCGCGGCGTTGCTTCCGACCACGCGTCTGGTCTCCGTCATGGCCGCCAACAACGTCACCGGGGCGATCCAGCCGATTGCGGAATTGGCGCGTATGGCGCACGACCGCGGCGCGCTGTTCCATACCGACGCCGTGCAAGCCTGCGGCAAGATCCCGATCGACGTCCGCACCACTCCCATCGATCTGCTTTCGCTTTCCGCCCACAAGAACTGCGGCCCCAGGGGAGTCGGCGCACTGTACGTGCGCCGCGGCACGCCGCTGGCGCCGCTGATTCATGGCGGTGGACAGGAACGCGGCCTCCGCTCCGCCACCGAGAACATGGCCGGCATCGCCGGCCTCGGATGCGCCGCCGAAATCGCGCGCGACGAAATGGCCGCCGAAGCCGCCCGCCTGGTGCGCCTGCGCGACCGCATCATCGACTCCGTCCTGGCCGAGGCGCCCAACGCTTACCTCATTGGTCACCGCTACCGCCGCCTGCCTGGCCACATCTGCTTCGGATTCGCGGGCTTGGAAGGCGAGGCAGTTTCCCTGCTGCTCGCTCTCGACCAGGAAGGCATTGCGGCGTCGACCGGCAGCGCCTGCAGCGCCCGCCACGCCGCCGAGCCCTCCTACATTCTGCAAGCCATGGGCTTCGACGCCTTCCGCGCGCGCGGGTCCCTGCGCATCACTCTCGGCCGCTTCAACAGCGACGCCGATGTCGACCTGCTCCTGCGGGTTCTGCCGGCCGCCCTGCGGCGATTGCGCCCCATCACAACCCTTGCGGCCGGGCAAGTGTGAAAGGAGACAATGTGACTACTCCGACTGTTGACGATCTGCCGGGGCTCGACTGCGGCGCCTGCGGATATCGCACCTGCGACGCGCTGGCCGAGCGCTTGCCGGCCGAGCCCGAACTCCTCAAACGCTGCATCTACCTTTCAGAAGACCAGGTCGCCAGGCCGCAGGCAGCCACGCCGGCAGCAGCGCCTGCAACACCGTCCGCTGCTCCCACTCCCTTTGTCCAGGTCGGCGCCACGGCCCCGGTGGCGGAGGCCTGGAAAGACAGTCTGGGGCGCGACGTCGATTTTTACCTGGATCATTTTCCCAGCGAGCCCGGCCCGCGGGAGATCATCCTGCCGCACAATCCGGTTCTCACGCGCGAGCTGAACATCCAGCCGGGCGACGTGCTCATCGGCCGCCCGCTGGGCATGTCGTGCGGCTGCCCCATCACGCACTGCGGCGTGGCCATGCAAGTGGACCAGCGCAACTGCGTCATCGTCTGGTGCGTCACCGGGCCGCTGCGCCCGCGCGCGGAAGGCTACAAGGATCTCGGTTATTACATCGCCGAAGGCTACGAGGGACTGGTACGCCGCAGCCGCCGCGAGTTGCGCATCGGCATGCGCTACTTTTTCCAGCCCACCATGTGCATGCTGCAGTGGCGCCACAGCGGCCTGGTCAATTACATTAACCACGCCCAGGACGGCGTTCAGGTCCGCGTCGAAGGCCTCTGGATCGGTTGATCGGCGCCGCGACGATAGACTCCGCTCCTGTTCGTCTCGTGCCGCTTTGAACCTCTTGAACGGTGACCACCGACATCAGCCCCCCGTGGCAATGGCTGGGGCGGATACTGTCATGTTCGTGGGGGAGGCCAATGTCTCCGCTCTCGTCGCGTTGTGCCTCGATCACGGCCGGGCGCCAAAATGAAGAGGGTCTCTCAGGTTTTGCAGTTCACGGTAGTAGTAAAGCGGCGAAGGTCGTCTGCCGTTAAATCGGAGGCGTCTCAGAAAGCCAATCTCCTCTTCGGTGATGTCCCCGCTCAGCGCGGTGTCCCTGAGGAACTGCTCCAGACCCGGCTCCACATCCTCCTCCGCCTCGGGCTTCTTTTCGACAAACTCAAACCGCGCAATGCGTCCCGGTGACAGCCGGCTGTTCAGAACAATCTCCAGTGCGAATGTCCTGAGGTCGATGTCCCAGGACTCGATCATCGGGTCCAGGAAAGAGACGCAGTTCTCCAGCGAAACGCTGAAGACGTCGGCATCCAGGAACTCGAGGATGGCCACGCGCATTTGTTCATAGCTTCGATCGCTGAGTTCCGCCATCAGGCGGAGCCACTCTTCGCTTCGTAACTCCTCCCGCGCCACTCCCTGTGTGAAATCCAGGAGCTTTTGCGTGACCAGGCGTTCGAGTTCGCCGAAGGGCTGTTTCGCAAAAACGCTTTCTATCTCGTTCCGCCGGCCGGGGTCGCACTTACGGAGAATCAACTCCCGGCACTCTTTGAAAAGCGGCGCCGGTGGATCCGCCACCCTTTTCTTCAATTCCTCCTGACGCTGCAGGTCCGCCAGCTTCGCGAGTTCGCCCGCCGGGAGACCCAGGAACTCGCCAATCTTCTCGTAGAGATCGGTGCGCGCCGGGGCCGGAGGAGCTTTCTTGCCACTCAGCAATTGTGAGATATAGGATTCCGTGACCTGGGCAGCACCGGCGAGATCTCTCTGCTCCAGCCCGAGTGCCTTCAGTCTGTGCCTGATCAGCAGAGAGACGTCCATCGGGATTCCCCTTGCTTCACCGTAGAGAGTAAATACGCACGCTCTATTCTCTCATTCGGGTCGTTTGACAGGCAACTATACTTAACCTATACTAGTTAATGACTGAGCACTCCTGCCCACTCGCAGATCGCTTGAACTAAGTCATGCGATCTGATCCCCTCCTCTTAGGGACCCGCACAACGAGGAGTCTTGCCATGTTTGAATCTCAACAGAAACCCACGGGCACGAGCTACACCACGACAGCCGCCCTGCTCACCGTGGCCCTGGTGGTCAGTCCGGCGGTCCTCATCATCTCGCGCCCATTCGGGCACATCGCTCTTGGCTTCGCAATTGGGTGCAGCGTGATCTGCCTGGGGCTGGCCTGGCTGAACTGGAAGAAGTCCTCACAAGTTTCGGTTCCCTCGATCGAGACCCCGGAGGGCAAAGGGTAATGAGGAGCGCTGGCCTGTTCGCCACTCCAATAATCTGCGCGGTGCTGGGAGTGCCCCTGCTCCGTGCCGGCGACCTCTCCAGTTATCGCGGAATACAGCTCGGCGCGAATCTCCCGGCGGCGGCCCAACAGGCCAACACAAACCCCGTACAGGCGAGAACCGTTCATCAGCGGCCCGACGTGATTCAGGAAATGGACTGGCAACCGCGCCAGCTCCTTATGGCGGAGCAGGCCGAGGCCGACCCGGCGAGCAAGGGCTTGCTCTGCTTTCTCAATGGGGACCTTTTCCGGATTGTCATCACCTACGATCGTTACAAAGTGGAAGGGATGACGGCGGAGGACATGATCGAAGGCATCTCGGCGACCTACGGGCGGGCGACCAGACCCGCGGTGCAGATTGCCTATCACTCCATCTATGGCGAGGCCGCGCCAGTGATCGCGCGATGGCAGGACTCGCAATACTCCGCGGACCTTGTCCAGACCGGCGACCGGCGCAGTTTTGCCCTGGTGCTCTACTCGAAACGGCTGGATGCCCTGGCACAGGCTGCGATTACCGAAGCGGTTCGGCTGGACGCCGAGGAGGAGCCCCAGCGAGCAATGGAGCAGCAGCAAAGGCACGACCTCGACGAGCGGCTGGCTCTGGAGAAGGCCCGGACCGTGAACAAGCTGAACTTCCATCCTTAGAGCACTGGTGTGCCGCGCAAGGAAGGCCATTGCCAATGACACGCATCACCTTGAAACTTACCGCGGACGAGCTTGACCTCCTGAGCAGTCTGGCTTCGGATCAACTGTTCCGCAGAGAGTTTATCGACCCCAAACTGCCTGGTTACAGATGCAACCCCGGCGACTTGAGTCTCGGGAAACAACTTCTGATGCGTCTGCGCTCGGTGGCCGATCGAGCGAGGCACAAGGCGCCGGCCCGAAAGAACGGAACGTCGGCTTGAGAATCCCGCACAGCAGGCGCGCGAAGGAGTCAGGATGCCCTTTGAACAGTTGATCCCGCGGCCGTTGACACCAGGCGCCGTGCTGACCTACGCGCCGGTTGCTTCGGGCGTCTACGGAATCTCGAATGCTCGCGAGTGGATCTACATCGGAGCAGCCGACAACATACAGCGCGCGCTCCAGGCGCACCTGCAGGACTTCAGATCGTCGCTGATGCAGCGGGCGCCAACCGGTTTTGTCTTTGAAGTTTGCGAGGCAGCGCTTCGCCCGGCCCGGCAGGATCGTCTGGTTCTCGAATACGAGCCCACCTGCAACCGGCAGGTGTCGCGGTCCTCGTGACGGCACGAAAGGAACAAACGATGCATTATGTCCTCAGTGGGTTCTCACACGAAATGGGGTTCCGCGTGTTCGCATTCCTGGGAGTCAGCGAAGACCACGCGCGAACGGAGTACAGTGTGAAGGCCGATCTTGCGGCGATACGCCGGTACGGCATCCGGGTACAGGAACTGCCTTTGCTCTGCCGGGGGATTCTGGAGCGGCGCGGCGCAGGCGAGGAGCAGCGCACGTTTACGTATACGGAAGCCGACATGAGCCTCCATGCGGATGTCTGCGCGGCCCAGGCACTGACACAGAAGAGGAGACCGCCGCGCAGGCCACCTGGCCCCGACGCGGAGGCCGCCACTCGAGACCCGCGGCTGCCCACCGGTCCAGTGCGATATGACGCGGGACGGCCCAGCGAACCCATCGTCGGGAGACACCTATGGGTGCTTCCGCAGAAATCAAACATTAAGGTGTGACGGCCTTTGTTGTGTCAGCGGCGCGGGCGATTGCTGGAGCGCGAGGATGCGCGGTCAGATCCGCGAATTCCGCCAGGGCGATTGCGAATCCGTGGGGGAGCCTTTCGAGCGCCGCCCCCCGGCCTTGCGGGCCGCGGCCCTGCGGGCTTCCTCTGTGGCGCGCGCATTCGCGTACGCCCGCAGATCCTCCGCAGTCAGTTCGTGTTCGCCCTGGACGTCCTTTTCAAGATCGGCGGCGAGTTTCCGAGCGCACAGCGCCGGACCTTCCTGAATGGCGACCCGGTGTGCGCCGAACAAAGCGAGGTCGACGGTCACCACGAACCGCCGGGTCTGGTCGCCTTTTGCGACCAGATCGAATCGATAGGCGCGCGCGCTCTGTAGCTCGTCGAATCCAAGGTAGCGAAGGCCCATTTCCCGATCCCCGCGTGGCGCGCCGCCGAAGCCCGTCAGCCGGCTACCAGCGTTGCCGGCGTTGCCCTCCGCCACCGCCGCCACCATGGCGAGGACCTCCGCGGCCGCCGCCGGTCGACGCTGGGCGGGCTTCGTTCACATTGAGTGCCCGTCCCTCGAGTTCAGTGCCGTTCAGTGCCGCGATGGCCTGATCCGCCTGCGCGGAGTCGGACATTTCCACGAACGCGAATCCACGCGAACGGCCCGTGTCGCGGTCGGTTACGACGTTGACCCGATCCACGGTGCCGTACGGCTCAAACAGCGATCGGAGGGAGGATTCGGTCGCGCCGAAGTCCAGATTGCCTACAAAAATGTTCTTCACGATTGTTCTCCTTATGTTTTTGACTGAACTGCGAGAACCGAGGCGGACTTCACGCGGCCAGGTTGAGGCGGGACGAATCAAAAAGCATTTCAAGTATAGCAGCTTTGGCTTACAGCCGTGAACCGGGGCCTGGCCAGGGCGAACAGCTTGCCGGCGTCGCCAGCACCAGTGACAAAACAGCGACCGTCGCTCCGAGGAAGGAGAAGATTGCAGTATAATGTAGTGGCATCGACCCCAACGCACTGAAATCACGTGCAATAGAATCGGAGAGGTGGCTGAGTGGTCGAAAGCAGCGGTTTGCTAAACCGTCGTAGGCCTTTAAAGTCTACCGGGGGTTCGAATCCCCCCCTCTCCGCCAGCCCAAACAACCGAGAAGACTTATGCGGCGTTGACCTGCTCGGCAGAGTTCCGTTCCTGATCCTGGCGAAAACCCGTTTTGCTAATCCTCTGCTAATCCGCCTTCCCCTGCAGGAGAGGGCTTTGGCAGCCTCTTAAGCCACACATTCAGACTCTGAATCCCCGTGCCCTTCGCTTCCGGTTTTTTGTGTCGGCCTTCCGCCCGGGCTCCAGTGATTCTCCTTTCGGCGACGGCGAGCGTGACCGATCCGGGGGGCCGCCGGTGCGGAGGGATGCCAGCACAATTGTAGCTTTCGCGGGGTTTTTCGGGAAGGTATGCTGAAGATTGCGAGGCAACCGGGGGGCGAGCGCTGCTCTGGCAAAGCCGATCCGATCCGATACCCTGCTTGCGACAGTCGAATCCATCCTCGGGAACAGTTCCAGCTAACGGAAGAACGGCGCGAAGAGAGGCAAAGTGAAGACGCCGGCTGAGCGCCACAACCGCATTTCTTCTCCGCTTGCTGAATCGGCGGTGGAGAATCTGCTCGGGCGGAGTCCCGTGCGCCTGGAAGAGCATCACATCCGCGGGTCACTGGCAGGGAGAGTTGTCCTGGTTACCGGTGCGGCCGGGTCCATCGGCTCGGAACTCTGCCGCCAGATTGCCCGATTCGCGCCCGCGGCCATTGTTGGTCTGGACATCGCCGAGTCGCCGCTGTTCGACAGCGAGCGTGAAATGCGCCGGCAAGCGTCGCCGGTCCCCTATCACATTGAGGTTGGCAACATTCAGAACCGCGCTCGCGTGGACGAGATTCTACGCGAATACTCGCCGGCCGTGGTCTTTCATGCCGCGGCCTACAAGCACGTGCCGCTGATGGAGAGACAGGTTTTCGAAGCGATCGAGAACAACGTGTTCGGAACGTGGAACGTCGCGTCGGCCGCCGCGCAGAACGGCGTGCGCGATTTCGTCCTCATCTCTTCGGACAAGGCCGTGCGTCCGGCCAGCGTCATGGGCGCCAGCAAGCGCGTCGCGGAGTTATTGACCACGGCGCTGCCGGCCACGACGAAGTTCGTCGCGGTGCGTTTCGGAAACGTGCTCGATTCCAATGGCAGCGTGATGCGGGTCTTCCGGAAACAAATCGCGGCAGGCGGGCCCGTCACGGTTACCCATCCGGACATGCGCCGCTTCTTCATGACTCTTCCGGAAGCGTGCCAACTCGTTCTGCAGGCTGCCGTCATTGGCGCGAGCGGCCAGATCTGCGTTCTGGACATGGGCGAGCCGATCAGAATCGTCGATCTGGCGAGGAAGCTCATCTCGCTCTCCGGGCCACGGGCCGAGCGCGCTGTTCGCATTGCCTTCACCGGCATCCGTCCCGGCGAAAAGCTGTCTGAAGAGGCCGGCGCGCTACTCGAAAACACGCTGCCGACGATGCATGACAAGGTCCGTGTCGTCGCCGGCGACCGCGCCCCCGCCGCGGACACGTTGGGCCGCCTTGACGGGCTGCGCGAGATCTGCGCCGCGCGCGACACACAACGGCTCGTCTCGGCCCTGCGGGAACTCGTGCCCGACTACGCTCCCGGCGAATACCTGCTCGATCGCGTTAACCTTGCAAACGCCCAGGCACGTTAGTCTGCTCGATTTCAATTACCGATAACTACTTGTTTTCGATTATTGTCCCTATGCCCGCCAATCCGTAGACTTACTTCGATAGTCTCTGGAGGGACGTAGGTTGCCAGTACATAAAATCGCGTTGCTATTAGTGTGTTTAAGCGGTCTTGTCAGCGCCCAGGCTCCCATCGGAACACTGGAGGGTCAGATCACCGACCCCGCATCTTCTCTTGTTTCGAACGCCGCGGTAACGATCCAAAACATGCAGACCGGGTTCTCGCGCTCTGTTGCTTCGACGCGCGAAGGCACCTTCCACTTCTCCGATGTGCCCGTTGGAGGTTACCGGCTCGAAGTGAAGGCGAAGGGTTTTGCACACTATACGGCCTCGTCCCTTCACATCGATATCGGTCAGGTTGTCGTGTGGCCCGTTCAACTCGCCATCGCGGCTGAGCACAGCGAGGTGAATGTCGCTGGCGAAGCGGTGACCGTGGACACCAGCCAATCGCTCGGCAACGTCGTCTCGGAAAGGGAAGCGACTGATCTGCCCCTCAATGGGCGCGACCTCACGCAGCTCGGCCTGCTGCAGCCCGGAGTGGCGCCGATGACCGCCGGTCTGGCGGAGGCCGGGGGCATCGCGCGCAGCGGCCAGGCGTACGCCGTCAACGGCCAGCGGCCGGAATCGAATAACTATCTGCTCGACGGCGCCAGCAACGTGGACAGCGTCAACGGCGGGTACGCCCTGCGCGTCCCGGTGGACGCCGTGAATGAGTTTCGCATTCTTACGCTGAACGCTCCCGCCGAGTACGGCGAGACGAGCGGCGCGACAACGTCGATGGTGACCAGGTCCGGCAGCAATGAACTTCACGGCGACGTTTACGATTTTCTTCGCAACGACGCCATGGACTCGCGAAACTTCTTCGCCGCGCAAACCGAGCCGTTGCACCGCAATCAATACGGCGCCACGCTGGGCGGCCCGCTGCGAAAAAACAAGGATTTCTTCTTCCTCTACTACGAGGGCCAGCGCGATTCCCAGGGCGAAACTCAGGCGGCGATCGTCCCCACCGCCGCCGAGCGTACCGGCGATTTCTCGGGTCTCGTCGATCCATCCACGGGTCAGCCCGCGCCGCTGATCAACGAATTCACCGGGCAGCAGTTTCCGGGAAACCAGATTCCGCTGTTCATGCAGAACCCAGTTGCGCAGCGGGCGGCGAACCTGTATCCGCTGCCGAACGCCGGCGGGAACGTTTTCGAAACGACGCAGCTCGGTTCCATGAACTACGATCAGGGCGGCTTCCGCCTCGATCACTACGTCAACGACAACAATCAGTTGTTTCTGCGATTCTCCTCATCGTCGTCCAGCAAGCTCGATCCCCTGCCCATTGCCGGCGCCGGCGTGTCGGGTTTTCCGGTGGTGGACGACATCGTCACGAACTCAGCCACCGCTTCCTGGGTGCACATGTTTTCACCGCAGATGGTGCAAACCGTGCGCGCGTCTTTCTTCCGCAATGTCTTTCTGAACGGACAGGCGGTGAACCACACGCCGGGCAGCAGTCTCGGGTTCCAATATCAACCGACGCTCCCGCTGAACGACGGCGTTCCGTATCTCATCGTCAGCGGTTATGCGTCGCTCGGCAATCCCATCACCGGGCCGCAGAACACTTATCAGAACGACTATCAGGGCTCCTATTCCCTGGCCATGACCCGCGGGCGGCACAACCTGAAGTTCGGCGCCGATCTTACCCGCGAGCAGATCAACGTGCTCCTCGGAATCGCCACGAACGGCTTTTTCGTTTTCGCGCCGTTCCCCGCGAGCGATTCCTTCGCCAGCTTCCTGTTGGGGCAGTCGGTTCAGTTCTTCCAGGGCGGCGGACAATTCGACCGCGGATTGCGTAAGTGGGTCGCGGCGGGATACGTCCAGGACGAGTATCGAGTAACCTCCTGCCTCACGCTGAACTACGGTTTGCGATACGAGGTAAACACCCCCTACGTGGACATTCGGAATCGGCTGAATGCGTGGGCGCCGGGGCAGCAGTCGACGGTCTATCCGAACGCGCCGGAAGGCCTGTTGTTCCCAGGCGATCCCGGGGTTCCCGCGGGCATCGCGCCGATCAGTTATCACGAGTTCATGCCGCGCGTCGGCGTGGCGTGGGATCCATTCGGCGATCACAAAACCACGGTGCGCGCCGGATACGGCATTTTCTACGATGGGTACACAAACGGCACGGGCGGTCCGCTGCAGGCCTCCATCAGCGCGCTTCCGTGGACGCAGGCCTACCAGTTGCCCGGCCCCGGTTTCGATCTTGCCAATCCGTACGGGGGCGCTCCGCCTCCCTTCGGCGGTCAGACCTTCGTCGCGCCGGCCACCGTGCTGACCGTGCAATCGGGCATGAAGCCTCCGTATTCGCAGAACTGGGACCTCTCCATCGAGCGGACCATCGCGAAGGACTATCTGCTGGAGCTTCGCTACGTCGGCAACAAAGGCACCCATCTGCCGCGCTTTATTGAAGGAAACCCGACCATCTACGGTCCCGGTGTAAATGCGAATAACAACAATGAAATGCGCGAATACACAACGTGTAACTTAGCCGGCGTCTGCAATTACGGCTCGGTAGGCCTGCTGGCCGACGAAGCGAATTCCACTTACAACGCGCTGGAAGTCGCTTTCTCGCGCCAGTTCTCGCGAAGCCTGAGTTTCCTCACTTCTTTCTGGTATTCGAAGAGTCTGGACGATATCTCCACGCTGAACGTCGCCGGTTCCGCTCCGACGCTGGTGGCCGGAGAAAACGACCTGGCGCAGAACCCGTTCGATCTGGCGGCCGAGCACGGTCCCTCGCTGTTCGACGCCAAATATCGGTTCGTGCTGAGCGGAAGCTGGGCGTTGCCGGTTTGGCGGTACGCGCCGCGGGCGGCCGCGCTGCTGACCAACGGGTGGCAGCTAAACACCATCACCAGCCTGTCTTCGGGTACGCCGTTCACCGTCTACGACAGCGCCGATGTGTCGCTGCAGGGCAGCGCGCCGGAGATCACCGGGTTCTATTCCAGCCGGCCCGATCTCATTTCCAATCCCAACCAGGGCCAGCCGCACACTCCCAACGAGTGGGTGAGCCGGGCGCCATTCCTGCAGCTCAATCCGGTGACGCAGGCCGGCCAGTTCGGCAACGAAGGCAGGAACGTAGTGCGCGGCCCAGGGATCGAGGACATTGATCTCTCGCTTCTTAAGTACTTCGAGATCGACGAGACACGGCGCATACAGTTCCGCGCGGAATGTTTCAACGTGCTCAATCACCCGAATTTCGGCCTTCCGGAAAACGACCTGGAGTCGCCGGCATTCGGCCAGATTCTGCAGTCCGGGCCGCCGCGTCTGATGCAACTGGCGCTGAAGTTCATCTTCTGACCGCACCGCGCGGGGCGCGCTCAATGGCGAAAGGTAAAGCTCGCGCCACGCTGCGTTGTGCGCGACTTTGACAGGAGAGCGCGGCCCGATAATCCATTTGCGCTATTGAGCGGCCGCCAGGTTCGCGGCTACACTCAACGAAGCCATCCCGGAACTGGAGGTCCGGACCATGCCGCATATCGAATTACCCGAAGGACTGCCCGGCATTGTCGGCGCGTTCGCCTTTCGCCCCGAAACGGCGCGGCCGCTGCGCGAGCTGGCGGAGATTCTGCTGCGCGGGCCGAGTACCCTGACCAGTGGCGAGCGCGAGATGATCGCCACGTTTGTATCGACGCGCAACGATTGCTGCTTTTGCCAGACCAGCCATCGCGCTGCCGCGGCGCATCATCTTGCCGGTGACTATGAGCTCGTGGATGCCGTCCGTTTCGACTACTCCCGTGCGCCGGTCGGCGACAAACTAAAGGCGCTTCTCGACATTGCCGCGAAAGTGCAGCAGGGCGGAAAGAAGGTGACATCGGAAGATGTTGCGCGCGCTCGCGCCGCCGGCGCCACGGCCCTGGAAATCCACGACACCGTTCTGATCGCTGCCGCTTTCTGCATGTATAACCGCTATGTGGATGGCCTCGCCACGTTCACGCCGCACGACGAGAATCTCTACGACGAGATGGGAGCGCGTATGGCCAACGAAGGCTACATTCGGGACGCGGAGCCCGCTGCCGCGGCTGCACGTTAGCGTGGCCGCACAGCCCCAGGCAGCCGCTCTGTTCACACCCGGTGAGCACAGTATTCGCTACCCGGGATGGCGTGTCACCGCTGCGGCGTCGGCGTGCATTCTGGTCAGTTTCGCCTCGCTGTTCGTCTACACTTTCACGATCTTCCTGAAACCACTCGCCGCGGAGTTCGGCTGGTCGCGCGAGTCCATCTCCGCGGGTTTCGGCATCGCCGCGCTCGCGGTCGCCGCCTCGTCGCCGCTGCTGGGCTCGCTCCTCGATCGCTATCCCGCGCGCCGCATCATCCTTCCCTGCATGACCGTCTTCGGCTGCGCATTCGCGTCGCTCGCGCTGCTGACGGGCCACCTGTGGCACCTCTACGCGATCTTCCTGATCCTCGGCATTGTCGGAAACGGGACCGCGCATCTCGCTTATTCGCGCGTGCTGACCACATGGTTCGAGGAGCGCCGCGGCCTGGCGTTTTCCATTCTGCTGGGCGGCGGAGCGCTGGGGGCCATTGTTCTTCCCCCCATCGCTCAGTTCCTCATTGACATTTACGGGTGGCGGGCTTCTTTCGCCATTCTGGGTGGTGTCGTGCTTGCCATCGGCCTTCCCTGCGGCTCGCGTGTCCGTGAGCTCTCACACACTGTCCATTCAGCCGCCGCCCCAGCCAGCGGCGTCTCGCTCGGTGAAGGCGTGCGCTCCCGGATTTTCTGGATCATTGTCGTCGAGTTGTTTTTGATTTCCATCAGCCAGAACGGCGCGATTACGCATCTCTCCGCGTTGCTCACGGATCGCGGCGTTGCGCCCGCGAGCGCTGCACTGGCCGTCTCTGCCATGGGTGGCGCGATTCTCGCAGGCCGGCTGATTACCGGCTGGCTTCTCGATCGTTTCTTCGCGCCCCGCGTCGCCGTGTGCCTCTTCGCGCTTTCCGCGCTCGGCACATTCATGCTGGCCGGCGCACGATCGCTGCCCGCGGGCATGGCTGCGTCTGCGCTGATCGGATTCGGCATGGGCGGCGAAGGAGACGTTACGCCCTATCTGCTCTCCCGGTATTTCGGCGTCCGTGCGCTCTCCACTCTCTATGGCTTCACATGGACGGCTTACGCCATTGCCGGCGCCGTGGGCCCCATCATCATGGGCCGCGCCTTCGATGCCACCGGCTCCTACAGCGCGCTGCTGGTGCAACTCGGCGTGGCCACTCTCGCAGCCGCGTCGTTATTACTCTTTCTGCCGCCATACAGGATGAGCTTCATCGGAAATGGAGGTTAACATAGCCATGAATCGCCGGGGTTTTCTGCGAGCGGCCGGCACTCTGCCTGCCAGCCTTGCCTTTGCACAAAGAGCGGCGCGTCCCACCTGGCGGACTTTCGAAATCACGACGCGCATCGAAGTGCTCAAGCTATCCGGAGCCATGCGCGTGTGGACGTCGGTAGCGTTGATCGCCGACGCGCCGTGGCAGAAAACCCTGGCGAACACATATCGGTGCGATGGCGCGTCGCGACCCGGGATCGATTCATGGGTGATGCGCCGGCGAGCGCCGCCGAACTTCAGCACTGGCTCCGCGCAACGAAGTTATTGCCTCTCGATGGAATTGTGCGCCAACGGGCTCTGCAAATAACCGCCACAGCGCCCACCACCATCGAGAAAGCTCGCGCTATCTATGAATGGATCGTGGGGAATACTTCACGGAACCCGAGAATCCGCGGCTGCGGCCTGGGAAATATCCGGTTCATGCTCGAATCCGGCGATCTGAGCGGTAAATGTGCGGATATCAACGCGCTATATGGAGGCCTCGCTCGCGCCGCTGGCCTTCCCGCCCGCGACGTGCACGGCATTCGTGTCGCGCCTTCGGAACTCGGCTACAAGAGCCTCGGACCGTCGTCGGGCAATGTTTCAAAGGCCCAGCATTGCCGCGCGGAAGTGTATCTCCAAAGCTTGGGCTGGATCGCCGTTGATGCCGCGGACGTGAGAAAGGTCATGCTCGAAGAGCCGCCCGGCAATCGCCCTGCGGACGACGAAATGGTACGGGCCGCTCGCCAACGTCTGTTTGGATTCTGGGAGGGGAACTGGATGGCCTGGAATTTCGCCCACGATGTCGCGCTCGCCGGCTCGTCCAGCGAGCCACTCGGCTACCTTATGTACCCGCAGGTTGAAACCGCGGAAGGTCGGATCGATTGCCTGGACCCGGATAACTTCCGCTATGAGATTGCCGCGCGGGAAATACCTCAGAACGCGTAATCCATCTCGATGAACCCGAACTTCGAATCGGGACCGGGCGGAAAGATGTGCCGCACCACCGCGCCGCCCTGCGCGTACGCGAAGTACAGCCCCAGCGCCACCTGACGGTTGAGCTGAAAATCGGCGCTGGTATCGTACACATCGGCCAGCTTGCTGAAGCCGTTCGATGGCCGGCCCAGATATCCGAACGTCCACGGCTGGAACGCCCCGCCTCCGCCGTACCAGAGATCATGACTGTTCGACAGCCACACATCGTGGAAATCGCTGCGGAAGGTCACCTTCTTCCACGGGCGCAAAGTCATTTCCGCAAACAAATCGCTGTTGTTCATTTCGTTGTAGAACGGGTAGCGCGCATAGACGCGAGGCGTGGGCAGCATGGTGAAGAATGTCCCGTGCGTGCCGTCGTTCGGATTTCCGTCGCCGCTCGACCAGAACATCCCACCGCGGAACCACGGTTTCAGCAGGGGCCCCAGCCTTCCAAAGCCCTTCGGCTGGAAACCCAGCTCGCCATTGGCCGCCCCGGCTTTCTGCGTCTGCGTGCCCCAGGTACCGGTCTGGATCGCGCCCCAGCCGAGCAGATCGAAGGTGCCGGCTGCGGTCGGGACATCCTGAATGTAGTGGCCGCCGAAGGTGGCAATGTTGATGCCGCCGAGATCGTGCGCCTTCGCCGCGGCCGGCCGGTTGTCTGTCTTCACCAGCGGACGATCGTCGTTATAGTAAACGGCGAAAAGCCGCCACTCCGCGTTGCTCTGGCCGTAGTTGAGGTCGTGCGTTGCCGCCATATACACGAACGGCGTCTTCACCCAGCCCCAGCCGTCGGTCTGGAACACACCGCGCGTGGGTATGGAGGCCACGGCAGTGAAGTTCCATCCGTCGGTGGTCCTGTCGTAGTGTGCGCCGTCGAAGCTGCGGCGCACGTCGGAGAATCCGAATGTCCCAATCAGGTGCTGCTGAATCTGGCTGGCCCGCAGCGCGGTGAGCGTCGCGTCCTTCGGCTTCCCTTCCATGCCGTCGGCGAACTCGAAGCGGCCGAGCTGCAGGCTGGAGTTCTCCCCCTTGATGCGGAAGTAGCCTTGCTTCAGGAAGAAGCCGGCGACATCGGTGTTGCCCTGATTGGCGGCGAAATAGGACGCGCCTAGGCCATACTGTCCGAGCGGCGAGGGCTTCACCGCCTGATTCGGCAGCCCGAGCAGAACCGGCGCGGCGAAATCCAGCGTCCAGTCGTAACCCTGGGCTTTTTGCGAGAACGCGAGCTGCAAAAGCGAGCCCGAGAAGCCGTAGTTGCTTTGCCCGGCCCCCTGGAAGAAGTCCCAGAACTCGTACCGCTCCATGATGCTGCCGGAGACGATGACCGAGCCGATGTGGAGCGGATCTGCGTCGGACTGCTGCGCCTGAACACCTACAGCGCAGGCGGCCAGCGCCAGCGCGCACACATGGACACACTTCATGCAGGATCTCCTTCGAACGAACAGCACCGTAGGGTGAGCGCCTCCAGGCGCCCCTGACGCGAATATTGCTCGATTCTACGGAGTTGTGCCACGCTGGTCCATAGCATTTTTGTATGAGTCCGGACCGTGCATCCCGCGAACATACTATTGACCACGGCCCGCCAACCCGTGTTACGTTTGTCCATTCCCTCCTGGAGGAGAGAAGTCTTCATGGCTGCTTCCAGTTCGAGTCTTGCGAACGTCGGATTGAGCTCGGCGGTCGGGCCGAGTTTTTATGAAAAGCTCAACACAAAATGGCACGAGCGCGCCCTTCAGCTATTCATGGTGATCGTGCTGGCCCACTGGGCTGAGCATCTGGCGCAGGCGTGGGAGATCTGGGGCCTGCACTGGCCGATTCCGCAATCCAACGGCGTTATCGGACTATGGTTCCCCTGGATGATTAAGTCCGAAACGCTGCACTACGGCTACGCCCTTGTCATGCTGATCGGCATCTGGGTGCTCCGCGGCGGCTTCACCGGCACCGCCCGGAAATGGTGGACCGCCGCGCTGGTCATCCAGTTCTGGCATCATATCGAGCATTTCCTGCTCATTTATCAGGCCACCACGCACCACAATTTCTGGCATAAGCCGGTGCCGTTTAGCATCGCCCAGTTGATCATCCCGCGCGTGCAGCTTCACTTGATCTACAACACCATCGTGTTCATACCGATGGTGATCGGCATGTACTACCACATGTTTCCGCCGGAAGGCGAAGGGCAGCACGATAAGTGCAGTTGCGCGTGGTACCCGCACGAGAAGGTGGCCTGCGCAGTCTAATGGCACGGCGCTGGATGCCCGTGCTTTTGGCGGCCGCATGCGCGGCGGCTACGGGATGTCACAACACGACTGCAGACCCCGCAGTCTATGTTGCGGTTAGCATTGCCCCGCAGCCGCCGCGTGTCGGCGCCGCCACGGTAACAGTGAAACTCGCCGATCCCTCAGCCAGGCCGCTGGCCGGTGCGCGGATTTCCATCGAGGGCGACATGTCTCATCCGGGAATGGAGCCGGTGTTCGCGAAGGCCAGCGAAGCGGAACCGGGCACCTACGTTGCTCACCTCCAGCTCACCATGGCTGGCGACTGGGTCATTCTGGTGCAGGGCAGGCTCGCGGACGGACGGAAAATAGAGCGGCAGACCGATCTGAGAGGCGTCCTGCCGGGTTGACAGGAATTGACTGAGCAGGTTCTGGAATCGACGCCTTTCGATCTTCTGCGAGTGCCCCTCGTAGGAGCGTTCCTGCGCTGGCGTCACTCCCGCACCGTTCTGCAGATTCCAATCCTGCTGATCAGTCTGGCCATGATTGCCCACGGCCTCTTTGGGCCGTCTCTGGCGCCGAAGAACCTGGCCACTACGCTGAGCTGGATCCACTTCCGCGGATTGCTGATCCTGGTCCTGCTGTGCGCCGGAAACTTCTTCTGCCTTGCCTGCCCGTTCCTGTTCGTTCGCGATCTGGCGCGGCGGTGGTTCCGGCCTCGATTCGCCTGGCCGCGCAGGCTGCGGAACAAATGGATCTCGGTCGCTCTCTTCGTTCTGATCCTTTTCAACTACGAGCTGTTCGGTTTGTGGGGATCGCCGTGGTGGACGGCCTGGCTGATCATCGGCTATTTCGTCGCGGTGCTGATTGTGGACGGCCTGTTCAAACACGCATCGTTCTGCAAGTTCGTGTGTCCGATCGGGCAGTTCAACTTTGCGGCGTCGCTGGTCTCACCGCTGGAGGTGAAGGTGCGCGATCAGGCCGTCTGCGAGCCATGCAAAACGAAAGATTGCATCCGCGGCGTGCGCTCGCCGGGGCCCGATGTCGTGGTCATCCAGCGCGGGTGTGAGCTGGCGCTTTTTCAGCCCGCCAAGGCCGGCAACATGGACTGCACGTTCTGTTTGGACTGCGTCCACGCCTGTCCGCACGACAATGTCGGCATTCTGAGCCGGCCTCCCGCCAGCGAGCTGATGACCGATCCGATGCGCTCGGGCATCGGCCTGTTCTCGCGTCGCAGGGATCTGTCCGCGCTGGCCATCGTTTTCGTCTTCGGCGCGCTGCTCAACGCGTTCGGCATGATCACACCCGTGTACGCTCTGGAACACTGGGTGGCGCGCGTCCTGCACATGAGTCATCTTGCCCCCATCCTTGCAATGATTTTCGTGGTCTTTCTGGTGGTGGAACCGATCGTATTCCTCGGCGGGGCGGCCTGGTTCACGCGAGCTTTGGGGTTCAGCCGGCGCGCTCTGCTCCCGCTTGCCGTGCGCTACAGCTACGCCCTTGCGCCGCTCGGCGTTGGAATGTGGCTGGCACACTACGGTTTTCATTTCCTCACCGGTGTCCTGACCATCGTGCCGGTTACGCAAAGCACGCTCGCCGGTCTTGGCTGGCCGGTGCTCGGCGAGCCGCAGTGGACGCTGACCGGCATTCCGCCAAGCCTGGTGCTCCCACTCGAGATGGGTTTTCTGCTGCTGGGACTTGCCGGTTCGTTGAGCGTCGTCTGGTGTCTTGCCGAAGAAGACGCGCCCGAGCGAACCTGGGCGGCGTTTGCTCCGTGGGCCGTGGTCTGCGTCATCCTGTGGGTAGGCGCGATGTGGCTCATGTCGCAGCCCATGGACATGCGAGGGACCTTCATCAGCGGATGACGAAGCGAATCCTCATCGCTCTGCTGTTCGGATGCGCGGTACTGTCTGCGCACAACGGCCCGCCGTTCCCCATCATCGTGGATAAGATCGTCGGGCCCTGCAAAATCTCGCTATGGACCCATCCCGATATCGGCACCGGCACCTTCTGGGTGATCGTCGGTCCGCTGCCCGGCCAGAACCTCCCCGGTGACCTGAAAGTGCGGGTGGCCGTCGAGCCGCTCTCACATCGCATTGCCGAGAGGGTCTTCGACGCGCCCCGCGACGATTCCAGCGCTCAGTTGCAGTACATCAGCTACGTGCCTTTCGACCGCGACGAGTTCATCCGCGCCCGCGTCCTCATCGACAGCGCGCGGGGGCACGGCGATGCGGCTGCTTCGGTGGAAGTGACTCCGGTTGCCCCGAAGAAGTGGGAGCTGTATCTGTACCTGTCGCCGTTCGTGTTGGTTGGCTTCCTGTGGTTCCGTGCCGTCACCACGCGCCGTCGGAAGAAGAAGATAGCATAAACATACTATTGCCCGCGCCGCGCGCAAACGGCGAGAATGGGCAACACGCCTCGGCGCTGGAGACGTCATCGCTATGCCGGAACGCGACATTATCGCCAACCAGAAGCTTATCCTGAACAATCAGAAGACGATTAAAGCCAATCAGCAGATCATCCAACGGAATCAGCCGACCATCCTGAAGAACCAGGCAAGCCTGAAGCGCATTATCGCCAATCAGGAGAAGATTCTCGCACTGCTGAAAAAGTAGCGGCGTCACCGAGATGGCGGTTTTCACGAGAGCGCACGGCACCGTATTGTCGGTGGCGCTCCTGGCCCTGGCTTCCTGCAATCGACAGTCGGGCCTCCCTGAGCCCGGTTCCCCGCAATACCGCGAGCTGATCCACGCCTTCAACGTCGGTCTCTCCGCATTGCAGTGCAGCGAAGATGTGCGCGCGAAGTCGGGTCTGACTCGGGCCAGTCAGATCGCCCCCGGCGAGCCCGCCGTCTGGGCCGATCTTGGCCTTCTCGCCGTGCGCCAGCAGGAGTTCGACGCGGCCTGGCAGAACATGGACAAGGCGCGCAGCCTCGCTCCCGACAACAGCCGCATCGAGTTTTATCTGGGCGACATCGAGAGCAAGCGCGGCAAGCTTCCCGAAGCCATCCAGCATTTTCGAAAAGCCGTCGACCTGGATGGAACGAACGTCAAAGCGCTCTACTCGCTGGCGGAGGAAACCGAGCGGCAGGGCAGCGGCGGGTCGAGCGATTCCGAAGCTCTGCAATATCTGAGAAAGATTCTGGATCGTCAGCCGGATAACACCGCCGTATTGCTGGAGGTCGCGCGGCTCGCCGCCAAAACGGGCGACGCGACCACGCTGAAATCGGCCGTGGACCGGCTCGGCCGGCAATCGTCGGCATGGCCCGATGAGGTGCGCCAGCAGATGACCGCTCTCCACGATGCCGCGTTCGGTCCCAATCCGCGTGACGCGGCGCTGCGGGTGGCCTTCCTGCGCAACGTGCTGTTGCGGGTTGCTTCGTACAGACAGAACGCCGATGCGGTGATCACGCCGCCGGCATCGGCCGGTGAGCCGTTCACGAAGTTCCTCAAGCTGCCTTCTCCGAGTTCTGAGCCGGCCGCACCGGACCTCGCGATGACGTTCGAAGCGCAGCCGCTCACCGGCGTCCCACAGAGCCACGTGGCCTGGGTGCGCCCTATCTATCTCGACGGCGGCGGGAACGAATCTATGGTCTGGTCCGACGGCGAGAGCATTCACATCGAAGGCGGTGCGACGCTCAGAACCGGACCTGTTGGGCGGAATAGCTTGGCTGTCGCCGATCTGAATTTCGACTTCAAAAACGACCTTGTGGTTGCCGGCCCAACGGGAGTTCGCTTCTACCGGCAGAAGGATCCCGCTCACTTCACCGACGTGACCACCGCCACGCGGCTGCCGAGAGATGTTCTGAACGGTTCGTACACCGGCGCGTGGCCGTTCGATTTCGATCTCGATGGCGACCTCGATATCGTCCTCGGCGTGCACGGCGCGCCGCCGCTGGTGCTGCGCAACAACGGTGACGGAACATTTGCGGCAGTGCACCCATTTGCCGGCCCCGCGGGACTCTCCTCGTTTGCGATTGCCGATGTTGCCGGGCTCGGCGCGCCCGATGTGGCGATGGTTGGGGACGACGGCAAGCTCACTGTCTACATGAACGACCGTCGCGCGCAGTTCCACGCTCGTGCCGTGCCCGCGAATCTGGCGTCGGGAGTTATCGCCGTTACTGCCGGCGACATTGACGGCGACGGTCTGCTTGATTTCATCTCATTGAAGAGCGACGGCTCGGTCATCCGGCTGTCCGACAAATCCGATGGCCAGCAGTGGGACACCGCCGAGGTGGCCAAAGCCAAACCCGGCGGAAGCGCGAACCTGGCGGTTGCCGATCTCGACAACAACGGCAGCCTGGATCTGGTGGTGGGCGACGGGGACGTCTTCCTTGGAAGCGCCCACGGGTTCACGCGTCTGAATCACGTCCCGCCGATTGCCGGAGCGTCAGTGATGGAGAGCGGTCTTCCGAACCTGGTCGGTCTTTCGCCTGCGAGCGCGCCGATCACTCTCGTCAGCCGCGGCACGAAGAACTATCGGTGGCAGTCGCTTCGCCTGCGCGCCGCCAGTGTCTACGGCGACCAGCGAATCAACTCCTTCGGGCTGGGCGGCGAGATCGAGATTCGCACGGGAATGCTCACGGAAAAGGAGATTATTGACGCACCGGTGGTTCATTTCGGCCTGGGCGATCACGATGGAACCGACGTCGCGCGCATCCTCTGGCCGAATGGCCTGCTGCAGGTGGAATTCGAGCTGAAGGCGGATCAGTCTGTCCTCGCCGCGCAGCGGCTGAAGGGCTCATGCCCGTCTCTGTTTGCCTGGGATGGCCAGCGAATGAGCTTTGTGAAAGATACCGCTCCGCTGGCTACCGGGCTGGGCGAGGAAATCCCGCGAACCGAGGAATGGTACAAGCTTCCGGGCGACAAGATACAACCGCACGATGGCTACTACGACCTTAGAGTTACCGACGAGTTATGGGAGACGTATTACATCGACTCTTACTCGCTGTTAGTGATGGATCATCCCGCGGGCACCGAAATCTACAGCGATGAGCGGTTCCCGTTGCCTTCGCATGCGCGGCTTTACACGGTCGCGACTCCGCAACCATTCCGGCGAGTTACCGATGACCGCGGTGACGACGTCAGCGGAATCGTTCGCAACGTCGATGGCAGCTATCTGGACACTTTCGGCCGCGGACGGTTTCAGGGGGTAACTCGCGATCACTGGGTGGAACTTGAGTTACCCGATGACGCTCCGCGCTCCGGCCCCTTGTATCTGATTGGCGACGGCTGGATGCATCCCACCGACGCCAGCATCGACCTCGCGATGTCGCAAAGCAACGTACCGAAAGAGCAGGGATTGCGCATCGAGGTCCCGGACGCCAGTAGCCGCTGGGTTGTGGCGCGATCGAATCTCGGCTATCCAGCGAGCAAGATGAAGACGATTGTGCTCGATCTTACTGGCATCTTCCGGCCGAACGCGCCGCGCAGGCTGCGGCTGGCGACGAATATGGAGATCTTCTGGGACCGGCTCGCCTGGGCCCGCGGTTTGCCGGACGAGCAGCTTCGTACCCGGCGCCTTCCGCTCGCCAGTGCCGAGCTGCGGCGGCGCGGATTCTCAGTAATGGATGTCGCGAACCCATCGTCGCCGGAGATTCCCGATTACAACCGGCTTGAGGGCAGCGGAAGTAAGTGGCAGGCGATTGAGGGATATTACACGCGCTACGGCGATGTGCGCGAGTTACTCGACAAGACCGACGATCGGTACGTCATCATGGGATCCGGCGACGAGGTTCGCGTCCGCTTCAAAGCAGCGCCGTCCCCGCCGGGCGGGTGGGTGCGCGACTTCATCATGATTGGCGACGGCTGGATCAAGGACGGCGACTATAACTCGGCCTGGTCCCGCACCGTGCTGCCACTGCCGTATCACGCGATGAAGAGCTATTTGCAGGTGCCCAGGCGACTGGAGGACGATCCCGAATACCGGAAACATCCCGGCGACTGGCAGGAATTTCATACCCGCTACATGGCCCCGGAAGAGTTCAGGAGTTCGTTGTGGAAGTAAGAAGCCCGCTTCTCAGAATCTGTCTGGCGCTGTTGCTGGTTGCGCTCCTCGCCGTGCCGTTTGTGATCAAGAGACGCGCGAGGCATGCCGTTCCGGCCGACGCCGCCACAGCTCTGGCGCGATACGGATTCCATATGCAGGAATCGGCGAAAGCCTCGGGAATCGACTTTGTCCATAAAGCTCCGACTCTCGACGTGAAGCTCAGCCACATCATGGAGCAGGTCGCATCCATGGGCGCGGCAGTGTCCATCGTCGATTTCGACCGCGACGGGCTTGACGATATCTATGTTGTCAACAGCGCGGAAGGAAGCCACAACGCTCTCTACAAGAACCTGGGCAACGGCATGTTCCGTGATGTCGCCCAGGAGGTTGGGCTCGCCGACGTCAATCAACCGGGTACTGGCGTGTCCATGGGCGCGGTTTGGGGCGATTACGATAACGACGGCTACGAAGACGTTTTCATCTATAAGTGGGGCAAGCCGGAGTTATTCCACAACGACGGCGGTAAACACTTCACCCGTGTCACCGATCAGGCTGGCCTGCCTAAGTGGGTGAACGCGAACAGCGCGCTCTGGCTGGATTACGACAACGACGGCAAGCTCGATTTGTTCATTGCCGGTTATTACCCGGAAGATGTGGATCTGTGGCATTTGAAAACCACAAAGATCATGCCCAACAGCTTCGAGTACGCCACCAACGGAGGCCGTAAGTACCTGTTTCACAACCTGGGTGGCGGCCGATTCGAGGAAGTATCCGGACAGATGGGCATCAGCTCGCGCCGCTGGACACTGGCCGCCGTCGCATCGGACCTTCGCGGCACCGGTTATCCCGATCTGTTTCTCTCCAACGACTACGGCGTCTCCGAGTTGTATCTCAATGAGGGCGGAAAGCACTTCCGCGAAGTCGGCAAGGAATCGGGCGTCGGCTACGCACCCAAGAGCGGGATGAATGCCGCTGTGGGAGATATTCTCGACAACGGCCAGTTAGCCGTTTACGTTTCCAACATCTCCGAAGAAGGTGTACTGGTTCAGGGGAACAATCTCTGGGTTCCGCGGCCCGCCGCCGCGCCAAATAGCATTTCCTACGAGAATATGGCCAATGCAATGGGCGTCGAGCTGGGTGGCTGGAGCTTCGGCGGGCAGTTCGGCGATCTCAACAACGACGGCTTTCTTGACTTATATCTCACCAACGGGAACGTCTCCCTCGATCAACACCGCAGTTACTGGTACGACTATTCCAAAGTGGCCGGCGGCAACGAGGCGATCATCTCCGACGCTGCCAACTGGCCGCCGCTCGACGGGCGGTCGCTGGCCGGATACCAGCACAAGCATGTCTGGGTGAACGACGGAGCAGGTCAGTTTCAGGAGGTCGCGCAGATGGTCGGCGTGACCGATGTGTACGACGGCCGCTCGGTCGCGATGGCCGACTTCTCCAACCGCGGCGTGCTGGATGTCGTCGTGGCCAATCAGCGCGCGCCGCTGCTGTTGTATAAGAACACCGTCGCGGCCGGCCGGCACTGGATCGAGTTTCAGTTGGAGGGCACGCGCAGCAACCGCAGCGCGATCGGCGCGGAGGTACGGGTGTTCTGGAACGGCCGCCAGCAGTTACAGGAAGTCTCCGGCGGCAGTGGATTTTGTGCGCAGAATCAGCGCCGTCTGCACTTCGGCCTTGGCACCGCCGCCTCAGTGGATCGCGTGGAGATCCACTGGCCTTCGGGTACGAACCAGACCATCTCCGCCCCCGCCATCGACCAGATTCATAAAGTGCAGGAGCCCTTATGAGCCGCGCCACATCTCCCCTCGGCCGGTTCTTCAGCCCGGAGAACCGCTATCTCGCGCCGCTGCTCATCACCTGCATCCTTCTGGTGAGTCAGGTTTCCTTCGGCGTGTTGGAGAGTTTCTCGCGCACCGCTCTGGCCATCGCCACCAGCGTGGCCTTCGATTTCGTTCTGGGCCGGCTGGTATTCGGCAAGTTCCCGAATGTTGCCAGCGCATACATCACCGGTATCAGCGTGGGAATCCTGGTCCGCTCGCCCGAGTTCTGGCCGTATGCGCTCTGTGCGGCTCTCTCCATCACGTCGAAATACGTTCTGCGCTGGAAGGGCCGTCACCTGTGGAACCCGTCGAACTTCGGCATTTCTGCGATTCTTCTGCTGGCGCCCGAGTTTGTCGCGGCGCTGAGCATTCAGTGGGGAAACAACGTGTACCCGATGATGGTTGTCTGGGTGCTGGGCGCGTTCATCGTCTACCGCGTCCGCCGGTTTCACATCACCTTCACCTACGTGGTCTCGTTTCTCGCGCTGGCGGCGCTGCGCAGTGCCATCACGGGCCATCCCCTTCTTGCGGAAATCTCGCCCATCACCGGACCCATGTATCAGCTTTTCATTTTCTTCATGATCACCGACCCGAAGACCACAGTGAAGCCGAAATGGGCGCAGTGTCTGGTGGTTTTCCTGGTGGCCGTGGTGGAGATGATCCTGCGCCTGGCACAGAACGTGGACGCGCCGTTCTATGCGCTGGCGATCGTCGGCCCCGCGGCCATGGCCATCGAGATCTGGCACGACTCCCGCCACGCTTCGAAGACAAGAACCGCAACAGCGTAGTGTGCTGTGGGGGGGCCCCGGCCCGCCTCTGGAGTTTCTCATTTCGCAGGCTGAAGCCCGCGCTACCTCGTCCCGCAGGCCGGCACAATCGGTAGCACAGGCTTCAGCCTGTGAAACGGCGGTCTGCGAGACCGCCGCGCCGAATTTACTCTTCGCGCAGCGCGCGCATCGGGTCCACCAGCGACGCTCGCCGCGCCGGCGCAAACGAGGCCAGCCCGCTGATGAGCAGCAAAGGCAGCGCGATCAGGCCGTACAGCAGCGGGTTCACGTGGCCGAAGGTGGCAAACCAGAGGCGCGAGGTGAGCACCGTGCAGGCCAGCACGCTCACCGCTAGTCCCACGGCAACCCCGGCGGCCCCGAGCTGAAACCCCTGTTGCAGAACCATGCGAATCACGCCGCGCCGGTCCGCGCCAATAGCCATGCGAATGCCGATTTCCCGCGTGCGCCGGCTCACCGAGTAGGAGACCAGTCCGTAGAGCCCCACCACCGACAGCACCAGCCCCATCAAACCGAGCGCGGCGACGATTTCCGCAATCATGTCCGGCGTGCGTATCGCGGACTGCTCGTAGTAATCCTCCATGGTGCGCACATCGAACACCGGCATATCCGGATCGATGCCGCGAATCACATCGCGGAAGACCGGAGCGAGAGTGGAAGCGTCCGCGGCATTCGATTCGGCCATCAGCGTCAGGGCGGTGCGCTCATGCTGCCGGAACGGCATGTAGACGAAATCGAGCGGCGGCTCGGCAATCCAGAAATACTTCGCCGTTTTCGCGATGCCGACAATTTCCACCAGATCGGCGCTGGCCCCGGAAATGCGGAAGCGCTTGCCAAGGGCATCGCCCTTTGGCCAGAAATGTTTCGCCATGTGCTCGTTTACCACCGCAACCAGCGGCGCGCCCTTACGATCGGTGTCCAGGAAACCGCGTCCGCGCAGAACAGGAATGCCCACAGTGGCGAAGTAGCCGTCGCTGACATACGCGTCGAAGGTGGTCAGAGCGCTCTGGCCGCGCGGCAACGCATAGCCTTCGGGAACGATGTCGACGCTGTCTCCGCCAACCATAGGCACCACCGAGGTGAGTGCAGCCGACCGCACGCCAGGAGCGGATCGGGTCCTGCGTAGCAGGTTATCGTAGAACTGGCTGGCCTGGCTCTCCGAATAATGGGCCAGTTGCGTTTCGAAACTGGTCAGGAAGAGGCGATCGGTGCGGAAGCCGGGTCCCTGCAGCAGTTCGCCGCGGAAGCCCTGCAGCAGAACCGCGGAAATCACCAGCAGCACCAGCGAGAGCGCCACCTGACCGGCGACGATGGCGTTGCGTCCCCAAAACCTCTTCTTCCCGCCGCTGTCGGCGTCGGCCGCTTTCAAGGCCGCCACCAGATCCGGACGCGTCGCCCGCAGCGCGGGAGCCAGTCCGAACAGCAGCGTACTGCCGATGGAAACCAGCAGCGTGAAGAACAGCACCCGCGTGTCCACCGCCGCGCCGATGACGAAGGGCAGATCGGAAGGAATCGGGAAGCTGTTGAAGAATCTTGCCCCCTGATCCGCGACAAAAACTCCGCCGAGCCCGCCCGCGACGGCCACCAGCAGGTTCTCGAACAGAAGCTGCCGGATCAGCAACCAGCGGCTGGCGCCGATCGCCAGGCGCACGGCAATTTCGCGCGAGCGTGCCCGCGACCGGCTCAACAGCAAGCCCGCCACATTGGCGCAGGCCACCACCAGAACACAAAAGCTCAGGAGCGCCAGCATGGTCATCATGGCGGCATCCGGCGGCGATTGCTCGATGCGCATCTGCAGCTCGCTCTCCACCTTCATGCGCAGGTCGCGGTCGGTCTGCGGATACGTTTTCCGCAGCGCCTGGGCGATCATGGCCACATCGGCCTGGGCCTGAGCCATTCCCACCCCGGGCTTCAACCGGCCTTTCACCGCGAGCCAGCGCAGGTCGCGTTTGTGGAGATTGTTGTCCTGCGACATGCGCGGCGACATGGCCAGAGGAACGAAGAGCTGCGGGCGCAGGGCCTGCTCGATACCGGTGAACGCTTGCGGCGCGACGCCAATGATGGTGAACTCGATTCCGTTCAGCCGGACGCGGTGGCCAATCACCGACGGATTCGCGCCGAACTGGCTGACCCAGAAATCGTGGCCCAGCACGGCCACCGCATCGCGGCCCTCCGCCTGGTCTTCATCGGGGCGGAAGCCGCGGCCCAGCGACGGCTCCACGCCGAGCAGGCGAAAGAAGTTCCCCGACACGAACATGCCGAACTTCATGCGCGGAAGCGCGTGCGGATCGGGACTGAAACCGAACTGCGCGTCGGCAGCCGCCAGCAGGCCGTCGAAGCTGCGGTTGCGGTCGCGCAAATCGGTGTAATCCGGATACGAGAGGTTCGTGTTGGCGCCGAACGCGGCCGAACTCGCTGCAGTGACGGCAACAACTCCGTCCGGCTTCATCACCGGCAGGGGACGAAGCAGCAGGGCGTCAGCGAAGCTGAACATCGCCGACGTGGCGCCAATCCCGATAGCCAGTGAGAAGACGGCGATAGCGGTGAAGCCGGGGTCTTTGCGCAGAATCCGCAGTGCGTGCCTGATCGACGACAGCATGGGGTTGCAGAAGCAATCGGGCTTCCGCTTCCCGGCTACCGCAAAATCAGCGAGTTATCGCACGCCGCAGCCGATTCGACCGTCCGTTTGTGGGATTACTCTTCGCGCAGCGCGCGCATCGGGTCGATCAGCGATGCCCGGCGTGCCGGCGCAAACGTGGCCAGGGCGCCGATGGCCAGCAGCGGCAGCGCAATAGCCAGATACGCCAGCGGGCTCACGTGGTCGAACGAAGCGATGAACGCGTTCGCCGACGTGATCGCGGTGCATGCGAGATAGCTCACCACCAGGCCGACCGCAATCCCGGCAACGCTTAGCAGCAGTCCCTGCTGCATCACCATGCGAATCACCATGGGACGATCCGCCCCGATGGCCATGCGAATGCCGATTTCTCTTGTGCGCCGGCTCACCGAATATGAGATGAGGCCATACAGCCCCACCACCGCCAGAATCAACCCCATCAGACCCAGTCCGCCGACAATCTCCGAGAGCATGTTCGGCGTCTTGACGGCGCGCTGCGTGTACAGATCGTGCATGGTGCGAATGTCGAAGACGGGCATATCGGGATCGAGATTGTGAACCACCTCGCGCAGCACCGGCGCGAGCGTGGAAGCGTCCTCGCTGCCCGATTCGGCAAAGAGCGACATACCGGTGCGTCCGTGCTGCCGGTACGGCAGGTAGACCCAATCGAGGGGCGGCTCCGCAATCCAGAAATACTTCGCGGTTTTGGCGATGCCCACCACCTGCACCAGATCGCCGCTGGCGTCGTGAAGATGGAAGCGCTTGCCAATCGCGTCACCCTTCGGCCAGAAATGCTTCGCCGCGTGCTCATTCACCACGGCAACGAGCGGCGCGCCTTTCTTGTCCGATTCCAGAAAACCGCGTCCCTGCAGGATGGGAATGCCCAGTGTCCCGAAGTAGCCGTCGCTGACGTACGCGTCGAACATTGTCAGCGCCTTCTGACCGCGCGGCAGCGTGTAGCCCTCGGGAACGAAGTCGATGCTGTCGCCGCCGATCATCGGCATCACCGAAGTCAGCGCGGCGGAGCGCACGCCCGGCGCGGATCGCGTCCGCTCCAGCAGGTTGTTGTAGAACTCGGTGGTTTGCTCCTCGGAATAGTGCGCCAGCGAGGTCTCGAAGCTGTTGATGAACAGATGGTCCGTGCGGAAGCCGGGGCCTTGCACCAACTGGTCGCGGAAGCCCTGCAGCAGGACCGCCGAGACGACGAGAAGGACCAGCGAGAGCGCCACCTGACCGGCCACGATGGTGTTTCGTCCCCAGAGACGGAACTTTCCGCCGCTGTCCGCGTCGGCCGCCTTCAGGGCCGGCACCAGATCCGGACGGGTGGCGCGCAGCGCCGGGGCCAGGCCGAACAGGAGCGTGCTGATCACCGACACCGCGAGCGTGAAGATGAGAGCGCGCTCGTCCACCGCCGCGGCGAAGACAATCGGTAGATCCGATGGAAATGGGAACGTATTGAAGAACGCCACCCCCAGCTCGGCGACGATCACACCGCCGATTCCGCCGGCCAGCGCCACCAGCAGGTTCTCGAACAGAAGCTGGCGAATGAGGTTCCAGCGGCTGGCGCCGACGGCCAGACGCACCGCGATTTCGCGTGTGCGGGCGCGGGAGCGGCTGAGCAGCAATCCCGCGACGTTGGCGCAGGCCACGGCCAGAACGCAGAGCCCCAGCATGATCAGCATCACAACGAGCGCGGCATTGGGCGGCGATTGCTGCACGCGCAGTTGCAGCTCGGTCTCCACCTGCATCTTTTCAGTGCGGTTGCTTTGCGGATAAGTCCTCTGCAGGTCCCTGGCGATCGCCTCAACGTCCGCCTGAGCCTGCGAGATCCCGACGCCGGGCCTCAGCCGGCCCTTGACAAACAGCCATCGGACCTCGCGTTTGTGGAGCAGGTTGTCCTGGCCCATCCGCGGCGACATGGCCAGAGGCACGAAGAGCGCGGGCCGCAGGTATTGGTCGATGCCTGTGAACTTCTCCGGCGCGACGCCGATCACCGTGAATTCGATCCCGTTCAGCCGGATATGCGAACCAACTACCGACGGATTTGAATTGAACTGGCTCACCCAGAAATCGTGGCCGAGCACCACCACCGGATCGCGGCCCTCCGCCTGGTCTTCATCAAGCCGGAAGCCGCGGCCGATGGCCGGTTCGACCCCCAGCACGCGGAACATGTTCCCGGAGCACCACAGACCGAACTTCATTCGCGGCAGCGCCTGAGGATTGGCCGCAAAGCCGAATTGCGCGTAGCCCGCGGCGATCATGCCGTCGAAGGTGCGATTGCGGTCGCGCAGGTCGAGATAGTCTGGATACGACATTCCGGTGTTGCTCCCGAACGCCGCGGTGCTGGCCGTGGTCACATCGACTACGCCATCCGGTTTCATCACCGGCAGTGGGCGCAACAATAACGCATCCCCAAAACTGAACATCGCCGTGGTGGCGCCAATCCCGATGGCCAGCGAGAAAATCGCTATGGCCGTGAACCCCGGGTCCTTGCGCAGCACCCGAAACGCGTGTTTGACCGATGACAGCATATTTGGATAAACGCAATTCCGCTGCCGAGGTTCAAACAAAAACCAATCAATGGGTTACGCGCACGGCTAGGGCGAACACTGTCCGCTTTCGGGATTCGTGCACGTCAGCGTACATCGTATCCGGCTACTCGTCGTGCAGGGCGCGCATGGGATCGATCTGCGATGCCCGGCGCGCCGGCGCCCAGGCGGCCAGCATGGTCATTGCCAACAGGGTCAGAGCGGTACCGGCCAGGACCAGCGGGTTCACGCCCTCGCGGGCCCCGCCGGCCCACACGGCCGACGATGACGTTACCGCGCGCCCCGCCAGAAATCCGATCACGACTCCCACGGCCACGCCGGCCGCGCCAAGCCGCAACCCCTGATGCAGCACCATCCACACCACGCCTTGCCGCTCCGCTCCCATGGCCATGCGAATGCCAATCTCGCGCGTGCGCCGGCTCACCGAATATGCCACCAGCCCGTACACGCCAATCACCGCCAGCGCGAGGCCCATGAGTCCCAGGCCGGCCACCACCTCGACGATCATGTTTGGCGTTCTGACTCCGCGCTGCAGGTAGAAATCGCGCATCGTGCGCACGTCGAACACCGGCATGTCCGGGTCGAGACCGCGTACCGCATCGCGCATGACCGGGACCAGCGTCCCCGCGTCCGCCGCGTTCGATTCCATCACCAGTTGCAGCATCGGGCGCGGATGCTGCCGGAATGGCACGTAAACGACGTCCGCCGGCGGCTCGGCGATCCAGCCGTACTTCGACATTTTGGCGATACCCACCACCTCCACCAGCGGTCCGTCCAGGGCGCCCAGATGAAATCGCTTGCCGAGCGCGCTCTTCCCTGGCCAGTAGTGGGAGGCCATCTGCTCGTTGACCACGGCCACCAGCGGCGAATCCGGCCGATCCGACTGGCGAAATTCGCGCCCGTCCACGATGGCAATGCTCAGGGTGTGAAAGTAGCCCTCGCTCACATACGCGGCGTTCGACGTCAGCGGCTTGTTGCCTCGGGGCGGCGGCCAGCCCTCGGGAAAGGATTCCAGCTTCTCGATGGCGACCATCGGCGTTGGCCAGGCGAGCGCGGCCGAACGAACCCTGGAATCCGACCGCACCCGGGTCAGAAGATTATCGTAGAACTGCCGTGTTTGCTCCTCCGTGTAGTGCGCCATTTGCGTGTCGAAACAGGTCAGCAGGAGGCGATCCGTGCGATAGCCGGGGCCCTGGGCCAGAGTGCTTCGAAAGCCTTCCACGAGCACGCCGGATACGGCCAGCAGGATCATGGAAAGAGCGATCTGAGCCGCAACGATGGCGTTGCGGCCCCACAGGCGCCGCCGGCCTGCGCTGTCCGCGTCGATGGACTTGAGCGCGGGGACAAGATCGGGCCGCGTCGCCCGCAGCGCCGGCGCCAGACCGAACAGCAGTGTGCTCAGCACGGAGACCGCGAGCGTCACCAGCAGAACGCGGCGGTCCACGCCGATGGCAAACACCACCGGGAAGTCGCTGGGCACCGGCATACTGCGCCAGAACGAGGCAATAGCATCGGCGACCGCCACACCGCCGAGCCCGCCGGCAATAGCCACCAGAAGATTCTCCAGCAGAAGCTGACGCACCAGAGCGACGCGTCCGGCGCCGACGGCCAGGCGCACCGCAATCTCCCGCGAGCGCGCACGGGCCCGGCTCAGCAGCAGACCCGCCACATTGGCGCAGGCCACCAGCAGAACGCAGACGCCCAGCAGGATGAGCATGTTCGACATGGCTGGAAGGTGCGGGCCCTGATTGATGCGGAACTGCAGCTCGGTTTCCACAACCAGACGCCGATCGGGGTTGATTTCCTTGTGCAGCTTCTGGAGAGCGGCCGAGGTGGCCGAAACGTCGGCGTTGGCCTGCTCCACGGTGACACCGGGCTTCAGGCGGCCCTTCACCAGGAGCCAGCCCGCGTCGCGGTCGTGAAGAGCGATCCGCGGCGCCATGGCGATGGGCACGAAGAGCTCCGGACGCAGGATCGTGTCAATGCCGGTGAAGCTCTCCGGGGCCACGCCAATCACGGTAAATTCGACTCCGTTCAGCCGAATGCGGGAGCCGAGAACGGAACGGCTGGCGTCGAACTGGCTCACCCAGAAATCGTGACCGAGTACGGCCACGGCGTCGCGGCCCTCCACCCGATCCTCGTCGGGACGGAAACCGCGGCCCAGCGCAGGTTCCACGCCAAGAACGCGGAAGAAATTGCCCGAAACAAACAGCCCGAATTTCATGCGCGGCAGGGTGCGCGGGTCGGAGCTGAAGCCGAACTTCGTGTAGGAGGCCGCCACCAGGCCCTCGAAGCTGTGGTTGTGATCGCGGAGGTCGGCGTAGTCGGGGTACGAAATAGGCGAGTTGGCGACAGTGGACGTGGGCCTGGCGGTGTTGATGGCGACCACACGGTCCGGCCGCAACACCGGCAGCGGCCGCAGCAACAGCGCGTCGGCAAAGCTGAACCCCGCCGAGGTCGCGCCAATACCGAGAGCCAGCGAGCCGATGGCCACCAGCGTGAAGCCGGGGTCCTTGCGCAGGACCCGCAGTGCGTAACCTACCGCTTGCATCATGATGTTATTCGTCCCTCAGCGCGCGCATCGGATCCACGCGCGAAGCCCGGCGCGCCGGCGCCCACGTTGCCAGCAGCGTAACGCCGAGCAGTGGGAGCGCGATGACCGCGTAAAGCAGAGGATTCACATCGAACGTTGCCACCCACATGCGCGAGGTCAGGATGTTACAGGCGAAGACACTCAGCGCCAGTCCGGCCGCCACCCCCGCCCCACCCAGTTGCAGCCCCTGTTGCAGCACCATCCAGGTGACCTTCGGCCGGTCCGCGCCGATGGCCATGCGAATTCCGATCTCGCGCGTGCGGCGGCTCACCGAGTAGGCCACCAGGCCGTAGAGACCCACCACCGCCAGAATCAGGCCCATCAGCCCCAGCGCGGCGACAATGTCCGCGAGCTCGTTGGGAGTGCTGACGGCGCGCACGGTATATACGTTATGCATGGTATGCACGTCGAACACGGGCATGTCCGGATCCAGCCCGCGCACCACGTCGCGAACCACCGGCGCCAGCGTTCCGGCGTCCTGGACGTTCGATTCCGCCACCAGCGTCAGCGTGGAACGCGGGTGTTGCCGGAAGGGCAGGTACACACAGGCGAACGGAGGCTCGGTAAGCCAGACATACTTGGCGTTTCTGACCACGCCCACAATCTGCACCTCGTCTCCATTGGCGGTCATCCTTTTGCCGAGAGCGTCTCCCTTCGGCCAGAACTGCTTTGCCCCGTATTCGTTTATGACGGCCACCAGAGGCGCGCCCTGCCGGTCCGATTCCAGGAAGCCGCGCCCCCGCTGGATGGGAATATCCAGGGTGCCAAAGTAACCGTCGCTGACGTAAGCGGCGAAGGCCCTCGGCGCCCGCTCGCCTCGCGGCAACTGGTAGCCTTCCGGAACGAAGTCCAGGCCGTCTCCGCTGATCAAGGGAATGGCGGAAGTGAGTGCTGCCGACCGCACACCCGGAGCCAGGCGCGTCCGCTGCAGCAGATTCCCGTAGAACTGGCTGGTCTGGTCGTCCGAGTAGTGCGCCAGTTGCGTCTCGAAGCTGGTCAGGAAAAGGCGTTCGGTGCGGAAGCCCGGCCCCTGAAGCAACTGGCTGCGGAAGCCATGCAGCAGAACCGCCGAGATCGTGAGAAGGACCAGCGAAAGCGCCACCTGGCCGGCTACGATGGCGTTCCGGCCCCACAAACGCCGCTTGCCCCCGCTGTCGGCGTCGCCCGCTTTCAGGGCCCGAACCAGATCCGGACGCGTGGCCGCGAGCGCCGGCGCCAGTCCGAAGAACAGCGTGCTGACCACCGCAACCGCCAGCGTGAACAGCAGTACGCGGCCGTCCACTGCGGCCTTGATCGCGACGGGCAGATCGGAAGGGAACGAAAACGTGTTGAAGAACTCGGTACCGGCGTAGGCCACGAACACGCCCGCGACGCCGCCCGCCACCGCCACCAGCAGGTTTTCGAACAGAAGCTGCCGCACCAGGGACCCGCGTCCCGCTCCGATAGCCAGGCGTACCGCGATTTCGCGCGAGCGCGCGCGGGACCGGCTCAGCAACAAACCGGCCACGTTGGCGCAGGCCACCGCCAGGACACAGAGGCCCAGCAGAACCAGCATCCCCACAAAGGCCGCCATCGGCGGCGCTTGGTCAATGCGAACCTGCAGCTCCGTCTCCACCCTGAGCTGCTGATCGCGGTCGGCATCGGGATATGTCTTCTGCAACCCTTTCGAGATCGCCGCGATATCGGTCTCGGCCTGGTCCATGCCGACGCCCGGCTTCAGGCGCCCCTTAACGAACAGCCAGCGCACATCGCGCTTATGGAGGCTGCCCTGCTGAGCCATGCGCGGCGACATGGCCAGCGGGACAAACAACGCCGGCCGGAGAAACTGGTCGATGCCGGTGAAATGCTCGGGCGCCACGCCGATCACCGTGAACTCGATGCCGTTCAGCCGAACATGGGAGCCGAGAACGGACGGGCTCGCGTCAAACTGGCTGACCCAGAAATCGTGGCCCAGCACCACCACGGCGTCGCGCCCCTCGGCCCGATCTTCCTCGGGCCGGAAGCCGCGGCCCAGCGCCGGCTCCACGCCCAGCACGCGGAAGAGATTGCCCGAAACAAACAGTCCATACTTCATGTGCGGCAAAGTCTGCGGATTGGGGGCGAAGCCGAACTGTCCCCAGGCGCCCGCCACCAGGCCTTCAAACGTGCGGTTGTGGTCCCGCAGATCGACGTAGTCGGGGTAAGAAATCGCGCCGTTGGAGAACGCCGCCGGCGTCGCCGTGTTAATCGCGACCACGCGGTCCGGTTTCGTGATCGGCAGCGGCCTCAGGAGCATCGAATCGGCAAAGCTGAACATCGCCGATGTCGCGCCAATGCCGATGGCCATGGAACAGATGGCCACGGCGGTGAAGCCAGGGTCCTTGCGCAGTACGCGGAAGGCGTGTTTGAGGGATGTCAGCATGGGAATTTACTCGTCTCGCAGCGAGCGCATCGGGTCCACCAGCGAGGCTCGCCGCGCCGGCGCCCACGTGGCCAGCGCCACGACAGCGAGAAACAGAAGCGGCAAGGCGGCAAGGACCAGAGGATTGACAGCCTCATGTGGTTCGAACCACAGGGCGGACATGGCCAGACGGCAGGCAAAGAAGCTCAATACCAGGCCCACCGCGATTCCCGCCGCGCCGAGTTTCAGCCCCTGTCCCAGCACCATCCACACTACTTTTCGCCGATCCGCGCCGATGGCCATGCGTATGCCGATCTCCCGCGTCCGCCGGCTGACCGAATACGCCACCAGACCGTAAAGCCCCACCATGGCCAGGACCACTCCCATCAGGCCGAGGCTGGTCACAGTGTCTGTAATGCGGTTCCCCGTCGAAACGATCCGTTGCTCGTAGAAATCGCGCATGGTGCGCACGTCGAACACGGGCATGTCGGGATCGAGGCCGCGCACCACCCCTCGCACGACGGGCGCGATGGCACCGGCATCCGGCGCCTCGGACTCGGCGACCAGAGACATCTGCGCCTGGCGGTGCTGGCGGAAGGGCAGGTAGACGTAATCCAGCGGAGGTTCGGAGGTCCACAGATATTTCGACATGTGGGCGATGCCCACAATTTCCATCATCGGGCCCGTGGCCTTGCCGAGATGGAGGTGTTTGCCCAGAGCGTCTCCATTCGGCCAGTACTTGCGCGCCATGTGCTCGTTGACGATCGCCACCAGCGGCGCATTCTCGCGGTCCGATTCGCTGAAGTCGCGCCCGCGCAGGATTCGGATGTCCATGGTACGGAAATAGCCGTCGCTGATGTATGCGCCGAAACTGCCGAACGCCTGATCGGTGGATTTCAGAGCCATGCCCTCGGGGACCACGGCGATATCCGTGCCCTGCGCCATTGGCGCGGCGGAAGTGAGGGCCGCCGATCGCACCCCCGCGGCGGTGCGGGTTCTTTCCAGCAGGTTGTCATAGAATCGCTGCGTCTGTTCGCTGGAGTACCGGGCGAGGTCGGTGTCGAAGCTGGTCAGAAAAAGATGGTCCACGCGGAAACCCGGACCCTGCATCATGTCGTAGCGAAATCCCTGTACCATTACCGCCGCAATCGCCAGCAGAACCAGCGAGAGAGCCACCTGGCCGGACACGATCACGTTACGCCCCCAGAAGCGGTGCTTACCCGCGCTGTCCGCATCGGCCGCCTTCAGAGCGGGAACCAGATCCGGCCGGGTCGCGCGCAGCGCGGGCGCCAGACCGAACAGCAGCGTGCTCACCACCGCAACGGCCAGCGTGAACAACAACACGCGATGGTTGACGCTCATGTCGAAGACCACCGGCAGGTCGAAGGGTACCGGAGTGCGGCGCCAGTAGTCCGCTATCACATCCGCCACAATTGCGCCTCCCAGTCCTCCGCCAAGGGCAATCAGCAGGCTCTCCAGCAGGAGCTGGCGGACAAGAGCCCAGCGTCCGGCGCCAATGGCCAGGCGCACCGCGATTTCTCGTGTCCGCGCCCGCGCCCGGCTCAACAGTAGACCGGCGACGTTGGCGCAGGCCACCAGCAACACCGCGATTCCCAGCACGTTCAGCATGATGGTCATGGGCCACACGCTGGGACCCTGGGCCACGCGCAGTTCCCACTCCGTCTCCACCTTCAGGCGCTGATCGGGGTCGACTTGTTTATGCAGCTTCTCCAGCCCCGAGGCAAGGGCGGCGATATCGGCCCGCGCCTGGTCCAGCGTCGCCCCGGGTTTCAAGCGGCCCTTAACGAAAAGCCAGCCGGTGTCCCGATCATGAAGCAGGTTCTTCGGCATCATGCGTGGCGACATGGCGAACGGGACGTACAGAGTTGGGCGAAACACCGTGTCGATGCCGGTGAAATGCTCGGGCGTGACGCCAATTACCGTGAATTCAATGCCGTCCAGCCGGATTTTGGACCCCAGAACAGCGGAGCTGGAGTTGAACTGGCTTACCCAGAAGTCGTGGCCCAGCACCACCACGGCATCGCGTCCTTCGGCCTGGTCCTCGTCGGGGCGGACGGCACGCCCCATCGCCGGTTGCACGCCGAGCGTCTGGAAGAAGTTGCCGGAAACGAACATCCCGAGTTTCATGTGCGGCAGGGTGTTGGCATCCGGGCTGAACCCGAACCTCCAGAAGGAAGCTGCCGCCAGGCCTTCGAAGCTGCGATTCCGGTCGCGCAGGTCGACGTAGTCGGGGTAGGAAACTGACGTGTTTTTGGCAAACTGCGCGGATTTCTCGGTATTAATGGTGACCACGCGATCCGGATCGGGCACTGGCAGCGGCCGGAGAATCATCTCGTCGGCAAAGCTGAACATGGCCGCGGTTGCGCCAATTCCGAGGGCCAGCGAAGCGATGGCCACGAGGGTGAAGCCCGGATCCCGGCGCAGCACTCGCAGGGCGTAGCCGATGGAGGGCATCATGATGCCTGCCAATGTGCAATTGTTATACCTCTGCAGTAAATCTTGTTCTTTCAATAGAATCAACGCCTTGGTGGCTCCCTGCTGGCTCTGGCTGTCCGCTCCTGGGAATCCTGATCCAGGGACGTACACCCCATTGAGCGCCTGAGGCCGGGGGTGCTGGCCACGCAACTACCGGGAAAGCCGCATCAAGGGGCCGCGGAGTTGCGATTCAATGACCGGCCAGCATGTCTCCGCGGTGCCCGCCGGGCCGGGTCGGGTGGCCGGGGTGCCTGAGTTTCGATCCGGGACCAGACATCGCGCCCAAACTCAGGCCCCGCGGCTTATCAGCTTATGTCCACGAAGGCATGCCCCCAAATCTTCGAGTTCAGGGGTTTGAAATCGGTCGATTTGTCGTCGAAGTTGGCCGCCAGGTGGGCTTCGGTGAGACGTTGGGCATTCGTGTGATAGATGGTTATCATTTTCGAAAAGCTGGCTACAGCGCCGGGCGCGGTCGACTGGTAATCGGGATTGGGGACGGTGAGATGTTTCACCTCGTCGAAGTGGTAGGAATCTCGCGTGTGCGATCTCCAGTCCAGGAAAGTGACTTCATACATCGTGTTTCGCCTGAGTTTCGCCTCCATCACGACGTTGGTCACAATCGCGAAATCGTGCATCGAGCAGAAAATGTCGGCCTCCCTTGCTGCGGGGGACTTGAGCGCGGCCTCGAGACCCATGTTGACCAGGGCGTCCTGCACCGACAGAGGGCTGCAGCAACTCTCGCCTTCGTAGAGCAGTTTGTACGGGCCCCCGATCGGGTCCTGGTCGAAGCCCTTGTCGCGCCTGATGCGAGGTATGATTCCTCCGATTTTTCCATCGCTGAACCTGGCCTTCTGCGACAGGAAGACCGGCCGCGCCGAATTGAGCAGATAATCCTCCACGAAGCTCACACCACAGAGGTAGCTTCCCGGAAATGTGTATAGATTGCCCGTCGCTCCCAGCCAGTGCAGGAGCATGTTTGCCGAGAGCGAGTTCCCTCCGCGGAGGGCATTAATGTAATTGGCAAGGCGTTTGTAGAACTCAGCCACCTTGTGGACATCCAGGTCCTTCAAATAATCCGGCGTCTCCTGCACGCCCACGATCGTCCTCCCACAGGCATCGCTTAACGGATGCGCCTGTCCTGCGATTATATATCAGTCGTGGCGGTGTATATCCTGCCTGAATGCGTCGGCATTTGGCGCGGGTTAGCGCCTGGCCCGGTCCGGCTCCGTCAGCGCGCTTGTGGCAGCCCGCGGCGCGTGCCCTGACGGGGACCGCGGAGGCGGGCAATTCGATGGTCACCAGCAGCCGCGGGTCGGCATTGGTCGCGCGAATGGCCCACCATGTAGCTGAGCGTCCGCGCACGAGTCCAACCGGCGAGAGGAACTGGGCCAGCCCGCCCGCGGCTCCGATGCCGGAAACACCAGGAGCCGCCCCGGAAACAGGAAGAGCAACGTGCAGTTGCCATGGGCGGCGAATCAGGTTGGCGCCGAGGCAGCTCCCGGAGGCCGCAGGTATGCGCCAGGATATTTCCGATTGGAATTGTTGGAAAAGCGTTAGGCAGTCAAAGACCTGGTTCGCCGGCGTGATCGTCGGGATTTCCGGTGGATGCCGGATGTTTCCATGTGGACATTGGTTCCGGGCCACTTCAGCGGCTTTGCAGCGAGGCCGGCGCGGATACCGCCGGGGAGGCCGCCATCGGTGAGACCGGTAGTTCGATGGTCACCAGCAGCCCCGGAGCGGCGTTGGTCGCGCGAATGACGCCGCCATGGAGCTGCACGGCGCGACGGGCGATGGCCAGTCCCAGGCCGGTCCCGCCGCTGGCGCGGTTTCGGTCTGAATCGACACGGTAGAACGGGTCGAAGATCCGCTCGATAGCGTTACCGGGCACTCCGGGACCGAAATCGCGCACGCGGATCACCGCGCTTTCGCCGTTTTCGTTCAGATCGATTTCGATGGGACTGCCCTGCGGGGCATAGCGAATGGCGTTACGCACGACGTTCTCAATAGCCCGCCGCAGCAGTTCCGCATCGCCGTCCAGAAGCACGTCGGCCTGCGCATGCAACACCAGCTCGCAGTCTTTGGGGCGCGCTTCGATGGAAGTGTCGTCGACGATTTCGCGCACCACCTGAGTGAGCGAAAGCGGCTCCACAACCCGCTTGGACGGATCGCCCTCGGCCCGCGTCACCTGCAGAAGTTCGCCGATGAGCGTGTTCAGCCGGTCCGCTTCCTTTTGAATGCGGTCCAGATCGGCGGGGTTTTTGTTGGTGCGCGCGAGTTCAACGGCCACGCTCAGGCGCGCCAGCGGGCTGCGCAGTTCGTGCGAAATGTCCAGCAGCAGGCGTCGTTCGGCGGTCAGCAGCGTCTGGATGCGATCGGCCATCAGATTGAAGGTGCGAGCGAGCTGGCCCAGTTCGTCTCGCCGGCTGCCTTCTGCGCGGACGTTCAGCTCGCCGCGGCCGAAACAATCCACCGCGCGCTGCAGTTGACGCACCGGTGAGGTCAGGTGCCACGAAAGCAGGTAGCAGAGCAGTACACAGATAGCCAGCACCCACAGATGTTCGGGACGCAGGAACCAGAACGTCATGCGCCGGGGTCCGGCCACGATCAGCCAGTAGCGGCCGGTGGAATCCTGATGAGCGATGCGCAGCCGCGGGATGTTTCGGAGCCAGCTCAGGTAGCCTTCGCGCGGCAGCATGGGGGAACGATCCTGGCCGGTGAGCAGATCGCGTCCGCTCGAATCGGTGAAGATCAATTCGTTCCGCGACCGGCCGCGCAACCGTGCCAGCGTGGATCGCAGCGCCGTCTTCCCACCGTTTTCGTAAGCAGCGCGCGCCTCATCGGCCCGCTGAACCACCACCTCGGAGAACAAGCCGGGACGCCCCTCACCCGCGTCCAGCGCCATGGCCGACGTCACCGCGATGCCGAGACCCGTGATGACCGTGGTGGCCAGGAACCACAGCAGGATTTTGGCGAACAAGGACCTCATGCCGCGCCCGCCTCCTCCGGCGCGTTCACGAATTGATAGCCGACTCCGCGAATGGTCTTGATGAGCGGAGTGTCGCCCTCCAGTTTCCGGCGCAGATGGCTGATGTGCATGTCGATGGACCGGTCGAACGGCGTGGCCTTGCGGTTATACAGGGTCTCCATCAGCGCGTCGCGCGAGACGACGCGGCCGGCGGCGCGCATCAGCATCTCCAGAATCTGGAACTCCAGGGTAGTGGTTTCCACGGGTTCGCCGCCACGCCAGACCTGCCGTGTTCCCGGGTCCAGGGCGATCCCGCTTACCTCGATTCGGCCGCTGCCCGCCTTGCTGTCGGAGCGCCGGAGAATCGCCTTGATGCGCGCCACCAGCTCGCGTGGATTGAAGGGCTTGGGCAAATAGTCGTCCGCGCCGAGTTCCAGGCCCACAATGCGATCCACGTCCTCGCCGCGCGCGGTGAGCATCAGCACGGGTACCCGGCTCTGCTGACGAACCCGCCGCAGAATCTCGAAACCGTCCGTGCCCGGCAGCATGACGTCCAGAATCACCAGATCGAAACCGCCCTCCAGCGCCTGCGACAGGCCGGCGCGTCCCTCATGCTCGAACTGTACGTTGTAGCCTTCGCGCTCGAGAAACTCGCCCAGCAGCGAGCACAATTCGACGTCGTCGTCGACCACCAGCAGCCGCACGCTACGAATTTAGCACGCGCACCGGAACAAAAGGTCAAGGAATTGTAACAGCCGGGCGCCGTGGTAACCGCGCCCCCGCGGCGAACATCCTTCATAAGAACGGACAAGTTATGACTCGTCGCGATTGTGGTATCGCCCTTGCCGCTTTCCTCGGACAAAAGCTTCTGCGCGCTGGACAGGGCAGTGCACAGGAAGGACCCGCGCCATCGGACACCATCTCGCCGCGGCGTCCCCCGTCGGCGACGCCACCGTCGGCCGAAACGCCACCCGCACCGCCGGATGCCGGAAAACCAGCCACCATCCACGTGAATGTCCAGCTCGTCAATGTGGTCTTCTCCGTGCGGAAGGCTCAGGGCGGCGCACTCGTGCCGAACCTGACTCGGGACGATTTCACGGTCTTCGAGGATGGCAAACAGCAGACCATCGCGCAATTCTCCCGCGACACCGATCTCGCGCTGCACCTTGGCCTGCTGATCGACGTCAGCCGCAGCGAGGCTCGTCTGATTGGCGACGAACGCGACGCGGCGTCGAAGTTCTTCGCCAGCGTGATGCGGCCAAAGGATGAGGCGTTCCTGCTCTCGTTCGGGAGGGACACCACGCTGGAAAAAGACTTCACCGAATCCGTGCCGGCTTTGCAGGCCGCGCTGAAGAACGTCAAGATCGACAGCGGCTATGAGCAGGGCGGCCGGGGCGGCGGCGGTGGTGGAGGCTATCCGGGCGGCGGTGGGGGAGGTTATCCGGGCGGCGGCGGGGGCTGGCCCGGCGGAGGAGGGCGCAGACGCGGAGGGAATCCCGGTGGACAGGGGCAGCAGCATCGCGGCGGCACGAAACTATACGACGCCATCTGTCTGGCGTGCACCGACGAATTCGGCGCGAAGTCCGGGCGCAAGGCTATGGTACTGATTACCGACGGAGACGACCGCGGTAGCTACTACAGCCTCGATCAAGCCATCGAGAACGCGCAGCGCGCCGATACGATCGTGTACAGCCTGTACTACGCAGATACGGAGCGCGGCGGCAACGGCAGGTATGGGCGGCGCGAAGAAAACAACGGCGCCGGCATCGCCGGATTGCGTCGCCTGGCCAGCGAGACGGGTGGCCGCCTGTTCACCATCGACAAAAAGAACACCCTCGACAAAGCGTTCGCCGATATTCAGCAGGAGACGCGCAGCCAGTATTCGCTGGCGTGGAAGCCCGCCAACACGGCGACGAACGGCGATTACCACGAGATTGAAGTGCGGCCGAAGAACGCCGATTATAAGGTGCAGGCGCGTAAGGGCTATTACTCCGGCAAGAGCTCCTGAGGCTCCAGCATTTCGTCGATAGCAGTTGTCGCAAGGCCGTTCCCAACGAAACACTGCAATCTCGCGTCTCTTAGAATCAGGAGAACAGTCCCATGAGCGATCACCTCCGTAATCCGCCCAACGAAACGCACGGCGCCCGGCTCTTCGACGAAGCGGTGCAGGATATGCGCTACTCTTTGCGGAGCCTGCGCAGGCACCCGGCGTTCGCGGCGGTGGCCATCCTCTCCGTCGCCCTGGGGATCGGCGCAAACACGGCGATCTTCTCATTGCTCAATGCCGTGACGCTGAAATCGCTGCCGGTGAGCGCGCCCGATGAGCTCTTCGCGCTGCGCTGGAGCGACTCGAGAACGCCGCAGCGTTTCTCGTGGCCCACCTTCGAGCGCTTCCGCGCGGCTGTCCGGCGGACGCCGATGACTGCGGCAACGCGAATCGCGTCGATGAATGTTGTCGTCGCCGGCTCGCACGCGGCCGAGCTGGCGAACGGCCAACTCGTCTCCGGAGAGTACTTCTCCGTGCTCGGCGTGCACCCGGCGCTGGGGCGTCTGCTTACACCCGACGACAACCGAACGGTGGGCGGGCATCCGGTAGCGGTGATCAGTCACGGTTACTGGGAACGACGCTTCGCCTCGTCGCCCGCGGTGATCGGCGAGGACCTGACGTTGAACGGCGCCCACTTCACCATCGTTGGAGTGGGCCCCCGGGGTTTCGGCGGCGTGTGGGCCGACGCGCCAGCCGACCTGTGGATTCCCCTCATGATGCAGCCGGCCGTGCATTACGCGGGAAATCGCTCCAGCCACAACGGCGACGACGAGAAACCCTGGCCGCCGCAGGAGCAGATATCGTGGCTGGACATCGTCGCGCGGATCCCGCCTGACCAGGCTGCCGCGCGCGCGCATCTCAGCGTAGCGTTCCAGCAAGAACTCATGCGAGTGGCCAATCTGTATGGCGATAACGGCGCCCGGCGGCGTGCGGTGCTGGCGCAACACCTCGATCTGGAAGCCTGCGGCCGCGGTTTTTCCACGCTGCGAAAGAGCTTCTCCAAACCTCTCGCCGCTCTGCTCGTCATGGTCGGCCTGGTATTGCTGATCGCGTGCGCCAACGTGGCCAACCTGCTGCTCGCGCGGGCCAGCGGCCGGCGTCAGGAAGTGGCCGTGCGCCTCTCCATCGGCGCGGGGCGATGGCGGCTAGTGCGCCAGTTCCTCGCCGAAAGCGCTCTGCTTGCCGTGCTGGGCGCGCTGGTGGGCCTGCTGGCCGCAAAAGGCGCGATGGCATTTCTGGTCGGACAGGTGTTCGAAGGCTCGGCAGTCGTACCCATTTCATTGGCGCCCGATCTTCGCGTCGTTTCGTTCACGCTTGGCCTCACCCTGATCACTACCCTGCTCTTCGGCCTTCTCCCGGCGATTCGTGGAACCGACGTCGAGCTGTCCACGGCAATGAAAGCCGGCGGCCGGACCACTCATGGCAGCGTGCGCTCCGGCGGCATGAAGCTGCTGGTGGCATCGCAGGTGGCTCTTTCGCTGGTGGTGCTGGTGGCCTCGGGAGTATTCGCGCGAAGTTTCCGCCAGCTTCTCCTGCAGGATCGGGGATTTGACCGCGACAATGTCATCGCCATCTTCATCAACCCGAAATCCGCCGGTTTCACCCAGGAGCAACTCCCGGCGCTTTATCGGAACCTCGTGGACCGCATCGATGCGGTGCCCGGCGTGCGCTCGGCGGCGGTGACCGAAGACGGGCTGGTGAGCGGGTCGAAAAGCATCAGCGGCGTCGAGATCGCGGGCTATCAGAAGCGCCCGGATGAGCAGATTGAGTTCCAGGTAGACAGCGTAGGGCTGAATTACTTCGGAACAGTGGGTATGCGCCTGGTGGAAGGCCGCGATTTCACATGGCGCGACAGCGAGCGAGCGCCGAAAGTCGCCATTGTGAATGAGACGCTGGCGCGCCGCTATTTCCCCGGCCGGAGCGCACTGGGTCAGCGCTTCGGGGACAACCCGACCGATGTCCAGATCGTCGGTGTGGTGGCCGACTCGCTGGTGAACGACGTCCACGAGCCGGTACCCACGATGGCCTGGTATCCGATCACCCAGCATGTCGAGTTCATCCGCACCATCATGGTCCGCGCGGCCGGGAATCCCGATGCGGTGCAAGCGCAGTTGCGGACCGCGGTGGCCCAGGCGGCGCCCGGGCTTCCCGTGCGCAGCATTCGAACGCTCGAAGATCAGATTCGCAGCAACCTTGTCGAGGAGCGGCTGATGGTTCAACTCACCGCCGCTTTCGGCGCTCTGGCGCTGCTGCTGGCTGCGGTGGGCCTGTACGGCGTGATGGCCTATTCCGTGGCGCGGCGCACGTCGGAGTTCGGCATCCGCATGGCGCTGGGCGCGCGACGCGGGAAAGTGCTGAGCATGATGCTCCGCGAATCCGCGCTGATCGTCGGGATCGGGCTCGCCTGCGGCATACCGCTGATGCTCGGCGCCATGCGGCTGGTGAACAGCATGCTCTTCGGAGTGAGCGCGGCGGATCCGCTGACTGTTTCCGTGGCCACCGCCGTACTGGTGGTGGTGGCGCTCTTCGCGGCCGCCCTCCCGGCCGTGCGGGCTTCCCGCGTGGACCCGATGGTCGCACTGCGGTACGAATAGCACCGTAGCCCCATTCACTGAGTGGCCCAGGGTGTTTCAGGGATGTGTGGCTCAGGTGGATCTGCCGATCACTGGATCGACGATGCCTCGCTCGCTCGATCCTGACCACGAATCCGACGCCACCGCCCTCGCCGGCGCCGTTCTGGAGAGTTACCTGGCAATGATCGCCGAGATCGCCTGCCTGATCGGGGTCATTTGCCCGGAGACCGCGTCCCCGCATCAGGAAGATCTGTTGCGCATGCGCTCGCGCCTGGCCTTCGCGGGAGACCTGCCGACGCTGGCGGAGACGCGCGGGGCGATCGAAAGCGAGCTGCGGACCTATGCGCAGCGCACACGCGCGCTGCTGGAGCGCCGATCCGACGACCTGAAGAAGATTCTGAAGGCGTTCTCGCAGGTGACCGAAGTGCTGGCCGAGAGGAACAAAGCGGGCACGGACAGGTTCGCGCATTTCGCCGGACTGGTGCAGGAAATCGCCGATGCGGTGCCGTGGACGAACGTGCGCGAAGCGCTGGGCGAAGTGATCGACGACGTTCGCACCCAGGTGGATGTCCTGCATCTGGACGGCCAGCTCGCCCAGGCGCACGTGGAAGAACAGATTCGTGTGTTCCAGAGCCGGCTGGAGACCAGAAATCCGCAGCATCTCGATCTGCTGACCGGCGTCGGCAATCGCCGCGCCGTGGAGGAGCAGATTACGCGGCTGATGGAAAGCGGCAAAACATTCACTCTGCTCCTTTTCGATACGCCGGACCTCGAAGAGCTCGCAGAGACGGCCGGTCGGGCGGCCGCGGATCAGGTGCTGGTGCAGGCGGCTTCGCGGCTGGTTGGGCAGGTGCGGGCGCACGATTACGTGGGCCGATGGTCAGCCACGGAATTCGCCGTCGCCATGGAATGCGCACGCGAAATCGCGCAACCGCGTTCGGAGCAGATCGCTCGCTGGCTGAGCGGCGCTTACATGCTGCGCGGCAGTGACGAGCGCGTGGAGGTTACTTTCGGCGTCCATGTGGTGGACCCGCCGGTTTCGATGGTTTCCGCCGATGCCCAGGAAACAGCAACCGCACCTCTTCCGGGGTAAGTTCGCGGTATCGGCCGAATCCCAGAGAGCCCAGCCGTAACGGGCCCACCGACGTCCGCACCGGCGGCGGCGCGCGACTCCCCACCGCCTCGATCATGCGCCGCACCTCTCGGTAGCGGCCCTCCCGGATGGTCAGCTCGAGGAAGCTGTGTTTCCCGGAGTCGCGCGAGCGGCGCACTTCGGCCGACTTCCTGGGTCCGTCGTCGATTTCCACACCGCGCCGCAGGCGCTCGAGCTGGTCCTCGGAGAGCACCGTGGCCGCCTTCACAAGGTAGGTCCCTGGTACTTCGTGTTCCGGATTCGTGATCCACTCGGCGAATGCGGTGTCATTGGTCGTGAGCGGCAGGCCGCTGGTGTCCCGATCCAGCCGGCCAAGGGGCGCCACGAACGCGCCTGAATCGGAGACCAGGTCGTACGCGTCCGGTCCCGATCCATCAGCGCGCGTCGGTTCGCGAGCCAAGACCTGCTTTGGAGATGACCCGCTCAAGTGTCCTGATGGGCCGTGCCTCGGGCATTACGGCTCCGAGTATCCGATATGCTGAAAAAGCCGGTGGACACTCCTGCCATTCGCGTACAGCAACTGCGGAAACTCTACAACGACAAGGCCGCGGTGGACGGGCTGGACCTGACTGTCGAACGCGGCAGCTTCTTTGGGTTCCTGGGGCCGAATGGGGCGGGGAAGACCACCACGATCCGCATGCTCACGGGTTTGGCGATTCCGACCGGGGGCTCCATCGAGCTGTTCGGTTTGCCCATGCCGGAGCGGGCGCTGGAGATCAAGAGCCGCATCGGACTGGTGCCGGATGAATCGCTGTTGTTCGACGGGCTTACGGGCGCCGAATTTCTGGAGTTCGTGGGGAGAATGTACCGGCTGGAACGCGCCGTGGCGCGTGAGCGCGCCCGCGAACTGCTGGCTCTGTTCGAGCTGGACAGCGCGGGCCGTAAGCTGATTGGCGAGTACTCCAGGGGCATGCGCAAGCGCGTGGCCATGTCGGCGGCGCTCATTCACCGGCCGGACCTGTTTCTGATGGACGAGCCGTTTGAAGGCGTGGACGCAGTGGGTGCGCGGCTCATGAAGGAGCTGCTGATGGAACAGGTGAGCCGCGGCGCCACGGTGTTCCTGACCTCCCACGTTCTCGAGGTGGTGGAGCGCCTGTGCGATCGCGTGGCCATCATTAATCGGGGACGGCTGGTGCTGGAGGGGAGCATGGACGAGCTGCGCTCCGCATCGGGAAGCCTGGAGGACATGTTCGTGCGGGTGGTGGGCGCCGAGCGGCCGACCGAAGCTCTGGACTGGCTATGAATCAGGTTCGCGCCATCGTCTGGGCGCAGTGGCGATGCTCCTGGAATCGTCTGCCGGGAATCAACAAAGGCAGCGCCGCGATCTCCGTGGTGATCGGCCTGTTCTGGTACGGCGGGTTTGTGGCGCTGGCGATTGTCGCGGGAGCGCTGATGGCCATGGCCGGGCACTACTCATCTCTCGCGGTGGCGCTCAGTCCCGTCCTGCTGCTCATGCTGCTGTTCTGGCAGATTACGCCGGTGCTGACGGCGTCCACCGGGTCCGCTCTGGAGGTGAGGAAGCTGCAGGTTTATCCCATCCCCAGGGACGCGCTGTTCGCTCTCGAAGCACTGTTGCGCGTGACCACCGGCGTGGAGGTGATTCTGATCCTCCTCGGCGCTGCGATGGGGACGGTGCTGAACCGCAGGCTGCCACTGTGGTCGTTTCTCGGCTTTGTTCTGTTTATCGTTTTCAATCTGCTGCTGGCCGTTGGGATTCGCGATTTGCTGGTGCGGTTGTTCGCGAAGAAGCGCGTGCGGGAAATCGCCATGTTTCTGCTGGTGTGTCTGGCCGCGCTGCCCCGGTTGCTGGTCCTGACTGGCGGGGGGCGAAGAATCCACGATCTCATCTCCGGCCTGCCCACCGCGTTTCTGCCATGGGACGCCGCCGCCGCCATCGCAACAGGCCGCACGCAATGGTGGACGCCGCTGGTGCTGCTCTGCTGGATCGGCGCGGCTTGGGTGTTTGCGCAGACGCAATTCCAACGCGGCATCAGCGTTGAAGTGGAGCAGGTTGCCTCGCCCTCGTCCGGCGCGAAGGCCGGGAGACGCCTGGACTTTCTCTGCACGTGGCCGGCGCGCCTGTTTGCCGATCCGCTGGCCGCGCTGATGGAGAAAGAGATTCGCGCGCTGGGCCGGTCGTCGCGTTTCCGCGTCATATTTGCGATGGGCTTCACGCTGGGACTGGTGATCTGGATCCCCATATCGCTCGAGTCCAGAGGACAGGGGCAGGCCGGCTCGTTCGCCGCGACGAACTTCCTGACCATCGTCTGCGCCTACGCGGTGATGCTGCTCACCGATCTGCTCTTCTTCAACTGCCTCGGTCCCGATCGCGGCGCGGCGCAAATCTACTTTCTGGTGCCGGTGCGGCTAAGCGCGGTGCTCGCGGCCAAGAATGCGGTGGCGGTGTTTTTCGCGCTGGCGGAGTTGGCGATCATTACCGTGGCCTGCCTGGCGTTCCGTCTTCCGGTGACGCCCGCGCGCATCGCCGAGACATTTTCGGTGTGTCTGGTGATGACCGTGCTTCTGCTGGCCGTGGGGAACATGGCATCCGTCTGGAACCCGCGGCCCATGAACCTGGCGCAGCCATTCCGGAACCAGAGCTCGCGAGTGCAGTGGATGGCCCTGGTTGCATTTCCGCTGGCCTCGGTTCCCGCCGTTCTGGCCTATCTGGCGCGCTTCGCGTTCGACAGCGAAGCGGCGTTCTTCGGCGTCCTGCTGGTGTTTGGCGCAGCGGGCGCGTATGTCTACTGGCTCGCGCTGGAGGTGGCCGTGCGCCACGGCGAGCTGGACCGCGAGCATATCATTGAGGAGTTGAGCCACCACGCGGGTTTAGTGGCCGATTCGTGATGACTGCCCGAATGGCCGTTGCCCTGGCATTCGCCGCGGGTTTGCTCGCGCAAACGCCCGATTTTGCGAAACCAGCCGGCACAGGGCGGAGCCGCCCACAATGCGAGCCGAGTAAAGCCGGCGGTCCGCTCCGTTGTGCCGGCGTTTACTCAAGAGGCCCGGCGGCCGGCCAGCCGTTCCCCACGTTCGAGGCGCGCGATCAAAGCGGCCAGGTCCGCACCCTGGCCAGCCTGATGGGGCCCAAAGGACTGGTCCTCGTCTTCTTCCGTTCGGCCGACTGGTGACCGTTCTGTAAAAGCCAGCTCGTGGAGCTGAACCAGAACCGGGGTGAATTCGAAAAACTGGGGCTTGGCGTGGCCGCGCTCAGCTACGACAGCGTGGCTGTTCTGCGCAATTTCGCCGCGCGTAAGAGCATCGGTTATCCTTTGCTGTCCGATCCCGATTCGGCGATCATCCGCCGCGTCGGGATCTTCAACGACACCGTGCCCCGCGGCAACTTCTTCTACGGCATTCCGTGGCCGGGCGTGTTCGTGCTGGACAAAGACGGCCGCGTGAAGGCGAAGTACTTCGAGGAGGATTTTCGGCAGCGCTACAGCTCGGCCGACATTCTGGTGCACCTGTTTGGATTCACGCCTGCGGCTGCTGGCACGGAGGTCAATGGGCATCTGGCTCAGGTGACGGCGTCCGCCAGCAACGCCGTCGTGCACAGCGGAGAGCGAATCGCGCTGGTGGTGGAGGTGGACCTCCGGCCGGGCGTGCATGTTTACGCGCCGGGCGTGGAGGGCTACATCCCGATCGCCTGGGCGTTGGATGAATCGCCCGCATACCAGGCGCACGACATTGCGTGGCCGCCGTCGCACATTCTCTATCTGAAGGCCATCGACGAAAAGGTGCCGGTCTACGAAGGACGCATTCGCCTGGTTCGGGATGTCACCATCGGCGGAGCCGCCGAAGGCCCGCTCACCATCACCGGGGCCTTCCGCTATCAGGCCTGCGACGATCGCATGTGCTATAAACCCGAGAAGCTCCCGCTGCAGTGGACGCTCACCGTGGAGCCGCACGACCGCACGCGCGTGCCGCCGGAACTGCAGCGGAAATAACACAGTGCTGAAGTACGCTGCCGACCGACCGCTCCCTCGCGGTCGCGGCTCAGATCCGATTCCGAGCCGCGCGCGCCAGCAAGCGGTTTTGTGCGTTCTTCAGCACCCTGGTAAGAAGGCCGCCTGTGCTACAGTAGCCCGTTGTGAAATCCTGCCTTCTGATTTTCCCCGTTCTCGCCCTGACCGCGTTTGCTCAGGCGCCGTACATGAATTCGTCGCTGCCACTCGATCAGCGCGTAGACGATCTGATCTCGCGCATGACCCTGGAGGAAAAAGCGTCGCAACTGGTGAACCAGGCGCGCGCGATTCCTCGGCTTGGCGTGCCCGCTTACGACTGGTGGAGCGAAGCGCTGCACGGGGTGGCGCGCGAGGGAATCGCCACGGTGTTTCCGCAGGTCATCGGACTGGCCGCCACGTGGGACCCCGACCTGATTCATCAGATGGCCACGGTGATCGGCATTGAGGCGCGGGCCCACCATCACGATGCCGTCGCGCACGGCCGCAGGGATATCTTCGAAGGCCTGACCTTCTGGTCGCCAAACATCAACATCTTTCGCGATCCGCGCTGGGGCCGCGGGCAGGAGACCTATGGCGAAGATCCGTTCCTGACGGCGCGGATGGGCGTGGCGTTCGTCGAAGGACTGCAGGGCGACGATCCGAAATATCTGCAGGTGGTGGCGACGCCCAAGCATTTCGCGGTGCACAGCGGGCCGGAGCCGCTGCGCCACGGCTTCAACGCGGAGGTGTCGAAGCGCGACATGGAGGACACCTACCTGCCGGCCTTCCGCGCTACCGTGACTGAAGGCCGCGCTCAATCGGTGATGTGCGCGTACAACAGCATCAACGGCCAGCCGGCGTGCGCGAACGAGTTTCTGCTGGAGGAAGAACTGCGCGGAGCGTGGAATTTCGACGGGTTTGTAGTTTCCGATTGCGACGCCGTGGCGGACATCTGGCGCGGGCAACACTACACGAAAACGCTGGCCGAAGCCGCGGCGGTGTCGCTGAAAATGGGCACCGACAACGACTGCGCCGACTCCCGGCCGAAGGTGACGGGTAACGCGGACTACGTGAGGTATGTGGACGCGGTGAAACAGGGACTGCTCAGCGAAAAGGACATCGATATCGCCCTGCGGCGGCTGTTTCGGGCACGGTTCCAGCTCGGCATGTTCGATCCGCCGGAAATGGTGAAATACGCGCGGATCACGATGAGCGCGAACGACACCGAGGAGCACCGGCAACTGGCCCTGAAGGCCGCGCGCGAGAGCATGGTGCTGCTGAAGAACGACGGAGTGCTGCCGCTGCCCAAAGGCGTGAAGCACATCGCCGTGGTGGGACCGCTCGCCGATTCGCTGCGCGTGCTGGAAGGCAACTACAACGGCACGGCGTCGTATCCGAAAACCGTCATCGACGGCATCCGTCGTGAGTTCGACAAATCCAAAGTCGTCTTTGCGCCCGGGATGAAGTTCCTGCGCGATCCCGTGCCCGTGCCCGCCTCCGCGCTCACGACGCCCGATGGCCAGCCCGGGCTCAGGGCGGAATACTTCAACAGCGTGGACCTCTCCGGCGCTCCGGTGCTCACGCGCGTGGACCCGCAGATCAACTTCCGCTCCATCTCCTACAACGTGCCGGGGCTCGATCCGAATGCCTTCTCCGTCCGCTGGTCGGGCACGCTGACGCCCGACGACGCGGGAACGTACACGCTCTCGGTGACCGGCGGCGATACGTACAAGCTATGGCTGGATGGCAAGGTGCTCATCGACAACCCCGACCGGCATGGCACGGTTACGAAAACGGCCGAAGTCAGACTGGAACGCGGCCGCAAGCACGCCATACGGTTCGAGTACTTCCATCCTTCCGGCAGCCAGGTGGCGAGACTATCGTGGATGCGCACCGATGGCCAGCGCCTGGAGGATGCCTTGGACGCGGCCAAAGCGGCGGATGTGGTAATCGCCGTAGTTGGCATCACCGCCGATCTCGAAGGCGAGGAGATGAAGGTGGACGTGCCGGGCTTTTCCGGCGGCGATCGCACCAGCATCGATCTACCCAAAGACGAGGAAGATCTGCTCGAAGCTGTGAAAGCCGCAGGCAAGCCGCTCGTGGTGGTGCTGATGAACGGCAGCGCGCTGGCGGTGAACTGGGCCGCCGCGAACGCCAACGCCATTCTCGACGCGTGGTACCCGGGCGAGGAAGGCGGAACGGCGGTGGCGGAGACACTGTCGGGCGCCAACAATCCCGCGGGCCGGCTGCCGGTGACCTTCTACAAATCCGTGGCAGATCTGCCGCCGTTCACCGACTACTCCATGAAGAACCGAACCTACCGGTACTTCGCCGGGAAGCCGCTTTATCCGTTCGGATATGGCTTGAGTTTTCTAAAGTTGCAGTTTAGAAAACTCATAAGTTCGCCGGCGACCCTTCAGGCCGATCAACCGCTGGACGTTGACGTTGAAGTGCACAATATGGGGCCGCGCGACGGCGACGCGGTGGCCGAGTTGTACCTGACGTTTCCGCCTGCGCCGGGGATGCCGATTCGCGCGCTGCGCGGATTCAAACGAGTGCATCTGGCGAACGGCGCGACCGAGCACGTGCACTTCAAACTGACCCCGCGCGACCTGAGTTCGGTGACCGAAGCCGGCGCTCACGTCGTGGCCCCCGGAACCTACCGCATCAGCGTGGGCGGCGGTCAGCCCGGAACCGGCGCGCCGGTGGCGGAAGGTCAGTTCACCGTACAGGGCGAGCAGAAGCTGCCGGAGTAGCGGCCCGCTCACTCAAAGCTGAGCCAGCACCCGCAGGATCTCCGCCCCATATTTCGCCGCAATGCCCGGTCCGATTCCGTGGACGCCGAGGAGCTCGCTGGTCGTCGCGGGCTGCTTCGCGGCAATCGCCTGCAGCGTTTTGTCGGTGAGGATGCGAAAAGCGGGGACCTTCCGTCGACGCGCCTCGGCGAGCCGCCATGCCTTCAGAGCCTCCACCGCCGTTGACACGTTGCCCATCGCCTTCGGCGCCCGAGCAGCCCGGCCTCGGCGTTTCCTGGACTTGCGCGGCCGGAGCGTGGGCGCGATCACTGCGGGCACGATCACGTCGGGCATGGTCACCGCCGAAGCCGCGCCCTCCTCGCGCCCGAACGCAGTGAGCCAGACCTTCCGGTAGTCGATGCGCTTGCCGTCTTTCTCGAACGACGTTTCGGCGATATCGACAAGCCGGCCGCGCGCCATGGCGTTGAGCAGCTCCTCAAAGCCCCGGCGCTCGAGGAACGATGTGGAAAATGCCTGCGTGTACAGCCGGCCCGTCGCCATGCCGTCGCTGTTCCGGAGCGCTTCAATGATGCGTTGGATGTCCTCCAGCTCGAGCGGCCCCGCGGGATGAAAGCTTTGCGCAACCGCGGCCTGCGGCGCACAGAAATCGCAGATGCCGCAACGGCGGTTCGAATCGGCGGTGTCGCCGAAGTACCGCACCAGCGCGAGCATGCGGCAGGACGGAGCCTCGCACCAGGCGATCATCTTCTCGAACTGAGCCATCTTGTGCTCGCGTTGCGCCAGATACGATTGCCGCCAGTCGCGCGATCCGCGGCTCACGTTCTCGGCGTAATCGACAACCGCGCCGCCGTGGATCCAGAGCTTCTCCAGAGTGACGTCGAAAGCGTCGCGGGCCAGATAGCTTCGCCGCTTGACGATTTCCTTCGGCTGCGGCTCTGGCGCGAGAACGTCGAAAACGCGCGCCAGCTCCGCCGGCTCGGGATACTCGCGCTCGAAGAAGTAGTCGTGGGCGTGGCGATCCGCCCAGGCGTGCATCAGGATGGCGCGCGCGGGCGCCCCATCGCGCCCGGCGCGCCCGATTTCCTGGTAATATCCCTCGATGCTTGCCGGCATTGCGGTGTGAATCACGGTGCGGATGTTGGGCTTGTCCACGCCCATGCCGAAGGCGATGGTGGCCACGATCGCATCGAGGCGGCCTTCGAGAAAATCCTTCTGCGCTTCCTCGCGCGTGTTGCCGTCGATGCCCGCATGATACGCGGCGGCGGCCATTTCGGCCTGCAACTCGCTGGCGAGACCCTCGGCATCGCGGCGCCGCGGCACATAGACGATGGCGGGAAGGCGCGCGCGGTCCGCGAGAATCCCGCGGGTGAGTGAAAACCGGGCGTCCGACGGCGCCTTCACCACCTCGATGGCGATGTTCTCGCGCCGAAAGCCGTGAATGAAGCGCTTCGGCGCATTCAACCCGAGCTGCTGCGCAATGTCGTTCTGCACGAGCGGCGTCGCCGTGGCGGTCAGCGCAATCACCGGCGCGGGGCGCAGCGCGGGCAAATGCTGTCCGATGGTGCGGTAATCCGGCCGGAAATCGTGTCCCCATTGCGAAATGCAGTGCGCCTCGTCGATGGCGATTAAAACCGGCTTGTGTTTTGCCAGCATTTCGGGAAATCCCGGTACGCGCAGGCGCTCCGGAGCGATATACAGGAAATCCAGCTTGCCCGCGAGATAATCCTGGCAAACCTGGCGCGATTCGGCGCGATCGCGATTGGAGTGAATACGCGCGGCGGCGAAACCGAGCGAGCGCAGCCGCGCGACCTGATCTTCCATCAACGCGATGAGTGGGCTGATCACCAGCGCGGTTCCGCCCAGCATGACGCCGGGAAGCTGGTAACACAGCGATTTTCCCGATCCCGTGGGCATTACCAGAAGCGCATCCCGGCCATCCACCAGCGTGCGGCAAACTTCTTCCTGATTCGGCCGGAACGATTCGAAGCGGAAAGCGTTGTGGAGGGTCTCGATCAGTGTGCCGGCTGGCCTGTCGATACGCGGCGCGGGCGCCGGGGTGACTGCGGGTGCGGGGACGTCTCCCACTTTTCCCACCACCTCGCGCACGTAGTCCTCGATGCCGCGCAGGAACGGCGCAAGCTCCGCCTTTCCGCGCTCGATGGCCTTCAACCGCGCTTCCCACTGTCCCGTCATCGCCGGGCTTTTCACTTCGGGATGCACGATGCCGATGAGCCGGATTCCTTTGTCCGTGGCCTCCAGACCGCGGCCGCGCCGTGCGATGAATCCCCGTTTCAACAGTACTTCGATGATCTGCGCGCGCGTGGCCGGCGTTCCCAGCCCGCTCTCTTTCATGGCGTCGGAAAGTTCCTTGTCGTCCAGCGTTTTCCCCGCGGTCTCCATGGCGGTCAGCAGCGTCGCGTCGGTGAGGCGCTTCGGCGGCTGCGTCTTTTTCGCCACCGCCTCCACGCCCACAACCGCCTGCGCCTGGCCTTCGGTGAGACCGGCCGGCAGGGTTGGCTCGGCATCGTCCTGCTTTCGGCCGGCAATGTCCAGCACCTTCCAGCCGGTCTGGCGGACGGCCGTGCCGGTGGATCGAAAGCGATCCTCCACCGAACTGCGCACCAGGGTGACGACAGTGGTGGTCAGCCAGACGTAATCGTCGTGCCAGGCGGAGAGCAGCCGGCGGCAGATCAGGTCCCAGATCTTCCGCTCATCGGCTTCGAGTGAAGCGCCTTCAGGCGAAACGCCGGTGGGAATAATCGCATGATGATCCGTCACCTTGCTGTCGTCGATGTAACGGTGCGACAGCGGCCGCTCGCCGGTTCCCGGCGCCAGCAAGCCTTCATAATCGGCCCTGATGGCGCCGACGATCTTCGGCAGCGTGCCGCCCACATCGCGCGAGAGATGCCGGCTGTCGGTGCGCGGATAGCTGATCAGCTTGTGCCGCTCATAAAGCGACTGCGCGATCTCCAGCGTCCGCGACGCGCTGAAGCCGTACAGACGGTTGGCGTGACGCTGCAGTTCGGTGAGATCGTAGAGCAGCGGCGGAGGCATGCGCTTCGTCTGCGCTTCCATCTTCTCCACCGCTGCCGCGCCGCCGCGCACGCGCTCGACAATCCGGCTGGCCTCCTCGCCGCTCGCCGGAAGCTTCGTTGCGGCGTCCAGAGGCTCGACGCCCGGGCGGAACCACGTGCCTTTGTATTCGCCCTCGCCCGGCGAGAACACCGCCTCCACGTTGAGATAGTTTTCGACGACGAAATTGCGGATGGCCAGCTCGCGCTCCACCAGCATGGCCAGCGTGGGCGTCTGCACGCGGCCAACGGAGAGCTCTTCGTGGCACGCCAGCGTGTAGGCGCGGGAGAGGTTCAGGCCCACCAGCCAATCCGCGCGGCTGCGTCCGCGTGCGGCGTCGGCCAGCCGGTCGTACTCGCGCCCGTCGCGCAGCCGCGCGAATCCATCGCGGATCGCTTCCGGCGTCAGCGACGAGATCCACAGCCGGCGCACCGGTTTGTCGCACCCGGCGGCCTCGTAAATATAGCGGAAGATCAGCTCGCCCTCGCGGCCGGCATCGGTTGCGCACACCACGCTGGCGACGCGGGGCGAAGTGAGGATGCGGCGCACCACCTCGAACTGGTCCTTCGTCTCTTCGATGGGCGCCAGAGGCCAGGCTTCGGGAAGCATGGGCAGCATCTCGCGCCGCCATGCACGCCACTCCGGCTTCATTTCGTGCGGCTGCGCCAGCGCGACCAGGTGGCCCACGGCCCACGTCACCACATAACCGCCGCCGTGCAGATACCCGTCGCCGCGCTTGTCGCAGCGGAGTACCCGCGCGATGTCGCGGGCCACCGACGGCTTCTCGGCCACCACCGCGACGTTCACGGCAGGGTCCGGCGACCGGTGGCAGCCAGCGCCTGGACGACCTTGCCGACGGCTTCGTCGAGCGAGAGCGCGCCATCCAGGTGCGGCTTCCAGAAAAGATCAAGAGCCTCCTCGTAGCGCGTCCATCCGGCGCGCGCATACAGGCCGTTCTTCGAGGCGTAAGGCTCGTAGCCTGTGACACCATACTCAGCGAGATCGCGGCGCGCAAGTTCGCCGGCGGTGTAGAAGATGAACACGTGCAGAAGATCGTCGGGGACGGGAATGTCGGCCGCCTTGCATTCGCGCGCAATTGCGTCGACCAGCCGGCCGCCCGGCTCGCCCACCAGTCCGTGGCTGGCCTCGTGGAACAGCATCTCCAGAGCGGCGAAACCCTGGTAGCCGGCGTTCGTGCTGGAAGCCAGCGTGTGAATTGGGTTCGTTCCCCAGGTGTAGGCTCCGGCCCAGTTGGCGTAGACGGCGACATCCACGCGCACGGGAGCCGCCGGCCATTGCACCTCATAGGCAGTCGCGATTTGCTGCGTGAGGCGGGCGCTGAGTTCGTCCACCAACGGCACGGTCGCCCTGATCCAGAAGCGATTCGCACGATCATGCGCCGGCCACCAGCGCGCGCGATAAATCGGTGCGGCGGCGTTCAGGATGGTGCGAAGATTTTTGTCCAGGGCGGCGGTGTCGTCGCGCAACGGACTGTCGGCCGAAGCCAGAGCCGTGTCGATCCGGTTCATTCCTCGGTCGAACAAAAGATCGCGGCCGATCACGTTCGTCTTGTAAAACTGGACCGCGTCATTCCACGCGGCATCCCCTTCCGGTTTCGCGCGGCCGCGAGATTCTTCCATCGCCTGTTGGTACAGGAAGTGGTGCAGGTTGATCCAGAAATTGCTGTGAAACTCAAACGGGGCGGCGGAGGCGACTGCATCCGATGGCGCGCCCCAGAGCGACAGGCTGGCCAGTGCGCACACGCAAATCCTCGTGAGCATCATCCGCCACCGGCGATGCTGGCCGCGATCGCCTCGGCGATCTTTTGCCCGTGGAAGCGGCCGTTCTCGATGAAGATCTCGTTGGTGTGCATGCCGGCGACGATCACGCCCGCCAGATAGATGCCTCGCCGCCCGCTCTCCAGCGTCTCCGGGTTCGTGTGCGGGCGTTTGCTCGCGGGATCGAGACGGATGCCCAGCTTCTCCATGAACTCCAGGTCGGGCCGGTAGCCGATCAGTGCGAACACGAAGTCGTTCTTCAGCCGCACCTCGCCTTCCGGCGTGCTCAGCACAACCTCGTGCGGCAGAATCTCTTTCACACAGGACCGAAAGTATGCCCTGATCTCGCCGGCCTTGATGCGATTCTCAATGTTCGGCTTGATCCAGTACTTCACGTGGTCGTGAATGCCCGCCCCGCGGTGCACCAGCGTCACGCGCGCGCCCGTCCAGTACAGCTCCAGCGCGGCGATGGCGGCGGAGTTCTTCGCGCCCACCACGATGACGTCCTGATCGTAGTAGGGGTGCGCTTCCTTGTAGTAATGGATGACCTTGTCCAGCTCCTCGCCGGGCACGTTGAGCATGTTGGGGACATCGTAGTAGCCGCTGGCCAGAATGATCTTGCGCGCGTGGTACTCGCGCTTCGCCGTGCTCACGGTGAAATCGCCGTCGTCGCCTTCAATGCGTTCGACACGCTCGTACTGATGGATGGCGAGCTTGTAGTGATCGGCCACGCGCCGGTAATACTTCAGCGCTTCCGTACGCCCGGGCTTCTCGCCAATGGAGGTCATGGGAATGTCGCCGATCTCCAGCAGTTCCGGCGTGGTGAAGAACACCATGTTGGTGGGGTAGTTATACAACGAGTTCACGACGCAGCCCTTGTCGAAGATGAGCGCGTCGAGGCCGCGCCTCTTCAGCTCGATGCCGCAGGCGAGACCCGTGGGACCGGCGCCCACCACGATTGCGTCGCGGGCGGCCAGCACCTCGCGCGCATGATGGATAGACTCGTGCAGCGGCACCTCAGAGCATCGCCTCCACGGCGCTGTAGACATTGGCGAGAGCCTCGGGCAACGCCGCGGGGTTCTTCCCGCCTGCTTCGGCCATATCCGGTCTTCCACCGCCTTTGCCGCCAACGGCCTGCGCGATCTGGCCGACCAGCTTGCCGGCGTGCACCCTGCCGACGACATCTTTGGTCACCGCAGTCACGATGGCGACATTCGAATCTTCGGACGAAGCCAGCACCACCACGGCGCTCTTCAGCTTGTTGCGCAGAGAATCGGCGATGGAGCGAAGCTGTGCGCGATCCATGCCGGGCACTTCGGCCGCGACGACTTTCACTGTCTTCATGACGCGCGCCTGCAGCTCGAGCGAACCCACCTGCGCGCCGGCCAGCTTCTCCTTGAGCTGCTCCACCTGCTTTTCGAGAGCTTTCTGCGCCAGACGGAGTTGCTCGTTCTCCTTGCCCAGTTCGCTCTTCTCGTGTTCGAAGTGCTCGGGGACGCTCAGACCGGTGATCGCCTCGATGCGGCGGACGCCGGCGGAGATGCTGCCCTCGTAGATGATTTTGAAAAGTCCGATGTCGCCGGTGCGCCGTACGTGCGTCCCTCCGCACAGCTCGCGACTGAATCCGGGGACGGAAACGACGCGCACCTTTTCGCCATATTTCTCGCCGAAGAGCGCCATGGCGCCCGTCTGCAGCGCCTGGTCGAGGTCCATCACGTCGGTGTTCACTTCCGTGTTGGCCAGCACTTGTTCGTTAACCAGCCGTTCCACTTCTTCGATTTCCCGCGGCGTCATGGCGGTGTAGTGCGTGAAGTCGAAGCGCAGGCGGCCGGGCTCCACCACGCTGCCGGCCTGCTTCACATGCGTGCCAAGGACCCGGCGAAGCGCCGCGTGCATGAGGTGCGTTGCCGTGTGGTTGCGCATGGTGGCCTCGCGCAGCGGCTTGTCCACGCGAGCAATCAGCGTCTGCCCTTCGGCCAGCGACGCCAGCGGATGAACCTTGTGCACAATCGCGTTCGGCGCGGGTTTGTACGTATTCTCGACAACCGCTACGCGCTCGCCTGTGTCGGGCGAAAGCAGCAGACCTGTGTCGCCGACCTGACCGCCGGACTCCGCGTAAAACGGCGTGCGATCAAACACCAGCTCGGTGCGTCCGTCCTCTTCAATCACGCGCACGATCCGCACCGGCGCTTCCAGCGTTTCGCGCCCGACGAATTCGGTTGACGGCAGAGATTTGTAAACTTCCGCCACCTGCGCTTTGTCGCCGCCACGCCAGCTCGCTCTGGCGCGAGCCCGCTGCTTCTCCATCTCCTGGTTGAAGCCTTGCCAATCCGTGCTCGTTCCGTACTGGCGAGCGATATCTTCCTGCTCATCGAACGCCAACCCAAACGTGTCGTAGAGCTGAAAAGACACAGTGCCGGGTATCACGCCGCCTTGGCCAACCTTCGCAGCCTCGGCACTAAAGAACTTCTCGGCCACTTCGAACGTCGTCGCATAACGGTGCTCTTCGTCGCGCACCACGCGGCCCACGCGCTCGATGCTGTCCATCATTTCCGGATAACCGGGCTTCATCAGCTCGGCGACGAACGCGGTCAGCTCCGACAAGTACGGCTCCTGGCGGCCGGCCATGCGCGCATTGCGCAGCGCCCGGCGCATGATCTTGCGCAGCACGTAGCCACGGCCCTCGTTCGAAGGCAGGACGCCATCGTGGATGAGGAATGCCGTGGCCCGCGCATGGTCGGCGTTGATCCGCAGCGCCGTGTCGGTGCGTTCGCCCGCGCCATACTCCACGCCGATCAGTTCACCGGCGCGCAGCACGATGGGATGGATCAGATCGGTGTCGTAGTTCGACAGCTTGCCCTGCATTACCGCAGCAACCCGCTCCAGTCCCATGCCGGTGTCGATCGATGGCCGGGGCAGGGAAGTCGTCTTCCCCTCGGCATCGCGCTCGAACTGCATGAAGACCAGATTCCAGATCTCCACGTATCGCCCGCCGCCATCGTCGGGGAAACGCTCGTGCTCGCGCCCGCGCTCGGCGGCATCGGGGCCCAGATCGTAGTGGATCTCCGAGCACGGACCGCACGGCCCGGTGTCGCCCATCTGCCAGAAATTATCCTTTTCGTCGAGGCGAAAAATGCGGTCTTTGGGTACGCCGGCCACCTGCTGCCATAGCCGCTCGGCGTCGTCGTCTTCGCGGAACACGGTCACGTACAGGCGGTCTTTGTCGAGTCCAAAATCCCGCGTGATGAGCTCCCAGGCGAATGCGATGGCGTCGGATTTGAAGTAGTCCCCGAACGAGAAATTCCCGAGCATCTCGAAGAACGTGTGATGACGGGCGGTGTAGCCGACGTTGTCCAGATCGTTGTGCTTGCCGCCGGCGCGCACGCACTTCTGCGAGGAGCACGCCCGGTTGTAGTCGCGCTTTTCCAGGCCGGTGAAGACGTCCTTGAACTGGTTCATCCCCGCGTTGGTGAACAACAGCGTCGGGTCGTTCGCCGGGACCAGCGAGGAGGAGCGGACCACGCGATGCCCGCGCGCGGCAAAATAGTCGAGGAAGTGCTGGCGAATGCCGTTTCCGGTCATGTGCTTCCATTTTCACACGCGGAAAAACGCGGCCCGGGACTATGCGAATGGATCGGCGGGGGTTTCCGTGTCGAGGCCCGGCTCGGTCTGGCCGCGCTGCAGAGCCTTGCGGATCGCTGCGAGGTCGTCGGCCATCCGTGTCATGATCTGATAGAACTTCCAGACGACGTAGCCGATGGCGGTGTAGACCACGATGGTGAAGATGAGAGGGACGGCGTAGGTAATCGCGTTCATGTTATTCCGTAAACGAGTATATGCTGCCTGCGGGCTGGCGGCTCTGCTGCTTTCGTGCGCGGGAGCGGGCGGTGGCCGGCCGTTCGATTCGTATGAGCTGAGTCTTTCGTGGTCGCCGCAGCATTGCGCCGAGACCAGCGACACGTCGGCCCAGTGCGCGGGAACGCGGGCGTATGGCTTCGTGCTGCACGGGCTGTGGCCGGAGTCGGCAGAGGGCCGGGCGCCGCAGCATTGCGCCGAAGCAGCCTTCGATGCGGCGCAAGTGACCGGGGAGCTCCGTGGCATCATGCCCAGCGATCGCCTGATCGAGCATGAATGGGAAACCCACGGCGCCTGCTCCGGCATGAATCAGGCGGATTACTTCCGTACAGCCGCGCGCGCGTTTCGGATGGTGAAGATCCCGCCGGCATTTCAGCCGCCGGTATCGCGTATCGAGACAACGCCGCGGGAAGTCCGCCGGCAATTCGCCAAAGCCAATCCCGATTTTCCGGCCGATGCGTTTGCGGTGAAGGACGACGGCCGGTTCCTGCAGGAAGTGCGGGTGTGCCTGACCACCGGCCTCAAACCACGCGACTGCGACCGCCCCGGCGACACCCGAGACAAAACGATCATCGTGCGGCCGATTAGGTGATGATCGGGGAATAGTGGAGAGGATACGCGAGAGGCGCCGCGCGCTACTCGTGGACGTGACTGCGGCTGGGATGGCACAATCGCTTCGATTTGTGCTATTCCCGCCATGAAATCCTCGCTTCGCACCGCCAATTCCGGCCGCGCTCAACGCGCCGGGCTTCTGCGCAGCAGCGCGGCGTAGGCGCCCCCGCCGTCATTTCGATCCTTCGTTGTGGCGGTCCGCCGCCATGAATTACTCGTAACGCAACGCCACCATGGGATCGAGACGGACGACGCGCCAGGCGGGCAAGAGAACGGCAATGGCCGCTACCACGACAAGCAGAATGGGAGCCCCACCGATGGCCAGGGGATCCGTGCCGCTTACTCCGTAAAGCAGTGTGGCCACCAGGCGGCCGATGAGAACGCTGGCAACCCAGCCAAGTGCCACGCCGATTCCCACAGCGCGGAGGCCCTGCAGGCTCAAGGTCGCGAGCATGCGCCCGGCCGAAGTGCCAAGGGCCATGCGAATGGCGATCTCCCGAGTCCGGCTCGCGACCGCATAGCTCATCACTCCGTACAAGCCCACCGCCGCCAGCGCCAGACCCAGACCGCCGAAGGCGCCCAGAAAAACGGCGCATACCCTGGAAACCACAAGTCCATTGCCGACCTGTTCCTCCATCGTCTCGACGCCGTAAACCGGCATTCCCGGATCCACGCGCGCCACTTCCCGGAGCGCATCCGGAACAAACGCCCTCGGGTCGCCGAAAGTCTTGACGACAAGACTGATTCCTCCGAAAGAGGAGAAGTTCGCGAGTTCCCTGGAATCCTGCCCCATCAGTTCATAGACCACCGGCTGCAGTTGCTCGCCGATGGTGGCCGACTTCGTGTCGCCCGCAACGCCGACGATTTCGTAGCTTGTCCTTTCGCTGCCGAATCCCCCCTGAATGCTGCGCCCCAGCGGGTCCTCACCGGGGAAGAGATTCCTGGCCGTCGACTGGCTGATTACCGCGACCGGCGGGGACGAAAAGGGCACGGTCCGGAAGCCCGGACCTTTCAGCAACGGAATCCCCATGACCTCGAAATACCGGGCACCCACCACATGCACATTCGCGATGACGCTTCTGGTTGTGCCTGAAAGCGCGAACCTGCGAGGCGAGTTGAAGATGCTGAGGGGCAGCGGCGCCACAACGCTTGCGGAGCGTCCACCGGGCAGAGCGGAAACCTGTTCCTCAAGCCGCCGGAAGAACAGCATGCTGCCCTCATTGGAATAGCCCTGTGCGACCGGGTCCATCCTCATCACAAGAACGTCTTGGGGACGAAATCCCAGGTCCGTGGAAGACGCCTTCTCCAGGCTGCGGACGAAAAGCCCCGCGGTGCTGAGCACGACAATGCAGAGGGCCACTTGAGCGCCTACGAGGAAGTTCCTGAAGCGATGTCCCATCGCACGCCTGAAGACACCGCTTTCCTTGAGAAACGCGTTGACCTCCGTGCGCGCGGCACTCAGTGCGGGCGCGAGGCCAAACAGAAGGCTGGTGAGAATGGCGATTCCCGCTGTTGCCGCGAGAACGCGGAGATCGGGGGTGAAATCCAGAACGACTGGAACGGGAAGCGGGATGTTCACGTGAGACAGAACCCGGGCCACCCAGAGGGAAAGCACGAAAGCCGCTCCGGCTCCCAGAAACGACAAAAGCAGGCTCTCCACCATCAACTGACGAACTACCCGCCAACGGCCCGATCCGAGGGCCATTCGGACTGCGACATCCTTCCGCCGGGCCGCGGCGCGAGCCAGCAGGAGATTGCTCAGGTTGACGCAGGCCACCAGCAGCACAAGCCCGGCGATCACCATCAGAATGGACCCCAGGGCAGCGAACCCCATTCCTCCGGGCACTTGCCCGGGAGCCTCGAAACTCAGAGACTGCCTGCCGCTTTCTCCGGCGGCGCGTCGCAGTCGATCGTGGATGGCGTTCACCTGAGCCAGAGCCTGATCGCGCATGATGCCGGGCTTCAAACGGCCGAGCAGTTCGAAGCCCTGTTCGCCCCGATCGGTCAACAGATGCGCCGCGGTCTCGCCTGGCAACATTTGGGGCAGCATCGCCATGGGCAGCCAGTAGTCGGGGGTCAAGCCGAAATCGATTCCCGTGAATTCCTTCCCAACCACCCCAACAACGGTGTAGTTGGCGTTATTGAGGCGTATCGTTCGCCCGGCAACTCCGGGATCGCCGCTGAAGCGGCGCTGCCACAGTCCGTAGCTTAGAACCACCACGGGTTTAGGGGCGGCGAGTGTGTCTTCTTCGGGCAGAAAAGCGCGGCCGATAATTGGCCTGACCCCCAGGGTTGTGAACAGGTTTCCCGTGACCAACACTCCGAAAAGATGTTCCGGCGGGTGGCTCGAATTCAAGTTCGATGAAGCGGGAAACTGAAAACTGGCTGCCAGACTCTCGAAGACGGTAGCCTGGTCGCGATAGGTCAGGTAGTCCGGGTATGAAAAAGCGGCCGGGGCTATGGTCACCAGACGCTCGGCCTTTGGCACAGCCAGCTCGCGAAGGAACAACGCGTTGAGCGCGCTGAACACGACCGAGTTCGCCCCAATTCCCAGGGCCAGCGTGACCACCGCCACTATCGTAAAGCCCGGGAGCTTGCGCAACTGGCGCAGCGAGTAACGAAAATCGTGAAGCAACCCGCTCATCTGTTATTCTCCCGCAGTTTTTTTTCGGTTCTGGTTACGCGCCTCCATGCCCGGCAACCCGCAACCGGGCGCAGGCGATTTCTATCGACGGGTCAGCGGCCGATTGACGCCGTCAGCGACGGCGGATCGTAAATCGGACAGAGGTCCGCGAGCATGAGCTCATTTTTCACCCGGAAAACGCGAGCAACTCGTGGAATCGCAACCTCTCGCTGCTCGTGTTTCAGCGAGTAATTGCCGAAGGCTGGTGTATCCCGCTGTCTTTTCCACGAGGGAAGCACGGAATCCCCGCGGGCCAACGGCTCCGGCACAGCGAAGGCGCCGTCCGTGTTCAGAACTTGCATTGGCAATGCCGTTCTTACGATGGCAGTATACACCGATTCCTCTGTTATGGATCCCCGCAATGCAGATTATGCTTTGGCCCCGGACCCGGTGGTGGGAAGCGAATGACGCATCGAACTATCGGAGCCGTTTCTCTCGGATTCCGATTTCCAGCAATTTCGAAGATCCCGGAAGGGTCCAGCAACCTCTCATCCGCGCGCTGAGCGCGGTTCCATGAGGAGGGGATGGGCGAGCGGAAACACTCTCGACCCCTCGGGCGCGCTCGCCGTGCGCTCGGCCTACTCGTGAACGCTGGTGTCCAGAAACGCCCGCAGCCGGTGACTGCGGCTGGGATGGCGCAGCTTGCGCAGGGCCTTGGCTTCAATCTGACGGATGCGCTCGCGGGTGACCGCGAAGTGCTGCCCCACTTCCTCGAGCGTGTGCTCGCTGCCATCCTGCAGGCCGAAACGCATCTTGATGATCTTCTCTTCGCGCGGGCTCAGGGTCTTCAGCACTTCGGCCGTCTGCTCGCGCAGGTTGAGATTGATCACCGCCTCCGAGGGCGACACCACGCGGCGGTCCACGATGAAATCGCCCAGGTGCGATTCTTCTTCCTCGCCCACCGGCGTCTCCAGCGAAATCGGCTCCTGCGCGATACGCAGCACTTTGCGCACCCGGCCCACCGGCAGCTCCATACGCAGCGCCAGCTCCTCGGTGGTGGGTTCGCGCCCCAGCTCCTGCTGCAGATGCCGCTGCGTGCGCACCAGCTTGTTGATGGTCTCGATCATGTGCACCGGGATGCGGATGGTGCGGGCCTGATCGGCGATGGCGCGCGTGATGGCCTGGCGCACCCACCACGTGGCATAGGTGGAGAACTTGTAGCCGCGGCGGTAATCGAATTTCTCCACGGCCTTCATCAGACCGATGTTGCCTTCCTGAATCAGGTCGAGAAACTGCAGGCCGCGATTGGTGTAGCGCTTGGCGATGGAAACCACCAGCCGCAGGTTGGCCTCGATCAGTTGCTTCTTGGCGATCTCGGCTTCCAGCTCGCCGCGCTCGACGATCTGCAGCGTCCGGCGCAGCTCGGTGGAGGTGGCGCCGCTTTCGTCCTCCAACTGCTGAATGTGCTGGCTGTGGGAACGCAGCTCCTTGCGCAGGTCGCGCGAGGCGTGATTCTCCTGGCCGATCTCTTCGAGCTTGCGCTGAATCCGCGCGATCTCCCGCTCGGACGGCTTCAGCTCGTCCACGGCGGCGCGCAGTTTGTCGGCGAGGTTGCGGCGTACCCAGCCGCTGAAGCCGATTCCCCGGATAATCCGCGAAATCTGCACCATGGTGCGGGCCAGCGACCAGCGCAATCCGCGATGCTGTTTCGGTTTCATGCTGCGCGAAACCGCCTGCATTTTCTGGCGAACCTGCTGGGCCTTCCGGTAGAGTTTCTCGATTTCCTCGATTTGCCCGAGCAGTTCGGCGTGTTGTTCCGCGAAGTCGTCCTCGGCGCCTCCCAGATCGGGCAGGATGAGCACGTCGCGAATGGACACGGTGTTGCGGCGCAGGTCGTCGCCGAGTTGCAGAATGTCGCGGATCACCAGCGGCGACCGCGAAAGCGCCTTGCGCACGCTGCTCTGCCCGCGCTCCACCCGCTTGGCCAGCTCGATTTCGCCTTCGCGCGTCAGCAACGGCACGGTGCCCATCTCGCGCAGGTACATGCGGACCGGGTCGTTGGTTTTGTCGCCGTAGTCCTGAGCGAGCTCCAGCTCGGCGAAGTCCTCCGCTTCTTCCGCTTTCTTGTCGAACTCGGTGCGCGGCTCCTCCAGGATCTCCACGCCCGCGCTGTCGAGATCCGAGAGCAGGTCTTCAAACTCGCGGCCTGAAGGAAACTCGTCGGCCAGCAGCTCACTGACCTCGTCGTACAGCACGAAGCCCTTTTCCTTGCCGGATTCCATGAGCTGTTTTACGCGACTGAATTTTTCTTCAGCGGCCACTGGCACCCCTTAAACCAGCGAAGGTCATGCGATCCCCATAAGTGTACAACACGAACTCGCGCATAATTCACTCGCGCTCGATGCGCCGCAGCGCCTCCGCCTTTCGCATCGCCGTCTCGAAATCGCCCGCCCGTTCGGCGGCGCGGATCTCGTCCTTGAGTTCGACAATCGAGCGCCGGCCCGTTTCCGCCTCCAGCTTTTCCACACACGCCAGCGCCTGATCGAGGCTGTTTTCGCTCCCGTTGGTGTTATCGGCCAAAAGCAGGCGAGGCAATAGATGACGGTCCGCCTCGCTCAGCCGCGCTTCGAGATCGCTGTAGCGAACCGGTCCGTGCGCCGACGCGGCCACGAGCGCCTCGAAGATGGTCCACGTGACGAACTTTCGCGCGGCCGGAAGCTGCACCAGGCGCGGCAACACCGTGGCGCGGGCGTCCGCGCTGTCCAGAAGGGCGCGCAAGAGTAACTTTTCGAGGGCGGGCACTCGCGCCGCCGGGTCGGGAGCGGTGCGTCCGTTGCGCCCGGAGGACTCGCCGGCGGTTCTGCGGAACTGTTCCAGGATATCCGCCGCGTCCACTCCCAGGTATCCTGCCAGGTCGTTTACCACGGCGATTCGCTCCAGCTTATCGGGTATTCGCTGGATGGCCGGCTGCAGGAATTTCCAGGCCTGCATCCGCCCGTCCACGTCGCGCATATCGAACTTCCGGCGCGCGCGGTCCCCCAGCCAGTGAAAATACGGCGTGGCCGAAACCAGTCTTGCCTCGTAGCGCTCCGCGCCGTGCTTGCGGACGTACTCGTCGGGGTCGAGATCTTCGTCGAGCTCGAGGACGCGCACGTGCATCCCTTCGTCGAGGATCGTCGCGATGGAACGCTCGGCGGCATTGGCCCCGGCCGCGTCGGGATCGAAGTTCACCACGATCCGTTCGGAGTGACGCTTCAGAGCGCGCACCTGTCCGCTGGTGAGCGCGGTGCCGCAACTGGCCACCACCTCGCGCACTCCCGCCGACCAGACGCCGATCACGTCCATGTACCCTTCGACGAGAATCGAACGGTCTTTCTTTCGGATATTTTCCTTGGCGCGGTGCAGGTTGTAGAGTACGGCGCTCTTCTTGTAGAGGGCGGTCTCCGGCGAGTTGAGATATTTCGGCTCGTCGCCCTCGCGCAGGGCGCGCCCGCCAAAGCCGATGATCTTTCCCGATTCGTTGTGGATGGGAAACATCAGGCGGCCGCGAAAACGGTCGTAGAAGCCGCTGCCATCCTGACGCTTCATCGCGAGGCCGGAATGTTCCAGAACATCGGCGCCCCAGCCGCGGTCCTGCAGGCGGCGCGTGAGCTGCTGTCCAGCCGCGTCCGACAGTCCCAGGCCGAACTCCTTCCACTGCGCCTCGGCGAGCCCGCGCCTGGCCAGGTAAGCGCGCGCTTCGCCGCCCGCCGGAGCCAGCAGATTCGACTGAAACACACTCGCCGCCAGCTCGTGCATCTCCAGCAGCGCGGCGCGCAGTTTCGCTTCGGGGTCGGAATAGTCCGAGCGGCGCGGCACGGGAATGCCATTGCGCTCGGCGATCAGGCGCAGAGCCTCGAAGAACGACAGCCCCTCGATCTGCATCACGAAGTTGAACATGTTGCCGCCGGCCTGGCAGCCGAAGCAGTAGTAAACGCCTTTGTCGCTGTTGACCGTGAACGATGGAGTCTTTTCGTTGTGGAAGGGGCAGAGCCCCTTGTAGTTGGCCGTGGAGCCGGCGCGCTTGAGGCGCACGTACTGCCCGACCACGCCGACGATGTCAACCGCGTCCCGCACCTGATCGACAAAGTCCATGGAGCGCCCGAAGCCTCACTCCATCCTATCGCCGCCGGCGTTTCCAATTCGTCACGTCGCCGAAACAAAACGGTGGTAATATGTTCTCGTGGATGTTTGCCTGGCCGTTCCGCCGCCGGTTCGGATGGACGAGGTGGAGCAGTTCAAGCGGGCGACCGAGCAAAAACTCCACGGCATTCGCTGTCCCGACCACCGTCAGCCTCCGCGTCTGCGTTTTGAAGGCTCGTCCCTCCACGACATCAACATCAATCTCAGCGGCTGTTGCCGGAAGCTCATGACCATGGCCAACGAAGCGATCATCCAGCCGCGTTGAGATCCGAAACCGCTTGCTGCGCGCGCGGCTCAGCACCGAGCCGCGACCGGCCCACGTCGATATACTCGGAGCAGATTGCAACTCAACCTGAATCCAGTGGAAGTGCGCGTTCTTGGGGCGCTCATCGAAAAAGAGATCACCACGCCGGAATACTACCCGCTCTCGCTGAACGCGCTGGTCAACGCGTGCAATCAGAAATCGAATCGCGATCCCGTGGTGGCCTGGGACGAAGACGAGGTGGAGCGCGCGCTGGAATCGCTGCGGGCGCGCGGTCTGGCCCTGCGCAGCACCGGCGCGGGCAGCCGCGTCCCGAAACACGCGCATCGTCTCACCGAGCAACTCAATCCCGACCGCCGCGAAATTGCGGTTCTTTGCGAGCTGATGCTGCGCGGCCCGCAGACACCGGGAGAGCTGCGCACACACACGGAGCGAATGCATCGCTTCGACGACACCGGCGAAGTGGAGGCCATTCTCCAGCGGCTGATGGAGCGGGAACCTGCCGCGCTGGTGGTCCATCTGCCGCGCCGCGCGGGAGAGAAGGAAACGCGCTTCGCACATCTGCTGTCTGGTGCGCCGTCCCTGGACGGACCGGAACCCGCCGAAGCGCCGCCGGCTCGCCCTGACCGCGTGGGCGAACTGGAGCGGAAAGTGGAAGATCTCCAGCGCGAGATGGAGTCGCTCAAATCGCAGTTTGCCGACTTTCGCCGGCAATTCGAGTAGACTTCACCATGCCCCCGGCGTCTACCATTGAGAGGATGACGCAATGACGAGGATTCTGATTTCTTTGTCGATAATGGCCGCCGTCGCTTTCGGAGCCGACTTCGCCGCCGGCGTCGCCGCCTGGCAGAAAGGCGACTACGCCGCCGCGCTGAAGGAATGGCAGCCTCTCGCCGAGCAGGGCAGCCGCGACGCCCAGTACAACGTCGGGCTGGCATTCGAAGAAGGCAAGGGCGTGCCGCAGAACTACGCGGAAGCCGCGAAGTGGATCGAGAGAGCCGCGAATCAGGGCCAGGTTGAAGCGCAGCACGATATCGGCGCGATGTACGGGCGGGGCGAAGGCGTCAAACGCAACTACGTTCAGGCCTACAAATGGATGAGCATTTGCGCGGCGGGGGGGAACGCCGGCTGCGCGTCGCAGCGCGATCTGCTGGCGCAGAAACTGAAAGGATCGAAGCTGGCCGAGGCACAGCGGCTGGCCGCCGAGTGGAAACCCCAGGAAGAGCCGGCGCATTAGTGCAGCCGCGGAACGGCTCCGGGGGCGCGCCTGTCTGGACCGTGGTACTTGCCGGCTTCTGCGCCTTCCTGAACCTCTACGTCACGCAGCCCATCCTGCCGCTGCTTGCGCAGACGTTTCACGCAACCAAGGCGGCGGTCAGTTTCACGGTTACAGCCTCCACGCTCGGGGTGGCCCTGGCCGCGCCCTTCATGGGCCGTCTCGCGGATCGCTACGGGCGGCGCCGCGTGATTCTCATCTCCGCGCTATTGGTGGGCGTCGCGTCGTTGCTGGCCGCGACATCCACCCGGCTTGGTCCGCTCACGTTCTGGCGATTTTTGCAGGGCGTTTTCACCCCAGGCATCTTCTCGGTCACCGTCGCCTACATCAACGACGAGTGGCCATGGGAGCGGGTCGGCTCGGCCATGTCCGCTTATGTGAGTGGGACCGTCGTTGGAGGTTTCAGCGGGCGGGCGATCTCGGGCTTCGTCGCCGACCGTGTGGACTGGCACTGGTCGTTCGTCGTGCTCGGTCTGTCCGGCCTGCTGGCCACCGCGGCCATCTGGCGCTGGTTACCGCCGGAAACCCGGCAACACGCCCACTCCGGCGCGCTGCTCAGACCCGCGCTCGATCATCTGCGAAATCCCTGCCTGCTGGCCCGCTACGCGGTGGGCTTCTGCGTCCTGTTCTCGCTGGTAGGTTCGTTCACCTACGTCACCTTCTATCTGGCTGCGCCGCCGTTTCTGCTGAGGCCCGCGCTGCTGGGGTCGATCTTCGTCGTGTATCTTGTCGGCGCCGTGCTGACGCCGCTGGGCGGGCGCTGGGTGGACCGCCTCGGTTCGCGCCGCATGCTGATGGTGGCCGCGCTGATCAGCATGGCCGGCATTGCGCTAACGCTGGTGCAGCGCCTGCCTCTGGTTGCCACCGGTCTCGCCATCTGCTGCACCGGCGTGTTCATCGCGCAAACGGCCATCAACAGCTCACTGGGCCGCTGTGCGAAGCACGACCGTGCCCTCGCCGTCGGCCTGTATGCCAGTTTCTACTATTTCGGCGGCAGCGCGGGGGCGAGCGTGCCCGCGTGGGCCTGGAGGTTCGGCGGCTGGCCCGCCTGCGTGGCGCTGATCGCGGGTGTGCAGGTAATCACGCTCGCCGTTGCGTGGCGGACCTTCCGAGAAGCGGGCTTTCCTATTTCTGCTCCGGCGGAGCCACCGTAAAACTGCCCGGGCGTTCTGAGGGCCGGATCGTCCAGCCGGGCGCCAGTTCCAGAACCCAGCCGTTTCCGCGAACGGGGCGCGCGGCTGGATCGGCCGGCGCGGTGACGCGAAGGGATATGTTATCGGGCGCGACTAGCGCGCCTCCCCAGTTCACCACCAGTTTTCCCCACGGCGCGGTGAAGGTCGCGTCGAAGGGATAGTACGTCCCGTGAGGCGGAAACGGCACCAGAACCTGAGGGTTGAAGTTCCGGTACATGCCCTGCGCCGGAGGAAAGTACAGCGTTGGTCCGTCGATAAACCTGGCGCCCAGCTCGGCGAGCACGGCCTGGTGACGCTCCTCCCGCTCGCGCTCTGCGGCGGCCACTGCGACGTAGCCGTAAGCGGCGGCGCGTTTTCTCGCTTCGGCGGGTAGGTCCGGAGGCGTCGTGACCTCCAGCGCGCCGGTCAGAAGAGAGTCCAGCGATGCGGCGGCTGCGCGCGCACGCCATCCGGGCGCGTAGCGGTCCAGCAGGAGGCCGAGAGCAGGACCGGTGGCGTATCCGAAGGAACGCGCGAACGCGTCGCTGTCTTCGAATGACTCGACAAAACGCGCTTCGCGGCTCACGCGTTCGCCGGTGGTGCGCAGCGCGATGAAAACGCCGGTGTATTCGGCGAGTCCCTCTTGCTTTTCCATGGCGGCTTCCGCGGCCGCGGAACCGGGTAAGAGACTGTGGCGATACATGCGAAACAGCATCGCGTCACGGGCACACTGCCGGCCAGCGGGGTCTTCGGTGCGCAAAGCGCTCGCGAGCGCCCGCAACTCCAGGCGCAGCCAGAGGCGGCCGGCTTCGGTATCGAGGTGGGCGTTCGGCGAGTCCGACGCGGTCAGGCCCAGATCGGGCTGGATGCGGTGGAACGATTCATGCGCGAGCAGCGTGAGCCGCCGGAAAGGATCCGAAGGCAGCGGAAGAACCACCGTGGACCACGCCTGGCCATTCCACTGGATGGCGGTGTTGGACGGCGTGAACTCCGCCGGGAATGTGCCAAGGAAGACATCGCCGTCTTTCTGGAACGTGTTGCCGGGGTCCGCGCGATTGGCGACAGCGGCGCGAGTGGATGGATCCACCAGGATCATGGGACCGCACAGGGATTTGCCCCAGAGCAGCGTTCCGCCGTCCTGACAGACCTGGGAGAATTCGACGAGGGCCTTCTCGGCGACGCGAGTTTGGAGCGGCGCTTCGCCCGCAACGGCGCGAAAGGCAGCCAGAGGCATAACCAGCCATACGGTGCGCATATGTACGATGGTTATCGTATACGATTTCCATCGTATTTGTCAAGAAGACGCTCCTCGCCGCCGCGGCGTCCAGCGGAATCCGCCGCGCGGATCCACTTCGAGCCGGAGCAACTCGCCGCCGGCCCGGCTGGTGACGGTCACTGTGCCGCCGCGCTGGCTCACGCGGCCGGCAGGAATCGGCTCATCGCCGACCACGACTCCGAGGACGCGCCCGCGAAGCATACGGACCAGGAAGCTTCCCGCCGGGTCCTGCGCGTGAATCGTGAACACCGTGCGCGGGCTGAGCGGGCTGGCGGCGAAAGCGCGGGTCAGCGGGTCCACGCGAGCGGCTGCCGCACTCGCGCCGGCAACGGCGCCCATGAACAACGCGACGGCACAGGCGGACACCCATGGAGCGAGCCGGCTCGCCTCGCGCTTCCGAAGCTCCGCGATCCGCGAGATTCGATTCACCAGCTCCCGGGAACTCGCACCCACCAGGACAGCATCGGCGCCAGCCGGCAACGCGGCCAGACGAACGAGCCCGTTTGCCAGCCCGGCGCAGGAACCGGTAATCTCCACCGCGAGCTCGTCGCACGAGCATTCCCGTTCGTGTCGAATCCTCGCGTAAATGAACCACACGCCCGGATGCCACCACAGGACGGACGCCAGGAGCAGATGGAGAACGTTGCCGGAATAGTCGCGGCGGACAACGTGTGCAAGCTCGTGCGCCAGCAGCGCGCGCACCTCCCTCGCGGAATGGACCTCGGCGAAGCCGTACGGCACGACGACTACGCTGCCTCGCCGCCCCGCCACGAGAGGAGACTGGACATCGCCGCAGCACACGCGCGGCCAGCGGGCGAGACCAATCCGTCGCGACAGGTCTTCGACGATTGCGGCGATTTCCGGCGGCGCGGGCGTGGCCATTCGGACCAGACGCGCGACGCGGGCCAGGCGAACCACCAGCAGCAACTGCGCGATCACGATCCCGGCCAGCCAGATCGACACGAGGGCCGCCAGGAACGGCTGCGAATCGTCGCGCAGACCGGAAAACCAGGCGCTGTGTCCCTCGTCCATTGGCGCGGCGCAGGCGCCCGCCGCTATGTTGACCTGGGAGACCACCGCCGTCAACACAATCGCGCTCACCGCAGTCAGAAGATGCAGGACGGCACAGCGATGGCGCTGTTCGGACGGCGCGCCGCCCAGAAGCCGCATGGACATCGGCAACAGCAGCGCAACGCCGAGCGTCTGCCACGAAGACTGCAGCAGCACCCAGGCGGCGAGATGCAACAGGTAGTTCACGAGCCGCCCTTCTCGCGCGCCTCCAGACGCGAGATCATCTCCTTCAGGGACCTCAGTTCCTCGGAGCTCACTCGCGTGCCGTCGAGCGCGCACATGGCCAGCGCCGCGGGCGAGCCGGCGAACGTGCTGTCCACCCAGCCGCGCACCAGGGCCCCCAGCGTCCGCTCACGCGAGACGGCGGCGGTATAGACATGCTGGCGCTGCTTTTCGTTGCGGCGGACCAGTCCCTTGGCGAACATGTTTTGCAGGAGCTTCAGCGTCGTGGTGTAGCCCACATCGGTGTTCCGATACAGTTCGTCGTGAACCTCGCGAACGGTGGCGGGGCCGTGCCGCCAGAGAACCTTCAGGACCTTTAATTCGGCTTCCGTGGGTGCAGGAGCGGACATGAGGACGCTTCCAGTATACGATGCGCGTCGTATTCAGTCCAGAGGCGTAGCGGCGGTCGCAAGCCGGGCGCTCGCTCGTTGCGACGCCGCCAACGGACACTCCGTCCCAAAAACGGACATCCGGGGACGCCGCCCCCATCGGAACGGCCCAATAACGCCGCTTTCTCGCGGCCCCGCTCTTGCACCTTCCCCACAGCTTATTCTGTAGTTGAGCTGACTCTATGAAACCGCTGGGTTCGGATTGTCGCGTCCTGGTTGCCGACGACCAGGCCGACGTGATCGAGGCGCTGCGCCTCCTGCTCAAGGCCGAGGGCTACGGGATCGACACCGCCACGTCCCCCGTACAGGTGGTCGCCGCCATCGAGGCGAAGGATTTCGACGCGGTCCTGATGGACCTCAACTACAGCCGCGACACGACATCGGGTCAGGAAGGGCTGGACCTGCTGATGCGCATTCAGAGCATCGACAGCCTTCTGCCGGTGGTGGTGATGACCGCGTGGGGCTCGGTAGGGCTGGCTGTGGAGGCGATGCGGCGCGGCGCGGCCGATTTTATCCAGAAGCCGTGGGAAAACGAGCGGCTGCTCAGCATCATCCGCACGCAGATCGAACTGAGCCGCGCCCGCCGCGTTGGCCAGCGCCTGGAAGCCGAGAATCGCCTGCTGCGGGCGGAAGGCGCGCCCACCATGATTGCTCAGGCGCCGGCGATGCGTCCGGTGCTCGACATTATGGCGCGCGTGGGGCCGTCGGACGCGAACATCCTCATCACCGGCGAACCCGGGACAGGCAAGGAGGTTGTCGCCCGCACGTTGCACGCGCTGTCCAATCGAGCGAACAAGCCGATGGTGACCGTGAACGCCGGCGGCCTCGCCGAAGGCATCTTCGAAAGCGAGCTATTTGGCCACATCAAGGGCGCCTTTACCGACGCCAAGATGGATCGCGTCGGCCGCTTCGAGCTGGCCGACACCGGCACGCTGTTCCTCGACGAAATCGCCAACGTGCCCATGAACCTGCAGGCGAAGATGCTGCGCGTGCTGGAAATCGGCGAGATGGAGCGCGTGGGTTCCTCGAAGACGCGGCGGGTGGACGTGCGGGTGTTGTCGGCCACCAACGCGCATCTGGAGGAGGAAGTCGCCAACGGGCGCTTCCGCCAGGATCTGCTGTTCCGTCTGAATACGGTGGAAATCCACCTGCCCCCGCTGCGCGACCGGCGCGAAGATATTCCGCTGCTGGCGAATCATTTTCTCGGCATGCACGCGCAGCGCTACCGGAAACGCATCATGGGGTTCGACAACTCGGCCATGCAGGCGCTGCTGGAGAACTCCTGGCAGGGCAACGTGCGCGAACTCGATCACGTGGTGGAGCGCGCCGTGCTGATGGCTCAGGACACGTCGATCCGCATGAGCGATCTCGCGCTGCGCAGCGGCGGCGGGGCGGCTCCGCGACTGGAGGACATGACCATCGAAGAGGTGGAGGCCTTCCTCATCAAGAAGACCCTGGGCCGTTATAACGGCAATGTCAGCCACGCTGCGAATGCGCTTGGACTGAGCCGCAGCGCGCTGTACCGGCGGTTGCAGAGATATGGACTGTAGAATGTGGGGCAGCCTCTCAGGCTGCGGCGGTCTCACAGACCGCCCGCTGGAAAACGCCACGTTCAGGCGGGCTGGGAGCCCGCCGCGGGCAGAGTGCCCGCCCCACCTTCGCTTATGAAACTCTTCCGCAAGCGTCACATTGTCCACGAGCAGCGCATGATGCTGCTGGCGCTCGCGGCCGGCCTGCCCGCGGTAATCACCGCGATGATCTTCATCTGGTTCACCGACGCGCACACGCCAAAAGTTGAGTGGACGCTTTCGGTGCTGATCATCGGCTTCTGGCTGGGCTTCGCCGCCAGCGTGAAGGAGAACGTCGCGAATCCGCTGCGCACCCTCGCCAATCTGCTGGAGGCGATGCGCGAAGGCGACTACTCCATCCGCGGCCGCGAGGACCGCAACGAAGACGCGCTTCGGGAAGTCATGCAGCAGGTGAACGCCATGAGCGCCACGCTGCGCGCGCAGAGGCTCGGCGCGCTGGAAGCCACCACGCTGCTGCGCAAGGTGATGGAGGTGATCGACGTCGCCATCTTCACCTTCGACGAGCATCAGAAGCTGCGTCTGGTGAATCCCGCCGGCGCGAAACTGCTGGATCACCCCATCGAACGGCTCATCGGACTCGATGCGATCACCCTGGGCCTCGACAGCTTCCTGGTCGGCCCCGCGCAGCAAACCGTCGCTCGCCAGTTTCCCGCCGGCATGCGCCGCTGGGGCGTGAGCCGAACCACGTTCCGCGAAGGCGGGCTGCCGCATTGGCTGCTGGTGGTGGGCGACCTCACTCGTCCCCTGCGCGAAGAGGAACTCACCGCGTGGCGAAAACTGGTGCGCGTGCTCGGCCACGAGTTGAACAATTCGCTGGCGCCCATCAAGTCCATCGCCGGCTCGCTGGAAACTCTCATGCGCCGCGATCCCATGCCCGAGGACTGGCGCGACGACATGCGCAGCGGCCTGAACGTCATCGCCAGCCGCAGCGAGGCCCTGAGCCGCTTCATGAGCGCCTACGCTCGCCTGGCGAAACTGCCTCCACCGACCCTCGCGCCCATCCGCATCGGCGACCTGCTGCGGCGCATCGCCGACCTCGAGATGCGCCTGCGGCCGACTCTTGCGCCCGGCCCCGACTGCACCATCATGGGCGATGGCGATCAGCTCGAACAGGCCCTCATCAACCTCGTACGCAACGCCGTGGATGCGTCGCTCGAGACGGGCGGCGGCGTGAGGATCGGCTGGCGCTGCGAGAATTCGCACGTCGAGGTGTGGATTCGTGACGAAGGCCCGGGCTTGTCGAACACCGGCAATCTCTTCGTGCCCTTCTTCACCACCAAGCCCGGCGGTTCCGGCATCGGTCTGGTGCTCAGCCGGCAAATCGCCGAAGCGCACGGCGGGACCCTGTCGCTCGATAACGTGCCCGAAGGCCATGGCTGCGAAGCCCGCCTCACTTTGCCAATATAAGAACTGCCTTGCCGTTATCGAGGGAAACCGTCGCCGCGCTCGCGCTGACCCTGATGTTCGGGTACCCGGTCCTTCCCGCCGACCTGTCCCCCGCGCACTGGCCCGCGGAAGAGAAAGTGCGAGCGGAAGCAGCGGAGATTTCCCGTTCGTCGGCGCCGCCTCAGATCATCGAGGGCGATTCCGGTCTGGTCACGGCAACCATATCGCCGATCGCCGTTGAGGCCGGCATCGAAGCGCTGCGGAAGGGTGGAACCGCCGCCGACGCCGCAGCCACCGTGGCGCTCACGCAGGTGACTACCGCACTCGGGTCGTATGTGTCGGCTGCGGGAATTCTGCAGTTGGTTTACTACGACGCCGGCTCGGGAAAAGTCGCTTTTCTGAATGCCGGCTGGAATTCCTGGCTCGGCGAAACCGACCCAGGTTCGATTCCCCGCAACGCCCCCGGATTTCAGACCGATCCATCGGCCACCCACGACGCGGAGGGGCGCAAGACGCTGGTGCCGGGCTTCATGGCCGGCATCGAGGCGATGCAGAAACGCTTCGGCCGGCTTCCTTTCGCCGATGTCTTTCAGCCCGCCATCTGGTACGCGGAAAACGGGGTCACCGTTACGCCGGTGCACGCCGTTTACTTCCACCTCCGAGAGAAGGTCCTTTCGCGCACAGAAGAGGGACGGCAGTTCCTCCATCAGGCCGGCGACCCGCTCCCGCACGCCGGCGATCGCTTCATCCAGCCGGAATTCGCGAAGACCCTGCGCGGCGTGGCCAGGGACGGAGCGGCGTACATGTACACGGGCCCGTGGGGCCAGCAGTACGTGGATCGAGTGAAGCGGGAATCGGGCAAGGCCGGCATGGACGACATGCGGCGCTACCAGCCCATTTGGGAAGAACCGCTCAGCACCACGTTCCTCGGCAACGCCGTCTTCGCGCCTGGCGAGAACAACGAGGGCGGCTATGCGGTGCTGGAAGCTCTGAACCTGGTGGAAGCGCGGAAAACGTATGAGATGGGCCCATACTGGAAGGACTGGAAAGCTTTCCGGGATCTCTCGGGCATCCTGCAACTGGTCCAGTCGGGGCCTCTTCTCTGGCCGGCGCTCGGCGAATTCGAGCGGCGCAAGGGAATCACTCTCAACTTTCGCGATCGCGCTACAAAAGCATATGCGCAGACCCTCGCGCCCTTCATCGATGAGATGTTCGGCGGAGCACCCCCGGCTCCCGGCCCCAGCCACAGCGACGCCATCGTCGTCGTCGACCGCTGGGGCAACGTTGCCGCGCTCGTGCATTCCATCAACAGCGTCGTGTGGGGCGCCACCGGGATGGTCGTCGGAGGCGTGCCGATTTCCGATGCGGCCGGCTTCAACCAGTTCCGTCTGGAGAACATGAAACCCGGCGGCCGTGTCCCGAATGAGATGGCGCCCATCATCGTGATGAAGGGGACGAAGCCCGTGCTTGCCACCGCCGCCATCGGCGCTTCGTTGACTGCGGAGACCGTGCGCCTGTTGGTGGGCACTCTGGGAAATCGTCTGGATGCGGCCACGGTAATGGCGGCGCCTCCGCTTCTCTTTAACTACGGACCGCTCCAGCACGGCGAGACGGCAATGCGGCGGGTGCAGTTGGTTTCCGAGGGCGCCTACGACTCCGGCTTCCTGAAGAGCCTGCAGGAGGCTGGAGTGGCGGTTCAACAAAAATCTCCCCAGGACGTGAGAAACGTGAGAGGAACGGCGGTCGTGGGAGCGATCAATCCCAACACCGGGCGCCGCGGCAGCGTGCAGGCGCTTGAGATATTCGTTTTCGCGACCGCGTACTGATCGGCTGCCCGCAACTTTCCGGAACTCGCGCCCACCCTCCGCCGTATTCCCATTCGAGACAGAAACAGAGCGGCCCGTAACCTTTCCGCGGGTCGCTCGTAATACCCACAGGACGGAGGGAAAGTCTATGAACGGCAATGGCAACGGGGACGGGTTGATCAGTTTGGAAGCAGTTACCAGAGTCTTCAGCACCGACGAGATGGAAACGCACGCCCTGGCGGGCATTCATCTGGACATCCACCGCGGCGAATACATCTCGATTTCCGGGCCGTCGGGCTGCGGAAAGTCCACGCTGCTGGCCATCCTCGGGCTGCTTGATTCACCCTCCGAGGGCAGCTACACGTTGAATGGCCGGCGCGTGGACTCGATGAAGATGAGCGAGCGCGCCCGCGTGCGCAATCGCGAGATCGGGTTCATCTTCCAGGCCTTCAATCTGATTGGCGATCTCAACGTCTACGAGAACGTCGAGCTGCCGCTGACTTATCGTTCCGTGCCGTCGAGCGAGCGCAAAAAGATGGTCCACGAAGCCCTGGGGAAAGTCGGCATGTTACATCGCGTTCGTCACTATCCGGCGCAGCTCTCCGGAGGCCAGCAGCAGCGCGTCGCCGTAGCCCGGGCCCTCGCCGGCTCGCCCTCCATCCTGCTTGCCGACGAACCCACCGGCAACCTCGATTCCGCCAACGGCGAAGCGGTGATGACCCTTCTCGAAGACCTGCACCGCGAGGGCGCGACCATCTGTATGGTGACCCACGATCCGCGCTACGCCGCGCGCGCCGACCGCACCATTACGCTGTTCGACGGACGCGTGGTGGAAGAGAAGGCCGCACTCGCGGCCGTGATGTAGACTGAGTCAATCGGCGCTGGAGGGCCTGCCGTCTGCTACAGGATTTCCGATACGCATTGCGCCTGCTGCGCAGGAATGCCGGCCTGACGGCGATCATCGTTCTCTCGCTGGCCATCGGCATCGGCGCCAATAGCGCCATCTTCAGCGTGGTGGACGCGTTGCTGCTTCGCCCCCTTCCATACCCGCAGCCCACCCGGCTGGCTAACGTCTGGCTGCATTCGCCAGCCATCGGGATTATGCGCGACTGGCCGTCGCCTGGCCAGTTCATCGACCTGCGAAACGAAAATCATTCCTTCGAAGCGATGGCCATCGCGCAGCTTCGCACCATGACCCTGTCGGGACGCGACCAGCCGGTGCGCGTGAACGGCATGCGCACGTCGTCCACGCTCCTGCCCATGCTCGGCGCCAAACCGATGCTGGGCCGCGTTCTGCTTCCCGACGAAGACGCGCCCGGCAAGCCTCCCGTGACCATCCTGACGTATCGCGCATGGAAGCGCCTGTTCAGCTCCGATGAGCAGATCGTCGGAAAGAGCGTCACCATCGATGGAACGTCCTGCACAGTGGCCGGCGTTCTGGGACCGGCCTTCCAGATCGATGCCGAGGTAATGCCTTCCGAGGATCCCATGGACAAGGTGGACTTGTTCCTCCCTCTGCCGCTGGATGCGAAAGCCGCGCAGAACCGCTACGACGAGAACTACAACATCGTGGTGCGCCTCAAGCCTGGCGTTTCCATTCAGCAGGCGCAGGCCGATGTCGGCGTGATCGCCAGCCGGATCCGCGTGAAGGACAAGCGGGGCCCGTCGTTCGGCATGCATGTGACGGGCCTGCAGGAACAGGTGGTGGGCGATGTCCGCCGGGCCGTGCTGGTGCTGCTGGGATCGGTGGCTCTGGTGCTGCTGATTGCCTGCGCGAATGTGGCCAACCTGCTGCTCACGCGCGCGGTCGGCCGACAGAAGGAACTCGCCATTCGCACCACGCTGGGCGCGGATACGTGGCGGGTGGTCCGCCAGTTGCTCACGGAAAGCGTGCTCCTCGCGCTTCTGGGCGGCGCTGCCGGATTGCTCATCGCGAGAGGCACTCTCTACGTCGTTCGCGCGATCAATCCCGGAAATATCCCGCGGCTGGAAGACATTGAGATCAACGGTTCGGTGCTCGCGTTCACGTTCCTCATCGCACTGCTGATCGGCGTGCTCAGCGGCATTGCGCCGGCCTGGCGGTCGCTGAAGCTGGACCTGAATTCATCGCTCAAAGCGGGTGGACGTAGTGGGGACACCGAAGGCGGCATGCGGCTCGGCCGTAATCGTCTGCGCGGGCTCCTGGTGGTATCCGAGCTGGCGCTGTCGCTGGTGCTGCTGACTGGCGCGGGACTGCTGATTCGTAGTTTCCTTCGCCTCGAGGCCGTGCCGCCGGGCTTCGCCGCCGATCATGTGCTCTCCATGGAAGTGGTGGCCAGCGGCCCTGCGTACGAAAAGCGCGAGGTGGCGGACCGGCTGTTTCAGGACATTGGCGAACGCGTTTCCCGCCTGCCCGGCATCCGGAAAGTCGGCTTCGTTTCCGTGCTTCCACTCACCGGCGCGGTGGGTTGGGGCGGCATCACCGTGGAGGATCACCCAACTCCGCCGGGTCAGGAGCTGCAGGTGGATATTCGCACCGCCAGCAGCGACTACTTCAGCGCGATGAACATCCCGCTGCTGAAGGGGCGATTTTTCAGCGATCACGATACCAAGGCGACGGAGCCCGTGGTGATCATCGACGAGAAGTTCGCGCAGCGTTTCTGGCCGCACGAAAACCCGGTGGGCCGGCACGTCTGGTTCGATCCGAAAAAGCCGATGACCATTGCCGGCGTAGTGGGCGTGGTGAAGCAGTATGGGCTCGACGCCGACGGCAAGATGGTCGTGTACCTTGCACACCGGCAGTTCACCGGCAGCGGCATGTATCTGGTGGCGCGAACGTCGTCGGATCCGGCGGCCCTTGCGGGCGGCATCGTTCGCGAGATTCACGCGGTGGATCCGAACGTCGTCGCCTATGAGATCCGCACCATGCAGGATCGCCTGTACAGCTCGCTCGCCCGGCAGCGGTTTGCCTCGGCCATGCTCGCCTCATTCGCCGCGTTTGCTCTGTTGCTCGCTGCGGTGGGCGTGTTCGGCGTGATGTCGTGGCTGGTTTCGCAGACCACGCACGATATGGGCGTGCGCATGGCGCTGGGGGCGCGATCCGGCGACATCGTCGGCCTGGTGGTCCGTCAGGGAATGACGCTGGCGGCGATCGGCATCGTGATGGGCTTTGCCGGCGCGCTTGCGCTCACCCGCCTCATGAGCAGCCTGCTGTTCGGCGTCAGCACGACGGATGTGGTGACGTTCAGCGCGGTGCCGGCAATCCTTGCCTCTGTCGCACTCGCTGCCACGGTGATTCCGGCTGTGCGCGCCGCGCGCGTGGACCCGATGGCGGCCCTGCGCGTGGAGTAAGCGAGGCACGAAACATGACCAGGAACGATGACTGGATGCGCGGCGACGCGGCCGAGCATGATTCAAGGGAAAGCCGGTTCAGGCAACGGGTCAGAATCCGCACGTCACTGGCGATAATAGACCAATGCGCCTGCGAGACTATGCGCCCCGGCCCGCGCACATCAAATGGCTCCTCGATTCCGGCCCGGCCATCCGTTGGCAGGTGATGAGGGACCTCACCGATGAAGCCTCCGGCGCCATTGCCGCCGAGCGGTCGCGCATCGCAACCGAAGGGTGGGGAGCCCAACTTCTCGCCCTTCAATCTCCCGCCGGCAACTGGAGTGGGCCGCACGAGGACCGAGGACTGCTTGTTACCCTCTACACTCTGGTGGTCCTGAAGGACCTCGGTCTCGACCCAGCCAGCAAGCAGGCTCGCAAAATGATCGACCGCGTCGACAAGCGGCTCATCTTCAAGTGGCACAGTAACCGGCCTTTCCTCGACGGCGAAACCGAGCCCTGTATCAACGGGAGAATTCTCGGCCTCGGGTCGTATTTCAAAGAACCGAACGACGCTCTGGCCGCTCGACTCCTGGGCGAGCAACTCGAAGATGGCGGCTGGAACTGCGAAGCGTGGCCGTTCCTGTCGCCGAAGCGCCCCCCAAGCCGGCGCTCTTCGTTCCATACCACCATCTGCGTGCTCGAAGGACTCCTCGACTACGAGCGGGCGGGGGGCAAATCGGCGGCTGTCAGCAAGGCCCGCAGGAGGGCCGAGAGGTATCTTCTCGAGCGCCACATGTTCCGTTCGCTGCGAACCGGCGAAGTCATCGACAAACGCTGGCTCCGCTTCTCGTTCCCGACGTATTGGCACTACGACGTCCTGCGCGGACTCGATTATCTGCGAAATGCGGGACTCAAACCCGACAGCCGCGTCCGTGAAGCCATCGAAACCGTCATTCAGCGCCGCCACCAGAACGGGCGCTGGCCGCTCAACCACCTTCATCCCGAACATATTCCATTGGAGATGGAGACTGGCGTCGGAAGGGCCAGCCGCTGGAACACACTGCGCGCACTCCGGGTCATGCGTTGGTGCGACGGCTCAACGCGGTAGTTGCGACGTGGGCCCCGCTCGCGCCAGGGCCTGCGTGAGAAAGATGCCGCGGGAGAGGACGGGCCACTGCGACATTGCGCGGATCGAGGCCGGCTTATTATTCGCTGTTTCGGTCGCGCAGCTCCCTCCATAACACTTTGCCGAAGAGAGTGGACAAGCCCAACCCCGCCGTGCCATACTGTCCTTTCATGCGTCGCGGTTATTACCGCTCGTTTCGATTCTGGTTCCGCCCAGGGACCTGATCCGATCTGAGTGGCATCGCGACAGGTTGAAGATTTCCAGGGGCCCACTCGAAAGAGTGGGCTTTTCGGTTTTCAGGAGGCTCAGATGGTGATTTCGATGAAGCTCCACTCCACGCGGGAAGAGATCGATCAGGTGTGCAAGCGAATCGAGCATTTCGGCTACAAGATCCACGCCATTGAGGGGGAAGAGCGCGTGGTGATCGGCGTGGTGGGCGTGGGCGATGTCACCGCCTGCCTCGAATCGGTGGAAGCCATGCCGCAGGTGGAAAGCGCCGTGCGCATCTCCGCCCCATACAAGTTCGTGAGCCGCGAGTTCCGCCGGACCAAATCGCAAATCAAAATCAACGGCGTCGAAATCGGCGGCGACGAGTTCGTGGTGATGGCCGGGCCCTGCTCGGTGGAATCGGAAGAGCAGATCATGACCGCGGCCGAGTCGGTGGCCCGCGCCGGTGCGAAGATGCTGCGCGGCGGCGCGTTCAAGCCGCGGACATCGCCTTACGATTTTCAGGGCCTCGAGGAGGCGGGGCTGAAGCTGCTGGCGAAGGCGAAGCGCGCCACGGGCCTGGGCATCGTCACGGAAGTGATGAGCGACCGCGATGTAGACCTCGTGGCCCAATATGCGGACGTCATGCAGGTGGGCGCGAGGAACATGCAGAATTTCTCGCTGCTGAAGGCGCTGGGACCGTGCCCAAAGCCCATCCTGCTGAAGCGCGGGCTCAGTTCCACGGTGAAAGAGCTGCTGATGTCTGCCGAGTACATTGTGGCCCACGGCAATCCCAATGTGATCCTCTGCGAGCGCGGCATTCGCACATTTGAGACGGCCACGCGAAACACCTGCGATCTCGGGGCCGTCGCGATCCTCGACGAACTGACGCACCTGCCGGTGATCGTGGATCCAAGCCACGCCACGGGCAAGCGCAGTCTGGTTCCGGCGCTGGCGCGTGCGGCGGTCGCCGTTGGCTGCGACGGCATCATCGTCGAAGTGCATCCCTGCCCGGAACAGGCCATCAGCGACGGCGCGCAGTCGCTCGACCTGAAGCAGTTCGCGCGCATGATGGAAGAGCTGAAGCCTTACGTCGCGCTGTGGAAGGAATCGCGCGTGACAGAAGCCGCCGCGACGGTGTAACCTGCGAACGTGACTTTCCGCCTACGCCGGTGGCAATGGGCCACCGCAGTGATCGTGCTGTGCGCCGCCGTTGCCGCGGGCCTCTGGTTCTGGCGTGTTCGAGCTCGCGAAACGCCGGGCGACATGGTGGCGTTCCTTCCCGCCAGCGATTCTCTCGTGCTGTACATCGACATGCGCGCCATTCGGCGCTCGGGCATTCTCGACACGATTGCCGGATCGAAGTCGGCCGAGGAGCCCGAGTATCGCCGTTTCATCGAGCAGACCGGCTTCGACTACCGCAGGAACCTGGACGCGCTGGCCATCGCGATTCACGATAACCCGATTTCGCGCGAGCGCGATCTTTACACCGTGGTCAGCGGCGATTTCGACTGGGACCGCATACCCGCTTACGTCACCAGCCAGGGCGGAGTTTGCAGCGCCGGCTTCTGCCGGATTCCCGCCAGCCAGCCGCACCGCTTCGTCTCGTTCTACAAACTGCGCCGGCACCTGCTGGCTCTGGCCGCCAGTTCGGATCAATGGGGCGCGCTACAGGTCACGCGACGGCCGGGTGTTTCGCCGCCGACCGATCTGCCAGCCCAGCCGGTGTGGATGCTGGTGCCCAGTGCAGTTTTGCAGTCGTCGGCGGATCTGTTCCCCGAGGGGACGCTCGCCTATGCGTCGGCATTACGCGGGGCGCAGCGAGTCGTGCTTTCGCTGGGCCCGCAGGGCGATCATCTCGCGGTTTCGCTCGAAGCATCATGCCGCAATGCGGACGACGCTGCGGCGCTGCTGGCGCAGCTTCAGAAGCTCACCGATACGCTGCGAACCTGGATTGCCCGCGAACACGCGCAGGCGAACCCCGCCGACCTCAGTGGCGTGCTGACGGCGGGCACGTTTCACCGGGATGATCGGCGCGTCTACGGCGTGTGGCCCATTCAGAAAGAGTTCATCCAGGCCCTGTCGAAGTAGGTGTGGGGACACGCGGCGTCAGCCGCGTCCATTTGGTACCGGCCAGGAACGCGGCTTCCATGAGAAGGCCTGCCTCTGTCAAGCACCCCCGCCCAAAATTCCGCGGGGGATTCACAAGGGGGCGAAGCCCTCTTGTGGGGGGAGCCGCGCCTTTTGCGGCGTGGGGGGAACCCT